>OFFY01000235.1_pt1 | contig 57532 bp, 43 predicted proteins | sample 1521481 | NCBI WGS metagenome assembly OFFY01 (sample SAMEA3504117, study PRJEB24116) | mouse gut metagenome | biome: mouse gut; feature: mouse-associated habitat; material: faeces | place: Denmark | collected 2011
AGATGTCGGACGCCGGGGAAGCGTTTATCCGAAAGTACTTCACGGTGGAGGAAGCCGAAAGGGTTTTGCGGTCGGATATCGGGTGATACATTTTTGACTACCTGGAGGGAGTACTATGGAACAGAACAAAAGCAGTGCTAAAAGAATACAATGGCTGGATATTTGCCGAGGAATCCTGATTATTCTGATGGTGACGGGCCATAGCACGGGTTTGTTCAATAAATATATCTATCAGTTTCATATGGCTGCCTTTTTCTTTTTGTCGGGCTATATGTCTCAACCCGAAAAAAGAGGTATGTTTCAAACGCTGTTTGATAAATTCTTTACCGTTCTTTTACCGGCAGTCACAACGGTGCTGTTTGGCCTTGTACTGCTGTGGCTGCTGCATTTAGGCGGATGGGATACGCTTGTCTCCTCATGGGAATTTCCGGGCTGGAGACATGCGCTGGATTCGCTCTTCCTACAGGGAGATATCTGGGTGGACGTATTAGGCGCCAACTGGTTTCTCATTACGCTGTTTGGCGTATGCATAGTAAACAAGCTTATACATCAGCTAACCCGTAAATCCTCCATGTGGTATATTACGGTTTCTCTTGTTCTGTACGCAGCCGGATATGCGGCCGTAAAAACAGGCAGTATTCCCAAAATAGGCATGTTTTCCATGGACCAGGTGCTGATCGGAAATTTGTTCTATGCTATCGGACATTGTTTCCTGAAACATCATATTCTGGAACGGATAACCCAGGCCAAAAGGGTGTGGAGCTTTGCACTGCTTATCATCTCGGCAGGATGTATGTGGTTTGTGAGACAGTATCTGCATATTGTGATAGATTGGGCATCCCGCACATTTGCGCATCCGATACTGGATGGGCTGACTGCTCTAAACGGTACGTTCTTTGTCTTTGCGGTTTCCTTGCTGATCAGCCGTTTTATGAAAAGAACCGGGAAATTGCTTTGCCATATTGGAAAAAACACACTGGGGATTTTATTTTTTCACTTTACTTTTTTTAAGGTGTTATATCTTCCTTTTTATTGGGGCGGCATTATTGACAAGACGGATTTCTCCTGCATTACCCCCGGAAATATGTCTACCCAGGAACTGGCAGTAAAATATTGGTATGTGATAGCGGCCGGAGCTGTGGTGTTGAGCCTGGGAATGTGGAAACTGCTTATGCAAAGTCGAAAGTTAAGATTTTTGCTGGGACAGGATAAGCAGACCTATATGGAATTATGGAATTCGCATGCTGTTATGGCAATCAGGAAATTTAATCAGAAGATCACAGATAATTGCAAAAAATGGTATCAAAGGTTCAGTGAGGAAAAGAGTGGAAACAGGCTGCTCTGCTATGCCGTCATTCTGGAATTTGCTCTGCTGTGTGCCCTGATTATCAGACAGGGCATTATCCTGAACGATGACCTTAATACCTTGCTGATCAGGGAGCAGGGATATATTCCGCTTCTGGTAAATGCGCTGAAAAACGAATTAAGGATGGGGCGGCCTTTGCGTTTGGTAGGAGGTTTCAACTATTCGCTTGCCTTTTTGACCACTAATGTAACCTTTAACAGATTGATCCAGTGCATATTTTTAGGCGTATGCCTGATTCAGTTTGCCAGGCTGATCCGCAATTTATTTAGGAGCAATAAGATTGCGACAGTAACCGTTGTTCTGATTATCACTTGTATGCCCCTTACTTTTGAACATTCGGCGCCCAATGCGTTTATTACGCTTGTAATACTCCCGCTATGGCATTTGTGTATTTCCTTAAATAATTGGGTCAGCTATCTCAGAACAGGGGAAAAAAAATATTTCTGGTGGTATTTAATTGCATGGATTGTAGCCTTACAGGGTTATGAATTTGTGGTGACCTACACGCCTGCTTTTCTGCTGATATATATATATGAAAAGAAACTGAAAATAAATACGCTGCGGGAAGCAATATATAAATGTTTGCCTCCCGCGGTCTCCGGCGCAGTTTATATTGTTGCCACTTTTGCCTTGGGAAAACTGGTTCCATCCCATTATACGGGAACTGCTTTGACGTTTGTCTCTGTTGGCAGTTCTTTTGAAATCATTAAAACATTGGCGTTGTCCGCAATACCGGGATATTTCTTATTTAACTCAAAATATGTCTATTTATTTTATTTATACAGCGGTGAATATGCCAGAAACATATATGGCGCTGCTGCCAGCAAAAATGTAGGCTGGTTTATTACTGATAGCGCCTTTCTGAACGAGTTAGGTAGAATGGTTCGCAGCATTTGGCTGTCTCCGGCCAATATACTCAGAATCTCCGCACTGGCCGCAACGCTTTTCTACCTGTGGAGATTCAGCCAGATCACCCGGGATGAGCATAATAGCGTCGCTGAGTTTAGATTAGGGGTCTTCCTTTGCCTCTTGGGATATACTTTGATACCCAGTCTTCCCAACTCCTTGTCGGCGCTGTATCAGGGAAATGTAAATGCTGTAAGTTTTACCAGCCTGCCGGTGAGTATGTTTCTATTTTTCACGGTATGCTTATCTGCCGGCTATCTGATCAGCGCAATTTGGGAAAAATGGCGCAAATCAGTGCTTATTTGCTGTATTTTCATCGGCCTGCTTGGATTCTCCGTCCAAACAATGAATATTGTGTTTGCCGATAAGAGTGAGCAAAATTTTAAGCGCATAAGCGAAATAGAAAATTTATTTCAAAGTAATTGCATGCATAATCTGGACGGGGAAACGGTTTATGCGCCCGATCTGTTTGAAACACGGGATGCCCTGGCAGTATCAGAACCTTACTGGGGGGAGATTGCAGACCATAACCAAATAGATCTTGATTTTACAGAGGATGAAAACGCAGCGGCAAAAATCTTCTATATAAATGATGAATACTTCTGTGTGGTCACGGAGGAAGAAATAGCGGTATTGAGCCCGAAGGTTCTAAACGGCCGGTTTCTGATAGCGATGGATACAGACAGCTATGAGGTAACCCGTTCTGATAGCTGGCAATATGATGGACAGTTTTTCTGCTATCGCTTTGAAAACAGTGAAAGCGGACCGATTCCTTTGGATAACAGCACGCCGGCTTTTAACAATTATCAGCCTCATGTCGGCGATACATTAGATACTGCGGAAGTTGACGGGATGTATGAAGACGGATGGTGCGGTTCCGATGTCCGTGTCAGGATAGACAGCGGAGAGGACGGACTACTTCACATTACAGGCTGGTTCTCCGAAGAGATAGACCCTGAAAAGGGATATGCCATTTCTGTTTACTGTGATGAAAAGCTGGCTCAAATATATCCTCTGCAAGAACAGGTTATAGACATTACGCTTAGTTTGCAGCCCAATACAGTGACTACTGTCAATTTACGCAGCAATTTCGTCCTCGAGAAGCAGAAGGGGGATGTAAGGGAATTAAGTTTTATTCTAACGGATATGTATTAGAACTCATTATTTCAAAAAGGAGGCATCAAAATGAAAGTCGTAATTCTTGCCGGCGGTTTCGGCACCCGAATCAGTGAGGAAAGTCATTTAAAGCCCAAGCCTATGATAGAGATCGGCGGAAAGCCTATCCTGTGGCATATTATGAAAGAGTATTCCTACTATGGGTACAACGAGTTTATCATCTGCTGCGGGTACAAGCAGCATGTGGTCAAGGAGTGGTTTGCCGATTATTATCTGCACAACAGTGACGTTACCTTTGATTTTACCCGCGAGAACCATATGGAGATTCACAGCAATGTGGCGGAGCCTTGGAAAGTGACGCTGGTGGACACTGGTTTAAACACCATGACCGGCGGTCGCATCAAGCGAATCAGATCCTATGTAGGGGACGAGCCTTTTATGCTGACTTATGGGGACGGGGTGGCGAACGTGGATATAGGAGCATTGGTACAATTCCACAAGAGTCACGGGAAAATTGCCACCATGACGGCTGTCAACGTGGGACAACAGTTCGGTGTTCTGGAGATTGAGCCTGACGGAACGATCAGTAAGTTCCGTGAGAAAAGCAATTCTGACGGAGGTGTCATAAATGCCGGATATATGGTGCTCAATCCGGATATCTTCAATTATATAGAAGGGGATTCTACGGTATTTGAAAAAGCTCCCATTGAGAGCGTGGCAGCCCGGGGGGAACTTATGGCCTATATGCATAAAGGATTCTGGAAATGCATGGACACCCAGCGGGACAAGCAGCAGCTGGAGGAAATGATTGCGCTGGGAGAAGCTCCCTGGATGCTTTGGGACAGGTAAAGGAGGAAGGAAAATGTTTGAAAACAAGACACGGCAACAGGCACAGGATGAGATATTGGCAATGGTAAAAGAATTTGCGGATACCTATCACAGGCAAACCGCAGAATTTCAGGAGGGACAGAAGATTCCCTATGCCTCCAGGGTCTATGACAGTGCCGAAATGGTCAATTTGGTGGACAGCGCTCTGGAGTTCTGGCTTACGTCCGGAAGATACACAGAGGAATTTGAGAAAAAACTGGCAGAGTACCTGGGGGTGAGGTATTGCTCTCTGGTCAACTCGGGATCTTCCGCCAACCTGAATGCTTTTATGGCACTCACATCCCCCCTTCTGGGAGAGCGGCGTATTCGGAGGGGAGATGAGGTGATCACTGTCGCGGCAGGGTTCCCCACCACCGTAACCCCTATGATTCAGTATGGCGCCGTACCGGTATTTGTGGATGTGACTATTCCCCAGTATAACATTGACGTGAGCAGGCTGGAGGGGGCTCTCTCCGACAGAACCAAGGCAGTGATGATTGCGCATACACTGGGAAACCCCTTTGATCTGGGGGCAGTGAAGGCATTTTGCGACAAACATAATCTGTGGCTGGTAGAGGATAACTGCGACGCACTGGGTTCCAAATATACAATTAACGGTGAGGAAAGATTTACCGGCACCATCGGTGATATAGGAACTTCCAGTTTCTATCCCCCTCATCATATGACCATGGGCGAGGGAGGAGCCGTCTATACAGATAACCCTATGCTGCACAAAGCCATCCGCTCCTTCCGGGACTGGGGGCGTGACTGTGTCTGCCCCTCCGGGAGAGACAATTTCTGCGGACACAGATTTGACAAACAGTATGGAGAACTGCCGCTGGGATACGACCATAAGTATGTGTACTCCCACTTCGGTTACAATCTCAAGGCAACGGATCTGCAGGCGTCCATAGGCTGTGCCCAGCTGGAGAAATTCCCTTCCTTTGTGGAGAGGCGCAGACACAATTTCAGCAGACTGAAGGCAGCGCTGGAGGGAACGGAGGATAAGCTGATTCTTCCCCGGGCCTGTGAGAACTCAAATCCCAGTTGGTTTGGCTTCCTGATTACCTGCAGGGAAGGGGTCGATCGAAATCAGGTGGTGCAGTATGTGGAATCCAAAGGGGTTCAGACGAGGATGTTATTTGCCGGGAATCTGGTAAAGCATCCCTGCTTTGACGAGATGCGCCGCACAGGAGAGGGCTACCGGGTATATGGTGACTTGTCCAATACGGACAGAATCATGCGGGACACCTTCTGGGTTGGTGTGTACCCCGGAATGACGGATGAGATGATCGACTATATGGCAGAGACGATTAAGAAGGCCATAATATAGGAGCGGCACTATGCAGGTAAAAGTATCGGATTATATCGTTGATTTTTTGGAGAAGAAAGGAATTACCGATGTGTTTGGGTATCCGGGAGGGATGGTAACACATCTGATGGAATCCTTTCGAAGAAGGGAAAACCAAATCCATGCGCATGTCAATTATCATGAGCAGGCCTCTGCTTTCTGTGCCTGCGGATATGCGCAGATCAGCGGACTGCCGGGTGTGGCGTATGCCACCAGCGGCCCGGGGGCAACCAACCTTATTACAGGAATATGCAACGCCTATTTTGATTCTATTCCCGCGATTTTCATAACCGGTCAGGTGAACACTTTCGAAAGCAAAAAAGGTTTTTCGATGCGGCAGAAGGGTTTTCAGGAAACAGATATTGTCTCCATGGTAAATTGTGTCACCAAGTACTGCAATTATATAGCTGACGCCGAAGATATCCGTATGGAGATGGAAAAGGCATGGTATTGGGCAAATGAGGGAAGAAAGGGGCCGGTGCTGCTGGATATTCCCATGAATATTTTCCGCAGCATTGTAGAAACAGATAAGCTGCCGGGATATTGTCCCGGGCAGGAAGATGTCGGCCGGACTGAATTTGATATACCCTGGGAGCCTATACTGGCCGCCTTCCAGTCGGCAAAACGGCCTGCCATTCTCCTCGGCGCAGGGAATAAAGCCGGCAATACCAGGGATGTAATCAGAGATTTTTCGGCATGTACCAATATTCCTCTGGTGACAAGCATGCCCGCATTTGATCTTTTAGAGAGATCAGACACCAATAATTATGGATTTGTGGGTGCCTATGGGGATAGGGCCGCTAACTTCCTGCTTGCCAAATGTGATCTATTGCTGACAGTGGGAACTCGCCTGGACGTGAGACAGATTGGCGCGGTAAAAGATAATTTTGCTCCCGGTGCAAAGTTGATTCGGGTAGATATTGACCCGGGAGAACTGAGTAATCCGATCAAAACGGACGAATTGCAGATCAGAGCGGACGCCGGCGCCTTTTGGCGGGGACTGCTTGAGAGAAAGGCTTTTTTTTGTGTCGGCCAAGAATGGTTTCACGTATGCCGCACATTGCGGGAAAAACTGTCCGGAATTGATCTGAAAACCCCCAATCTTCTGATGCAGGCTTTCAGCAGAGGCATTCCCCGGGAGGCCGTAGTCACCACAGATGTGGGACAGAACCAGGTGTGGGCGGCACAATCTTTTGAAAATAAGGGCAGCCAGAAAGTGCTCTTCTCCGGCGGGCACGGAGCTATGGGATATTCCCTGCCTGCGGCGATCGGGGCATATTACGCACTGCGCAGACCGGTGATAAGTTTTAACGGGGACGGCGGTATCCAAATGAACATTCAGGAACTGCAGTTCCTGGCCAGGGAATCTCTGCCCATAACGGTGGTGGTGCTGAACAATCAGGCATTGGGCATGATCCGTCACTTCCAGGAAATGTATTTTGACAATGAATATTATCAAACAGTTCCTTCCGGCGGCTATAGTGTGCCTGATTTTGAAAAGATTGCCGGGGCATATGGACTTCCCTATCATCTGGTGAGAAGCTGTGATGATTTGGATAAATCGGAACTCAAATTTGATGGGCCTCAGCTGGTGGAAATAAAGATTGAGGAAAATACCTATGTTTTTCCGAAACTTGAATTCGGAAAGCCCAATCAGGACCAGGAGCCTTTGCTGGATCGAGAATTGTACAACTATTTAATGGAGTTATAACCATGCGGAGAATAATTGTTACCGGCGCCACCAGCTATATCGCGATTGCGCTGATCAAGCGTCTGCTGGCGGAGGGATATCTGATATATGCGGTAATCCGGCCCGGTTCCGCGAACAGAGTTAAACTGCCCCAAAGCGCGCGGCTGCACATTCTGGAATTAAATATGGATCAATATTTTGCTCTAAGTACTATGGAACTGGGCGAGATAGATGCTGTTTACCATTTTGCATGGGATGGTGTGCGGGGGCAGTCCAGAACAGACGATGCATTGCAGCTGAATAATATAGAGTGCGCGAAGCAGCTTTTAGAAGTGGTCTGCCAATGTAAGATCCCCTGCTTTATCGGGATGGGGTCTCAGGCGGAATACGGACTGACAGGAGGACGGCTCATCACGGAGGACACGCCGTTAAACCCTGTTGAATCATACGGAATGGCCAAGAAGAGCATTTTCCTGCATGGCATGGAGCAGGCCGGCAGATATGAATTGAACTTTGTATGGGCCAGGATTTTCAGCGCCTATGGCTATGGAGAGTCACCGAATACACTCATTATGAGTTCTTTGGCAAAAATGCTTCGGGGAGAAGACATAAAACTGTCGCCTTGTGAGCATCTGTGGGATTATCTGTACCTGGAAGACCTGGCCGAGGCGCTTTATCTGCTTTATGAAGCCCATTGTCCCACCGGTGCTTACAATATTTCTTATGGATGTCCCAGGCCGCTGAAATATTACCTGGAAAAAATGAAAGAAATATTTCATTCTCACAGCCGGCTGGAATTCGGGGCAATCCCATATGGACCGAATATCGTACAAATGAACCCTTCTATAGGCAAAATACAGTCTGCGGCATTATGGAGTCCTAAAATCGACTTTGAAACAGGTATTCAAAAGTTATATGAGGATGTAAAAAATGGATATGAAAAAGATAAGCATATTAGTACCGACTTATAATGAAGAGGAAAATGTGGCGCCTTTGTCGGAGGCAATTGTAAACCTGTTTTCAGCAGAGTTGAAGGATTATGATTACGAACTTGTATTTATTGATAATGACTCCCGGGATAATACCCGTTCCCTGCTGCGGGAAATCTGTGCGAAAAACAAACGGATCAAGGCTATCTTCAACGTCAAGAATTTTGGACAGTTTAATTCGCCTTATTATGGCCTGCTTCAGACAACGGGAGACTGTACCGTTTTACTATGCGCTGACTTCCAGGATCCCGTTGAGATGATCGTTGACTTTGTGCGTGAGTGGGAGAATGGATATAAGATTGTCATTGGTCAGAAGACTACCAGCAGGGAAAACAGGGTTATGTATTTTCTGCGTTCCTGCTATTATAAGATGATCAAGAAGTTTTCGGATGTAGAGCAGATCGAGCACTTCACAGGTTTTGGGCTCTATGACAGGGAGTTTATTTCGGTACTGCGCAATCTGGAGGATCCGACTCCGTTTCTCAGAGGGATCGTGGCCGAACTGGGATTCCGCAGAAAACAGATTCCCTATGAACAACAGAGGCGCCGGGCCGGTAAGACCCATAATAATTTTATGCGTCTGTATGATGCCGCCATGCTGAGTTTTACTTCGTATACAAAAATCGGGCTGCGCATGGCAACCTTTATAGGGGGTGGGATTGCCATGGTCAGCTTTTGCATTGCCTTGGTGTATCTGGTACTTAAAATCATTTTCTGGAACAGGTTTGTGGCCGGTACGGCTCCTATCCTGATCGGGATGTTTTTCCTGGGGGCGGTGCAGCTGTTGTTTATAGGACTGGTCGGCGAGTATATTCTGAGCATCAATCAACGCATAATGAAAAGACCTCTGGTGATTGAAGAGGAACGCATTAATTATGATAAGGAGGATGAAAGATGTTAGACCTTACATTTTACAAAAATAAGAAAATTCTCATCACCGGGCATACAGGATTTAAAGGTTCCTGGATGTGCCAGCTTCTGGTTATGGCCGGAGCACAGGTGACGGGATATGCGCTCCCTTCTCCCACTGACCCCAGCCTGTTTGACATGTGCCATATCGCGGAAAGGATGAATTCTGTCACAGGGGATATCCGCGACCTGGAACATATGAAGCAGATTTTTGCCCAGGCCATGCCTGAGATTGTTATTCATATGGCAGCCCAGCCCATCGTCAGGGAATCTTACAAAGATCCTGTATACACCTATGAGACAAATGTTATGGGTACGGTAAATGTACTGGAATGTGTTCGCCATACTCCCTCCGTAAAATCCTTTCTTAATGTTACCACTGACAAAGTGTATTTGAACAGGGAATGGGAATGGGGCTACAGGGAAAATGAGGAATTGAATGGATTTGATCCCTATTCCAACTCAAAATCCTGTTCGGAATTGGTCACCAGCAGTTATAAGAACTCCTTCTTTTCCGACGGCAGCACTGCTATCTCCACTGCCAGGGCGGGCAATGTAATCGGCGGCGGGGATTTTGCCGCAGACCGGATCATTCCTGACTGTATCCGGGCGGCTGAAAAGAAGCAGGACATCATTGTAAGAAATCCTTTTTCCACCCGTCCTTATGAACATGTGCTGGAGCCTATCGTTGCTTATTTGATGATTGCGAAGGCTCAGTATGAAGACGGCGGTTTCGCAGGAAATTATAATGTGGGCCCGGATGAAGCAGATTGCTGGACGACGGGGGATTTGGTAACATTGTTCTGTTCCAAGTGGAACAAAATGACCGGGGATTCCATTAAGTGGGTCAATCGGTATGACGGAGGGCCCCACGAGGCTAATTTCCTAAAGCTGGACTGCTCCAAGCTGAAGCATACTTTGGGATGGAAACCCCGTTGGAATGTAGAGACTTCCATGGAAAAAATCATTGAGTGGTCCCTGGTTTATCTCGCCGGGGAGGATGTTTCCCGGTGTATGCAACGGCAGATTGGGGAATTCCTGAATCGGTGAAATAAGGGTAAAATATATTGGCGGAAGTTAAATTCAGGAGGTATTTGATGCAAAATCGGCAAAATGAAAAAACAGCATTGGTAAAAAACATATGTATGCTGTCCGTTATAGTAGTTGTCAATATATTTTATGTCTATTTCTCGAAATGGTTTCATACCTTAGACGGGGATTTTAACGCGTATATCTGGGGAGCTAAATTATCGGGAATAGCCGAGGCACTGAAGCAGGGCGAATTAAGGTTATGGAATCCTAATATCTGGTGCGGCATTTCCGGCATCCATAATTTCTCGGATTCTTTTTATCCGTTTGCAATTTTAGTGTGCAAGATTTTTTGGAATGCGGACAAAGAAATTTTATCGTTCATGGCATATTATGCTTTTACGTTGATTCACAGCATTATAGCGACAACGGGCTTTTTTCTGGTTTTAAAAGAACTTGGGCTGAATCGCGTTGTCAGTTTATTCACTGTGCTGATTGGAGGATCGCTGGTCATTGTAAATATTCCATATATGCAGTTGTGCTGGATTCCTATGTTTAGCTACCTGCTTTTAAAGGCGTATAAAAAAGAAAGAGTTTTGAATGTTTTTTCTGTGGCGGCAGGGATTGTATTCGGCCTTTTTCTTCTACAGGAACTGTCACAGGGCGCGGTGATGGGAGTAATGCTTATGGGGGTGCTTTTCTTTACAGCCGTTTATGTGCTGGTCAGTAAGGAAAAAAACCTCAAAATTCTGAAAAAACTATTTGCCCAATTTGCAATAGCTGGTATAATTGGTGTGTGCATAGGGGCAGTCAACTTGTTTCCGATTCTGGAGCAACAAAACGAATTACTGAGAATTACAGTTGACGGGTTCGCAAGTGCCGCAGAGGGCGTTACACTGGATAATTTCTATGCGCATCCGGCCAACTACAGCATGCTCAGAGAAATCCTTGGTGCCAGGTCAGGAATAAGCTGGTTTGGCCTTATTCCTGTGCTGCTCTGTATAATGGGATTGTTTGCGAAGGAAAATTATGAGGAAAACCCCTATCGGTATGTGGCGCTGCAATTTGGAAAGTGTTTATACCTTTTTATTTTATTAGCATCCATAAGCTGCTATTTCCCGGAAATTTTCTTTCATATTCCTTTTGTGAACATGCTCCGGGAAACGTATCTTTACGCAAACCTGTTGCCCTTTTGCACAACTCTGCTGTCAGCTTTTGGATTGCGTGGGATATATGATTGTATAACAGAAAATGATAGGAGAGGGGTGCAGGAGTTATTTTACAATGTTCCCTTGATGTGTATAGTATGTTTTCTGGTATGTCTGCAATACGCATTGGCTAACTATGACAATCGTACAATATGGATCCTGCTGTGTCTGCTTATAGGCATAGCCCTTGTCATTTTGTTTAAGGCCCGCAAACAGGCAGTCATAGCGGTTTTATTATTTGTAAGCGTAATTAATTTTGCACATATCTTCCGATATAATGATATTTCAAACAAATGGAATATGCCTCAGGCCCAAAAACAATACGAGGAGGTACTGGAGGGAAATAAGCGTTTGGTTGATTATCTGGATTCATTATCTGACGGCGAGAAGGCCTATCGGATTATGACATGGGCGGGAGAAGAAGGGAATTTCTCCTCCAATTCAATGGTTGATGCGGGCGGACAGTATACACAGGGTTATTGGGAACCTATTTACAGAAAAACGCTGGAAATGCATTGGAACCTGAGTTTGGATAAGAGAATTACATTAAACAATGTTCTTTATTTTGTGGTTTCGGAAAACGAGTCTGAAGAATGGCTGAATACTATTTCAGAAGCATTTTTGGATCAACATTTTCAACTGGTGGGAACCATGGATAATATCTATCCGAGTTATAACGCGGAGCAGGGGCAGCCTCTGCGCATATACAAAAATAAGGATTATGCAGGGAATGCATGGCTGGTCTATGACTATGTCAAATGTGATCCGGATATGTCACTTGAGGATCAATTTTCCATTATAAATGATCCTTCGTTCTCTGTCCGCGATACGGCTCTGGTAGAAGTTGGAAGCCCTAATGCGGAAGCGTTTTTAGACAGGGTATCCCAGCCGGACGCGAACGCAAGCGTTGAACTGATAAATTATACAAACAACAGCATTGAACTGCGCTGCAAAACGGAAAATGCCGCAATCCTCGTGATGGCGGAGAGCGACGCAAAGGGATGGAAGGCCTATATAGATGGTGAAAGACAAGAGATTTTGACTGTAAATTATGGGAACAGAGGGCTATTGGTTGAGGCAGGGGAACACAATATCAAAATGGTTTATTCGCCAAACGGTTATCTTATAGGGGGAATACTCACATTGGTCATGCTTTTGGCCTGTATTGTTGCAATCCCTGTACTTATAGTCAAATCCCATAATCATTGACTGAAAGCGGGGTTACAAACACTATGTATGAGAAAATGGAATCAGTTATCCGAAATATGTTAAAAATTTTCAAGAAAGATATCAGTGTACAAACCCTGGAGAATCTCACCCAGTTTGTATTGTTCGGCATAGTGGGTGTATCCAACACCGTTATCAGTTATTTGCTTAACATTATGGTCCTGGGGCTGCTGAGCCCCTTTAGGCTGGCCTGGGACTATATAGCCGGTAATCTGGTGGCCTTTCTGCTCAGTGTGCTGTGGTCCTTTTACTGGAACAACCGTATTGTGTTTACCCAGGGAGAGGGCCAAAGCCGCAACCTGTGGAAAGCGCTGCTTAAAGCCTACGCCGCCTATGGCTTTACAGGCATTGTTTTAAATAATATCTTATCCTGGATATGGATATCCATGTTCCATATCTCCAAGTATATTGCGCCGCTGATCAATCTGGTGATCAGTGTACCTCTGAATTTTGTGATAAATAAGCTATGGACGTTTAAGGATTAAAGCGGCAAGCCTGAGCTCATATGCCAGGCTTTTTTGGTCTGATTGTTTTCAGTAGTACTCTTTCCGTATTATCTTTCACGTTTCCTGATTTTTGAATGAATTTTCTATATTCTATTGAACTTTCCTATACACCTTCGTCTCTTTATGGAAAAATAACGGATTATGTGGTAATATACATTAAATATTTAGGAAGGCATTTGATTATATAATATTGCCTGAAAAGATATATACCCGGAAATTGTTAAAATCACGGTATAAGAATAAAGGATGAAAAATACAGATGAGTGAAGTAAAGCCAAGCGCATTGATGAAACTTACACCTACCACAGAGGCCCGGTTGGGGGTCTATGAGGAACAACTCACATCTGCCCTGACCGATCCGGACATCCGGAATATTGCCCTGTCCGGCCCCTATGGGGCCGGTAAAAGCAGTATTCTGGCAACCTATAAAAAGAGCCATCCGGATAAAAAATTCCTGCATATCTCTTTTGCGCATTTTCAGGACAAGGCCAAGGAGGGGGAACAGCCGCCGGATGAAACCCGGCTGGAGGGTAAGATCATCAATCAGCTGATCCACCAGATGCCGGCGGAAGCAATTCCCCAGACCCATTTCCAGATATTAAAAGAGGTGGATCGGGACAAGATCAAAAAGTATCTTTATTGGGGCGTCCTGCTGGCCGCCCTTTTGGCGTTCATCTGCTTTCATGACCAATGGTGCAGGCTGGTGGACAGCTTTTCCCTGGAATCCCTGCGCTCCCTGCTGGGAATAACCCGGCGCAAGGAAGCTGTGCTGGCAGCGGCTGTTGTCTGGGTGGTCCTGGCGGTGAGCGGCCTGACGGAATATATCTTCCTGCAGCGCAACCAGCGGATCCTCCGCAAAGTAAATCTCAAGGGGACAAATCTGGACATAGAGCTGTTTGGCGGAGAGAGCGATTCCTATTTTGACCGCTATCTGAATGAGGTGTTGTACCTGTTTGACCATGTGGATGCAGATGCGGTGGTGTTTGAGGATATAGACCGATATGACAGAAGCCTTATTTTTGAGCGTTTGCGGGAGATTAACGGGCTGGCCAACCACATCCGGGAGGGGGCTTTTGAGGAAAAGGGAGAGGAGAGAAAAACGCTGCGTTTTTTGTATTTGATCCGGGATGATGTGTTTGCCTCCAAGGACCGCACGAAATTTTTTGATATGATTATCCCGGTGGTGCCGGTTATGGACGGGTCCAATTCCTATGCCATGCTGATCCGCCTGTTTAATCGGCTGGAGGAGGAGGCCCGGCCCGGAGATGATTTCCTGCGGGGAATTTCTCTGTATATTGACGATATGCGGCTGCTGGGCAATATTTTCAATGAGTTTTCTGTCTATTACCGCAAGTATCAGGAGAAAAATGTAATCGAGTTGAACACGGACAAACTTCTGGCTATGATGGTATACAAGAATCTGTTTCCGGAGGATCATGCCCTGCTGCATCGGGGAACAGGCTATGTATATACGTTGTTTGGTAATAAACCCCAGTTCGTCAGACAACGGAGGGAGGAATTGCAGAAGGAACTGGATTCGCTGGGGAGTCTGCTGGAGGAGGTAAAGCGGGAGACTTTTCGGAATATGGATGAGTTGGATGCTGCTTATTATGTGGAGAATCGGCGGACCCGGATCGGAGCGACACAGGAGGACACAGCGTTTGAAACCCGTGCGAAGTATATCGCTGCAATTAAAGCGAATGAATACAATGTAGAATATTATTCGGAGGGCTATTATAATCGGGGGCAGTGGAATAAGGAAAATGTAAAAACAAAGTTCGACCAATTATCAGAAAATTCCGATTACCAGAGACATAAGGAATTGATTGAAAAGAAAGCGGCCGCGGAGGAAACCCACCGACGAATTTCCGAAATTAAGAACCAAATAGAGCATCTGGACGCCATGCCACTGCAGGATATCCTTGACAGAGAGAATGAGGATGCAATATTTGGTACGGTATATATTAACGCGCTGGGGGAGAAGGAAAAGTATGCGGAGGTAAAGCGCTCCAGCTACTTCCCCCTGATCCGATATCTGATCAGCAACGGATATATAGACGAGAGTTATCAGGATTATATGTCCTATTATTATGAAGACGGCCTGCGCCGGGAGGACAAGGTGTTTTTGCGGAGCATGCAGGAACACAATTATAAAGGGGCCACTTATCAGCTGAAGGAACCCTGGAAAGTGATTAACTGGATGCATAACAGCCAGTTTGAAACGGCGGAATGCCTGAATTATCAGTTGCTGGACGCCTTACTGACGGCGGTTTGCCATCCTGTGGATGTACCTGTGGGCATGAAAAAGCGGGCAGTGGATTATGAGGGCAGACTATACAGGCTGATAAAGTACATTTTCAAAAATAATGCGATGGAATTCTTTGAAGGCTATCTGTGGAACGGAAAATATGGAAGCGATTTTGTCCGGCAGATCAATACGAACTGCGGGAATGCAGCTTCCTGGGTGCTGAAGGAGGAAGCGCTGGGTGACCGCACAAAGAGAAAGTATGTTTTGCAGACCATACTCCAGTGGGATGCATATTGCTCCGAAGATCCCGAGGATTTGCGGCACATTGCCGAATATGCGGGGCAGACCCCGCAACTCCTTTATGAAGCGTCTATGGAGGATGAAAGGGAAAGATTTATAGCAGGAGTGGAACATTTTGGAGCTAAGTTCAGCAGGCTTCAACTCACAGAGGAGGAGGCCGCTCTGGAAGAAGCTGCTCTGGAAGAAGCTGCTCTGGAGGAAGAACCCGATAAAGCTATGACCCTGATTATATACGATTCATTGCTTTGGCAGCAGATATACTATCGCCATCTATATGTGATAAACTGGGAGAATCTAAGGTTCATATATAGTATTTTTTACAAACTGCCACTGAAGGAGATCCGGCGTTCCAGAATGCTTACACTGGTATATGAGAAGGGGGAGGAGACTTTAAGACTTTATGTGGAGGAGAATCTGGAGACGGTCCTGGAGGAACTGGCTGCCTGCGGCGAACCTCTGGAGGATGAGGAGAAGGTCATACTTTCCGTGCTGAACAGGGAGGACTTGTCCCGGGAATCCAGGGAAAAATATATCGGGGCCCTGGCCTGCTGCAGAGAGATTTCCCATTTGAATCAGGTAGAGAATAAAGATTTCTGGCCCAGGCTGATGGATGGTCATGTGGCGGCGGAGCTCCAGAACCTTACGGATTATTATTTCCTGTCGGGAAATGGCATGGACGAGGTGCTGGCGGACTACATCAATAGGTATCCCGGCCCGATTAAACTATCGGAGAAGGAGTTGGATGCATATGGGGAAGGAACGGCGAAACTTTTACAGATGGATGTAATAAGATGTAATTTATTGAAAAAAGAGAGGTATGATGAACTGGCGAAATCATTTTCGCTCACATGTGATGCCGCTGATGCTGGAGATGTGGGTGAAGATAAAATGCGGATACTGATTTTCTGGAAAAAAATTCCCATGACCCAAGAAAACCTCCAGTATATCAGAAAGCATTATCCCAGGCTCGCGCCAGTATTTGCAGGCAAAAATATTGCGGAATATTTGTCTCTGCCTCACACGGAGGGAGAGACATGGGAGGAGGAGTTCCTATCCGTGCTGGTATCAGACAGGGAGGCGTTTTCTGATTTTATGAACAACGAGAAGGAATCGCCGGAGCGAAAAAAGAAGGCCCTGGCAAAGAGTGTCAACCGCAATATGCTGAAACTATCGGATGTGCAGCGATATTTGGAAAACCTGGAACAGGAGGACTTTTTAGACATATTGAGCGGAAGCAGTATTTCTGTGGAGCAGACCTCTGGCAACAAAGCCCTCCTGGATGCTTTTAGGGCAAGGAACTGGATCGTGGGATACGAAGTGGACAAGCAGGACAATAGCATGTATCAGGTCCGGGGCAAGGCTGTATTGGGCAGAAAGAGCAAAAAGAAATAAGATGCATCTGCTACAAAACCTCTTTACAAAATACAGAAGCTCTTGTATAATGCAATCTATACATTGAAAGAAACGCTTTGACGAAGAGAGTACATGTGCCGGGGCTTTCCAGAGAACATCCCCACAGAAGACTGTGGCTGAGAGGGATGATGCATGGGCATGTGGAAGATGGCTTCTGAGCAGCGCACCGAGCCGGGGAGCGATGGCTTTCCGAGTTGCAGCGGACTGTTGGGTTTGCGGCAATTTGTGGGAAGAGATGGCGCCGAGTACAGTTTTCCAGGTTAGGCTGCGACAGGTTCCGCCTGTTATAGCGGATAGGGTTAGGCAGCCGACGGCGGCTTCGGACCCGATGAGGCCCCTTTCGTGAGGGAGGGGTGAAGAGAAGTGGTAACACGGGCTTATGGCTCGTCTTCTCATGCGTTTTTGGCATGGGGAGGCGGGCCTTTCGTTATGCCATATACATTTTCGACAGCATATCCTATAACCTGTAGTGTCGGCACATTGGAACAGGTAAAGAAGGGTATGGGTAAATCATTTGAGGAGGTAAGAATATGAGTCAGACACCTTATTACATTACAACTGCCATCGCATACACATCCGGTAAGCCTCACATCGGCAACAATTACGAGATTGTGCTGGCGGATGCCATTGCCCGTTTCAAGAGAAAACAGGGGTACGATGTATATTTTCAGACCGGAACGGACGAGCATGGGCAGAAGATCGAATTGAAGGCCCAGGAGGCGGGCATAACTCCCCAGGCCTTTGTGGACAATGTGGCAGGGGTGATCCGGGGGCTCTGCGATCAGTTGAATGTTCAGTATGACAAGTTCATCCGCACCACGGATAAGCCCCATGAGAAACAGGTGCAGAAGATTTTCAAGCGTCTGTATGACCAGGGGGATATCTACAAGGGGGCCTATGAGGGGCTGTACTGTACGCCCTGCGAGTCTTTCTGGACCGAATCCCAACTGGTGGAGGGCAAGTGTCCCGACTGCGGCAGGGAGGTTAAGCCCGCCAAGGAAGAAGCATATTTTTTCCGTATGAGTAAATACGCCGACCGGCTGATCGAGCATATCAACAGCCATCCGGAATTTATTCAGCCCGTATCCCGCAAAAACGAGATGATGAACAATTTCCTGCTGCCAGGTCTGCAGGACCTGTGTGTGTCCCGCACTTCCTTTAAGTGGGGGATTCCGGTGGACTTTGACAATAAGCATGTGGTATATGTGTGGCTGGACGCACTGACCAATTATATCACGGGCATCGGTTATGACGCGGACGGAAACAGCGCGGAGCAGTACAAGAAGCTGTGGCCTGCGGATCTGCACCTGATCGGAAAAGACATTATCCGCTTCCATACCATTTACTGGCCCATTTTCCTGATGGCTCTTGGAGAGCCTCTGCCAAAGCAGATATTCGGCCATCCCTGGCTGATGATGAATGGGGGCAAGATGAGCAAGTCCAAGGGCAATGTGATCTATGTGGACGACCTGATTGACTTTTTCGGCGTGGACGCGGTGCGGTACTATATGATTCATGAGATGCCCTATGATAACGACGGGAACGCCACCTGGGAACTGATTGCAGAGCGCACCAATTCCGATCTGGCCAACACCCTGGGGAACCTGGTAAACCGTACCATTTCCATGAGCAACAAATATTTTGACGGCGTGGTGGAGGATCGGGGCGTGCAGCTTACCCCGGAGGACAGTGTGCTGGACGAGGATTTGAAAAAGACGGTAACCGGGACCTATGCCAAAGTGGCGGAGAAGATGGAATCTCTGCGCATTGCGGATGCCCTGACGGAGATATTCGGTATTTTCAAGCGCTGCAACAAATACATTGACGAGACGGAGCCCTGGGTGCTGGCCAAGGACGAGGCCAAATCCGGGCGGCTGGCCACCGTGATGTACAATCTGGTGGAGGGCATCGCCATCGGCGCTTCCCTGCTGGAACCCTATATGCCCGAGACGGCGGAAAAGATTGCGGCCCAGCTTAACACTTCTCTGCGGGAATTCGACAGGCTGGAGGAGTTTGGCCTGTATCCCGGCGGGAACAAAGTGACCGACAAACCCCAGATTCTGTTTGCCCGCCTGGATATGAAAGAGGTGGAGAAAAGGGAGGCGGAACTCACCGCTGCCATGATAGCCGCCGCAGAGCAGGAAGAGGCTGAGGCGGGAACGGACGGCGGGGCCTCCGATGAGCCTTTGGCATCGGAGGAAGAGGCATCTATAGACATAGAGGCCAAGCCGGAGATTACCTACGATGATTTTGCCCGGCTTCAATTCCAGATAGGGGAGATTATCTCCTGTGAGGCGGTGCCCAAGTCCAAGAAACTGCTGTGCTCCCAGGTGAAGATCGGCAGCAGGGTACGGCAGATAGTGTCCGGCATCAAGGCCCATTATACGCCGGAGGAGATGGTGGGTAAAAAAGTGATGGTACTGGTGAACTTAAAGCCTGCGACCCTGGCGGGAGTGGTATCCGAGGGGATGCTGCTGTGCGCGGAGGACGCGGAGGGCAATCTGGCCCTGATGACGTCGGAGAAGCCCATGCCCTCCGGCGCGGAGATCTGTTAAGAGAGCGGTCCCTAAAAAAATAGCGGCTGATACCAGCCTGTTCAAAGTAAATATAGAAGTTGATAAAAGCACAATGCTGCATAAGAAGTAATGAAGATGAATGAAAAACATTAAATCATTACAGAAAAGCAGCGTTGTGCTATTTTGTTTGAACACAAGAGAGAAAATATAATGCGCCTATGTATGGGTGCGTAATTCGAAAACATTGACCAAACAAAGAAATACTTAATTAACATAAAATATTGACATATAATGAGGAGTTTGGTATAATACAAAAAATTTTATTAATGATGGCGGGATTCAAAACGTAAGGGGAGAATTCGATGAAATTAGAAGACGCATTACACGAAATAAAAAAATGTCAGCAGCATAAATTACAGGATTATTCTGTTTTGCAGGTTATTTCTGATGAAGAATTTTACTACCCATCACCGGTTTCTCCGGTATCTTTGGGTGAAGAAGGAGTGGCGAATAAATTCATTTTATTTTCGGCTCCCGGTGCTGTGGGCAAAACGGCATTGGCAAAACATATTTCCCACAAATATGGCGCATTTTACTGGAATGTAGCTTTGAAGCCTGTAGGAGGTACATCCTTTGCGGGAGAGATTGCTCATGCGGTAGGAATTGGAAATGGAGCTCTTCAGGACAAAATATATTCCAGTCTGAGAACGGGAGAAATTTTATTTGTTCTGGATTCCTTTGATGAAGCATCTCTTATATCAAGAAGGGAAGGAATCAAGGATTTTTTGGAAGAAATCGGAAAAATATTGGACCAACCTGCGTCTCCGCCTGTGATTATTACTGCTCGCACGGAAATGGCAAAATTTATTGTTGAATCCTGTAAAGAACTGCATTTTGGAGTAAAACATTATAGTATAGACTATTTTTCGGAAAACGATGCGCAATTATTTATAAAAAGCTATTTTGAGTACAATAAAAAACAATTAAGTTATGAACAGAAGGAAGAGATTCGCTGTTACATAGAAGAGATTAAGCAGCATATAGGAAACGAAGCGGAAATTCAAAGTTTTATAGGCTATGCCCAAGTCCTAAGCATATTATGTCGGCAAATAGACAAGACTTTTTTTGAGTCAAAAGAAAAGAGGCGGTTGAGACTCACTGAAACCACTGGAAACGACAGGCTTATTTACACAATTATTAAGGAGTTGATAGAAAGAGAACAAAGTAAACTATTAACGTTTAAGGATTCCATTCGTGATAAATATCTTGAGATGGGTAAGGCCGAAGTAGTTGAGTCTCTTTATTGCAAACAGGAACAACTCATTAGACTGTATTTTTACACATATGCTAATAAAAACATAGTGATTGATGATTTCAGTCCTTGCAAGGAATTACTTCCGGAAGACCAAAATACTTATTTGGATTTATTGAAGGATTGGCTGCCTCAACATGTCTTTCTGCAGAACGATAAGATCATGCCTGTTTTTGATGATTATCTGCTGGCTGAATCCTTGCTGAATCCTGATCTGGAAATGTTTGTTGAAGAATATAGGCAGGGCAACACGTCCTGCTATAAACTGCCTACGCGGGTATTTATGGACTGCTATTTAAGCCTTAATCAGGGGAAGGTCAAATGCGACCATATATATCTTCTTGAACTGGCTTATTCTTCGCAGACAACCATTAACAAGAGTACTTATTGCGAAATTGGGTATAGTGATTCAGATGATGAGGAAACCCTTTATTTATCTTTTTCGGATTTGGATGATGCAAACAAAACAAAGATCTCCATGGAAATCGCGCGGGACAAGGAGGATCCCATTCGTCTTAATCGGGCTAATAATATAAGTATAAATGTAGATGGGACAATTATCCTTTCGTCGGAATTTGTCAAAGATGTTGTCATCAGCCAAGCGGTAATAGAATGTGACCGCCTTGAGTTTGACGCGTCTGAAATCTTACTGGAGACATACGGCAATGAAGAAAACAGAATAATTGTTCATGAAATGGTGACAAAGAGACCGGAATGTAAACTGAATATAAAGGGCACCACAAAATTGAAAATAGACTTTCCCTTTGAGCAGAATAGTCAATTAAAGCGTACATTCTTTGAGTTATATCCATATCAATATTCATTTGATAATCAGCTTGGTAAAGAGGCAATGGATATTGAGTGTTTCATATATGGATTGAAAAAAGTCCTGGAACAGTTTAAAGTTGATAATTATGAGGGCGATCCTGCGAAATACAAGGAGAAGATTGACAATAGATGTCATACGGGGATTAAGCTGAAAGTACTGGAATTTCTAAAAAAGGAAGAACTTGTTTATGAAGCAGGGAACATGTATAAATGTAGTCTTAAGCGAATGGATGAACTTCAGATCAGCCGTGTCGCATATACGCAATTTAAACATGAACAACTCGAAAATGTATACAACAAATATTTGGACTGGTGCAACAATCAGTAAGTATAACGATTAATGTATAGCAGCAGGAAGAATAAAGGGGGATTTTATTAAATTTCAATTAACGGGTTAAAATATCTGAAAGTATGTTGTATAATAGATGCATGGCTCTAGGGTCATGCATCTATTTCCATTATATAAAGACGGACTGCCTTGACGCCGAGTGGCATTAGCTGGGTAGCCGGTCATATACAGACAGAGGTAAAGATGAAAAAAGAAGAGTTCTATTTTGATTCCAGGGATAATGAGACCAGGATTCACGCGGTCAGATATGTGCCGGAAGGGCGTGAACCCTTGTGTGTGGTGCAGATTATCCACGGCATGGCGGAGTATGTGGAGCGCTACGAAGAGTTTGCCCGGTTTCTGACCGACCAGGGCTGTGTGGTCACGGGAAATGACCATTTGGGACATGGCAAAAGCGTGGGAGAGGAAAAATGCTACGGCTATTTCTGCGAGCAGGATCCCGCCACGGTGCTGGTACGGGATGTCCACCGTCTCAAAAAAATGACCCAGAAGGAATATCCTTCCCTGCCCTATGTGATCATTGGGCACAGCATGGGTTCCTTTATCCTGCGCAATTATCTGACCATGTATGGAAGCGGTATCACCGGAGCGGTTATCATGGGTACCGGCTACCAGTCCGGGGGAACCATGGCAGCCGCCCGTTTTATGGTGAAGCTGCAAAAACTTTTCCTGGGTTCCAAGCATGTGAGCAAATTCAGCGACAGGGTGAGTTTCGGGGGCTTTAACAAGCGGATTCCCGATGCCAAAACGAATTTTGACTGGTTGTGCAAGGACCCGGAGAGCGTGCAGCGATATATGGAGGATCCCTTGTGCGGCCAGGTGTTTACGCTGAACGGTTTTCAGACTTTGACGGAATTGATCTCCCGGGCCCATGACCCGAAGCGCCTGCAAAAGATTCCCGCCGGCCTGCCCCTGCTGGTGATTTCCGGCGATGCCGATCCGCTGGGGAATTATGGTGAGGGCATTCCCAAGGTGTGCGAAGGGCTGCGCCAGGCAGGAGTGAAGGATGTGGAAATGCATCTGTGCGAGACGGGCAGGCATGAATTATTAAACGAGCCGGAGAGACAGCAGACCATGGAACTGATCTTTGACTGGATCCGGGGTCGTTGCTTGAAAGAGGACGCATAAAATGGACCAAAACACCTAAACTATTCCCAGGAACAAACTTATAACGGCAGATTCCCGGAGGGTGCACGGATTCATGTACGGATGGCAGAGGGCTGTTCATGGATCACCGGGCTTGTGCGCGGGACAGGAATCTGCGGAACTGATATTACTAGGAGGGAATTGTTATGAAGATTGCGTTTTACAGTACCAAGCCCTATGACCGCATCTGGTTTGAGCCTTTGGGAGAGCAATATGGATATGAGATCCATTTTATTGAGTTTCCCTGCACCCGGGAGACCCTGTTTCTGGCCAAGGGCTGTGATGCCATCTGTATCTTTGTCAACGACCATGTTGACAGCGAGATGATAGATGTGCTCTATGACATGCATGTGAAAGGGATTCTGCTGCGCAGCGCCGGTTTCAACAATGTGGATGTGAAGGCAGCGGAGGATAAGATCGTGATCCTGCGTGTGCCCAGCTATTCGCCGGAAGCGGTGGCGGAGTTTGCCACGGCTGTGCTGCTGACACTGAACCGCTGCACCCACAAGGCATACAACCGCACCAGAGAATTCAATATGAGCCTGCAGGGGCTGATGGGTACGGATCTGTACGGAAAGACAGCGGGTATCGTGGGTACAGGACGGATCGGGCAGGCCATGATTCGAATCTGCCAGGGATTTGGCATGAAAGTGATTGCCTATGATCCTTATCCCAACCGGCAGCTGGAAGTCACCTATGTGGACAGGGACGAACTGTTCCGGCAGTCCGATTTCATCAGTCTGCACTGTCCGCTGACAGCCCAGACCCGGCATATGGTCAACAAGGAAAGCATCGCCATGATGAAGGACGGGGTATATCTGGTCAACACATCCAGGGGCAGCCTGATTCACACGGATGATCTGATTGAGGGCCTGCTGCAGAAAAAATTCGGCGGCGTGGGACTGGATGTGTACGAGGAGGAAGAGGGGATCTTCTATGAGGACTGCTCGGGTGAGATTATAGAGGACGACAACCTGGCCAGGCTGATGACTTTCCCCAATGTGCTGATCACTTCCCACATGGGTTTTTTCACCCGGGAGGCCATGGAGGCCATAGCCAGGGTGACTATGGAAAACGCCCATGCTCTGGACAATGGCCTGCCCCTGGAGAATCAGGTGGGAGCCTGCGCCGCAAAAGAATGAGGAAGATTGCGGAGAAATGCGCAACTCTGATATAGAAAGGTGATTCGATATGGAAACAGATCATTTCCCCTATACAATCAGATGGGCCTTGCCGGAGGATTGGGATCCGGCTATGGACATGGTGTGGAGGACTTTTCTGAAGTTCGAGGGGAGAGACTATTCCCAGGAAGGTATCGACAATTTTGATACCTTCATACATGACGGTACACTCAGGAAGTTGTTCCTGAACGGGCGCTATCAGGTGCTGGTAGCCCTGGACGGCGGCAGGGTGGTGGGGCTGGCCTCCGTGCGCAACGGCAACCATCTGTCCCTGCTGTTTGTGGACGAGAACTACCACCGGCAGGGGATTGGCAGGGAACTTATGAGAGGCCTGTGCCATTACCTGAAGAAAGAAGTGGGGGAGCGCAGCATGACGCTGTCAGCGGCTCCCTACGCGGTGGATTTCTACAAAAAGCTGGGTTTCTACGCCCTGAAACCGGAGGAACAGGTCTCAGGAATCCGAGTGACCTCCATGGAGCTCTATTTTTGAAGATGCGTACTCGAAACAGCATCTTGCCGTAAAGGGCATTGATCCGAATATTGCCGCGAAGCGGGAAGATTTGGATCACCGAGGAGTGCGCTTGTAGGGAAGATGCGGAACTCTAATTAGAAAGGACATAGGAAAAAATGAAATTTTTAAACATTGACAGCCCCTTCATGCAGTTCATGAACAAGGTGGCGGATCTGATGATTCTGAATCTGCTGACCATCGTCTGCATGATTCCGATCATCACCACAGGGGCAGCCCTCACGGCCATGCATTATCAGGTCCTTAAGATTGTACGGGACGAGGAGTGCTATATCGTAAAGGGGTATTTCAAAGCGTTCAGAGAAAACTTTAAGCAGTCCACAGCCATCTGGCTGATCATGCTGGTTATCGGGGTGATTCTGGGAGGGGATCTGTACATCATGTACGCCAGAGCCGAGGATTTTCATGTAATCTTCCGGGCCATCCTGGGCGCCATTGCTATTTTTGCCATGTTTACGCTGCTGTATGTATTTCCCGTTCAGGCAAAATTCGCCAATCCTGTGTTTCGCACCATCAAAAACGCGCTGGCCATGAGTATATTACAGGCGCCCAAGAGTGTACTGATGGTGATTCTGTACCTGATCCCCATGCTTCTGGGGGTATTCGTGCCCAATGTGTTTCCGCTGGTGATGCTTTTCGGAATGACGGCGCCTGCGTTCCTGTCTGCCAAAATGTATAATAAACTCTTCCTGAAACTGGAGGACAGGATCAACGAGGCCAACGGAGTCCGGGAAGACGCAGAGGAGGATGGGGATGAGAAAATCTTTCACGATAAGCTGGATGCTACGCTGGAAGAAAAGAATATAGGGTAGTATACTGGCACACTAGAACTGTAGAATATGTCCAATAAAAAATCGTCATTTTGTGAAAACTGACGGTAAGAATGAAAAACATACTGATTTGTGAGCAATTCACACAATCGGGAACAAAATCTTTGTGGAATAGTAGCATAGAATTTCAATAGAGATTTAGGTATACTTACATTAATAGTTGTGGTGATACATATCGCTGCATCAACTGAAAACAATTATCTGTATGTGAAAGGAGTTATATTTATGGCTAGCTTATCTTTAAAGAATATCTGCAAGGTATATCCTAACGGTTTCGAGGCTGTTAAGAATTTTAACCTTGAGATCGCAGATCAGGAGTTCATTATCTTCGTAGGTCCTTCCGGTTGCGGTAAGTCCACCACCCTCCGTATGATTGCAGGCCTGGAAGATATTTCCTCCGGTGAGTTAAAGATTGGTGACAGGGTTGTGAACGATGTAGAGCCCAAGGACAGGGATATCGCCATGGTATTCCAGAACTACGCTCTGTATCCTCACATGTCCGTATATGACAATATGGCGTTTGGTCTGAAACTGAGAAAGGTTCCCAAGGATCAGATTGACAAGATGGTTAAGGAAGCAGCCAGGATCCTGGATCTGGAGAAGCTGTTGGATCGTAAGCCCAAGGCTCTGTCCGGTGGTCAGAGACAGCGTGTGGCTATGGGACGTGCTATCGTGCGTAACCCCAAGGTGTTCCTGATGGATGAGCCTCTGTCCAACCTGGACGCAAAGCTGCGTGTACAGATGAGAATTGAGATTGCCAAGCTGCATCAGAGACTGGGCACCACCATCATCTACGTTACCCATGACCAGACCGAGGCTATGACGCTGGGTACCAGAATCGTTGTTATGAAGGACGGCGTGATCCAGCAGGTAGATACCCCTCAGAACCTGTATGACAAGCCTCAGAACCTGTTTGTTGCAGGATTCATGGGATCTCCTCAGATGAACTTCCTGGATGCAACCGTTAAGGTTTCCGGCGATGTTGCCAGCCTGGAGATTGCAGGCCACAGCATTCCCCTGCCTCCCGTTAAGTCCAGAAAGCTGATTGACGGCGGCTACGACGGCAAGGTGGTAACTTTCGGTATCCGTCCCGAGGATGTATATGATTCCGAGGCGTTCATTTCATCCTCTCCCAACAGCGTGTTCGAGTCCACCATTAAGGTTTACGAACTGCTGGGCGCAGAAGTTTACTTGTACTTTGATCTGGATACCTTCCCGATGACCGCAAGAGTAGACTCCCGCACAACTGCAAGACCCGGCGATGCTGTGAAGTTTGCTCTGGATGTGGAGAAGATCCACGTATTTGACAAAGAGACCGAGCAGATCATCACCAATTAGTAAGTTTACCCAGAGAGGTGCTGGTTTCCAGCACCTCTTTTTTAAGTATGCGGCACCTGAGAGTCCTTGAACATCAGACAGCGGATTCCTGGGTGGCGCACGGATCCATAGGTGGGCATAAAGCAGCCGGGGACGGAACAGGCGGACATGCAAAGCAAGCCGAAACGGAACAGGCGGGCCCAAGCAGCCGGCAATGGATCATCGGCCCTGGGGGCCGTTAGGAAATCTGCGGAACTGAAATAGGAGGAGTTTATGATATCTAGTCAGATCATTCAGACAAGTATAGACGAGCTAAAGGCAATCACCAAGGTGGATCTGTGTGTATATGATCCTTCAGCCGCAGTGATAGCAGCAACCACGGAGATGAAAGAGATACAGGGGGACCTGGTGAGCGGCTTTGCCGTATCGCCTGCGGACAGCCAGGTAATAGGGCCTCATCATCTGCTGAAGATACTGGACGAAGGTGAACTGCTATATGTATTGGTGGCCAGGGGGGCCGGTGACGATGTATACATGGTGGGAAAGATTGCGGTATGCCAGATTCAGAATCTGACCATCGCATACAAGGAGAGATTTGACCGAAACAATTTTTTCCAGAATCTGCTTCTCGATAATCTTCTGTTGGTGGATATTTATAACCGGGCCAAGAAGCTGCATGTGGAGGTGGTTGCCCCCAGGGCGGTGTTCCTCATAGAGACCAGGTTAGAAAAAGACAATATCGTGACGGAACTGCTGAAGGGAATGTTCTCTTCCCAGAGCGGGGACTATATCACGGCTGTGGATGAGAGCAATGTAATCCTGATCAAGACCCTGGATCAGACTGTTACCTATGAAAATCTGTGTGATGTGGCGCATACCATCGTGGCGATGATGAATGCGGAAGCCATGCTGAACGTGCGCGTATCCTTTGGCTCGGTGGTGCAGGAACTTAAGGATGTATCCAAGTCCTACAAGGAGGCCAAGCTGGCGCTGGATGTGGGCAAGATATTCTATGCGGAGCGCAATGTGGTGGCCTACAGTACCCTGGGCATCGGACGACTGATTTACCAGCTTCCCATCAATCTTTGCAGAATTTTTATAGAGGAAATATTCGGAGACAATCTGCCCATTGACCTGGATGAGGAGACTCTGACTACAATTAACAAGTTTTTTGAAAACAACCTGAATGTGTCGGAAACATCCCGGCAGCTGTTTGTACACCGCAACACGCTGGTCTATCGCATTGAGAAGATTCAGAAGAGTACAGGACTTGATCTTCGCAATTTTGACGATGCGCTGACCTTCAAGATCGCGCTGATGGTGGTGAGTTATATGAAATACCTGGATTCCATAGAGTACTAATCCACAGGAATAAAACGGACAACCCCTTAATACACTTATAGTAGAGAAAACCATAGGTGTGTTGAGGGGGATTTTTTATGTATTATGACAAGCAGATCCGCTATATAGATTATCTGGAAAATGGAGAAAAACAGCGCAACTGCGGCTATGTGAAGATAACCGTGGCCGACCACAGACTGTTGATGGATATGCAGATCAAAGGTTTGTACGAGACGGATGACGTGGCCTCAGAGGTGGTGTTGGAAGGCGCGGGCGCAGAGGGCAGGCTGGGAACGGTATTGATCCGGCAGGGGAGCGGTAGTTTTCAGTGGGAACACCAGGATCCTGTAAATGAGGGGGAAGCGCTGGTTCTTGGGCAGGGGCTGAATTATGGCCAGTTAGAGCGGATTCGGGTGCAGATTTCCCCCAGAAGGAGTCTATGGTGCGTTTGGCGGGAGTCTGCTCCCGGGAGAAGCGGGGCAAAGCAGAATATGACGGAGCAGAGTGCATCAGGGGGGAATGCTTCTGGGCAGAGTGCATACGAACAGAACATAAGTGATCGGAAGCCTGGAGAGATATCTTCGATGACCGCCGATGCTATGCCCGGGAGGGAGCAGAACGGCGTTGTTGGTCATCGGGGAGCAGTCCCTGCAGAACCTGTGCAATGGGAGACTGGGCAAGAAAGCAGAGCATATCCCGCCCTGCGGGGAGAAATATCTGAGACACAAGGATATGCCGCTATGCCGGAGAAGGCGACTGAAGCCGAAGGAAGTGCCGTCATACCCGGGAGTATGCCGGAAGCCGAAGGGCGTGCCGCCACACTGGGGAGTATGTCGGAAGCCGAAGGAAGTGCTGCCATGTCCGGGAATGTGCCGGAAACCGAAGGGAGTGCCGTCATACCCGGGAGTGTGCCGGAAACCGAAGGGAGTGCCGCCATACCTGGGAGTATGCCGGAAGCCGAAGGACGTGCCGCCATACCTGGGAGTATGTCGGAAGCCGGAGGACGTGCTGCCATACCCGGGAGTATGTCGGAAGCCAGAGAAAGTGCCGCCATACCTGGGAGTATGTCGGAAGCCAGAGAAAGTGCTGCCATACCTGGGAGTATGTCGGAAGCCGGAGGACGTGCTGTCATACCTGGGAGTATGCCGGAAGCCGAAGGGTGGGCCTCCACGCAGGGAGCGGCGCAGGCCCCCCGAGGACTTGCCCCTGGGTATGACAATGGGCAAGGCGGCAATCCCTCCTTTCGAACAACTACGGAAACGGCAGGCGAAGAAACGGAATACGGTTCCGACAGGGAAAGGCGGAAAACATCGGCTGCGGAAGAAAGCGTCCAAGCGAGGATTATATCGGAAAACTCCCGGGAAGAAGCGTTCTCTGCTTTTGTCATGCCGGATTATGCTGCGGGAAACTACGAGCATAATACTAAAAACATGGCCGCCAGCCAGACAGGGGGAGGGGCAGGGCAGAAAACCGAAAGCAAGGCGGAAGCCTCTTTGGAAAAAGCGGAACTCCCCCAGATAGAAAACGGGGGTAAGCGCAGAACCGGCACGGTCTCCGAAAAGCGTCGTCCCGCTTCGGGGCCCCAGGCTCCTACCATGGCGTCCATGAGTGAGGACAAATGGCAGCAGCTTCTGAAGATCTATCCTCATATACACCCGTTTCAGGATGAGAGGGAATATCTTTCTCTGCGGCCCGAAGACTTTGTGATTCTGCAATCCAATGCCTACCGCCTGGTTCAGAACAGCTTTCTGCTCCATGGCTACTTCAATTATGACCATCTCATATTGGCCCAGGTATCCCGTAAAAGCGGAAGCCAATACTACATAGGGGTGCCGGGAAATTTCTATGAGAAGGAAAAACAGGTGGCAATTATGTATGGATTTTCCAGTTTTGAGTGCAGACGGGAACCTGCGGAGGAGGGGGATTTCGGGTACTATATGATAAAGGTGGAACTGTAAATGCTTCAATGCTTCGGCCACCGGTCTGGGGAACCGTCTACAGACCGGTGAAGTCAAAGGGGGGAATAAAGCTTTCCCGGGCCGTGTCTCCCTCCTGAATATAGACATTTTCCATCCCCAGGCGCAGACAGAAGTCCACCACCCGCTGATACTCAGCCTCCGTGACCCGGCGGTTTAACCCGGGGATATGAGCCACCTGGGGCAGGGGCGTATACTGCTGCATGACGCTGACGTATATATTGTCTCTGTAGGTGTCCCGGAGGTAATGCAGTATTTTCTTGCTGTCACCCACCTGGCCGGGCAGCACCAGATGGCGCACGATCATGCCTCGGCGCAGCAGAGGCGTGTCCGAAGGATATACAGATGCAGCATCGGCGGCAGAGGGCCTATCGGAAAGCAGGGAAGGAAGCGGAACATTGGTCGGTGCGGAAGGAGGAACAGAGGGTGTATCAAATACTGGCCGGCCCACCTGGCGGTACATCTCGTCCAGCGCCAGTTTGGCCTTTTCAAAATAATCTGCTGCATGGGAGAATTTGGTGCTCAATTCGCCGGAAGCATACTTTAAGTCCGGCAGATAGATATCCACCAGCCCCTCCAGCATCTGCAGTGCGTTTACGGACTCGTAGCCGCCGCAGTTGTATACCACGGGCAGGGACAGACCGCTGATCCGGGCCTGCTCCAGGGCGTGGACAATCAGAGGTATAAAATGAGTGGGAGTCACCAGATTGATATTGGCGGCTCCTTTTTGCTGCAATTCCAGGAAAATTTCTGTCAGGCGGCCCGGTGTGATTTCCCTGCCGGACTGTCCCAGGACGATGTCCCTGTTCTGACAATAGACACAGCCCAGGTTGCAGCCGCTGAAAAAGACGGTGCCGGAGCCTGTGCTGCCTGAGATACAGGGCTCCTCCCACATGTGCAGCGCTGCCCGGGCGGCCCTGAGCCGGGCTGTCTGGCCGCAGTATCCTGTCTCTCCTGCCAGGCGGTTGACCTGACAGCGGCGGGGACAGAGGGTACAGGATGCAAAAGGCTTCAGAATGTCTGTATTGGGGGAGCCGGAGGGAGATAGGGCAGGCACGGATCAAAACTCCTTTTTCAAAAAATTTATGCAATCAAAAAATTTCCGCCGGGCGGAAATAATTGTATACCAAATTACAAGACCGCATACCGCAGGCTGCTCCACAGGCTCCGCCCGGCGCCCTCACGGCACATGGGAGGTTCTACTTAGTGCTGCTTTGTTCCCAACCTGACACGGTTCGTAGATTCCCATTGCGCGAGACCAGACTTCAACACCTGCTTTGCAGTGCTCCCACGATATACGGCTTCTATAGTGTATCGTTTTACAGGGATTTTGTCAAGGAAAATGTGACAAAACAAAAATGTTAAAATCTCCGTTCCCCACTTGCATTTGGCAGGGGGATTTTATATACTGTAGATACGGTTTTCTGGCATATCTTCCGGCATTCGGAGAATAATAGGAAAGAACAGAAAGGGGTAAATATGAACAATAACGCATTCAGAAAATTGTCCTATGGCGTGTATGTGGTAAGTACCTGGGACGAGGGAAGGGCCACGGGCTGTACGGCCAACAGCGCCATGCAGATTACTTCCGACCCGGCTACCATAGCGGTAAGCATCAACCATGGCAATTATACCAATGAGTGTATCCAGAAACTGGGGAAGTTTGCCGTATCCATTCTGGGCGAGCATTCAGACCCGGGTACCATCGGGGTGTTCGGCTTTAAAAGCGGCAGGGACAACAACAAATTTGATGAGGTAAAGCCGGAGATAAGGGGCTATATGCCGGTGATCCCGGACGCCTGCGCCTATCTGGTGTGCGAGGTGGTGGATAAGATGGAAACCAGCACCCATACGGTGTTCCTGGGCAAAGTGGTGGACGCGGACCTGCTGAAGGAAGACGATCCCATGACCTATGCCTACTATCATAATGTGATCAAGGGCAAGAGCCCCAAGGCGGCCCCTACCTATCTCCCGGAGGAGACGGAGCCCCAGGCGGGTCCTACCTATGTATGTGATGTATGCGGGTATGAATACAAGGGGGACATTCCCTTTGAGGAACTGCCAGAGGACTATGTCTGCCCGGTGTGCAAGCAGCCTAAGTCTGTGTTTCGGAAGAAGTAATTCCGGCGGCTTTGCCCGCCTTTTCCTGTCTGTTGCGGAGGCGCAGCCCGGCGAAGAATTCTTTCAGGAGACCGCTGCACTCCGCCTCCAGCACTCCCCTGGTGACGGCGGCCTGATGGTTGAACTGGGGCATTTCCAGGATGTTCAGCACGGAGCCGCCGCATCCGGCCTTGGGGTTCATGCAGCCCATGACCACTTCCGGGATTCGGGCCTGGATGATGGCGCCCGCGCACATCTGGCAGGGCTCCAGGGTTACATAGAGGGTGCAGCCCTCCAGACGCCAGTCCCCCATCTTTTTGCTGGCTTTGTTAATGGCGGTGATCTCTGCATGGGACAGAGTGTTCTTGTCGGTATTACGTCGGTTGTACCCCCGTCCTATGACTTTCCCCTCATACACAATGACGCATCCGATGGGCACTTCTCCCAGATCCAGGGCTTTGCGGGCCAGCCGCAAGGCCATCTTCATATATTTTTCCTGTACGCTTACTATTCCGGCCATGCTTCCTCCCCGGCGGGACCTACTGTCCCCGGCCTTTCGATTGCATATTTTCCCCAAAAAGTTTATACTGGAGTTATTGTAGCGCACAACGCGCAGACCGTCAAGGCGACGGCAGGGAGGTTTCTTATGGATTTTTGCGGTATGAACAAAACCACGCTTCTGGATTATCCGGGCCATGTGGCGGCCACCCTGTTCACAGGGGGATGCAATATGCGCTGTCCCTTCTGTCATAACAGCGGCCTGGTGCTGGAACCGGAGGCCCAGCAGCGGATCGGGGAGGAGGAGGCATTGGCTTTTCTGAAAAAGCGGCAGAGTATCCTGGAGGGGGTCTGCATTACCGGCGGGGAGCCCACTCTTCAGTCCGGCCTGGAAGAATTTATCCGTCGGGCCAGGGACCTGGGCTATCTGGTAAAGCTGGACACCAACGGCTATCGGCCGCAGGTGCTGGGGCATCTGCTGAAGCAGGGATTGCTGGACTATGTGGCCATGGATATCAAGGCTTCCAGGGAGCGTTATGGTATTGCCTGCGGGCTGCCGGAGGTGGAACTGGGCCGTATAGAGGAGAGCGTGGAACTGCTGAAAAAGGCAGACATTTCCTACGAGTTCCGCACCACTGTGGTGAAGGGCATCCACAGTCCGGAGGAATTTGGGGAGATCGGTCAATGGCTGCGGGGCTGCAGCGCCTATTATCTGCAAACTTATCGGGACAGCGGGCAGGTGATGGGGGCCGGCTGTTCCTGCTTCGGGCGGGAGGAAATGGAGGAGATTCGGAGACGGGCGGCAGAGTATGTCCCTCATGCGGCGCTGCGGGGCCTGGACTGAATTATTTAAGGAGGCCCACACTGTAACCCAAGGGGAAAAACAGGAATATTATGCTAGTGAGTCGTTTGATTTTCGGGCGGTGATATTCTTGAAAACTTTTCACATTATATTGGAGGCCGTTGCCATTGCGGCCGCGCTTTCCGTGGACGCCTTTGTGGCGGGATTTGCCTATGGCGCCAGGCAGATCCGGCTGTCCTGGAAGTCCATTTTGCTGATCAATCTGATCTGCAGCGCCATTGTGGGGCTTTCTCTGGGATTGGGCAGCCTGGTGGCAGGCTTTCTCCCGGAGGGCCTGCAGAGAGGGCTGTGCTTTGGGTTGTTGTTTATACTGGGCCTGGTGAAACTGCTGGACGGCATCGTCAGGGCTGCCATCCGCAGATACGGCAGTCTGGACGGCAAACTGGATTTTTCGCTGTTCAGCCTGCGTTTTGTATTACATGTATATGCGGATCCCGCGGCGGTAGACCTGGATCATTCCCAATCCATTTCCCTGACAGAGGCGGCATCCCTGGCTCTGGCTCTGTCCCTGGACGGGGCGGCGGCCGGATTCGGCGCGGCTCTGGGGCAGGCCAGTATTCCGGGGGTGGTGGCAGCGTCCCTGGCGGCCAACCAACTCACGCTGTTGCTGGGCTCCTGGCTGGGGGAGAGGCTTTCCAGGCGGCTCAGCATGTCCCTGGGATGGCTGGGGGGGGTGATCTTACTGCTGCTGGCCTTCAGCAAATTATAAAGGAGGGGACTTTTGTAAAATACAGACAATCCGGGTTTGTCTTGACGCTGGTAAAGAACTTATGTTAAAATTCAGATAATCCACAGCGTGAGCGTCAGGAGCGGCAGAGGATTGCCTGTCGCTCCTGCAAGTAAAGGGAAAGCCCCGTGGGAGATCAAGAGTTAGGAGGAGGGAGTATCATGAAAAAAGGGAAGAGCATGTATCAGTTTCCCATCAATGTAGACCCCAATCTGGCGCAGCAGGTTATTATGAACTGGTTGGGGGCCAATGGGTTCGACCTGAAGGAAAAAGACGGCAACCATTATTATCAGTATTATGATCCCGTGATTGGAAGGCGGCTGTTTGAGTACTATATACAGCCAGGCATGGTGACCATTAATGCTTATATAGGCAAATATAAAAAGCCCTATCTGCTGGATGACAGCTTTGCGGGCTCCGTGCCCAAGTCTGCGTACAAGCAGGCGCTGGCACCGCTTTTCCAGACATTGGCATCCTACAACGCGCCCATGGGTGCAGCCCCCGCGCAGCCGGGAACAGGCAATCCTTCCGCACCCTATAATGTGTCGCCCTATGCCAGCGATGCTTCCGCCGGTGCCCAGCCGCCGTCCGGCAGCTATCAGGATTTTTCCGATGCCACCGGCAAATCCCATGAAAAGCTGGCCGTGGCGGGTTTTGTGCTGTCCATCTTCGGTCTGCTGCTCTCTCTGTTGGGTATTACATATGGCGTCTTGATTTATATGCTGGAGTTTTACTTCGCCGCCTGCGGTATCAAGACTCGTAAAAAGGGTCTGGCCATCGCAACCTTTATATTGGCCGGTCTGTCCATAGCAATTTTGGTGTTTATAATCTTTCTGCAGGCTCTGCTGTAAAGGGATTGATTTCTGACCGCAAACTCAATATAAAGAAAAGCCGATTGGAAGCAAAAAATGCCATTCCGTTAAAAGATAGGATTGTCGTGAAAAGTGCATACTACAAAGGTGCCTGTTGTGGGCGGGGAGGCATGAAATGGGAAAGATCGGAAAAAATTTATCTTCTTCAAGGATTATTATTCTGGGATTCGCAGGCGCTGTCCTTTTGGGGAGCCTGCTTTTGATGCTGCCTTTTGCAACCCGGGAAGGGGAAGGGGCGTCCTTTGCGGACGCGGTGTTTACTGCTGTCTCTGCGGTGTGTGTGACAGGGCTGGTGGTACAGGATACGGCTACTTACTGGTCTGCTTTCGGGCAGGCCGTCATACTCCTGCTAATACAGATTGGAGGCATGGGCGTGGTGACGGTTGCCGTGGCGGTCTTTGTGGCATCGGGAAAGCGGATCGGCTTAAAAGAGCGCAGTACCATGCAGGAGGCGATCTCTGCCAATCAGGTGGGGGGGATTGTGAGGCTGACGGGTTTTATCATCAAAGCCGCCGCCTGTTTTGAACTGCTGGGAGCCCTGGTGATGGCTCCGGCTTTTTGCAGGGAGTTTGGCCTGGCCAGAGGGATGTGGTATGCCGTGTTCCACTCCATATCCGCTTTTTGCAACGCGGGATTTGACCTTATGGGGGAGAAGGCATCCTATTCCTCTCTGACTCATTTTGCCGCAAGTCCCTCTATCAATCTGACGATCATGTGTCTGATCATCATTGGGGGAATCGGCTTTCTGACCTGGGAGGACATCCGAACCAAAAAGTTTCGGATTCGAAAGTACAGAATGCAGACCAAGGTAATTCTGGTCACTACGGGAGCTCTGATTCTGATTCCGGCTCTGTATTTTTTCCTGTATGAATTTCGGGATATGCCCCTGGGACAGCGCGTCCTGTGCGCCATGTTTCAGGCAGTGACCCCAAGGACGGCAGGCTTTAATACGGTGGATTTTGGCCGGCTTGGCGGGAATGCCATCGGGATTCTTGTGCTGCTGATGCTGGTGGGGGGCTCTCCAGGCTCCACCGCAGGCGGTTTAAAAACCACTACGCTGGCGGTGATGCTCTCTTCAGCCGTCTCTGTATTCCGCCGCAGGGAGCATGTACATTTCTTTGGACGCAGGATTGACGATGTGACGGTGCAGAGCGCCATGGCTGTACTGAGCATGTATCTGATCCTGTTTCTGGGGGGCGGTTTTCTGATCAGCCACCTGGAAGGGCTGCCCCTTTCGGAATGTCTGTTTGAATCGGCGTCCGCCGTGGCCACCGTGGGCCTGACCCTGGGCATCACGCCTGGGCTGGGGCTGGCGTCCCGGGCAGTCCTGATCCTGTTGATGTTTATCGGACGGGTGGGAGGCTTGACCCTGATCTTTGCCGCGCTCCCTGGTCGGAGACAGGCAGCCACGGAAAGACTTCCCCAGGAAAAACTGAATGTGGTATGATATGTGTGCTGAAGGGGAGATGCGGAACTCAAAAACAGCATATCTTCGGAAGCGCACTGATTCATATAGGGACGCGTGAGCGGCCATATATGAATCAAAAGTCATGTGTGCTGCAGGAGAGATGCGGAACTCAAAAACAGCATATCTCCGGAAGCGCACTGATTCATATAGGGACGCATGAGCGGCCATATATGAATCAAGAGTCATGTGTGCTGCAGGAGAGATGCGGTACTCAAATGGAGGAAATATGAGATCAGTATTGTTGATTGGGCTTGGAAGATTTGGCAAGCATATTGCCATGAAACTCAACGATATGGATTATCAGGTCATGGCGGTGGACCATGACGAGGAGAGGGTCAACGGCGTGCTGTCCTTTGTGACCAATGCCCAGATCGGCGACAGCACCAGCCAGGAATTTCTCTCCAGCCTGGGAATCCGCAATTATGATGTGTGCATCGTGACCATTGGGGATGATTTTCAGAGTTCTCTGGAGACGGTTTCTCTGCTCAGCGAACTGGGGGCCAAGAAGGTGATCGCCAGGGCTTCCCGGGGGGTGCAGGAAAAATTCCTGCTGCGCAACGGTGCGGATGAGGTGGTTTACCCGGAAAAGCAGCTCGCGGCCTGGACGGCGATCCGCTGTACCTCAGATCACATCCTGGATTATATTCAACTGGACGGTGAGTGTTCCATCTATGAACTCACCATTCCCGACCACTGGCACGGCAAAACCATCCTGGAACTGGATATCCGCAAGAAATACGGCATCAATATATTGGGCGTCCGGGAAGGGGGCAAGCTGAATATGGACATTGTTCCCAACACTGTGCTCTATCGGGAAAAATCCATTCTGGTGTTGGGAAAGCAGAAAACCATTCAGAAATGCTTTCATATATAACAGAGTCCCAGCTATCTCAGACGGTAGATTTCGAATTTCCGCTTGCCGATCATCTGTCTTTCCAGACGAACCCAGGCATCCCCCCGGTATTTTTGCCCTTTGTCCATTATGACGGCAAGAATGGTATGAGGGTGGGCGATCTTTGAGAGCTGCAGGTACATTTCCCTGAGGGAATCCTTTTCGCTGCTCTCCCACATGGCCAGATTGCCGTAAGGAACATCAGTAATGATAATGTCCGGCGTCTCCGCTAGAGGAATTATCCCGGTGCAGTCTGCCGTAAAGGCCAGGGACTCCACATCGTGGCAAAGGCTGTTACGAAGCCGGGCCAGGCTGTCAAGGGCTTCCCTGTGGGAGGGCTTCTGGTATTGCCCAAAGTATTCTTTCAGTTCCCGTTCCCGCGCGTCTAATCCCTGCCGGGTCAGCAGGGCCAGGTTCCTGACGGTGAGAGAGACCATATCTTCGCTGATATCGCTGGCCAGGAGCCTTGTGATGTTGGAATTGCCAAAGCCCAGCACAGTCAGCAGATATCCTCCTCCGCAGCAGGGATCATATACCGTGAAGGTTTTTTTTCCCGAAAGGTATTCAACGCATCGCCGGTAGATCTCGTTTCCCAGTCTCACTGGGAAGTTGGGAACGCCTGGCGTCCCATATATGACTCTGCCGCTGGCTAAATCCTCAAAATTTCCGTTCTCACAATATTTGTATTCCATAGATTTTCCCTCAATATTTTTCTCCCTTTTCGGAAAAGTGTTCCTACTGCATTAAATTTGAAGTATTATGTATATTCCTGCATATGATTGCCGATTTTGCACGCACTTAACAGCTTAGAGAACCGGAATTTGTTGTCGTTTTAACATAATCATACTGTACTTCTGGAAAATTTTATAAATTCATATGGCAACCCTATATCCTCGGAATATTTACGGATTTCTATCTTTTCGTCATCATTCATTTCATCATAGAAAGGGCGATCTGATACTTTCCAGTATGTTTTAACTTCGTCTATTTTCAACACATCCCCCCATGGGGCAGTATATAATTCCCCAACTTTATATTTCCCCATTTCTTTATATACCCTCGTGGTATAACAATACCCTAACTTGTTTAAATAATTTTGGATTGACTCATATTCATGTTCAGGGAATGATATTTCTTTAAACATACAATAAACCTCCTGACAATGTAAAACACAACATTTATGGGAAATATTCAATAGCATTATGAACCTGGATAAGGGAAACAAAATTATATAAAATATTATAACACAAAATGAACAGGTATGGTAAACTAATTGAAATACAACATACAACACCGATGCTAACAGTATTGACATATATACTTATGCTGGCTGCTTTTTGCGGATAGACTGCGGAAAAGCGGAAGAAGGAATGAAAACAACGCCATGCTCTTAATGTGCTCTAAATGCTTTAGCAATAGATAAACCACTCGGGTATAAAAAGTTCTTCTTTGTCTGAAATATTTGGTTTTATAATTGAGAGATGAACTCTTGACAGTCATTATTTTATGTGATATAAATTATAAAATTGAACACAAAAGCTATGATAAGAAATAGTAAGCATCATGGATTTTCAGAGAGAAGGCGGTCGGTGCGAGCCTTTATTGAAAAGATGCCCAACCCATCTTTGAGCTGTAAGCTGAAATAACAGTAAGCCTTGCCGGGTTCTCCCGTTACAGAGATATGGCCTCAGATTTTATCTTGTGCCAGAGAGTGCGGATTGTTCCGAATTTAGGTGGTACCACGGACTTGTTTATAGTTCGCCCTAAGCTGATGTAATGTCGGCTTAGGGCTTTTTTGTGTTCAAAAACAAAATACGGAGGTATCCTTTATGAAAATGGAAAAACTTGTTGGAGATCGTTTTCGGGAAAGACCATCAGACTGCAGCATTGACAGCCATGCTCTGATGGTGCGCGGCGGCTATATGAAGTATGTGGCAAACGGTATTTTTTCATCCTATATGCCGCTGAAAAGAATCACACGGAAGATAGAACAGATCATCCGTGAAGAAATGGACTCTATTGATGGGCAGGAAGTCCAGTTTCCTGTCGTTATGCCGGCTTCTATCTGGCAGGAATCCGGCAGATATGAGAGCATTGGTAAAGAAATGGCCCGCTTCCATGACCGCAGCGGAAGTCCTCTTGTGCTTGGTATGACACATGAAGAAGCCGCCGTTCATCTTGTGCGGGATTACGGACAGAGCTACATGAAATATCCTTTTATGATATATCAGATACAGACTAAGTTCCGCGATGAAGCAAGACCGAGGGCGGGACTGATCCGCGTTCGTGAATTTACAATGAAAGATGCCTACTCTTTCCATACCGGTCAGACAGATTTAGAAGATTATTACGACAAGTGCCATAAAGCTTATGAGCGCATCTATGCAAGAGTAGGATTGCCGGAGGTCATTTCGGTGGCTTCCGATTCCGGTATGATGGGCGGCAATATTTCCCATGAATTCATGCTGCTCACTCCTATTGGGGAAGATTCTGTCGCTATCTGTACAGAATGTGATTATCGTGCGAATATGGAGGCGGCAGAGTGTATTATCCATAACGAAAGAAGTGATGTTTCCCAGGAACTTGTTTTGGTACACACTCCTAACATTCATACCATTGAGGATGTTTGTGAGTTCCTGAATTGTGATGAAAAGACTTCTTGCAAGGCGGTTGTTTATCAGCGTAATTCGGATGACCATTATATTGTACTGTTTATCCGTGGCGATCTTGAGGTGAATGAGACCAAACTCACAAATTATTTGGGGTATGACATCCATCCGGCAATTATTACCGAAGAAAGCGGACTTAACGCCGGTTATATCGGGCCTGTTAATCTAAGCGGCGATTTCACTGTTCTGTATGACCGTTCCCTTAATGGAGTGAACAATCTTTCCTGTGGTGCAAATGTTTACGAATATCACTATACCGGACTGGATATGAAACGTGATATAGAAAATGCAGAATACCATGATTTTGCTAAAATACAGGAAGGCGGTATCTGTCCGCATTGTGGTAAACCTGCGGTTACAGTATCCCGTGGCATTGAGGTGGGCAATATTTTTCAGCTCGGAACCAAGTATACCAAATCCATGAGTATGACCTATATCGACGCCAATGGAGAAGCACAATATCCGGTTATGGGATGTTATGGTATCGGTGTCGGCAGACTTGCCGCTTCCATCTGCGAGGCCCACCATGATGACTACGGTCCCATATGGCCTTTGGCGGTCGCACCGTGGCAGGTACACCTCTGTGCTGTTCGTGCCGATGATGCCGAGGTTCAGACTTATGCCGACAAGTTGTATGAAAAGCTGCAAGACAAAGGTGTGGAAGTCATTTATGATGACCGCAAGGTCAGTGCCGGAGTCATGTTTTCGGATGCCGACCTTATCGGTGTACCATTCAGAGCCATTGTCAGTCCCCGAAACATAAAGCAAAATATTATTGAAATTGTTTCGAGAGATAAGAGTTTATCTATTAATGTTTCTATGACTTCAGTAGTAGATGAAATAATGAAAATTTTGTCAGCGGCGAAATAATTCTTTTTATTAAAAAGTAATTTCAAACGCCAACATTTATGACGCCACACAGGATGCAGCAGCGGCCGCACTCTCAGAATAATGCCCTCCGTTTGTCCAGGGGGAAAGGCAACAGGGAGCGGGGGCTGTTTCGGCAATGTTCCGGGGATGGTTGTCTTTCGATTGCTGTTGAACTTGTGTCCGGAATTCGTTATAATATCTATATCTGAGGCATGATCCGGAGAATTGTGAAAGGGGCAAACCGGAAAGGGGATTTCGCAATTATCGGAACAAATTCTATATAAGGAAAGGGATTGGGACATGGAGAGATGGGCGAGAGCAAAATACCAGCCGGTGCTGCCGCTGGGAAAAGAGGGCCGCAGGGTTACGGCCTGCCGGGAACATACTGAACTTTCGAAAGATGCCGCCAAAGAGGGCATGGTGCTTCTCAAAAATGAAGGCCCTGTGTTGCCTCTGGGAAAGGGGACAAAGATTGCTCTGTTCGGCAAAGCCACCTTTGATTATGTGAAAGGGGGCGGAGGGAGCGGCGATGTGACTGTGTCCTACACCCGCAATCTCTACGAAGGCTTCCGGGAATTGGGGGATGCAGTCAGCATTTTTGAAGAACTGGCCTGCTTTTACAGAGACAATGTGAAAGAGCAATATGCAAAGGGGAGAGTGCCGGGGATGACGGCAGAGCCCCAGGTTCCCGGGGAACTGCTGAAGAGAGCCAGGGCTTTTACGGACACGGCGGTTATCTCTCTGTGCCGTTTTTCGGGAGAGGGCTGGGACAGGAGCGTCAAAGAGGCGAAGGAGCAGCATCTGACAGGCAGTGACGAAAATATGACCAATCAGTCTGCTGATCTCTTTGAGGAGGGGGACTTCTACCTGTCCCGGGCCGAGAAGAGCCTGATTGACACGGTGAAAGCGGCTTTTGAAAAAGTGGTCATAGTGATGAACGTGGGCGGGATGGTGGATACGGACTGGTTTGCCCGGGATGACAGGATCCAGTCGGTGCTCATGGCCTGGCAGGGAGGCATGGAGGGAGGTCTTGCGGCGGCGGAACTGCTGACCGGCAGGGGCAATCCCAGCGGCAAGCTGTCCGACACCTTTGCCCGGCGGCTGGAGGACTATCCCTCCACATACAATTTCCATGAGTCGGAGGGGTATGTGGACTACACCGACGATATCTATGTGGGATATCGTTATTTTGAGACCATACCGGGGGCGGCGGAAAAAGTAAATTATCCCTTCGGCTTCGGGCTGTCCTACACTTCCTTTGCTCTGTCCCCACCCGTAGCGGAAAAGAGGGGGGAAGATATTTGGATCAACCTGGAGGTGTGCAATGTGGGCGGCCCGGCGGGCCGGGAAGTGGTGCAGGTCTATTACAGCGCTCCCCAGGGCAGGTTGGGAAAGCCGGCCAGGGAGTTGGCGGCTTTCTGCAAGACCAGGCTGCTGCAGCCGGGAGAGACCCAGCGAGTGACGCTGTCTTTTCCGGTGAGCGACATGGCCTCCTACGATGATCTGGGCAAAGTGGCCCGGGCTGCCTATGTACTGGAAAGGGGCTGCTATCATTTTTATGTGGGAACTTCCGTCAGAGACACCGTTCAGACGGACTTCTGCCTGGATCTGAAGGAGGATGTGGTCACGGAGCAGTGCCAGACCCAAATGGCGCCGGTTCAGCTGGAAAAGAGGATGTTGTCGGATGGCAGCTATGAGGCGCTCCCGGCGGGCGAACCCGTGGATACGGACGCCAATGTTCTGAAGCGTCAGACGGAAGAAGAAGCCGACGGCGTGGCTCCGGTGACTCCATTCCGGGACCGCTATAAGTTATGGGGGCAGCAGAAGAAAGTATATACCCTGACAGAACTGGCGGAGGGAATTGTCTCCATGGAGGAATTTCTGGCCCAATTATCCGACGGGGATCTGGCCCGGCTGCTGGGGGGACAGCCTAACACAGGGGTGGCCAATACCTTCGGTTACGGCAATCTGCCGGAGTACGGCATTCCCAATATCATGACGGCGGACGGGCCTGCCGGTCTGCGGATTGCACCCCAGTGCGGCGTATGCACCACCGCCTGGCCCTGCGCTACGCTGCTGGCATGTACCTGGAACCCGGAGCTGGCGCAGCGGGTGGGAGAGGCTGGCGGTGCGGAAGTAAAGGAGAACAATATCGGTGCATGGCTGACGCCGGCGGTGAATATCCACAGAAGTCCCCTGTGCGGCAGGAACTTTGAATATTATTCGGAGGATCCCCTGCTGACGGCCAGGATGGCGGGGGGTATGGTACGGGGCATCCAGGCCAACCATGTGGCGGCTACGGTGAAGCATTTTGCTCTGAACAACAAGGAGACCAACCGCAGGGACAGCGATTCTCGGGCGTCGGAACGGGCTATTCGGGAGATTTATCTGAAAGCATTTGAACTCATTGTTAAAGAGGAAAAGCCCTGGAGTATTATGTCCTCCTACAATATCATCAACGGCCGCAGGGCTTCCGAGAACCAGGAACTGTTGGAGAACATTCTGCGGGATGAGTGGGGCTTTGAGGGCATGGTGACCACGGATTGGTGGACGAAGGGAGAACACTACAAAGAAGTAATAGCGGGCAATGATATGAAGATGGCCAGCGGCTTCCCGGAAAGGCTTCTGGAGGCCATGGAAGCGGGAGTCCTTAACCGCAGTGAGATGGAAGTCTGCGCCCGGAGAGTACTGGAACTGATTTTGAAGATAGACTGACAACCGTTTTCCTTTTTAGAGTTCTTTCATCATGCGTGTGGAAATCAGGCATGTTTCTCCGTTGGCAAAATAGAGGATTCGGTTTTTGGCGTCTACTTCTTTTATGTTTTTCTTATTTACCAGAAAGGAACGATGGCAGCGCACAAAGTCACTGCCTAATGTGTCTGCCAGTTCCTTCATGGTACCGGAAAATTCTATTTGGCGGTCTTTCCCATGGAGGATCAGTTTATGGATATTACCGGATGTTTCAAAAAAGAGAATATCATCGTAGTCTACGCTGATTTTTCGTCCGTTGATTTCTATGGTATAGACTTTGTGCGTTCTGTTGGTCTGGAGTGTATAGCGTTCCATCGCATTTAACAGACATTCCCTGATTTTCACTTTCGCTTCGGCAGGATTGTCTTTTAATACAAAGTCCATGGCCTCTACCCGATACTGAAAGGTCATATAGCTTAGTTCACAATGGGCAGTTACGAATATGATGAACCCCCGGGGGTCATACAATCTGATTTGCTGGGCCAGTTTCAGTCCGTTCATATTGCTGCCCAGGTCGATATCAAGAAAATAAATACCAGTGTTCTGGCTGGTCTTGACCCTTTCCAGCAGTATATAAGGATCTCCTGCGTCTAAAACAAGCTGCATATCCAGTTCCTCTATCAACACGGTATTTTGAATGATCTGTACAATGGTTCGCCGCTGTACTTCATTATCCTCGCACACAAAGATGTTCAGCATATTTCTGTTACTCCTCTCTGCCTTCAAGTTCCATATGCTGTACGAAACAATCGGAGTGCATGGTTGTTTCCAGTATTACATTATCATATGAATGGATGATTTTTTGCGCATTGGAAAGCCCGATTCCCGGATGCCCTATTTTAGTGCTGAAGCCTTTTTGCTTCAGCCTGTGCAGCGCCACGCCATTATCCTGAAAGCGATTGCTAATGATGATTGACACACCGGCCTTATTCCGAAGGATATTTAAGCCTATTTGCGGCTGTTCCGTCTCCAGTGTGGCTTCAATGGCATTGTCTAAAAAGATTCCCAGTATTCTGGCAAGGTCTACGGTGTCGATCAGAAAACGATCCACTCTGTCGGGAATATCTATTGTGACATCAATTCCTGATTCATGGGCGTAAATCATTTTTGCGGAGAGCAGGCTTTTGATTTCCAACACCCCGATATTACTGAGTTGATTCAGTTTGTAGTCCCCCTGGTCAATCAGATGTTTTGTGGGGAAGATTTTATTTTCAAAATAGTTCTTTAGTTCGTCCATATCGCAATTCTCAATGTAGCCGGATATGGAGAGCAAAATGTTAATGTAATCATGCTTAAAGGAGCGCAGTCCGTTATACATGGCCTCTAAATTGTGGGTGTAGTCCTGTAAATCCTGCAGGGCTTTTTTCTTTGCTTCTGTCTGTATCTGTTCCTGATAGGAACGGCGCATAGCCAGAAGCAAAAAAAGCATAACGAGCAGATATCCTGCAATATGTAAGGCATTGTTATAGATCATTTTGCCGATAGAGTCGTTTTGCCCCTTAATTAAATTATCAAACAAATAGATGGTTATAAGGAGCAGCAGTGCGGCGTCAATCATATACCAGGTTTGCTGAAGGCGTAAACCTCCTTTGCCTGACAGTAATATTTTTTTGAGTATTTTGCCACAAAACAATGTAATAAAGTAAAACAGCAAAAGGCGAACCAGCATAAGCCCCAAGGAAAAAACGTCCGATTGGATACGGTCAGGGGAAATGAACATATCTATAAGAAGGGTGAGCAAATTATCTACCACGACGGTAAGCACAGATCCAATCATGCCCATACAGACATTCTGGGATGCGGTATCCCGGCAGATAACCAATCCGTATATGCAAACGGCCACCAGAATGCCGAACAGACCGTAAGGGATACAGGCCAGGAGCGTTACCGGCATTCCGGCAAGCAACAGCAGTATGTAAAGCAATATAAACGCTTTCAGGCTCATGCGCTGAGGCCATACATTACGAATGCCAAGGGAAAGCTGAAAAAAAGTCAGAAACATTTTAATAGACCCTTCCTTTCAAGGCTTACTCACACGATTATACTGTATTTGTTTCTCCGTATCAAGCGCTGCCTTGCGTAAATGATGAATAAACGTGTGCTTTGCAGGGAAAAAACGCGCTTATTCAGGAATCTGGGCATTTTATGACAGTTTTGAGGGAATTGCCGTTTTTTCTGGTATGCTGTTATTAAATAAATTTTTGCTTTGGAAGGAGACAGGAAGTTATGAAACAAATTTTAAAAGGAGTTGCCGTCACGGCAATCGTACTCATTATTTTTATAGTCATCAATATTATCTGCAATATGAACGGCATTAATATGGATTCGATATCGAATGGCGCCGTGGTGGCAGCATGTACTGTACTGATTTACCGGGGCGTGACCAGGAAGGAAAAATAAAGAGCTGTAAAAAATAACGGATAATGGGAAGCGGACGGAAAGATATGAAGCCGATAAACTTGTGAGTGATCATGGTTTATCGGTTTTTTTTGCCCTTTTTCGGGCGGTTATCCATCTGTTCATGTAATATGGAGTAAAGTTCGGAAAAGGATAAAGAAAACCCACAAAAGGCAAAACCCTTTGTGGGACGGATTTTCTGGCGGAGCCGGAGGGATTCGAACCCTCGTGCCCCGGAGGGCAAACGCATTTCGAGTGCGCCCCGTTATGACCGCTTCGATACGGCTCCGTATTTTACTCTTCCTATTCTATAGTATAACGGGCCGTTTGGCAAGTGATATTTTTCCAATAAGTCTTGTTTGGGAGGCGGAATTGGGGTATAATCCTGTCTTTGACAGTTTTAAAATGATACAACTGCAGAAACCCCAGAGTTTTCGGGGGATTCTGCAGTTTTCTTACTTGGCGACTTATGTAGCGTCGAAGTTATTTTTTTGTAAAAGCTATGATCGATTTTAGTTTGCGTGTGGGGATAATCTCAGCATCGGTCCTGAATCCAAATACATCGTGCAGATGGTCTGTCAGCGGTGTTCTTGTATACTCGGGGACATAGCCTTCTCCGGCTATCTTCAACAACTTATAGTCGCGTAACGTTTGAATGATCCGGTTTGCAGTAAAACCGCTCCCAAGTTTCTTTTCGAGAAGTCTGTAGATCAGCAGTGCAAGATAGCATGTGAGGAAATGGGCCCGGATTCTGTCCTCACGTGATACATATACTGGTCTTGATAAAAAATCCGTCTTCATTATTCTGAAGGATTCCTCGATTTTCCAACGGCCTTCACTTATGGAAAGGATATCCTCAACGCTGTCATCTGTAAGGTTGGTGCATACTGCGTAGAATCCATCATAAGCAGTTTCCTTTCTGACAGCTTCCTCATCCATTTCATACAGCTTCTTTTTGGCGATTTCTCCATCCTTTGTAATGGCAGTTACTTTTACGAAACGTGCCGGGTCGTTAGGGTTTTTCCTCTGTTTCTTAACCTTCTTAAGACTGACCATTTTTTCAGCGCGTTCAAGCTGTGCCTGACGCACATTCCGCTGATAGACAGCGTAGGATGGTGAATAAGTGATGATCATAAGCTGTCCAAGGACAGAGCTGCCATCGTGTATGCGTTCTTTATAATAGATTTCATCCGTATGATCATCTGGGTGCTGCATTATCTCCCGGATGTTTTTTACGGCTTTCCCGTCAGAAAGGCGGCGCCAGTTTGTATCATCCATAGCCGAAATGCGTTCTTCCTCCTTCAGCATTTTCAGTGACTGCGTAACGATGAACCCTCTGTTGCTGACATCATTGAATTTTCTGTTCGCCTCGCAGCCAAGCCCGGCATCTGTACAGACCACAAATTTTTCAAACCCGAAATCCTGGAGCAGTTTCGTCTCTGAGGGCATTAAGGACGGCTGCTCGTTGGCTGCGCCATCAAAGAGACTGAATGAGATCGGTATGCCGTCCCCGTCCATGAAGAGACCCATCTGCACGATGGGATTGGGTCTGTTCTCTTTGCTTTTGCCGTATTTGCGGAGTTCATCCGCCTGCTCGGTTTCAAAGTAGAAGTTGCTGCAATCGTAGTAAAGGACACGGTTGTTCCTTGGGGATATGAAGTTGGAGTTTTTATAGACTTCAGCCTGTATATAATCCATTTCCCGGGCGAGAACGCTTAACCCACGATAAATGTCATGTTCTTCGTAGGAAGGTTTTTCAAGAAAAGAACCTGCAACTTCGTAGGAAGCTCTTTTGCTGTTTGGTTCAAGGATGCGCGCATAGACCAGGTCTGCGGTGATCGCATTCAGATCAAACTTATATTGGTGACGCTTTGCAATGTTCCTAAAAATGTTTTTCATCTTCATGGAGCAATAAATATCCTGGAGAAACAGATATCCGGCACGAAAAGACCTGCGTTCTCCCAGGGCAATTGGTTTTGAAGGGGATAATGGGAGCAGAATCGGAGCGGATGATCCATTAAGGCTGTCAACCTTCTTTTTTGCCCATGCAATGACTTCCTCACGGGAAAGTCCCAGTGATTTCATAAGTTCATCGACCCTTCCCAGTTTTTCAACGTTTTGTGTAATAACTTTTTTGTCACTGAGCCGAATAGATTTTTCGATATAAAGCCTTTCAATACCATTGTCATTTTTAATCCTCAAGCGCATAAACGTCACCTCCATAGGTATTATAGCACAGTAACGCTACATACGCTACATAAAAATGCATTAAATTTGACAAAAAAAAGAAGGCTTAAAGCCCTGTGTATACTGGAGTTGAGCGAAATAGAGTTGTAAAGAAACTGTCAAAGACCCGGGCAAACGCATTTCGAGTGCGCCCCGTTATGACCGCTTCGATACGGCTCCGTATTTTACTCTTCCTATTCTATAGTATAACGGGCCGTTTGGCAAGTGATATTTTTCCAATAAGTCTTGTTTGGGAGGCGGAATTGGGGTATAATGAGCCTGTTGACCCATATAAGGCAGTATCAATTATAACTATTAATCAGAGAGTGACGGAGGAATGGGACATGAAGAGAATCGGCATGTTGACAAGCGGCGGCGACTGTCAGGCGCTGAACGCCGCCATGAGGGGTGTTGTCAAGACCCTGGCGAATTCCAAGGAGAAGGTGGAAATATACGGCTTCCTCGATGGCTATAAGGGGTTGATCTACAGTCGTTTTCAGATGCTGACCGGCAGGGACTTTTCCGGCATCCTGACCAAGGGCGGCACGATTCTGGGCACTTCCCGCACCCCTTTCAAAACCATCCATGATCCGGATGAAAACGGCGTGGACAAAGTGGAATCCATGAAGCAGACTTACCATAAATTACAGCTGGACTGCCTGGTGATTCTGGGCGGCAACGGTACCCACAAGACGGCCAATCTGCTCCGGGAAGAGGGATTGAATGTGGTAACGCTGCCCAAGACCATTGACAACGACCTCTGGGGCACGGATATGACTTTCGGCTTCCAGAGCGCCGTGAATATCGCCACGGACGCCATCGACTGCATCCACACCACAGCCGCCTCTCATGGGCGTGTGTTCATCGTGGAGGTGATGGGCCACAAGGTGGGCTGGCTGACGCTGAACGCAGGCATGGCCGGCGGCGCGGATATTATTTTGCTGCCGGAGATTCCCTATGACATCGACAAAGTGATTGACAAGATTGAGGAGAGGGACAAGAACGGCAGCCGCTTTACCATTATTGCGGTGGCCGAGGGAGCCATCTCCAGAGAGGACGCGAAACTTTCCAAGAAAGAATACAAGAAAAAGATGGAAAAATATCCTTATCCTTCTGTTTCTTATGAGGTGGCCGCCAAGATCCAGGAAAAAACAGGGCGGGAGGTCCGGGTGACCGTTCCCGGCCATATGCAGCGGGGCGGCAGCCCCTGCCCTTACGACAGGGTATTTGCCAGCCGTCTGGGCGCGGAGGCAGGCAAGATGATCCTGGACGGCCAGTATGGCTTTATGGTGGGCTATAAGAACAGGGAGATTGTGCGCGTACCCCTGGAGGAAGTGGCAGGCAAGCTGAAAACCGTGGCTCCCGACGCGGCCATCGTAAAAGAGGCCAAGCTGCTGGGCATCAGTTTTGGAGATTAATCAATGTCGTATACCGCTTTATATCGTAAGTTCCGCCCCGACACTTTTGAGGACGTAAAGGGGCAGGACCATATTGTAACAACTTTAAAAAACCAGATTCGGGCAGGCCGCATCGGACATGCTTACCTGTTCACCGGGACCCGGGGGACGGGTAAGACCACGGTGGCCAAGATCTTTGCCCGGACGGTGAACTGTGAGAACCCCACCCAGGAGGGCCCCTGCGGGGAATGCCGCATATGCCGGGCCATTGCGGCCGGAGCCAGCATGAACGTGATTGAGATTGATGCCGCCTCCAATAACGGTGTGGACAATATTCGCGAGATCGTAGAGGAGGTATCCTACTCTCCGGCGGAGGGGAAGTACAAGGTCTATATCATTGACGAGGTGCATATGTTGTCCATAGGTGCGTTCAACGCCCTGCTCAAGACCCTGGAGGAACCTCCTTCCTATGTGATTTTCATTCTGGCTACTACGGAAGTACACAAACTGCCCATTACCATATTGTCCCGATGCCAGCGCTATGATTTCAAACGCATTACCATCGACACCATCGCTGCCCGGATGCGGCAGCTTACGGAGGTGGAGCAGGTGCAGGTGGAGGAAAAGGCGCTGCGCTATATCGCCAAGGCGGCGGACGGTTCCATGCGGGACGCCCTGAGTCTGCTGGATCAGTGTATCGCCTTTCATCTGGGCAACGAACTCACCTATGACAAGGTGTTGGACGTGCTGGGGGCGGTGGACACGGAGGTGTTCAGCCGTCTGCTGCGCTGTGTGCTGGAGCAGGATGTGCTGGGATGCGTGCAGCTTCTGGAGGAGATTGTCATGCAGGGCAGGGAACTGACCCAGTTTGTGACGGATTTTACCTGGTATATGCGGAATCTGCTGCTGGTACAGTCCTCGGACAATCTGGAGGACGTGATTGACATGTCCTCGGACAATCTGGCCCGGCTCAAGGAAGAGGCGGCGCTGATGGATATGAACCGAATTATCCGTTACATCCGTATTTTCTCGGAACTGTCCGGACAGATTCGGTATGCCAGCCAAAAGCGGATTCTGGTGGAGATCGCTTTGATTAAGCTGTGCCGACCCAGCATGGAGACTTCTCAGGAGGCGCTTCTGGACCGAATCCGGGATGTGGAGGAAAAGGTGGAGAACGGCGTGGCCGTGCTGCCCGGAGGATATGGGGCGAGTCAGGAGACTGCTGCATCCGCCCAGGGACAGGGGATGGGGGTAAAATCAGGCGTTACGCCCCCCCGGCCTCCGGCTGTTCCCGATGATGTGCAGGAAGTGGTCAGCCATTGGTCCGCCATCCTGGGCAGTGCCGGCAATCCAATGAAAATATATTTGAAAGATGCCATCCCCAGTCTGGGCGGGGATAACCGGCTGATGCTGGTGCTTGAGGACGGAGTGGCATCGGACTATTTTACCCAGCATCCCCAGAACAGGGAGCAGCTCCAGAACCTGATCGGAGGCTATATCGGCAAGGAGATAGAAGTTGACATTCAGGTGGCGAGGGACCGGCAGGAGGCCGAAGAAAATTATTATGACCTTCGCAGGGGGATTCCCGGCGTCAATATGGACATTGAGGAAGAAGAATAAAACAGGAGGCAGTTATGGCAAAACGAGGAGGCTTCCCCGGCGGCATGATGCCGGGCAATATGAACAATCTGATGAAGCAGGCGCAGCGCATGCAGCGTCAGATGGAGGAAGGACAGAAAGAACTGGAGACCAGGGAGTTTACAGCTTCTGCCGGGGGCGGCGCGGTGGAGGTCACGGTGTCCGGCAAGAAAGAAGTTCTGAAGGTGAAACTCACAGAGGAAGTGGTGGATCCGGAGGATATCGAGATGCTGCAGGATCTGATTGTGGCGGCGACCAACGAGGCGCTGAAGCAGGCGGACGAGGCCAATGAGGCAATGATGGGCAAGATGACCGGGGGTCTGGGAGGCTTCACGTTCTGATGGAATTGTACAGCGGCTATATCAACAAGTTAATAGAGGAATTGGCGGCGCTGCCGGGGATCGGCGGCAAATCCGCCCAGCGTCTTGCGTTTCATCTGATTAATATGCCCAAAGATAAGGTGGGCCGCCTGGCCCAGACCATCGTGGAGGCCAAGGAAAACGTGAGATATTGCAGAGAGTGCTATACCCTGACGGACCGGGAAGTATGCCCCGTGTGTGCCAATGCCAGGCGCAATCACCGCATCATCATGGTAGTGGAGAATGTGCGGGATCTGGCGGCTTATGAAAAGACCGGCAAATACGAAGGGATTTACCATGTGCTGCACGGCGCCATATCGCCCATGCTGGGAATCGGTCCCAACGATATCAAGCTGAAAGAACTGATTTCCCGCCTGGAGGGGGATGTGGAGGAGGTCATTATCGCCACTAACTCCAGTCTGGAGGGGGAGACCACCGCCATGTATATCAGCAAGCTGATTAAACCCACAGGAGTGAAAGTAACGCGGATTGCCAGCGGGGTGCCGGTGGGCGGGGACCTGGAATATATTGATGAGGTGACGCTTTTGCGGGCTCTGGAAGGGCGTGTGGAAATATAATGTGATTCGGAAGGAGGTACATATGTCTGTTTCTGTTACAAAGAGGAATTTCGGAAAGGACAGCCAGGGCAGGGAGGTTACGCTCTATACCCTGGAGAACCAAAACGGCATGAAGGCGGAGGTCACGGATCTGGGCGCAATCCTGGTGAACCTGTATGTGCCGGATAAGAACGGCAGGCTGGAGGATGTGGTACTGGGCTTTGACAGTGCGGAGGGTTATCTGGGAAACGGCAGCTTTTTCGGGGCCACCATCGGTCCCAGCGCCAATCGCATTGGCGGCGCCTGCTTTGAGATCGACGGTATGTCCTATCAGGTGGATGTGAATGACGGTCCCAACAATCTGCACAGCCATATGGAAGAGGGATATCACAAGCTGCTGTGGGAGGCCCGGGAGGGGGAGGGCAGTGTCACTTTTACCATCCGGGATACCGACGGCAATATGGGTTTTCCGGGCAATAAGGTGCTGCAGCTGACCTATACCCTGGATGAGGAAAATGGTCTGACGCTGCACTATCATGGCGTCAGCGACAAAAAGACGATCCTGAACCCCACCAATCATACTTATTTTAATCTGGATGGGCACAAGGCGGGTAATATCGAGGGGCATCAACTACAGCTTTTGGCCTCCCATTATACCCCTGTGGTGGAGGGAGCCATCCCCACCGGGGAGATTGCTGCCGTAGCGGGAACCGTGATGGATTTCACCCGGCCCAAGGCAGTGGGAAAAGAAATCCGGGAGGAATTTGAGCAGCTGCTGCTGACCCAGGGCTATGACCATAACTGGGTGGTGGACGGATGGGACGGTGGACTGCGCCGAATCGCAGTGCTCACATCGCCGGAGAGCGGACGCCGCATGACGGCCAGCTCCACATTACCCGGGGTGCAGTTCTATGCCGGCAACTGTATCAGTCCCCAGTCCGGCAAAGACGACGCGTTTTACGATAAGAGGAGCGGTCTGTGTCTGGAGACCCAGTACTACCCGGACAGCATTCATCGGCCGGAGTTTCCGTCCTGCGTATTCGGCGAGGAAAGAGAATATGACTCCACCACCGTATATCGGTTTGAATAATATGGCATAAGAAAATTGTCGAAGTGTTTTTTGATCCTCACGACAAGGAATGCTAAAATACCTCTCACCCCCATGCTATATTTATAGCTGAATTGGCTGAAAGTTCAATCAGCATGGGATGTGGGAGGTGTTTTTATGGAATTACCAAAAAATATTACGCAGATCGGCGAAGCAGACCGCACTTGCAAGGTCTATGTGGAGGACTATGTGGTCTCTTACATGAAGCAACTCTGCCGCCGGACCGAGGAAAAGGGGCTTGCCATCGCCCTGTATGGCAAATACACCAAGGAGCAGAGTTTGTCGTATTTCTTTATCTACGGAGCCTGCCAGGTCCTGTCCATCAGCAGGGAGGTACGGCACCTTTCCCAGGCGCAGAACCAGGAAGTGGAACGGCTGCGGCTGCACTATTTCCCAGAGTATGAGTTCCTGGGCTATCATATTTTCAGCGGAGATATGGTGGAGGGCATGCATATCCGGGAACAGGACACCTGCCGGTACATAAAAGGATATGCCTGCTTCTATGAAAAAAATGACAGCATGTTGGCCTACATGGTGGAAAATAAGCCCCAGGAGCATGAGCCGGAACAGTTTGGTCAGGAAAAATATGACCGCGCCAGGGCCAAACAGGAAGAGCGCCGCAGCCAGTACGAACACAAAAACCAACAGACTAATACGGCTTCCGATTCGGACAAGCTCAAAAAACGGGCGGAGAAGGGGGCTCAGGACCCTGCCCAGGCGGCTTCCATGAAAATGATGCGCATGTCGGCGGTGGCCGTTTTCGCGGTGTTGTGCCTGGTGGGAGTGGCGGCCATTACCAGGGAGGACGGAGAGGGTACGCTGGGGGAGCGGGCACAGCAGCTTTGGGCGCAGCTGTGGGACGAGCCTCCCAAGCCCGGCGGCCCCGGTCAGGAAGGGGAAGCGCAGGAGGCAACCGCAGGGATTCATGACTCCGGCACGTTGATGGCAGAGAACAGCCTGGCGGATGCCATACTGCAGGAAAACCAGCAGGCCAGCGAAGTGTCGGGCCAGGCTGTGGCGGGTAACCCCCAGGAAGGGGAAGGCGGCCAGACTGGGGCACAGCCTGGAGCCTCCCAGGAGGGTGGAGACGGACAGAGCCAGGCAGGAGCAAGCGGTCAGGGAGAGACGGCAGGCCAGACGGGAGCAAGCGGTCAGGGAGAGACAGCAGGCCAGACGGGAGCAAGCGGCCAGGGAGAGACATCGGGTCAAACGGGGATAAGCGGCCAGGGAGAGACGGCGGGTCAAACGGGGATAAACGGTCAGGGAGAGACGGCGGGTCAGACGGGAACAGGCAGCCAGGGAGAAACATCAGGTGGAGAGGAGACTCCCGGCCAGGGGCAGGAATCCCTGAACCCGGACTTGCAGGCACCTGAAGTCCAGCCTGGCGGGGAACCTGAGCAGATTCCCACCCAGGGGCCCTCCATTGCTGACATTGAAGCCCAGCAGAAGCCATACTCCGCAAGTTATGTGATCCAACCGGGAGATACCTTGATCGGGATCAGTACCAGACAGTATGGAAACGACAGCTATGTGCAGGCAATTTGCGACTTGAATGGCATCGTCAATCCGGATAACATTCAAATCGGCCAAAAAATTCTACTCCCATAAGAAAAAGTATGTTATACTGGAGGAAGAGATTAGTGTACATGCGAGGATTCGGAATGGCAGATATCAGGAGTTTCAGACAGGAGAGAGAGAAGAGGGAGAAGGGGCAGGCGGACTACCAGCAGAAGATTCGACGCTACAGGCTGTCCCATGTATATCGAATCTCGCTGGTGGCAGCCGCTCTGATCGCCCTGACAGTCCTGGTAACTTTGCAGTACAAAAACCATATTTACACATCCTACGAAGTGGTGGGCACCGTTGATGCGGCGGTGGTGAAGGGGACCAGGAACATGCCTTTGGGCAGTAACATCCTGACCTACAGCAATGACGGCGCCCATTGCACCGATGCCAGGGGCAATATCCTGTGGAACCAGACCTATGAGATGCAGGATCTGATCTTAGCCACCAGCGGAGACGTGGTGGCAATCGGTGATTACAACGGCCGGGAGGTATACATACTGAATCAGGAGAAGAAGCTGGGGGAAGTCAACACTACCATGCCGATCCGGGGCATTGCCGTATCTCAGTCCGGCAGAGTAGCGGTAGCCGTGGCGGACACCAAGGTAACCAGCATCAATATCTATGACCCGGACGGGACCTGGCGTTTCGAGATAAAGACGACGATGAACCAGAGCGGTTATCCCATGGCATTTTCCCTGTCCCCCAACGGGGAACTCCTGGGCCTTTCCTGTATCTATGTGGATTCGGGCGTGATTAAGTCCCGGGTGGCTTTTTATAATTTCGGAACGGTGGGTGAAAACAAAAGTGATTTTTATGTGAACGGTTATACTTACCCGGACACGGTAATTCCCACCATTCGTTTCATGAACAACGGAATGGCTTATGCACTGGGGGATGACAGATTGGTGTTTTACAGCGGTACGCAGATACCGGAAGCTGCTGACACTTATCTGTATGAGGAAGAAGTCCAGGGGGTGTACAGCAATGAGAATTATGTGGGGGTGTTATTCAGGAACAGTTCCACAGAGGAACAGCACTTACTGAAGGTATACCAGAGTTCCGGCAACAGGGTTGGTGAATACTTGTTTAATCTGGACTTTGATCATTTGTTTTTTGGGCAGGACAATTTTGTGGCATATAACGAACAGGAGTGTCTGATTCGTACATTTGGGGGAGTGGACAAGTTTCAGGGAGAATTTGTCAAGGCAGCCAAGGTGATGATTCCCCTGGGGAATAGCTATCGGTATGTGATATTGACCAACGATTCAATAGATACCATACAGCTGAAATAATTGTAGGATCGGAACTGAAAACAGCATAATTCCGGACGGTACTAAAAATGGAGGAAATACAAATGAATCTGATGTTGATTGCGGCAGCCTTATTCGCGCTTTTTAAAGTCGTTGACGGGTACAAAAAAGGGATGATAAAGGAGGTGGTATCCCTGGTGACTCTGATCCTTATGGGGATCATGGTAGTTCTGATCAGCAAAGGCCTGCACAGCTATATGGAAAAAGAGGTGGTAGGGGTAATCATAGCCGTGGTACTGATGGCCCTGTTGGGAGTAGTGCACCATCTTTTGAATGTTGTCTTTTTCTCGGCTAAAATGATTTCAAAGCTGCCGGTAATCAGTTGGATCAACAAAGTGTTGGGGGCTGTCTTTGGAGTTCTGGAAGTGATTTTGACGCTGCAAATTATCTATGTATTCATTATGTATTTCGGACTGGGCATGATAGGTCAGCAGATTTTGGAATATACCAGGGAAAGTATAGTGTTGACCAAGATATATCAATATAATGTGGTTGCCAAGCTGGTGGAAAACCTGATGAACCAGCTTCCTGCGCTTCCCCTGTGATCGGTGAGAAAAATATTTAAAAAAATTTTCCAAAAACTGTTGACAGGGAGAAAAAGATGTGTTAATCTGTTAAAGCTGTCGCAGTGATACAGAGACAGCACGGAGCAAAAACATAGGACATAAGTTCAGAGCATTGATTCAGAATGCGGCTCCAAGCACCTTGACAAATAAACAGCAATGCAACCCTGAAAATTCTTTTAAAAACTTTCCTTATAAAAAGGAAAGAGGCTGAACCCAAATGGGGGAAGCAAAAGTAATTTCAGAGAACAA
>OFFY01000244.1_pt1 | contig 56728 bp, 50 predicted proteins | sample 1521481 | NCBI WGS metagenome assembly OFFY01 (sample SAMEA3504117, study PRJEB24116) | mouse gut metagenome | biome: mouse gut; feature: mouse-associated habitat; material: faeces | place: Denmark | collected 2011
CATTTTCTCTCACCCCCTTTCTTCCCAGTAGGGGGCTATTACAACAAAAACCCATGCAGAATATATCCGCATAGGTTCTTGGGTAATATGAGTTATTAAGACATACTAAATGATATATGTATTCATATTCATAGGCGTAATAGTCCTTGTTAATTGTTTGGCTTTTTTTGACAGATAAATGACTATTCTATTTTGTTGCTGACATACTTTGCATTTCATCACGATTCCCCTATGTTATCCGTAAAATAAGTCTGCTGACTTGATAGAAATTTCTTTATTGAACATAAAAAGAGCCGACAAACTGTGATTCTTATCACAAGTCTGTCGGCTCTGCGTCTTATGCGTCTGGCTCTTTATTGTTTTTGGATAACTGTTATTTGCAAATCCTTTACATCAATTAAATTTTCCTGTCTGCACTTTGGGCAGTAGAGAGGAAAGTTCTTTAACTCCGTATCTGTCCTAATTTTCAATCGTGTCTTATTGCCGCAAACAGGGCATAATATCCATTTGACTTTATCCATTTTTATTTCGATTTTTTCTCCTCCTCTACCGTAAATACTTCCTCAATCGTTACACCAAAAACTTTTGCTATATTCCATGCCAAAACTAAAGAAGGGTTATATTTTCCTTTTTCAAGATTTCCGATAGTTTCACGACGCACACCCACTTTTGAAGCTAATTCCTCCTGCTTCATATCAAATCTCGCCCTATACTCCTTTATTCTGTTTTTAATCATTTTTTGCATTTAACCTCTCTCTAATTTCCATTATAAAAGTTGAAAAAGCAAAAATGGCTATTGATACTCCAAAGCCCAATGCTGTTCCGGCTGCTAATGGATTGCTGCTAAGATTGAAATGTGACAGTATCAAGGTTGCGGATGTTGTAATTAAGAGGTTTGATACAAACGCAAGAGTAGCGCATTTCCTCATGTTTTCAATAAACATTTCATCGGGATTTACCCAGAAATATTCAAAGAATAGGGCAAACGCAAAGAAACATAGGAATAAGGGTTCCTCACCCAAAATCCCCCAAAATCCTAACAGAGAAAGAAAACCTATACAGCCATACCAATTTTTCATCGTGTTACTCCTTTTTATGTGGTATATTTCGCGCTTTATGTTATAAATATACCATGTTATTTTTGATATGTCAATCTCAAATAATGTGTTCTATTCTAGTTGGTGAGTAGAACTGTGCAGACATACTCTAAAACCACATTACAGCTCATAAAAACTTCGGTTTTTCTTTATCCATATTTGGCATTTTCCAAACTTCCCCGTATTAAGAAACAAGGAAAACTTTTTGAAGAATTTTTCTCAAAACTCCGTCAAAACCGCCCTGTGCGGTGTTGTAGGTAGTGAGAGGGTTTTCAAAAGGGTTTGGGATTCTTCCCAACAAGCAAAATCTGTCCGGCAAGCCATAGCGCGGACGGGCAGATTTACGGAAATGGGTACCCGTTTCCTATGCTTGCTCCGAAACTTATCACTTAGAAAATACGGAAAGGAAGGGAAAAGAATGGATTGGGAACTGGAAATCAAGGACGGCGGCTATCTGCCCGAAAAAGGGAAGCCGACAGAGGAAACCGTCTGCTACAAAATCGGCGGCACATACTATGAAGTGTCTGCCTCCTGCGGCGGCTCAGAACGGCTCTGCGACAAGATGATACGGCTCATAAAATCGGAAACCGTCAAACCGCCTAATGACAAACAGGGATATCGCGTGTGTGGCATTGTGAGAGGAAGGGGGCAGATATTATGACAAAAGAAAGCTTTACAAAGTGGGTACACAATTTTGGGATGGGTTCCAGCGCAATCTTACTGATACTAATGAGCTCTTTCCCGATTGCAATAAGTATGGTTTACGGTGTATGGCCTGACTTCAAGATGATTATTCCGGGTATTATCACATTGACGCTTATACTTGCGCCATGGTGGCCTGCAGAATATTTTGGATATATGACAACAATGGGACCGGGGGCGCTGTATATGTCATATACAACCGGAAATGTAACGAATCTTCGTATGCCCGCCACAGTAGGAACAATGAATGCCCTGGAACTTGAGCCAAATACAGACGAGTGCCATACGATGGCGATCATAGCCTGCGGCGCGTCGAATATAACGACGATCGTACTTTTGTGTCTGGGAATGTTGTTTTCCGTTCCATTAAAGCCCATTCTACAGAATGACTCCCTGCAGCCCGCATTTAATTTTGCTATACCGGCACTTTTTGGAGGGCTTGTTGCACAGAGTATTATAAAAAGCAAAAAACAGATAGGCCTGTATCTGATACCTTTGGCTGTCTGTCTGGCATTCTGCTATCTTACAAAAGTGGAGGCGGCTTATTATATGTTGATTACGGTTGCGCTCGGTACACTGGTATTTTATCTGTTTGATTACAAGATACAGAATAAAAATAAGGAGTAAAATGAAATGGGGCTGTCGGGAAATAGATAGTCCATAGCAGGGAGCGATGTGATTCATACGAGTTACATCGCTCCTGAATATTTTTCACAAAAAAGAAAAAAAGCAATAGATGCACAGAGAAAATAGTGATGGATTCCAGTATAATATATGTTATACTGATTTTATGATGCAAGAGGAAATAGATATTAGCGTCAAAGTCATCGAAGAAAGGGTGGAGATGAGATTATGGACAAAGTAAGATTGGGAAGAACAGGGATTACAGTCAATAAGAACGGATTCGGGGCATTGCCGATTCAGAGAGCCGGAAAAGAGGAGGCGGCCAGGATACTCAGAAAAGCGTATGATAACGGAATCCGCCTGTTTGACACGGCGAGGGCATATTCTGACAGCGAGGAAAAGATTCATTACGCTCTTTCAGACGTGAGGGAGGACATTTTCATAACAACAAAGACAATGGCGGAAACTGCGGAGGGTTTCTGGAAGGATCTGGAAGTCTCGCTGGAGAAACTGGGAACGGATTACATAGACGTATACCAGTTTCACAATCCGCCGTTCTGCCCGAAACCAGGCGGCGAAGACGGATTATATGATGCTGCGCTTGAGGCGAAAAGACAGGGGAAGATTCGCCATATCGGAATTACCAACCACCGTCTGGCAGTGGCTCGTGAGGCGGTTGAAAGCGGGTTATATGATACGTTACAGTTTCCTTTCAGCTATCTGAGCTCGGAGAGTGAGAAAGAGCTGGCGGAGCAGTGCAGGGAAAAGGATATGGGGTTCCTGGCGATGAAGGCGCTGGCAGGAGGGCTTATCAACCATTCGGAGATGGCTTACGCATTTATGAATGAATATGACAACGTGCTGCCTATCTGGGGAATCCAGCGGGAGAGCGAGCTTGACGAATTCCTTTCCTATCAGGAGAACCCGCCGAAGATGGAAGGCGGCATAGCAGAAAGGATAGCGGAGGATATCAAAGAGTTTAAGGGTGACTTCTGCAGGGGATGCGGATACTGCATGCCATGTCCGGCGGGAATAGAGATCAATAATTGTGCCAGGATGTCTCTTCTTATCCGCAGGGCGGTAACAGCCAATTTCTTGAATAAGGAGACTCAGGAGAAGATGAAAAAAATAGAAGGCTGCCTGGAATGTGGGAAATGCAGGTCAAAATGTCCATATGGCCTTGACACGCCGGAGCTTTTAAAAAAGAACTATAAAGACTACAAGGAGATTCTGGCTGGGAAAAGCCTGTGATGCGCTGAGGAGGGAAAAGCATGGGACATCTGACGACAAAGGACGCATATAAAAATCTGGAGGACAGGATCAACTGGTTTACGCAGGGCGCGCCTGCGTCCGATACATTATATAAGATTCTTCAGGTTCTATACACAGAAAAAGAGGCAAAATGGGTTGCGCTTCTGCCGGTTCGCCCTTTTACGCTGAAAAAGGCTGCAAGGATCTGGGGAACAACAGAGGCAAAAGCGGAGAAACTATTAGACCGCCTCTGCGAGAAAGCTCTTTTGGTGGATTCTGATTACCGTGGGGAGAGGCAGTTTGTGATGCCGCCCCCGATGGCAGGATTTATCGAATTTGCCTTGATGCGAACAAGGGGAGACATAGACCAGAAATATCTGAGTGAGCTTTATTATCAATATATGAACGTGGAGGAGGATTTTGTAAAAGATTTATTCTTTGCCACAGAGACACGCCTTGGACGGGTATATGTCCAGGAGCCTGTCCTTACCAACGACAAAACGAACCACATCCTTGACTATGAACGGGCGACCCATATTGTGGAGGAAGCGAAGTACATTGGCCTTGGAACCTGCTATTGCAGGCATAAGATGTATCATGCGGGGCATCCGTGTGAGATAAACGCGCCGTGGGATGTGTGCCTGACATTTGATAATGTAGCTCGCTCCCTGGCAGAGCATGGGGATTATGCAAGGCTCATTTCCAAGGAGGAGGCGAAAGAAGTCTTAGAGCGTTCCTATGAGAGTAATCTGGTGCAGATTGGTGAAAATGTCAGGGAACACCCGGCGTTTATTTGTAATTGCTGCGGATGCTGCTGCGAAGCTTTGCAGGCTGCGAGGAGATTCAGCCCCATGCAGCCCGTTGCCACCACTAACTATATGCCGAAGGTATCCGTCAAAACATGCATCGGATGTGGAAAATGCGCGAAAGTCTGCCCCATACTGGCAATTTCCATGAAAGAAGGCCGCCCCGTGATTGACGGGGAAATCTGCCTTGGATGCGGCGTATGTGCAAGAAACTGCCCGACAAAAGCAATTTCCCTGGAGCGAAGGCCGATACAGGTCATTACGCCGGTGAACAGCACCCACCGGTTTGTATTGCAGGCAATCGAAAAAGGAACGCTGCAAAATCTGATATTTGACAATCAGGCATTTGCGAACCACCGCGCAATGGCGGCGGTGTTCGGAACGATACTAAAGCTGCCGCCGCTTAAGCAGGCGCTGGCAAGCAAGCAGTTCAAGTCGGTATATCTGGACAGGCTGCTGTCAAAGTATCAGAAAGAGGAGTGAAAATCCCGTAGGCTTTTGAATCTTCGAATACCATGCATTCTTCCGGGTCTGGCGTTGCCCTGGAGACAGAATTTCCATCAACAACAGCGTCGAAGTACCGGAAGAGTCCTATTTTTTCTAAAATAAGGGGGCGTTTTTGCTGGAGGAGCCGATTGCTGTGCGGATGCCCGTCCGCTGGGTGATATGGCGGTTCGTTATGCTGGCCACCACGCTCCTGTCATGAAGGTCTATGGTGGTACAGATGTAGCGCATATCCCCATTTTTAGGAACAGATATGTGAAATCTGTGCACCATTTCTGGTTCGGCTTGTCCAAATTGATTCTTATCTGACCGTGCGTTTTTTTGTTCACTGAGGGTAGCCACTCCCGTTACAACTTTAGTATGGCACTTCAATTCTTACATAGCGCGCGGTAAAAATAAACCCTTGAGGACATTTACATGAAATATCTCTCAAGGGTTTTTGCATGTCAGGGTTAATCGAGGAATTTTTTGAGCACTGATATAAAGATATCCATGTCAAGCGGTTTTGCAATATGTCCGTTCATGCCGCTTTTAATGGCAGCCTCTTTATCTTCCTCCAGCGCATTGGCAGTCATGGCAATGATTGGAAGGTCTTTAACGTCTTTTCTTGAGAGGCTGCGGATTGCCCTGGTAGCCTCGTAACCGTTCATAATCGGCATCTGCACATCCATGAGGATTGCATCGTAATAATTTTCTTCTGCTTTTTCCACCATGGACACAGCGTCCGTTCCGTCCGGAGCGCTTTCTACCAAAAAGCCGGATTCCGTTAGGATAACATCTGCAATTTCCCGGTTCAGCTCGATGTCCTCAACAAGGAGGATGCGTTTTCCGCTGAAGTCGGCCAAAGTCCATGCAGCCGTTTCCTCTTCTTTTTCAATCAGGTTGTTGGCGGCGAGAAGAGCAGACTTTAAGTCAGACATAAAGAGCGGTTTTGCACAGAAAGCAGTTACGCCTGCATCTTTTGCCTCTTCTTCAATATCTGACCAGTCGTATGCGGTCAGTATGATAATCGGCGCGTCATTCCCCACGACACTGCGGATTTTCCGCGCGGTTTCCAGGCCGCTCATTTCAGGCATCTGCCAGTCAACAATATAGGTGTGATAGGAGTCGCCTTCCTCGGATGCCATCTTTGCACGGTATACGGCCTCCCTGCCGGATGTGGTCCATTCGGCGCGCATGCCGATTTGTTTCAGCATCTTGCTTACGCTGCCGCAGACATTGAAGTCGTCGTCAATAACCATTGCCCTCAGGCCATGTAGCTCTTCGAGCTGTTTTGCGTTTTTCTCTATATCCTGCAGCTTGAGGGTAAGCTCTACCGTAAAGGTGCTTCCCTTGCCAAGTTCACTGTCAACGGTAATGACACCGTTCATCATCTCGACAATATTTTTTGTGATGGCCATGCCAAGCCCTGTTCCTTGGATGCCTGACTGGGTTGCGGTAACTTCACGCTCAAATGGCTCAAAGACATGCTCGGCAAATTCTTTTGACATGCCGATTCCGCTGTCTTTAACGATGAAAATATAATCTCCGTACCCATGGCGGAATGTGGTTTTCTGCATGATTCGGAAAGAGATGGTTCCGCCTGCGGGAGTATATTTTACCGCATTGCTCAGGAGATTGATAAATACCTGGTTAATTTTTAAAGCGTCTGCGATAACATCTTCGTTAGCTACCTCAAAAGTGTCAATGAACAGTTCAAGCTGCTTTGCCTTTACCTGAGGCTGGATGATATTTACAAGGTTATGCATAAGTTCTGATATATTGCATTCCTGCTCTTTTATCTGAACTTTTCCGCTTTCGATTCTGCTCATGTCGAGAATGTCATTGATCAGGCTGAGCAGATGGTTGCTTGAGGAGAGAACCTTTTGCAGGCAGTCTTTTACCTGATCCCGGTTGTCAATGTGGCTGACCGCGATAGTGGCAAATCCGATAATGGCATTCATCGGGGTGCGGATATCGTGGGACATGTTGGAAAGGAATGTGGTTTTTGCGCGGTTTGCATGCTGCGCCTGCATAAGCGCATCCTGAAGAGCCTGGGTCTGCGCTCTCTGCTTTTTGACTTGCTCCGTTATTTCTTTTGACACGACCATGACTATAATGTCATTCGTGTCATTATCCTGCGTCATGATAAATGACTGGCGGATGCACATCTGCTCATCAGATCCTGCATGAGCCCAATAATCAACAACCGTTTCCGCATTGCCCTGTTCAAAACGTTCTTTCAGGTAAGCGATATTTACCATGGATGAATACTCTTCAGCGGATTCTTCCAGAATGTATTTTTTCCATCGCTCAAGGCATTCAGAGGCTTTGCAAGGCGCTTTGAGACCTACTTCTTCGAGCAGAGATATGCGCCGGCCATCTATGATGCGGAAAATGTCGTGTTCTATAAGATCCCTTGTCAGGTTGAACTCAAAGGTGCAGAAAGAGTTGGAGGTAATTGCTATGCGGTACTGCCGCTCTTTTCGGTTGGCAAGAGCCATTTCCGCATGGATGCGAAGCTCGTTCTCTTTAATTTCTGTAATATTCTGACGGGTGAATAATACTTTTGAGGCTTTGCCGTCCTTTCTTTCCAGGCAGATGATGTTCATATGTTCCCATTCGGAGCAGCCGTTTCGCGATATGTTGCATTCATAGCGGACATCATTCTGGGAGGACAGGGCTTCTATAATAGCGTTTTGCTCCATGAAACGTGCAAGATCCTGACGGTCTTTTTCATTCAGCATGATAGAGCTTAGGTGTCTTGCCAGTTCGCTGTAATCTCCGTGAACAGGGATCTTGTCATCTTCCGGCTTTGTTTCGGCAAGATACTGGTAAGTTCCGGTCTCAAAATCAGCCAGGGCGAACCGTGAGAACAGGGTATTCATGCCGCTTATGATATAGGACATTTCCCTGTTGTCATGTTCGAGCGTCTTCTTTTCGCGCCTGGACTGGATAAGGAGGGCGATGATGTATGCGGCAAAAAGGAGGAGAAGCATGATTTCAAGGCGTATCCCCACGGCATTTTCATCCCGGATCATACTTTGGGTTACGCTTTTGGGAAATGCCTGCACTAGCACATAATTATTTTCCGGAAGATGCATGACGCATATATTATCGGTCTGGCTTTCGGGAGTACAGACAAAAGCAGCCTCTCCGCCGTTTTTGAATATGCTGTTTGCCTTAGCTGCTGTATCCCGGTCAATTATATCAGAGTCTGTTAAAGTATCGATCAGGCTTTTTTCATAGGGTTTGCCATCAGAGCTTGCAATTACCGTGCCGTCCGGCATACATAAAAATACATCGGCTTTTTCGCCGAAATAAGTTGTGGTGAGCATGCTCTGAAGATATTCTTCTGCCAGATATGCACCTCTGAGCACTCCTATTATGTTTCCTTCATAATGAACGGGGGCATAAAAACATGCCATCGTCTCGCTGTGGAAACTGGGGTTTGAGATGATGGAAATACCGCTGTTGCCCTTCATGCCTTCGGAAAAGAAATCACGCTTTGATACATCTGCAACCTGACCGTTAGAGGTAAAGTCTGTTCCGTCTGAAGCGGCAAATGTAAAAATATCGAACATGGAATTTTTTTCTATCTTTTTAAGCATCTGTTCAGAAACTTGCGGTTTTGTTATGCTTTCTTCTATAAAATATGTACACGTATCAATCAGGTTTAAGGCATCGTTCAGTTCTTCATCTATCTGCAGAGCCATCAGCCTGGCGGAATCTTTGGCATAATTCTTGTTCCGCTCAATCATGCGTGCGGTATTCTGGCCAGTATACCATCGAAATAAGATGATGATGGCGGTTAAAAAGAGAATGATATAAATAATTCTCTGTAATGATTTTTTCTTTTTCATAGTCTTATCCTCCGCTGATATTATACAATAAAAAGGTTTTGAATACAAGGAGAGAAAGGGGTTATGACTGTATCGGAATACGAAATTTTATGAAATTTTAATTCCATTTTTCTGCCGTATCATTTATAATTTAATGCGTATGAAGCAATACTATCAATGAAATGGAGGTTTTGAACCATGAAAAAATATGTATGTGAGCCATGTGGGTATGTATATGACCCGGAGGTAGGCGATCCTGATGGCGGTATCGCACCGGGAACTGCATTTGAAGATATCCCGGATGATTGGGTATGCCCGGTTTGCGGAATGGGAAAAGACGTATTTGCAGAAGAATAGGCATAGCCTATTCTTCTCTTTTTCTTGGCCTGGGTTTTCGGATGCGCCGTATTTTTAAGATGTGCCGGAACAGGACTGGCAAAAATTCATACAAAAGCAGAAGGCGGTCCAGAGTAAAGCAAAATGGGCTGGTAATCTGCAGATAGAAAAACAACAGCACCCTGTTTTTGAACAGTATCCATCTGTGATATCCGCTGCGCCGGAGGAAAGGCTGGCCTGTGCGGGGAACTGAAAATGTAAATGCGGCAGATGTGTCATTGGCATAGATGTCAGATGGGAGGTAACCGGCCTTTTCAAGCCCGGTTATAAAAGCACGGCACATTTCCGGGTCAGGGAATGTGATGGTAACTTTCATTTCCAGATTTTCAGGCGCGGCGTACTGTCCGACATGGAAGGACGTCAGCCACCAGTGCTTGCGGCATAGGTAGCAGGTCCGCAGCCCGTTCTTAAAAAGCATTACGGAGAATACAGGCCTCTGTTCTTTCGGCACGTCAAGAAAGAGAGCATTTCTGCGCTGTGCCTCAGGAACGATCCCCTCTGCCCTGTAGATTCCGATTTCGCAGCCGGCGGTGATGCCGTACTGCCCTTTCCACAGTTCGACCATCCAGGTTGCGCCGCCGTAATCAAAATAGATTGGCTCGCAGTCAAAGATCATATGGAAAAGAGGTGCGGTGCGGTCGTACAGGCCGCAATAACCGCAGTCTTTCTGCCATGCGTCAATCTTTGAGGTGAAAAGATCCTGGGAAAGGATGTATTCGAATCCCAGAGGAAAGGAGACCTGGTTTATGCGTTCAAGCTTTTCCGAGACGGACATGGCCTTGATCTTGCGGACGGCATACAGCTTGCGAATATAAAGATACAGAAAAGAAATAAGAAAAAGTAAAAGCAATAATGCGAAAATATTCCATCGGTTCATGGTTAAAATCCTTTTCGTTAAAATGATTATGTTAATGTAGTTTATGCTGGATAAAAAGAGCTGTGAAAAAGGAGGAAGGCTAGTAATGATGCTAGAACAAAAGACAGTAGAATTCCTTGAGGCGTTATCCTCAGGAGCCCCGGTTCCCGGCGGCGGCGGGGCATCGGCGGCGGTAGGGGCATTTTCCTGCGCTCTTGGGATGATGGTGACAAATCTGACAGCAGGCAAAAAAAAGTATGCGGCTGTTGAGGATGAGATCATAAAAGTCCGCAGTCAATTGGATATACTGAAAAAAGAATTGGTGTCACTTGTGGACAAGGATGCGGAGGCCTTCGCGCCGCTTGCAAAAGCTTACTCAATGTCCAAAGTCACAAGGGAAGAGATGGAAGAAAAGGAAAAGGTCATGGAGGCTGCGCTGTATGATGCCAGTATCGTTCCGCTGGAGATTATGGAGAAGGTGCTTCTCGCATTGGGACATCTGCGTGTATTGGAGGAAAAGGGGAGCAGGCTTGCAGTCAGTGACGTGGGAGCGGCGGTGCTCTTCGGAAGAGCGGCACTGGAAGGGGCGTCGCTCAATGTCTATATTAATACGAAAATGATGAAAGACCGTGAAAGGGCAGAATGCCTTAACGGCAGGGCAGACAGCATGATTGTGCAGGCGCGCAGGCTTGAGGAGGAAATTTATGCAGGCGTGCTGGAGAAGATTCGGTAGGAGGCAGGATATGGGAGTTTTGATGAAAGGAATTGACGTTGCAAATGTGATGAAAGAAAAGCTGATTTGTGAGGCTGAGATGTTAAAGGAGGATGGCATCTCTCCCTGCCTTGCCATTGTGAGGGTGGGAGAGCGCCCGGATGACCTGTCCTATGAGCGGGGGGCAAGAAAACGGATGGCGATGGTAGGCATAGACTGTAAGGTTACGGAGCTTCCCGGAGATATCGGACAAGAGGAGTTTGAGGAGATGTTCCGGAAAGTGAACGATGACCCGAAGGTACATGGCGTCCTTTTGCTCCGCCCGCTGCCTGTCCAGCTTGACGAGGAGCCTGTAAAGAGGATGATTCATCCGGAAAAGGATGTGGACTGCATGAGCCCCGTCAATGCGGCGAAGATATTTGCCGGAGATAAGACAGGGTACGGCCCCTGCACGGCAGAGGCAGTCATGGAGATGCTTAAATTCTACGGCGTTGGGCTTAAAGGCAGGAATGTGACAGTGGTGGGAAGAAGCATGGTAGTGGGGAAACCGTTGTCCATGATGCTTTTGAATGAGCATGCTACAGTGACTGTCTGCCATACGAGGACGGTAAATTTGCCTCAGGTCTGCCGAAATGCGGATATTTTGATTGCGGCTGCCGGAAAGGCGAAGATGATCACGGCAGACATGGTAGGAGACGGAGCCGTAGTGGCAGATGTTGGGATCAATGTGGACGAGGACGGGAATCTGTGCGGTGATGTGGACTTTGCGGCGGCGGAAGAGAAAGCGTCTTATATAAGCCCGGTACCTCGTGGGGTTGGGAGCATCACTACATCTGTGTTGGCAGGACATGTGCTACGTGCGGCCGGCGCAGCAGGCAGCAGGACGAAAATCGGAATTGGGAGATAAAAAAGAAATAGTGAAATAAATAAGCAACCACAGCACAGGGCATGTGGTTGCTTGTATATTCATAGATATGCCTAAATTACATCATACCGTTTCACATAGTGCGGATCCCCGTCAGGAGCGACGATCTCTTTTACCTTGGTAAGCTTTGCATTCCGGTCGATGACAAGATTTTCCGCATGGATTCCGGAGCCGATGGACACGTCGGAGAGTATCACGCAGTTCTTGACTACGGCCCCCTCCTTGATGGTGCAGCCTCGTCCGATGACACAGTTATCAACAGTGCCTTCAATAAGGCATCCGTTAGATACAACAGAATTCTTTGCAGTGCCATCCTCTGAATAGTGGGTCGGGCTTGAATCATTGGTTCTTGTATAAATCGGCCAGTTCGGGTCAAACAGAGAGTTGGCGGCATTGTAATCTGTCAGCTCTATGTTAGCATTGTAATAGCCCTTAAAGTCCGTAATAGCCGCGAAGTAACCGCGGTGGGAAACGCCGCGCACGTCTAAAGTACCGTGTTCGCCGCATTCGCTGCTGATAATATCGGAAAGGGTGTAAAGAGAGGAAGTCTTTTTAGCCTTTTTGATGAGGTCGATGAAAAGCTCTTTCTTCATTACATATGTATCCATGAAAATGTTACGGTTCTTTGCGTTGCCACGGTTCTTTTCAATCGTGAGGACCCCTTTCTGCTTATTGAGGTTCAGGATGTCGCAGTTTACATATGCGTCCTTTGCATTGTCAACAGAATGGTACAACAGAGTAACGTCTGCTCCGGACTCAATATGTGTGTTAAGGAGAGCGTTAAAATCCTGGGTATATACCATGTAGCTTGGAGCCACGATAACATATGGCTCTTTAGCATGTGCAATGCTCTCCAGATTTTCCATATATGCCGCAATGTCGTTGTTATACATATCGTGGTCGATCATGCTGTCGGCAAACAGCATATGCAGCTTGCCGCGCTTGGAGTTGATGTTGTAATGGCGGCCGGAGCCGAGGTGTTCAATCAGCGAGCGGGGTTTTGCATTTAAGTATACCTGGATGTGATCCATTCCGCTGTTGCTCATATTGGAGATCGGGAAGTCTACGACGCGGTATCTTCCAAGGAATGAAAACGCTGCGACCGGACGGTAATTATGAAGTCCCTCTACCCAGATATGATTTCCGGCAAAATTTACAATTCCTAATGCATCACACATATTACTCTACCCCCTTTACACGTTTTGCCACAAGCTCAATGTGTTCGCTGCCTGCGTTTCCGACTTTGGCGCCTTTGCCGATCTTGATGTCATTCGCTACGAGGGCGCGCGTTACAACGGCACCTTCGTCCACTTCAACGCCCGGCATGAGCACGCTGTCAATAATCTTGGCGCCTTTGCCGACTTTTGCTCCGGTAAACAGGACAGAATTTTTCACTTCGCCGTCCACAACGCAGCCCTGAGTAATGAACGCACGCCTGATATCGGCATTCGGCCCAAGATACTGCGGCAATGTGGTGGAATCTTCTGTATAGATCTTCCAGGTTGGATCGCTTAAGTCAAGGTCATTGTTAGAATCCAGAAGATCCATATTTGCTTCCCAGAGGGAATCAATCGTTCCCACATCTTTCCAGTAGCCTTTGAATTTGTAAGCCACAAGCTTGCGGTTGTCAGCGAGAAGCGAAGGGATGATGTCCTTGCCAAAATCATGGCTTGATTCAGCATTTTTCATATCCGCGATCAGCATCTTGCGAAGAATCTTCCAGCTGAATATGTAAATGCCCATAGAGGCAAGATTGCTCTTCGGATGCTCCGGCTTTTCCTCAAATTCTATGATATTTCCATTTTCGTCCGTATTCATGATGCCGAAACGGCTTGCCTCTTTTTTCGGCACTTCAATAACGGCGATAGTAGCGTCTGCGCCGCATTCATTGTGATGGGCGAGCATTTTCGCATAGTTCATCTTATAGATGTGGTCCCCCGAAAGAACAAGAAGATAATCCGGTGAGTAAGAGTCAATAAAGTCAATGTTCTGGGAAATGGCATCTGCTGTACCGCGGTAAACATCCAGGTTGGCATCTGCTTTTTCCCGGGGAGGCAGTACGAATACGCCGCTGTCCCTGGCATCAAGCCCCCAGCGGCCACCCGCTGCGACGTAACTGTTGAGTAAAACAGATTCGTATTGTGTAAGAACGCCTACAACATCAATACCGCTGTTGGCGCAGTTACTGAGCGGAAAATCTACAATGCGGTATTTTCCGCCATATGAAACAGCTGGTTTTGCAACTTTATTAGTCAAATCATGAAGGCGGCTGCCGCGGCCACCGGCCAAAATCATGGCTAACATATTGTTTTGTTTCATAGTGAGTCCTCTCTTTCATAGTGTTGATTTATATTATACAACTAATTCCGTATACTTTCCATATTTATGTACAAAAAAACTAAAATGTTTGTAAAAATGTCATGTAATAATTACAAAAAATAATGCTTATATTGATAAAAATTCAACAATATTGATTTATTTTGTTATAATTAAATATTTTATGGTGATTTTGGAGGTTTCCTTATCAAACATTTGTGTAGTATAATGATTAATAAGATGTAAAGTTTGCCGATACGACAGAAGGAGGGAATGCTATGACAACACATAAGATTATTACAATTGGCCGCCAATTCGGAAGCGGAGGGCATGAGATCGGAAATCTGCTGGCAACACGCCTCGACATACCACTTTATGATAACAATCTGGTACGCATGGTTGCGAAAAAGCTTGACATACGTGAAGAGACGGCTCAGGCGGTGGATGAGACGATGATTAACAATTTTTTGTCGGGATATATTCTTGCCCCTATGGAGGAATCTTCCAAACTGCCGGATGCTGATGTAATCCAACCGCTTAACGAGCAGGTTCATGAGATGCAGACGGAGATTATCCGTAAATTTGCAGACAGAGGTTCCTGCGTGATCGTGGGAAGGTGTGCCGACTATGTGCTTAAAGACTATAATTGCATAAACGTGTTCATATGTGCAGACAGGCAGGAGCGGATTAACCGGATTGCAAAAAGGTATGGCATGTCAGAGCGCAAGGCGGCGGATAAGATCAGAAAGATTGACCGTGAGCGCAAATACTATTATGAGTCCCATACAGGGCGGGAATGGGGGAGTACAGACACCTACCCGATAGTCCTGAACGCCAGCAGGCTAGGCATTGAAAAGACGGTAGATGTGCTGGAGATGATTTACAAAGCGTAATAGTCACAAAAAAGAAAATACCAAAACAGCGGAGTTATTGTATATTTTTGCAGTCATGCCGGTGACGGAGGTTAAATGCATCGGCAATTTCATCGGTTTTTGGGCGCAGAAACAGTGTTTTTAGGGCATAATAATGGGATTTTTCCAGATAATTGCATTTTTTTCAGGATGTGGTATAATGTCCACGAAGACAAAGAGTGTTTGTTAAACTAGGAGGATTTGTTATGGCCACAAAAAAGGTAGCTAAAAAAACTGAAACTGTAAAGAATACAGCGGTGAAGACCGAACCGGAGAAAACATCGGCAGTAAAACCGGCAGCAGCGGCTGTTACTGCGGATGATAAAGTAACTACTGAGAAAAAAGCGGCTACTGAGAAGAAAGCGGCTGCGGAGAAGAAACCGGCGGCAAAAAAGGCTGTGAAGTCCCCGGCAGCTAAGAAAGAGATGAAAGTAAAGACAGTTGTCGAGTATTCCGGACGTCAGGTAGAGGAAAAAGATATTATTGCAAGCGTGAAAAAAGCATGGACGAAGTCCGGCGGGAAAGTTGGAGACATCAAGTCTGTAGACCTGTACATAAAGCCGGAAGAGTCGGCAGTTTATTATGTCATCAATAAAACGGAGACAGGCTCAGTTGCATTTTAATCAGGGAAAGCGTAAGGAACTCTTTCAATGAAAAGAGTTCCTTGTTTTTTTGTTGTTTTCCTGTTAAATGTGATATAATATGAAATAGGGGAACTTTTAGACGAAGGAGAAGGAAGTATGAATAACGTATTGGATAAGTTACCAGACACATCAATAATAGGGGGTGCAGACGGTCCGGCCGCGATATTCTTTGCAGGGAAACTAAATGGAGGAACAGCGGCGGCAGCCATTGCAATCGGTCTTCTGCTCTGTGTATTAGGGCTTAAGCTGATAAAGATAATTTCGGCTTTTATGGGATTTGCAGTAGGTGCCGGTGTAGGGATAGGGATTAACAGTGCCGCCGGAATTTCCGGTTTTACGGGTATTATTATAATCTTTGCCTTAGCGCTGGTTTTGGCAGCTCTGGCATTTTTCCTGTACAGGATAGGAGTGTTTTTTATGACTGCATCCTTTGCGGGATCGGCTGTCCTTGCATTAACAGGCACAGGGTCGAACACACAGCTCATGATAGCGGCAGGTGCGGCGCTGATTCTGGGCATATTAGCGGCGGTGTTCGTGGAGCCGGGAACGATCATCATAACTTCCGTGTCAGGAGGCATCTCTGCGGGGATGAATATTGCATCTCTTGCGGGGCTTTCGGATAACCGGCTTGCGGGGCTTGGCATCGCGGCAGTCTTAGCGGCCGCCGGCATGTTCGTGCAGTTTTTCCTGCATTCAAGGAAGGCGGGGAAGAAGGAGAAGATTCATTCCCGAAAAACAAAGGGAAGAGATTCTATGGAATCTGAGGTTGAAAAGGCAAGGCTGCTTTTGGATGATGACGATGATGATGATTTGGATGAATAAGGAGGTCTGCTGATGAAACTTGATATGCACTGCCATGTGAAGGAAGGGTCGATTGACAGCAAAGTCAGTCTTGACGAGTATATTAAAAAATTAAAAGAGCATGGATTTGACGGCATGCTTATTACAGATCATGATACCTATAAAGGATACAGGCACTGGAAGTATACGATGAAGGGGAAGGTTCATGAAGATTTTGTGGTTTTAAAAGGAATTGAGTATGATACCCGGGATGCAGGGCATATTCTGTGCATCATGCCGGAGGGAGTGAAGATGCGTCTTCTGGAACTCAGGGGGATGTCTGTATCTGCCCTTATTGATTTTGTGCATCGGCACGGAGGGATTTTGGGTCCGGCGCATCCGTGCGGGGAAAAGTATATGAGTTTTGCACAGACGAAAAAGTACTATGTTGCCCCGGAGACTGTTAAGCGTTTTGACTTTGTAGAGACATTTAATGCCTGCGAGCCTGAGGATTCTAATGAGGGAGCCTTGAAACTGGCAGAAAGGTATAAGAAACCGGGAATCGGCGGCAGCGATTCCCATAAACTGGACTGCGTGGGAAAGGGATATACCATTTTACCGGAGTTTGTGACGTGCGAGACAGAGCTGATCTCGCTGATTCGCAGGAAAGTGCCGATTGAGACAGGGGGAACGCTCTACACCAGGACAACAAGGGAGCGGATAGGAAAAGCGAGAAAGATTCTGCCGTATTCATTTTGGTTTTACAATAAAGGCGGAGCACTTTTAAAAGGCAGGAAACGCAAGATAAAGAGTGAGGAAGAGAATCCGATCGACCCGATCGATCCGATTGAGTTCGAATATCTGAACGGAAAGATACATGGGTAGAAGAAAGCATATGAAAGGTGTGGGCAGATCGTGCCCACACCTTTTTGGAAGTTAAAATGACTTTAAGATAAAAGCAGCCCTGCGTGGTAAGCGATAAAGCTCATAAGCCAGGCGACTGACAGCTGATACAGGATGATTAAGGCAGTCTTTCCGGAACTTCCAAGCTCCCGTTTCATGACGGCGATGGAAGCAGCACATGGCACGTACAGAAGGCAGAAGACCATCAGGGCATAAGCGTTGGCCGCGCCGAATCCAATGGCGCCTAAGGCAGATACCATGGAGGACATGCCGGAAGACGAAGTAATGTTCTGAATGCCGAAAAGAACGCTGCAGCTTGATACTACGACTTCTTTTGCCGCGATGCCGGCGATAAGGGCGACCACGATCTGCCAGTATCCGAGCCCGACAGGCTCGAATAGCGGAGAGACAACTTTCCCGATGAGAGAGCCGAAACTCTGGCTTATGTCTGTCACATACCCGGAAGGACCGAAATTCAGGATGCCCCACATGATGACGGATGCGATAAAGATCACCGTTCCGGCTTTGCTTAAGTAGTCCTTTACTTTTTCCCAGACATAGATAGCGATGGTATGGACATTTGGTGATTTGTACTCTGGCAGTTCAATAAGCAGCGCATGCTCGGCTTTGCTGCCGTCAATTTTGCACAGGACATATGCCGTTGCAATGGCGATAATGATTCCTGACAGATAGAGGGAATAACATACTAGCATTGCATTTTTCCCGAAAAACATGGAGGAGAACAGTACGTAGACCGGCAGCCTGGCGCTGCAGGACATAAACGGCGTGATCAGGATGGTCTTAAAACGGTCTTTTGGATTCTCTAAAGCGCGTGATGCCATAATTGCGGGAACCGTGCAGCCAAATCCCAGAAGAAGGGGGAGGAACGCCCTCCCGGAAAGCCCCAGGCGGCTCATGATGCCATCCATGATGAAAGCCACTCTTGCCATATATCCGCTGTCTTCCAATACCGCCAGCGCAAGGAACAGGATAAAAATATTGGGCAGAAAGGTGAGGATTCCGCCCACTCCGGCAATAATCCCGTCAAGGATGAGAGACGAGAGCATGGGGTCTGCGTGTATGGAGGAAAGACATCCAGCAGCAAAATCGGTAAAATGCACAAGGCAAATCTCAAAATATCCTTTCATCCAGTCTCCCACCGTGAAAGTGAGAAAAAACACAAATGCCATGATCAGGAGGAAGATGGGAAGGCCAAGGTAGCGGCTGGTAAGATAGCTGTCAATCTTATCGGTAGACGCTGCCTTTTCAGACTTGTTTACAAGGACTTCCGAGACAATCTCCTCCAGAAAATCATATTTTTGGTTGATGATGTCTTTTTCATAGCTGCGTTCCGCAATATTTTCTATGCTTAGCGGATAGCGCGACATAACGTCGGTATCAAATTCCAGGTATTTGATGGCATGCCAGCGCTTGACCGGGAGTTCTGGATATTTTTCTTCCAGCGCTTTTATGACGCTGTCAATCTTGTCCTCGATGTAATCTTCGTACACCATGGTGAACTCATCATGGTGATTGTGGACATGAAATGAGTGCTTGCCCGGGTGGTGATGGATAAGAGGGCTTTGGCGGAGCTCAGTCTTGTGGTGCGCGACTGTATGCATAAGGATGGAAAGTCCTGTTTTTTTCCGCGCGGATACGGGAACCGCAGGGATTCCAAGCATTTCGGGGAGGCGGTGGAAATCAATCTCCATGCCTCTTTCTTCCACTACATCCATCATATTAAGGGCAAGGATGACAGGCTTCCCAAGCTCAATGAGCTGCAGGGTGAGATAAAGGTTGCGCTCCAGGCAAGATGCGTCCACGACATTGACGATAACGTCTATCTCATCGCTCATGATACACTGCCTGGAAACGGTTTCTTCCATGGTGTATGAGCTGAGGCTGTATATGCCCGGCAGGTCGATAAGCTTGAAAGTCTCATTTTCATAGGTGGTGTGCCCTTCTTTTTTTTCTACGGTGACGCCCGGCCAGTTTGCCACTTTCAGGTTGGCTCCTGTGTAGGCGTTGAAAAGAGTTGTCTTTCCGCAGTTCGGATTGCCGATGAATCCTACGTTGATGGTACTGTTCATGATTGCGGCACCTCCCTTACTTCGATGTGGTCAGCAATTCTCCGGCCGAAAGCAAAGCGTGTTCCTCGAAACCTTGCAGTGAGGGAGTTTTTCCTGTCATTATTTAGAATTGTGATTAGTGTTCCTTCCGTGAGCCCAAGGGCTTCCAGGCGGCGTTCCAGCCTCAGCTCAATATTTATGGAAACCACCTGATATGTATGGTCATTTATTCCCTGCTTTAGTGTCATAAAATTGTTCCTCTTTTGATAATAATTATTATTATCTATCATATCACTTATTCATGGCGATGAGAAGATTAATTTTTTCCAGAACACTATTGACAAAATCGGAATATCTATTTATGATAAATACACTCGTCATGAGAAATTCTATTTTTGAATGATCTTTTCATTTCTATCACGAGGTTTTCCTCAAATGGGAGCGTCATCCCAAATTTCAAAAACGAGAAATCTATTACAGGGAGGAGGTATGTGACAGCTGTTATTTTTTGTTGCACGTTTATAGTATTTTAACTAAGAGAAAAGGAGATTTTGCATGAATAAGAAAAACTTAATAAAGAAAGCAGCTGCGGTAGCCGTACTGACGGCTATGGTGTTTTATCTGACGCCTTTTTTGGGTTTCCCGGAGGTAATGGCGGCATCCCATAAGATTACAGAGAGTGATGTCGGGCATTATGACCAGTACCACAACGGAGAGCATCAGATGAAATATAAAGCAAAGATGCACAAGGTTGACGGAGAGATAGCCTACTGCGTTCACATGGAAAAGACATCGGACGCCGGGGCGGCGAAAGAGGTAAGCATTAAGAAGTTCCTTCCGGGAGATGAGCTTGTAATGGCATGTCTGGCCCAAAAACATATTTTTGACATGGAAGGGTATGATGCCTCGGAGAAATATATGCTGACGCAGTGCATGGTGTGGTATATACAGAGAGACCATATTGGCGATGGAGGATGGAGGCAGTATGTCAGCGGAATTGATATGTCGGTAAAAGAGCAGAAGGCGTTTTTTGCGGAGCTTGAAAAGAAGATCAAAGGGGAGGCCCCATCCTATGAAGGCCATGGCACGGCATGGGAAAATATCGACATTGCAGGTATGCAGGAAGTGGCGGTGCTTATGGCTCCCACCCTTAAAGTAGGGGATGTGGCAATAAAGAAGGTACCGGCATCGCCGGAACTGGTAAAGGGAAACAAGCTCTACAGCCTGGAAGGAGCGCAGTACGGCATCTATTCAGACGCGGCATGCACGGAGCTTATCCATACGGTGACCACTGACAGAGACGGTAATGCGGAGAAAGTGACATTGGAGATCGGAACGTATTATGTGAAGGAAATAAAAGCATCTCCTGGATACGAGCTTGACGAGGAAATCTATACGGCAGAGGTGAAATTCGGGGATGATAGAATATTGACCCTGAAAGAAAAACCGTCCTTCGCGCCCTTAAACCTTGCATTGCATAAAATTGATAAAGAATCCGGACAGCCATCGCCGCAGGGAGCCGCGTCGCTGGCAGGGGCAGAATTCACGGTCTGCTATTACGACGGGTTTTTCACAAAGGAGAACTTGCCGGATTATGGAACCTATCCTTCGGAAGCGAAGAGAAAATGGGTTGTAAAGACGGTAGAGAAGGAGGAAGGCGGGAAGAAGACCTACTGTGCGGACATGGGAGACATCAGCTGTAAAGCAGGGGGAGACGGATATTTCATGGAAAATGGCGCGGCGGCGCTCCCTCTGGGAACCATTTCCATCGAGGAGACAAAAGCTCCGAAAGGATATCTTTTGGAGGGCGCTTTGCTGAAAAATGTGAAAACGGGTGAAACGGCAGGAGACGGGATATATGTAACGCAGATCACACAGAATGGCAACGGAGCCGGGGAGATTGCGGGAGGAAACAGATATGAGGCGCATGACCGGGTAGCCCGGGGAGATTTATCCCTCCGCAAGATTGACGCGGAAAATGAAAAAGCAATGGCAGGGGTTTCTTTTAAGCTAACATCAAAGACAACGGGTGAATCGCATATTTTTACTACAGACGAAAATGGAGAGTACGACACCTCATCATCGTTTATCCGGCATACGGAACGTACAAATGGCGAGAAGAGCGGAGACGGCATCTGGTTTGGAACCATGCCGGACAAGACGATGGTGCCGGCTGACAATGCAGTCGGGGCGCTTCCCTTTGACACCTATGAGCTGGAAGAGATAAAGGGAGAGAATAATTCGGACAAGACCATGTATAAAGACACGGTTGTAATCAGCCGGGAAAAAGCTGTAATCCGGCTGAATAATATCGAAAACAGCGGAATCGGAATCCAGACAATCGCAAGAGATGAAAAGACGGGAACCCATTATTCCTCACCGGAAAAGGAAGTTACGGTCATTGATGCCGTGTCATATAACAATCTGAAAAAGAAACAGCCGTACAGGCTGGTGGGATGCATTATGGACAGGGAAACAGGGGAAGCCGTTGAAAGGGAAGAAGGTGTTCCGGTTACATCTGAAAAGGTATTCGTTCCGGAGGTGCGAAACGGCACGGCAGAGATTGCCTTTCAGTTTGACGCAACGGAGCTTAAAGACAGGGAGATTGTCATATATGAGGAATTATATGAGCTGGAAGAAAAGGATGATTCAGAAGAGCCGGGAACGCTGGTAGCGGAGCATAAAGATCTTGAGGCTGCAGAACAGACAATCAGCTTTGGGGAACCGGAAGAAGAGATTCCGAAAGAGGATGTTCCGGTAGAAGAAAAGTCGCGTCCGGAGGAGCCATCTGACATCCTGGAACCCTCCGGAGGGCCGGAAATCGTTAAGACCGGAGATAACAATTCCTTGATGCATCTTGTGATATTGATGATTCTTTCTTGCGCCGTGATGATTACCTGTGTTAGAATAGCACGTAAAGATTAAGAAACAAAGGGAGGTTGTCGCAATGGGAATGACAATGACGCAGAAGATTCTGGCAGCTCATGCAGGGCTTGAGAGCGTGACGGCGGGCCAGCTGATAGAAGCGAAACTTGACGTGGTCATGGCAAACGATATTACAGGTCCGATGGCCCTGCCAATTTTGAAGGAGATGTCAGATACTGTATTTGATAAGGATAAGGTTGTGTTCGTGCCGGATCATTTCACTCCGAATAAAGACATCAAATCCGCAGAAAATTCTAAAGCAATCCGTGAATTTGCAAAGGAGCAAGGCCTGTCCTGGTATTTTGAGCAGGGCAAATCCGGTGTGGAGCATGCCATCCTGCCCGAGGCAGGAGTCGTGGCAGCAGGCGAGTGCATTATCGGCGCAGATTCGCATACTTGTACATACGGCGCCCTGGGGGCATTTTCTACAGGGGTAGGCACGACGGATATTGCCACCGGCATGGCGACGGGGGAGCTCTGGTTTAAGGTTCCAAGTGCCATGAAGTTTGTGCTGAGCGGGAAACCGGGGCCTTATGTGACGGGCAAAGACATCATCATTCATATCATAGGAAAGATTGGTGTTGACGGCGCGCTTTATAAATCCATGGAATTTACGGGGGATGGCATTGCGAACCTTACGATGGATGACCGGTTCACTATGGCGAACATGGCGATTGAGGCAGGGGCGAAAAACGGAATCTTTCCGGTGGATGGGCTTACGGAAGAATATCTGAAAGAACATACGAAGAAAGAATATAAGATATATGAGGCGGACACGGACGCGGAGTACGACGAGGTTGTGGAAATTCATCTTGACGAGGTGCGGCCGACGGTGGCATTCCCGCATCTTCCGGGCAACGCGAAGACGATTGACGAGATTGAAGCTATGGAGCCTGTAAAGATAGATCAGGTAGTTATCGGTTCCTGTACAAACGGGAGGATTACGGACATGAGAAAAGCAGCGGCTATCTTGAAGGGGCGTACCGTGCATCCGGACGTGCGCGTCATGGTTGTTCCTGCGACACAGAAGATCTATAAGCAGTGTATCGCAGAAGGGCTTATTGATATTTTCATAGATGCCGGGTGTGCGGTGAATACACCGAGCTGCGGGCCGTGCATGGGTGGCCATATGGGTGTCATGGCGGCAGGCGAGAGGTGTGTGTCAACGACAAACCGGAACTTTGTGGGAAGAATGGGGCATGTGGATTCCCTGATTTATCTTGCGTCGCCGGAATTGGCGGCCGCAAGCGCGATTGCAGGCTGTATCGCAAATCCAGAGAAGGCAGGTGACAGATAATGAAAGCTTTAGGACATGTATTTAAGTATGGCGACAATGTAGACACTGACGTTATTATTCCGGCAAGGTATCTGAACTCCTTTGATGCCCAGGAACTTGCCAGCCATGCGATGGTGGATATCGACCCGGATTTTGCAAAGAAGGTACAGCCGGGGGATCTCATTGTGGCAAATAAGAACTTTGGGTGCGGATCTTCCAGGGAACACGCGCCGCTCTGCCTGAAGACGGCGGGGGTAAGCTGTGTGATCGCAGAGACATTCGCGAGAATCTTCTATAGAAATGCGATCAATATAGGGCTGCCTATTATTGAGTGCCCGGAGGCGGCAAAGGGAATCGAGGCAGGAGATCAGGTGGAAGTTGATTTCGATAGCGGAAAAATTTACAATAAGACAAAAGGAACCGAATTTCAGGGGCAGCCGTTCCCGGAATTCATGCAGAAGCTGATTGCGGCAGGCGGCCTTGTGAAATACACGAACAGTAAGAAATAAAAGAAGGGTAAGATTATGGATTTGTATTATAAAAGCACAAGAAATTCTGACTTGAGAGTGACAGCGTCAAAGGCCATCCTTACCGGGCTATCCCCGGACGGAGGGCTGTTTGTGCCGGAGTCCGTTCCTGCGCTTGGCGTGTCTCTGAGTGGGCTTAAGGGAATGAGCTATCAGGAGACGGCGTATACGGTGATGAAACAGTTCCTGACGGACTTCACGGAGGAAGAGCTTAAGGAATGCATAGCGAAAGCATACGATGAAAAGTTTGACACAGAGAGCATAGCGCCTCTTGCGAAAGTGGACAATACATATTATCTGGAGCTTTTTCACGGTGCGACTATTGCATTTAAGGATATGGCATTGTCTATTTTGCCGCATCTTCTTACAGTATCGGCCAAAAAAAATGAAGTGAAAAATGACATTGTAATCCTTACCGCCACTTCAGGAGATACGGGAAAGGCGGCTATGGCTGGATTTGCCGATGTTGCCGGAACGAGGATTATAGTGTTTTACCCAAAGGACGGAGTCAGCAAGGTGCAGGAGCTTCAGATGACGACACAGAAGGGCGGCAATGTGGATGTCGTTGCAATACGCGGCAATTTTGACAATGCCCAGAGCGGAGTGAAAGCAATGTTCGAGGATAAGGAACTGGCAGAGGAGCTGGCAGGGAAAGGTTATCAATTCTCGTCTGCCAATTCCATTAATATCGGACGCCTTGTTCCGCAGGTGGCCTATTATGTGTATGCTTACGGAATGCTTATGGAAAACGGAGAGATAGAAGAGGGAGAGAAGGTAAATGTAGTAGTTCCCACAGGGAATTTCGGCAATATCCTTGCTGCCTTTTATGCGAAAGAGATGGGAATTCCTATTGGCAGGCTGGTATGTGCGTCCAATGAAAACAAGGTGCTGTTTGACTTTTTTAAGACGGGTGTCTATGATAAAAACAGAGAGTTTGTGCTGACAAGCTCTCCGTCTATGGATATCCTTATATCCAGCAATCTGGAAAGGCTCATCTATGTCATTGCTGGAGAAGATTCAGACAGGACGGCTGGATTGATGGACGCTCTCAAACAGTGCGGCAAATATGAGATATCCGATGATATGCATCGGAAACTTAAAAATATTACCGGCGGATATGCCACAGAAAATCAGACGGCGGAAGAAATCAAGCGGGTATATGAAAAGACTGGATATGTGATAGACACGCATACGGCAGTGGCTTCTTATGTGTGCCGCCAGACATGCGGCAACGAAGAAAAGTGCATTATCGCGTCCACTGCAAGTCCGTATAAGTTCGTAAAGAGCGTAATGACGGCAATTGACGGATCATATGCAGACAAGGATGAATTTGCTTTGCTTGAGACGCTGCGTGATGTGTCAAAGACGGAGATGCCGCAGGCAATCAAAGACATCCTGGAAGCGGAGGTCATCCACAGAACGGAGTGCGGCGCAGAAGAGATGAAAGAAACGGTAAAAAATATACTGGGGATATAAATGAGGTGAAACAATATGTCGGGCTTGGATGGAATATTTGGAATAATTGGCGTGGGATGCGGCCTGTACTGCCTGTATGGGTTCTATATGCTCAGATTTAAAGGCGAGATTGTGCAGTCGCTTTTCCTGCCTAAAGATGTAAATGCAAAAAAATGCAGTGATCTGAAAGGATATTGCAGTGCGGCGCAGGTTCCTGTGCTTGTACTGGGAATTGTCGTCCTGGCTTACGGTGCGGCCGATCTTTGCAACACCTATGTGCGTGAAGTGACAGAAGTGCTGGCGGTGATGATTGTCCTTGTGTTTGTTTCATTGATTTTCTTTGCGCTGCGTATTAAGAAAATAAACAAGATATATTTTGGCTTATAAGATGAAATGACGGCTATGTATAAAAAATCCGGCGGAGCAGGATTATCCTGCATCCGACCGGATTTTTGCTTTTCTTAAATTTTGAAAAATTATCTGCTTATAACTGCGGACCAGCAGCGACTAATGCCTTGCCTGCTTCATTGCCCTCGTATTTTGCAAAGTTCTTAACGAATCTCTGAGCAAGGTCTTTTGCCTTAGCCTCCCACTCGGCAGCGTCAGCATAAGTATCGCGCGGATCAAGGATGCCTGAATCAACGCCCGGAAGCTCTGTCGGAACTTCAAAGTTGAAGTACGGGATCTTCTTTGTCGGAGCGTTTAAGATATCGCCGTTTAAGATTGCGTCAATGATGCCGCGGGTGTCTTTGATGGTGATACGCTTGCCTGTGCCGTTCCATCCGGTGTTTACAAGGTAAGCCTTAGCGCCGTTTGCTTCCATTCTCTTAACAAGCTCTTCGCCGTATTTTGTCGGGTGCAGCTCTAAGAACGCCTGTCCGAAACAAGCAGAGAAAGTCGGTGTCGGCTCTGTGATGCCGCGCTCTGTGCCTGCAAGCTTTGCTGTAAAGCCTGACAGGAAGTAGTACTGTGTCTGCTCCGGGGTGAGGATGGATACCGGAGGAAGCACGCCGAATGCGTCAGCAGATAAGAAGATAACTTCCTTAGCTGCCGGTGCCGCCGATACCGGACGCACGATCTTTTCAATATGGTCGATCGGATAAGATACACGGGTGTTCTCTGTCACGCTCTTATCATTGAAATCAATCTTTCCGTCGGCATCCAGCGTTACGTTCTCAAGAAGAGCGTTGCGCTTGATGGCATTGTAAATATCCGGCTCGGATTCTTTGTCAAGATTGATAACTTTGGCGTAGCATCCGCCCTCGAAGTTGAATACGCCGTTGTCATCCCAGCCATGCTCGTCATCGCCGATAAGGAGACGTTTCGGGTCTGTGGAGAGGGTAGTTTTCCCTGTTCCGGAAAGGCCGAAGAAGATAGCGGTATTCTCGCCGTTCATATCTGTGTTTGCGGAGCAGTGCATAGAAGCGATGCCCTTGAGCGGCAGATAGTAGTTCATCATGGAGAACATACCTTTTTTCATCTCTCCGCCATACCATGTATTCAGGATAACCTGCTCACGGCTTGAGATATTGAATACTGCTGCCGTCTCAGAGTTCAGGCCAAGCTCTTTATAATTTTCTACTTTAGCCTTGGATGCATTGTACACAACAAAGTCAGGCTCGAAGTTTGCCAGTTCTTCCTCTGTCGGCTGGATGAACATATTCTTAACGAAGTGAGCCTGCCATGCAACTTCCATGATGAAACGGATTGCCATACGGGTGTCTGCATTTGTGCCGCAGAAAGCGTCTATAACAAAAAGTCTCTTGCCGGAAAGCTCTTTCAGAGCGAGATCCTTTACGACAGCCCATGATTCCTCGGAAAGAGGATGGTTGTCGTTTTTGTACTCATCAGAAGTCCACCATACGGTGTCCTTTGAATTATCGTCCATTACGATGAACTTATCTTTTGGTGAACGGCCTGTGTAGATGCCAGTCATTACATTGACTGCACCAAGCTCACTTACCTGTCCTTTTTCGAAACCTTCCAGGCCAGGCTTTGTTTCCTCTTCAAATAACATTTCATAAGAAGGATTGCGAACAATCTCTGTGGTTCCGGTAATGCCATACTTGCTTAAATTGATTTCTGCCATTTTCTTATATCCTTTCTTCCTTCAATATTTGTCTCCATATGCAGGATTTATGATTTCATCCTGCAAAGCAGACATGCTAAGTTCCATTATCATATTATACATTATAATGTAATAAAATCAATAAAAAATCTTTAAATTTTTTCTCTTTCAAGAATCATTTTTTGTGGTTGTAAAATTCGAAAAAATGGGTTATAATAATCTCAGCGAGTTACCTGGGATGTTCGGCAACTTCTGTAATTTTGAACCTACAAAACTTTAAACGGGACTCTTATATCTTCGTAATATGTCAGGCCTCCATATACGCAGGGGAAGACAAAAAAGCGAATGCGGACACCCACCTAGCTGTGGCTAGGAGTCAAAATACAGAAATCGGCATTCTGGGCGCATACCAAAGATGAAAGACAGCCATTACGGCTGTCTTTTTAAACATGTTAATTAAGGGGTGTCAGAGATTTGAGTAAAAAACGAACCATTAAGGGCAGAAAGAGAAAAAAGAGCAGGGAGAAACAGATATATTACGGAATGGCACTTCTGGCTGCGCTTTTTGTTGTGATCGGGCTTACTTCTGCTATCAGAAGTGGAACGGACGATGTCCGGGAAACCGGCAAGATGATCCAGGATGCTGGTGAAGTGAATCTGAAAAAGGAAGGGGAAAAAGAAGAAGAGGAAAAAGCAAAGAGCAGGGAGAAGGCGGCGAAAAACCCTGATATCCGTGTTCTTGTCATGACAAATGGATTTAAGGGAACCGTCCATCCGGAAGTAAAGCTTTTTTCGGAAACAGGGATGACAGTTACATATGACGGCGGGGAAAAACAGTATAAAAAAGGCAAGACGCTGAAACTCAAACCTGACCACAAATGGCTCAAGAAAGGAACCGTGCGTGTGAAGGCGGCGGACGGTAAGGTTGCAATTAAGAGCTTAAATAGGGGAGACGGCACCCCCTCCTATGATGGGGTGATCGAGCTTAGGAGCACAGCGGAAGGAATCGTCATAATCAACGAACTGCCGGTTGAGGATTATTTGTGCGGGGTTGTTCCGAGCGAGATGCCGTCATCCTATGAACTGGAGGCGCTCAAGGCTCAGGCCGTCTGTGCCAGGAGCTATGCATACAGGCAGATGGAGGAGTACGGGTATCCGGAATATGAGGCTCACGTAAACGATAGCACAGACTATCAGGTGTACAATAATTCAGGACAGGCTGAGTCATCCTCAAGGGCAGTAGGTGAGACGGCAGGACAGACAGTGATGTATAAAGGGAAGATCGCGACTACATATTATTATTCCACATCTTCCGGAAAAACGACAACGATGGAGGCATGGGGAACGAAACCAAGTGAAACAAACGGATACCTCCATGCGGCTGAGGTGAAGGGTGAGGACGGAGACTATGAGAAGGAGCTTCCGTGGTATCGGTGGAAAGTATCTGTGAAGGTGGATGTGCTGTCGGATCTGATCGGGCTGAATACAGGAAAGGATGTGGGAACGCTTGAAAGCATTGAGATCACGAAACGCGGGCCAGGAGACGTGGTGCTTGAGATGAAAGCTGTCGGCGATCAGGGCAGTGTTACGGTAAAGACGGAGAACAAGATACGCAGGGCATTGGGAGGCAGCGAATATAAGATCAAAAGGCAGGACGGCAGCGAGACGGACGGGAGGGAGCTGCTCCCCAGCGCATTTTTCACGATAGAGAAGAAAGGCGGAAAATTCGTGATAAAAGGAGGCGGGTTTGGGCATGGAATCGGCATGAGCCAGACAGGCGCGAACGAGATGGCAAAGCAGGGGAAGGATTATAAAGAGATACTCACGCTTTTTTACAAAGATATTTCCGTGGAATAACGCCTGTTTATATAAATTTTATATTTTTTACAAATTTGTTAGCACTCATTTCGAAAGAGTGCTAACTTTCTATTGACTTTTATTTTGCCGGGTATTATTATATCTTTTATAATTGTGAAAGAAAGTAGGAGTGATAGAGATGGCTAAAAAAGGAAACTTATCAATCAGCAGTGAGAATATTTTCCCAATCATAAAAAAATGGGTATATTCTGACCATGATATTTTTGTAAGAGAAATGGTGTCCAACGGATGCGACGCGATCACAAAGCTGAAGAAACTGGATGTGATGGGAGAATACCAGCTGCCGGACGATTACAAAGCGAAGATACAGGTTGCCGTGAATCCGGAGGAGAAGACGTTAAAGTTTATTGACAACGGCCTTGGCATGACGGCTGACGAGGTGGAGGAGTACATTACTCAGATCGCCTTTTCCGGTGCTACGGAATTTTTGGAAAAATATAAGGATAAGACGACGGAAGACGATATGATCGGGCATTTCGGGCTGGGATTTTATTCTGCGTTCATGGTTGCCGACGAGGTTCACATCGATACCCTTTCCTATAAGGAGGGAGCAGAGCCGGTACACTGGGCAAGCGACGGCGGCACGGAGTATGAGATGGACAAAGGGTCAAAAGATACGGTCGGAACCGAGATAACGCTGCATCTGAATGAGGACAGCCTGGAGTTTGCCAATGAATACCGCGTCAGGGAAGTGATTGAGAAATATTGCTCATTTATGCCTGTAGAGATTTTCCTCTCCAAGGAGAATGCGGAGAAAGAGTATGAAACGATTGACGAGGCGGACCTTAAGGATACGGATGTGGTAGTGGAGCATATCCACGAAGAAGCGAAGATGGAAGAGAAGGAAAATGAGGACGGCTCCAAGGAGATGGTGGAAGTATCGCCTGCAAAAGAGAAGGTGAAGATTGAAAAACGTCCGGTCTCCTTAAGCGACATCCATCCGCTCTGGACGAAACATCCAAACGAGTGCTCCGATGAGGATTACCAGGAATTTTACCGCAAAGTATTTCTGGACTACAAGGAGCCGCTGTTCTGGATCCATCTGAATATGGATTATCCGTTCAATCTGAAGGGAATCTTATATTTCCCGAGGATCAATACAGAGTACGATTCTATCGAGGGCATGATAAAGCTGTATAATAATCAGGTGTTTATTGCAGATAATATCAAAGAGGTCATTCCGGAATTCCTGATGGTGTTGAAGGGAGTCATCGACTGCCCGGATCTTCCGCTCAACGTGTCAAGAAGCGCGCTGCAGAACGACGGATTTGTAAATAAGATTGCGGATTACATTTCCAAAAAAGTTGCGGATAAGCTTTCTGGCATGTGCAAGACCAAGAGGGAGGACTACGAGAAATACTGGGATGATATTAGTCCGTTTATTAAGTTTGGCTGCCTGAAGGATGAAAAGTTCTGCGATAAGATGAAAGATGCCATCCTGTTTAAGAATATTGACGGAAAATATCTGACGCTTAAGGACTGCATCGAGGAGAATAAGAAAGATCTGGCGGATGGGGATAAAGCGGCGGATGAAACAAAGGAAAATGTTTCGGATGCAGCCGGAGAAACGACAGAAGGCGCAGACGGCGGGGATGCAGAGAAAAAAGATAAGACAACGATATATTATGTGACGGATGAGATTCAGCAGAGCCAGTATATCAATATGTTCAAGTCTCAGGGCCAGGACGCGGTAATCTTAAGCCACAATATCGACTCCCCGTTTATCACTCAGCTTGAGCAGCGCAATGAAGACATCCAGTTCCAGAGGATTGATGCGGATGTGACGGAAAATGCGAAAGAAGAGGTTGCGGAGGAAGAAAAAGAGGCATTCCAGAAAACCACGGACGAGCTGACAGAGCTTTTCAGGAAAGAGCTGGCAAAAGATAAGCTGGACGTAAAAGTTGAGAAACTGAAAGATGATAAAGTCGCATCTATGATCACGCTGTCCGAGCAGAGCCGCCGTATGCAGGAAATGATGAAGATGTACGGAATGGGAGCAATGGGCATGGGTATGGATATGGGAAATGAGGGAACACTAATCCTGAATGCAAACCATCCGCTTGTGCAGTATGTGGCAGAGCACAAAGAGGGAGAAAGCACATCTGCAATCTGCAAGCAGCTCTACGACCTTGCAATGCTTGCCCACAAACCGCTGACTTCGGAAGAGATGACGGCATTTGTGCAGAGAAGCAATGAGATTATGCTGATGCTTACGAAATAATAACTAAAAGAATACAAAAGAGGGGCCGGTATGCGTAAGGCATGCCGGTTCTTTGCAACTTCTGATGGACAAATCACAGGATATCAGGTAAAATGTAACAATATATCAGAGGTGGATGATGGAAAAGTTTAAGAGAATCGTGGGGAAGATATCAGAAATACCTTCGGCGGTATCCGAGGCGCACCTAGGGGCGTACGCTGCACAGGCCGCCTATTTTTTGATGCTCTGCATGATTCCGATTATCCTGCTGCTCCTGACGCTGGTACAATATACGCCTGTTACGAAAGCGGATGTCATGACGGCGGTGATCCAGGTATTCCCGTCATCTGTGGACTCCATGATCACGTCTATTGTAAATCAGGTATATAACCAGTCTACGGGCATCATTCCGATCACGCTTATTGTCACGCTGTGGTCGGCGGGAAAGGGAGTGCTGTCCATCACGAACGGGCTTAACTGCATTTATGGATGCCCCGAAACAAGGAATTATGTCTTCCTCAGGCTTAGGGCAACCCTTTATACAATTATGTTTATCGTAGTAATCCTGTTGCTTCTGGTGCTTTCCGTATTCGGAAATTCGTTGAACCTGTTTATTCTTGAACATGCGCCGTTTATATCGGGTGTGGCAGACTGGCTGATTGAAGCCAGGATCATAATATCGCCGGCGGTGCTGATGGTGTTCTGTCTTTTGATCTATAAATTTCTCCCCAACAGGAGAGACAGGCTCGTGCGGCAGATTCCCGGCGCGGCCTTCGCGGCGCTTGGAGGAATGGCGGTCTCGTGGATATTTTCCGTATATCTGGATATTTTTACGGCGTTTTCGGATATGTATGGTAGCCTTACGACAATTGTGCTCATTATGCTGTGGATGTATTTCTGCATGTACAGCATCCTGCTGGGAGGTGAGCTTAACGTAATTTTGTATGACGAGCTGTTCGAGCCAAAGAATAAATAAACAAGGATGAAGATATAGACGATCACAGTATGGGAGGAAAAGAGAGATGAGAATAGAGATACCGGACTATAAGGCGCTGGAGCTTAAATACCTTGTGCTGGACTATAACGGAACGATTGCATTAGATGGAGTGATACCTGACGGGGTGAAGTCGCGCCTTTGCAAGCTTTCCGAGGAGCTGGAAATATACGTGCTGACTGCAGATACCCACGGAACGGCAAGAGAGATGTGCGAAGGCTTGCCTCTGGAAATCCATACATTTCCGACTAACGGGGCTCTGGAAGAAAAGCTGGAGATTGTGGAGAGGCTGGGAGCAGATCAGTGCGCCGCCATCGGAAATGGGCGTAACGATAAGCTGATGTGCAGGGCAAGCGCCCTTGCCATTGCGGTGATGGAGAAGGAAGGCATGTGCGGAAGGCTGCTCGGAGAGGCAGATGTCTGCACCCGGAGCATTGAGGACGCGCTGGATCTTTTGATCTATCCGAAGAGGTTGATCGCAACGCTCAGAGGATGATTTATAGATAAACCAAATAAATACATATGATAATTGAAATGACAAATTTGATTTTCTGCTCTTGACAATGCTTGCTTGTATGTTACAATATTGAAGTATGAATAGAAAAAAGCGATGACCGTGTAAAGTAGAGAGCCATTTTCCGTCAGAGAGGGGGAATCCCCGGCTGAAAGTTCCCTCAGGTTCAGGTGGCAATCGAATTTCCCACGCAAGCTGCATTTTTGAAACAGATATAATGAAAGTAGGAAATGCCGTGTCTGCACGTTACGCAGCAATGAGCGCCTGTATGTTTTCAGAACATATGGGAATCAGGGTGGTATCGCGGGTAATTCCTCGTCCCTATACAGATAGGGATGGGGATTTTTTTATGCAAAATGATAGGAAAGGAAACGATAGTGATGAAAGAGAGATTACAGAGCATCAGAGACGAGGCGTTAAAAGCCATTGAAAGCGCCGACATGCCGGAGAAACTTAATGATGTGCGGGTGAAGTTCCTGGGGAAGAAAGGGGAGCTTACCGCAGTATTAAAAGGGATGAAGGACGTAGCGGCAGAGGACAGGCCGAAGGTCGGCCAGATGGTGAATGAGACTAGGGCGGCAATCGAATCCCTTCTTGAGGAGAGCAAAAAGAAGATGGAGCGCGCAATCCGGGCAGAGAAGTTAAAGCAGGAAGTGATTGACGTCACGCTCCCTTCAAAGAAAAACATGGTGGGGCACCGCCATCCGAACACGATCGCTCTTGAGGAAGTGGAGAGGATCTTCATAGGCCTGGGCTATGAAGTGGTGGAAGGCCCGGAGGTAGAATACGATCTTTACAACTTTGAGAAGTTAAATATCCCGGCCGACCATCCGGCAAAGGATGAACAGGATACTTTCTATATCAATAAAGAGATTGTGCTGCGTACCCAGACATCCCCGGTGCAGGCTCGGGTGATGGAGGAAGGGAAACTCCCCATCCGCATGATAGCGCCTGGAAGAGTGTTCCGCTCAGATGAGGTAGACGCTACCCATTCCCCGTCCTTTCATCAGATTGAAGGACTGGTTATTGATAAAAATATTTCCTTTGCAGATCTTAAGGGAACCCTTGAGGTATTTGCAAAAGAATTATTCGGTCCGGACACAAAGACAAAGTTCCGCCCGCACCACTTCCCGTTCACAGAGCCAAGCGCAGAGGTGGACGTATCCTGCTTTAAGTGCGGAGGGAAAGGCTGCCGTTTCTGCAAAGGCTCCGGCTGGATAGAGATCCTCGGCTGCGGAATGGTACACCCTCACGTCCTGGAGATGTGCGGCATCGACCCGGAAGAATACACCGGATTCGCTTTCGGTGTAGGCTTAGAGCGAATCGCCCTGCTCAAATACGAAATCGACGACATGCGCCTTCTCTACGAAAACGACATCCGATTCTTGCAACAGTTTTAGCGTTGGCAATGAGCAGTGCGCCGGGGAGCAATTCACCGATCGCGTTGTGCTTGCACAAAAGCAATCGGTGAATTGCTCCCCGGCATAGGGCGAGAGCCCGTAAAGCGAGAAGGAGCGGAGCGGAAACGAGCTTAGCACTGCGGAGCAGAGAGAGGAGCAGTGCCCGTACAAAAGCCAAACAAATTAAATCAATGTAAAAGGAGTTAAACAGATGAATACATCATTATCATGGATAAAAGCATATGTCCCGGACTTAAATGTCACGGCGCAGGAATACACTGACGCCATGACGTTATCCGGCACAAAGGTAGAAGGATATGAAGAATTAGACGCTGACCTTGACAAGATTGTCATCGGCCAGATTGACAAAATTGAAAAACATCCGGACGCAGATAAGCTGATTGTCTGCCAGGTAAATGTAGGCACAGAGACGGTGCAGATCGTTACAGGTGCGCCTAACGTGAAGGAAGGAGACAAAGTTCCGGTAGTGTTAGACGGCGGGCGCGTGGCGGGAGGCCATGAGCCGGGCAGCCGTGTGGAAGGCGGCGTGAAGATTAAGAAGGGGAAACTTCGCGGCGTGGAGAGTTTCGGCATGATGTGCTCCATCGAGGAGCTTGGCTCAAACAAAGATATGTACCCGGAGTCGCCGGAGTATGGCATTTACATTTTCCCGGAGGACGCCCAAGTGGGAGAAAGCGCTGTGAAAGCCCTGGGGCTTGACGACGTAGTGTTTGAGTATGAGGTGACGTCAAACAGGGTGGACTGTTTCAGCGTAATCGGAATCGCCAGGGAGGCAGCGGCGACTTTCCGGAAAAGCTTTGTGCCGCCGGTTGTGACGGAGACGGGAAATGGCGAGGATGTGAATGACTATATCAAGGTTTCCGTGAAAGATACTAAGCTGTGCCCCAGGTATTGTGCCAGGGTGGTAAAAAATATCAAGATCGGGCCGTCTCCTAAGTGGATGCAGAGGAGGCTTGCGTCTGTGGGAATCCGTCCCATCAACAATCTGGTTGACATCACCAACTATGTGATGGAAGAGTACGGGCAGCCCATGCATGCCTATGACCTTGACACGATCGCAGGCCGTGAGATTATCGTTCGCAGAGCTGCAAAAGATGAAAAGTTTGTGACACTGGACGGGCAGGAGCGGCAGATGGATGATTCCGTACTGATGATCTGCGACGGTGAGAAATCTGTGGGCATTGCGGGCATCATGGGCGGAGAGAATTCCATGATCACGGATGACGTGCATACTATGCTTTTTGAGGCGGCATGTTTCGACGGCACGAATATCCGTAAATCCAGCAAGAAAGTGGGCCTTCGGACAGATGCGTCGGGCAAGTTTGAAAAAGGGCTTGATCCTAACAATGCAAAGGCAGCTATTAACCGCGCCTGCCAGCTCGTTGAAGAGCTTGGGGCCGGAGAGGTAGTCGGAGGCATCGTGGATGTGTACGGGAAGAAGAAAGAACCGGTGAGGGTTCCTTTTGACGCGGAGAAGATTAATGCGATTCTCGGTACGGACATTTCCAGGGAAGAGATGCTTTCTTACTTTAAAATGCTTGACCTTGAATATGACGCGGAGACGAACGAGGTGATTGCGCCTACGTTCCGCCATGACTTGTTCCGCCTTGCGGATCTGGCAGAGGAAGTTGCGAGATTTTACGGCTATGACAATATCCCTACGACGCTGCCGGCCGGGGAGGCCACAGCAGGCAAGCTTTCCTTTAAGCTGAGGATTGAGGAGATTGCCAGGGATATTGCGGAGTTCTGCGGATTCAGCCAGGGGATGAGCTATTCCTTTGAGAGCCCGAAGGTATTTGACAAGCTTTTGATCCCGGCGGATTCTCCTCTGAGAAATACGGTGGAGATCATGAACCCTCTCGGGGAGGATTACAGCATTATGCGTACGACGTCTTTAAACGGGATGCTTACGTCGCTGGCAACTAACTACAACCGCAGGAATAAAAATGTAAGGCTCTATGAGCTTGGAAATATCTATCTTCCAAAGACGCTGCCTCTTTCAGAGCTGCCGGAGGAAAGGATGCAGTTTACCCTCGGAATGTACGGAGAGGGAGATTTCTTCAGCATGAAAGGCGTGGTAGAGGAGTTCTTTGACAAAGTGGGATTGCGGGGAAAAGAAAGCTATGACCCCAATGCCGGAAAGCCGTATCTCCATCCGGGACGTCAGGCGAATATTATTTACAATGGAGAGACGGTTGGGTACTTGGGAGAGGTACACCCGGAAGTGGCAGACAGCTATGGTATCGGAACGGGGGCTTACGTGGCAGTCATTGACATGCCGTATATTGTCAAGATGGCTACTTTTGACAGGAAGTATGCCGGAATTGCCAGATTCCCGGCTGTAAACCGCGACATCAGCATGGTAGTGCCAAAGCACATCCTGGCAGGGCAGATTGAGGAAGTCATTGAAAAGAAAGGGGGAGCGTATTTAGAGAGCTATGGGCTGTTTGATCTCTACGAGGGCTCCCAGATTAAGGAAGGTTTTAAGTCTATCGCTTATTCCATCGTGTTCAGGGCAAAGGATAAGACACTGTCAGATGCAGAGGTGACAGAGGCAATGGACAGAATCCTGAAAGCACTCGACGGCATGGGAATTGAGCTGCGGAAATAGAAAAGAGGTTTTACGGATGAATAAAAAACAGATAATCGGTATGACAGTAGCGGCAGCGCTGTTCATCATCATCGGGGTGAGCAGCGTGATCAGCAATACGTTTTCTCAAAAATCTTTGGAAAAAAGTATGGAGGAGGCCATATCTCTGACCGGCGGGTTTGACTTTGACGCGCCGATAAAGGATTATATTGCTGTGGTGGACGTGGTGGGAACCATTCAGGAGCAGGTGGAAACCGGTATTTTTGATACCCCGGCAGGATACCAGCATGTGACGACGCTGGAGTACATTGACGAATTGATAGATGATTCCAACAATAAAGGGATTCTTCTCTATGTGGATTCTCCGGGAGGAACGGTTTACGAGTCTGAAGAGCTTTATATGAAACTGGAAGAATACAAAGAGAAGACAGGGCGACCTGTATGGGATTATATGGCTCATTATGCGGCGTCAGGCGGCTACATGGTGTCTATGCCCTCAGACAGGATCTATGCAAATCCCAATACGGTGACAGGCTCCATCGGCGTCATCATGTCGGGCTATGACCTGACCGGGCTGTATGAAAAGCTGGGGATGCGCTATATCAGCATTACAAGCGGAAAGAATAAAGACAGCAGCCAGATGACGGAAGAGCAGATTGCGATTTACCAGTCACAGGTAGACGAATGTTACGAGAGCTTTGTAAAGAAAGTGTCGGACGGAAGGAACATGCCTGTGGAAGAGGTGAAGAAACTGGCAGACGGGCGCACATATACTGCAAAACAGGCAAAGGAAAACGGCCTGATAGACGAGATTGGCACCTATGATGACATGAAAGCCGAAATGAGCCGGGAACTTGGAACATATGAGTTTTACCAGCCAAAGAGCAAGGTCAGCATGCTTAACGAGCTGTTTTCGGGAGTTTCCGCGCTTATCCCCAAGTCAGAGGCACAGGTGCTAAAGGAGACCGCGGAAGAGAAGGAAAGCGGGGTGCTGATGTACTATGCAGAACAATTACAGTAATAAAGAGGCAGAGTACGCCGGGTTCTGGGTGCGTTTCTCCGCTTATATGATTGATTGCATTCTCGTGTTTTTTGCCCTTCTGATTATAAGAGTGATCATGTTGGGCGTGATGTCTGCCGTAAAAGGAACGGTGCTTGGAGGAAATATCCTGTTCCATTATAATCTTAAGGATATCGTCCTGTATGTGCTGCAAGTGCTGTATTTTATCTTGTGTACTTACTATACAGGAACAACTCTCGGGAAAAAGGCGATGAACCTGAGAGTTGTGTGTGCAGACAGAGAAGAGGAACTTACTTTGCTGAACGTGATATACCGCGAGACGATCGGAAGGTTTTTGAGCGGAGCCATAGTGGGAGCCGGGTATATCATGGCAGGAATCGACGGGGAAAAGAGAGGACTTCACGACATCCTCTGTGATACAAGGGTCATATATGCGAAAAAGATCAAGGTTATCGAGGCGGGAAGAACGATACGGACAGCATATGCGGAAGGCGGTTATGCAGCGGTAAATCCGGCGGAGGCTGCTTTTTCAGAGATGCGCTATCCGAAGACGGAAAAACTGGATGCAAAATCGGAAAGCGCTGGGGAAACTCCAGCAAAGTATGAATATACACAGTGGAAACCGCAAAGGCCGGATGAGGCAGGGAATAGCTTTGAAGGCGAAACCACAGAAAAACCGGATGCGGCAGAGAAAGGCTTTGAAAGCGAAACCACAGAAAAACCGAATGCGGCAGAGAAAAGCATTGAAAGTGAAATTATAGAAAAGCCAGATGAGGCGGAAAATATTTCCGGAAATTCGATTCCGGGAGAAACGGGGATGCCGTGGGATACGCCGTACAGAAAAGAATAGAAGAAAGGAATTCATAATTAATGAAACGCCAGGATTTTTATTATGAATTGCCGGAAGAATTGATTGCTCAGGATCCTCTTGAGGATCGCTCCAGCTCCAGGCTGCTTGTCCTTGACAGGCAGTCCGGGGCTGTTTCCCATCATACGTTCAGGGAGATTGCAGATTACCTGAATGAGGGCGACTGCCTCGTGATCAATGACACGAAGGTAATTCCGGCAAGGCTTATAGGCTCTAAAGAGGAAACGGGGGCAAAGATAGAGGTGCTCCTGCTGAAGAGAAAAGAAAATAATATATGGGAGACTCTTGTGAAACCCGGGAAAAAGGCAAAGGCCGGAGCGAGAATAAGTTTTGGGGAAGGGCTGCTTACAGGGGAAGTAGTGGGAATTGCCGATGAGGGAAACCGCCTGATACGATTCTCTTATGAGGGGATATTTGAGGAAATCTTAGACCAGCTCGGCCAGATGCCCCTGCCGCCCTATATTACCCACCAGCTAGAGGATAAGAACCGGTATCAGACGGTATATGCGAAACATACCGGCTCGGCGGCCGCGCCCACGGCAGGACTTCATTTTACACCGGAGCTTTTAAAAGAGCTTGAGGAAAAAGGCGTGGAGATAGCGAGAGTGACGCTGCATGTGGGCCTGGGAACCTTTCGGCCGGTGAAAGTGGATGAGATTACAGATCACCATATGCATTCGGAGTTTTACCGGATAGACGAAGAGGCGGCGGAGAAGATCAACCGGGCGAAGGCGGCGGGAAATCGTGTCATCTGCGTGGGAACTACGAGCTGCCGCACGATAGAGTCTGCGGCTGACGAGACAGGACGGCTGGAAGAGAAAAGCGGATGGACAGAGATTTTTATCTATCCGGGATATCAGTTTAAGGTGCTGGACGGGCTGATTACGAATTTCCATCTGCCGGAATCAACGCTCATCATGCTTGTCAGTGCGCTGGCTGGGAGAGAGAATGTACTGGGGGCATATAAAGAAGCCGTAGAGGAAAGATACAGGTTCTTTTCTTTTGGGGATGCGATGTTAATCAAATAACTATCTTCAAGGTCGCAAGAAAGAAACAAGAATTGTAAAGGAAGGTGCGGCAATGACTGATTCAGCCCCCAATTACCTGCCCGTGAGCCTGCGTCAGGGCTATACGACCGGAACCTGCGCCCAGGCGGCCACGAAAGCGTCTGTGCAAATCCTTCTGGGAATGTGCAGAAAGGAGGATATGACCTTTGTTGAGGTGGAACTTCCGAAGGGTAAAATGCTTGAACTTGAGGTTCTGGACATTAAAATTGATTATAAAGAAACGGAAAAGTTTCCCTATGCGGTTTCCTGTGCAGTCAGAAAGGACAGTGGGGATGATCCGGATATTACAAACGGAATATTAGTCTACAGCAGAGTGGAAAGAAAAAACCGCGCCGGAAAAGAGCCTGTCACCATTGACGGCGGGGATGGAGTCGGGCGCGTCACAAAGCCTGGATTAGAGCAGCCGGTAGGCGCGGCAGCGATCAACCGGGTTCCAAGGAGGATGATTCTGAAAGAAGTAGAAAAAGCCTGCATGGAGGCGGGTTATGAGCAGGGAATCCATGTAGAGATATCCATACCGGAGGGGAAAAGGCTGGCGGAAAAGACTTTTAACCCCAGGCTTGGAGTGGAGGGAGGCCTATCTGTCCTGGGAACAAGCGGGATTGTGGAACCTATGAGCGAGCAGGCTCTTCTGGATACCATATATCTGGATATGAGAGTGAAACTGGCAGGCCGGGAGAAAAAGTATCTGGTGATGGCGCCTGGAAACTATGGGCTTGAGTTTCTGGAAGAAGAATACGGGCTTGAGGAGTCATCTGTCGTAAAGTGCAGCAACTTTATCGGGCAGTCTGTTGACATGGCGGGCGGCCTTGGCTGTGAAGGGCTTTTGCTTGTGGGGCATATCGGCAAGCTCATAAAAGTATCCGGGGGAATCATGAACACCCATTCCGGCCAGGGAGACTGCCGCATGGAGCTGCTGGCATGCGCTGCGCTGCGGGCAGGGCTTTCCGGACAGGCCGCAAGGGAGATGTTAGGCTGCGTTACGGCAGACGAGGCGCTGTCTAAGTGCACGGAGGAAGAGAGACGGCTCATAATGGCTCAGGTGATGGAAAAAATAGAAAAACATCTGGCCATGCGGGCGGCAGGCAGGATGAAAACCGGAGCGGTGGCGTTTTCCAGGGTATATGGGATTCTCGGGAAGACAAGCCTGTCAGACAGACTGATGAAGGAAATTTTATGATGCCGGATGTTTCGTGCCGGACATGGGAAGCATAGATAGCATAGAAACATAGAAAGCGTAAGGAGGACTTATGGTATATTTTGTAGGGGCAGGTCCGGGGGCGGAGGATCTGATCACGGTCCGGGGGGAACGTCTTTTGAAGGAGGCCCAGGTAGTGATCTACGCAGGGTCTCTTGTGAATCCCGAATTATTAAAGGGAGTGAGAGAGGGCTGTGAAGTTTATAACAGCGCCTATATGACGCTGGAGGAAGTGATGGAAACCATCATAGAAGCAGAGAAAAAGGGGCGCATGACAGTGCGGCTGCATACCGGCGACCCGTGCCTTTACGGAGCGGTCAGGGAGCAGATGGACATTCTTGACAGAGAGGGGATTCCTTATGAGTCCTGTCCGGGGGTCAGCTCTTTTTGCGGGGCGGCGGCGGCGCTGAACCTGGAATATACCCTTCCGGATGTGAGCCAGAGCGTGGTGATCACCAGGATGGAGGGAAGGACGCCTGTGCCTGGGAGAGAAAGTGTCCGGGCGTTTGCGGAGCATGGAGCCACCATGGTTCTTTTTTTAAGCGCAGGACTTTTGAAGGAGCTTGCAGAGCAGCTTCTTTTAGGAGGATTTAAAGAAGACACTCCTGCAGCTATCGTATACAAGGCCACATGGCCGGAGGAAGAGAGCCATGTCTGCACGGTTGGCACGCTTAAGGAGACGGCGGAGAAGTACGGTATTACGAAAACGGCGCTGATCATCGTGGGCGAGGCAGTGCGCCATAGGCAGTATCAGCGGTCAAAGCTTTATGATCCTGGTTTTTCCACAGGGTTTCGGAAAGAGGCAGGCAGATGAAAAAGATTTCTATTATTAGCTTTTCGCCCTGCGGATATGCTCTTGCAGAAACAGTCAGGGAGGCGTTAGCGTCTCTTGGGTATGACGCGGTGGCGGAGAGGAAATACAAAGGAGCCGATGATTCTGTGCCGGTATCGGTCTCCCAGTGGTCGGGGCAGCAGTTTAAATCAAGCGACGCGCTTGTATTCGTAGGGGCGGCGGGGATTGCAGTGCGGGCCATCGCTCCTTTTGTAAAAGACAAGACGGCTGACCCGGCAGTGATTGTGATGGACGAGAAAGGGAATTACTGCATTCCGGTTCTGTCCGGACATCTCGGGGGAGCCAATGAGCTTGCAAAAAAAATAAGCGGGATGACTGGAGCTTCGGCCGTCATCACTACAGCGACGGATTTGCACGGGAAATGGGCGGCAGACATGTTTGCAAGGAGAAATGACCTTAAGATAAGCGATATGAAGAAAGCGAAAGAATTGTCTTCAAAAGCTCTGGCAGGAGAGAAGATTTCCGTGTATATAGAAGAAAGGTTCTGCCGGACAAAAGCTGCCTTGCCGGAGGGTCTTTGCCTGTGGGAAAACGGGGAGGAGCCACCGGACGTTGCGGTAAGCATCTGGCAGAATGACGCGTGGAGCCAGACGCTGTACCTGATTCCCAAGGCTTTAGCAGTGGGCATCGGGTGCAGGAAAGGAACAGGGGAAGCGGAGATTGAGAGTCAGGTAAGACAGGCTTTTGGTAAGAGAAAGCTTATTTTTGAAAGTATATTTACGGTTTCCAGCATTGATCTGAAAAAGGAGGAGGCAGGGCTTTTGGAGTTCTGCAAAAAATATGGCCTGACGCTTGAGACATACTCTGCAGAGGAGCTTAGGAATACGGAGGGGGAATTTGCCTCTTCGGATTTTGTAAAGCAGATAGCCGGGGTTGACAATGTGTGTGAGAGAAGCGCGGTGCGCGCGGCCGGGGAAGGGGCGCTCATACTCCCGAAACAGGCGGGAGAGGGCGTGACGGTGGCGGCAGCGGTCAGGAAATGGAGTGTGGATTTTGAGTAAAGTATATGTGGTGGGCATCGGCCCGGGAGCCTATGAGCAGATGACGGTGAAAGCGGCGAAAGTCTTAGGGGAATGTGAAGTTATCGTCGGATATACCGTGTACGCGGAGCTTTTAAAAGAGCATTTCCCGGACAAAGAATATATGACGACGCCTATGCGGCAGGAGGAATCAAGATGCCGCATGGCATTTGAAGAGGCGCAGAAAGGAAGAAAAGTATCCATGGTGTGCAGCGGGGATTCGGGAATCTACGGCATGGCAGGATTGATGCTGGAGATTGGAAAGAACTATCCTGACGTAGAGGTGGAAGTGATCCCGGGGGTGACGGCAGCGCTTGGAGGGGCATCCATCCTTGGCGCGCCGCTGGGGCATGACGTGTGCCTCATCAGCTTAAGCGATCTTATGACCCCCTGGGCTGTGATTGAGAAGAGGCTCGTATCGGCCGCCAGGGGAGATTTTGTAATCTGTATTTACAACCCCTCCAGCAGGAAACGGAAAGGGTATCTTGCGAGGGCGTGCGAAATCCTTCTCCGGTATAAGGACAGGGAAACCGTGTGCGGCATTGTACGCAATATCGCAAGGAGCGGGGAAGAGAGGGAAGTGCTGACGCTTGGCCAGTTAAAGGATACGGAGGCGGATATGTTTTCCACCGTATTTGTCGGCAGCAGCGAGACCCGCGTCGTCAGCGGGAAGATGGTGACGCCGAGAGGATATAAGGCAGAGAAGGAGCCTGTGAGATGAAGGACAGAAGAATTCTTATATTTGCGGGAACTACCGAGGGAAGGAAACTATCGGAATACCTGGCGCAAAATGGGGCGCGTCTTTATATCTGCGTTGCCACGGCCTACGGGGAGAGCCTTCTGCCAAAGGGGGAGAATGTAACAGTGTCCTGCAAACGGCTGGACAGCAGGCAGATGCAGGAGCTTATCCGGGAGTACGCGCCCTGCCTTGTGGTAGATGCGACCCATCCTTTTGCCTGTGAGGCGACCCGGAATATCAAGACAGCCTGTACGGCCTGCGGAAAGGAATATATGCGGCTGAACCGGGAAGAGGCGGGCGCCGGGAACTGCATTTACGTGGAGAGCATAGAAGAGGCGGTAGCATTTTTGCAGGAAACAAGCGGAAATATCCTAGCGGTTACAGGGAGCAAGGAACTTGCTGCATATACAAGACTTGAAAACTATCAGGAGCGTTTGTATGCAAGGGTGCTATCTTCTGCCGATGCGGTAAGAAAATGCGAGGAGCTTGCCATCAGGGGAAGGCATCTGCTTTGCATGCAGGGTCCTTTTTCGGAAGAATTAAATTACGCGCTGTTAAAAGAATACGGGATAGAGTGGATGGTGACGAAAGAGTCGGGAAAGACAGGAGGATTCCCGGAAAAGCTCGCCGCAACGGAGAGAGCCGGGGTGAAACTGATCGCAGTGGGCAGGCCTCTTCAGGAAAAAGGATATGGCTATGATGCGATGAGGAAGTATTTGGCAGAAAGATTGGAACTTGAGAGAGATTTCCGGCCTGTGAAGATATCCATCGTCGGAGCAGGAACAGGGTCGGCAGATTTCCTTACCGTAAGGGCAAAGGAAATCTGTGAGGAGGCTGAGCTTATAATCGGCGCAAGACGGGTGGCGGAGGCTGCTGCCGGAAAAAGGCAGGAAATCTTCTATGCATACAGGCCGGAGGAGATTGCAGGCTATATAAAGAGGCATCCGGAATACCAAAAGATTGCCGTTGTCTTTTCCGGCGACACGGGATTTTACAGCGGGGCAAAAAAACTTATGGGAGTGCTGAAAGAGGAAGATATGCTGAAAGATGCGGACACAGAAGTGATTCCGGGGATCTCGTCGGTTTCTTATTTCAGTGCCAGGATTGGTGTGTCGTGGGAGGATGCGGCGCTGGCAAGTGTTCACGGGAGAGAATGTAATATCGTCACAACGGTTCGGGAGAACAAAAAGACGTTCCTCCTGCTTGGAGGTACGGACGGGGCTGCCCATATGTGCCGCCGGCTGACAGACTTCGGATATGGGGAGCTGGAAGTTTGTGTGGGAGAGAATCTTTCCTGCCCGGATGAAAAAATCAGCGCTGGGAAGGCAGAAGAATTCTGCGGGCATATATCAGGCCCGCTTGCCCTGCTTTACATATATAACCCTGACGGCGGGAGGCAGGCGGCGGGCTGCGGGATTTTGGACGAATCTTTTATCAGGGGAAAGGTGCCTATGACAAAGGGGGAAGTCCGTACCGTCAGCCTTGCAAAGCTCAAGGTTTGCAGAGATTCCATCGTCTACGACATCGGCGCCGGGACTGGCTCCGTGGCAGTGGAGGCGGCGCGGCTTGCGGCGTTGGGGAAGGTTTACGCGTTTGAGGAAAAAGGAGAGGCGGCGGAGCTGATTGACAGGAATAAATACAAGTTTGGAACGGAGAACCTTTCTGTAGTGAAAGGGCATGTTCCTGAAGTTTTAGAGGGCGTTGAGAGGCCGGACTGCGTATTCATAGGAGGCAGCGGAGGGTGTCTTAAGGAAATCCTCCGGAAAGTGACAGAGGGCTGCCAGAAGGTAAGGATCGTCATCAACGCCGTCTCTCTGGAAACTGTGTCCATCGCGATGCAGTGGATCGGTGAGCTTAAGGAGCATGGGAAATGCAGGGTGGAGGAGGAAGAAATCCTTCAGCTATCCGTGGCGAAAGCGAGAGAGATTGGGAGGTATCATATGATGACAGGACAGAATCCAATCTTTATCATAAGTATGACAGTTTTTGGAGAGACGATATGACAGTACAGATTCCGCGGTTATTGATTGCCGCAGGGCGCAGCGGCGCGGGAAAGACAATGGCATCCTGCGGGCTTATCCAGGCTCTTAAGGAGCGGGGGCATCAGGTGAGCGCCTTTAAGTGCGGGCCGGATTACATAGACCCTATGTTTCACCGGGAGGCTCTTGGGGTAGCCAGCTATAATCTGGACAGCTTTCTGTGCGGAAAGGAGAACATGAGGGAAATCCTCGCGTGCCGCGGCGCAGCAAAGAAAACAGGCGAGAGCGGTGAGCCGTTAGCCATCCTTGAGGGGGTCATGGGGTACTATGACGGGCTCGGCGGGTGTTCGGTGCAGGCAAGCACCTATGACGCGGCAGAGGCTACGGATACGCCGGTAGTCTTTGTGGCGGATTGTAAGGGGGCAAGCGTGTCTGTCGTTCCGTATATAAAAGGGTTTTTGGCATATAAGGAAGAGGAACGTGCTCAAAGCGGCATCCGGGGAGTGCTATTAAACCGCATCTCTCCTATGCTCTACGGAAGGGTGAAGGAACGGATTGAAAAGGAAACTTCCGTAAAAGTTTACGGGTATCTTCCGGACATGGAGGAATTATCCTTTGAGAGCCGTTATCTTGGGCTTAAGCTGCCCGGGGAGGTCCATGATATACAGAAGAAACTGAAAGCGGTCGGCGCATGTCTGGAAAAGACAGTAGATCTTGACGGACTGGTACGGCTTGCCCAATCGGCGCCGGGTATTGAAACTGCAGGCGAGGAGGCAAGTTTTTTTCCCGGTAAAAGGAGCGGCTTTAATAGAATACGTATCGGAGCGGCGAAAGACCAGGCGTTTTGCTTTATCTATGAAGATAATCTCCGAATCCTGAGAGAGCTGGGGGCAGAGATCGTTCCCTTTTCTCCCCTTGAAGACAAAAGACTTCCTGATAATCTTGACGGGATTGTCCTATACGGGGGATATCCGGAGCTGTTTGCGGATAAGTTAAGCGCAAATATTTCCATGAGAGAGGACATAAAAGCAGCTCTTGAAAACGGACTGCCCTGTATGGCGGAGTGCGGAGGGTTCCAGTATCTTCAGGAGGCCATACGGGATGAAAAGGGAAACTATCATCCGATGTGCGCGTTTTTGCCGGGGGAGAGCTTTCCGTCTTCGGGGCCGCGGCGGTTCGGGTACGTGACGCTGAGCGGGGGGAAGGTGTTTGGGAAAGAAGTGGGGGAAATCTCTGCCCATGAATTCCACTATTATGATTCCGGGCAGTGCGGAGAGGCATTTACCGCAAAAAAGCCATTGTCAAACCGCTCGTGGAAATGTATGATAAGTACAGAGACTCTGCTTGCAGGCTACCCGCACATCCACTATGCCGGGAACCGAAAAGTGGCAGAGGCGTTTTTGGAGGCGTGCGTATGGAAAAGGAATTAAAGGCGCTGATAGGCCGCATACAGCCCATTGACCGGAGAGCCATGGAATCAAGCCGGAAGAGGTGGAACTCTATCGCAAAGCCTCTGCACAGCTTAGGAAAGCTTGAGGATGCCGTTATCCAGATTGCCGGGATAACCGGGGATGCGGATGTAAAGCTCGGTAAAAAGGCTCTGGTGATCCTGTGCGCGGACAATGGAGTCGTCGCGGAGGGCGTGACTCAGACAGGCCAGGAAGTGACGGCTATCGTGGCGGAAAATTTCCTCTCCGGAGGCAGCAGCGCTGCCATTATGTGCGAGAGGGCGGGGATAGATATCTTTCCTGTGGATATCGGCATGGCATCGGATACGAAGGTGCCGGATTATAAGATTGCCCGCGGCACAAAAAACATGGCAAAAGAGCCGGCCATGACAAGGGAAGAGGCTGTCCGCGCCGTGCTTACAGGCATCCGTCTCGTGAGAGAGAAAAAAGACGAGGGATATCAGCTTTTGGCCACCGGGGAGATGGGCATAGGAAATACTACCACCAGCAGCGCAGTAGCGTCCGTACTTCTGGGAGAGAGTGCAGAGCAGATGACGGGAAGGGGCGCCGGGCTGTCGTCCGGAGGGCTGCGGAGGAAAAAGGAAGTCATCACAAGGGCAATAGCCCTCCATAAGCCCGACGCGGCGGATGCGCTGGATGTTCTATCGAAAGTAGGAGGGTTTGACCTGGCAGGACTTGCAGGGATTTTTCTGGGAGGGGCAGTTTACCGGATTCCCGTGCTCATAGACGGATTTATATCAGCGGCGGCAGCGCTTGCGGCTGTCAGGATGTGCGGAACGGTTAAGGAATATATGATTCCATCCCATGTGTCGAAGGAGCCGGGTGTCCGCAAAGTTTTTGCCGCCCTTGGAATGGAGCCTCCGCTGGACTGCGGTATGTGCCTGGGAGAAGGAACCGGGGCGGCAGCCTTCGTTCCTGTGCTGGAGATGGCGCTTGAGGTATACCGGAGGATGGGAACATTTGCTGAAAATAAGATTGAAGATTATAAGGAGCTTGGAGAGTAGAGATGATTCATCTGATAACCGGGGGCAGCGGCAGCGGGAAGTCGGCTTATGCGGAAAATGAGCTTTTGCGGGTCGGGGAGCTGCAGACTGACGCGGGAAGATGCCCTTATGTATATGCCGCCACCATGAGGCCTTATGGAGAGGAAACGATGAGGAAAATCATGCGGCACCGTCAGATGCGGGCCGGGAAGGGCTTTGTGACCTTGGAATGTCCCTCGGGGCTTTCCGGTGTTGCTCTGCCGGAGAACCGGGGCGTTTTGTTGGAGTGCGTGTCCAATCTTGCAGCAAACGAGCTCTTCTGTGAGGACGGCACCATAAAAGATGCGAAGGAAACGGCAGAAAAGATAATAGAAGGGATCCGGTGCATTTCCAGACAGACGGAGAACTTTGTCATTGTGACCAATGAAGTAAATGCGGACGCAGAATGTTACAGTGAGGAGACGGAACGCTATATTTTTCTTGTGGGAAAGGTAAATCAGGAGATTGCCCGGATGGCGGACAGGGTGACGGAAGTTGTGTACGGGATTCCCGTGCAGGTGAAAATACGATGAAAAAGATGTGGAATAGTTTTAAAATCGCGGTTTCTATGTATAGCAAGCTACCTGTTCCCAAAAGTGAGTGGACAGAGGAAAATATATCGCATGCATTTATATTTTTTCCTTGGATAGGCGCGCTGATAGGATTTATCGTCTATGGAGTTTTTAAACTGAAGGAATGGTGCCTGGCGGGGGAATATGGGATTTCCGGCATGACCTTTACAGTGCTGATGGTGCTTGTGCCGGTAGGGATAACCGGAGGAATCCATATGGACGGATTTTTGGACACCCAGGACGCTTTAAGCTCTTATCAGGAAAAAGAGCGTCGGCTTGAGATTTTAAAAGATCCCCATACCGGGGCATTTGCCGTGATGTCCTGCGCCGTGTATCTTCTCTGTATTGTTGGGATCTATGCATCTTTCGGTGAGAGGAGCGCCCGCTCGGCGGCCTTTGGGTTTGTGCTTTCCAGGACGTTAAGCGCACTTTCGGTCCTTACATTTCCAAAGGCGAAAAAAAGCGGACTTGCAGCCGCCTTTTCAGACAGTGCCAGTAAAAAGACAGTAAAGGCGGTGCTGGTCTGCTATCTGGCGGTTTTGTGTCCGGCGATGATGGCGGCGGGAAGAGAGTCAGGGGCGGCGGCAGCCGTATATGCATATTACCGGCGGATGTCGTTACGGAACTTCGGCGGGATAACTGGAGATCTGGCAGGGGATTTTTTGCAGATGTGCGAGCTTTGGATGGCGGCGGCGGCAGTGGGAGCGGAGATAATGAAGGCATGCCTGGGATGATGCAGCGGGAAGATGCTGAAAACAGGTCTAAAACGATAAGTCAGGATACGGGAAAGACAAATTATGATTATGGTGATTGGCGGGGCATATGAAGGGAAACTTGATTATGTAGGAAAACAGTACCCGGAAATCTGCTGGACAGACGGTGAAAAATGTGGGATGGAAGAGATTTTCCGGTGCGGCGGAGTGTATAACTTCCATGGATACATCGCCAGATGGATGAAGGAAGGAAAGGAAGCGTCAGAGCTTCCGAAGAAAATAAAGGCAGAAAATCCGGCTCTTATAATTGTGACGGATGAGGTTGGATGCGGCATTGTTCCGACAGACCCATTTCTGAGGGAATACCGGGAGGCGGCAGGGAGAATCTGCACAGAACTTGCAGGGTTTTCGGAGGAGGTATACAGGGTAATCTGCGGAATCGGGACAAAAATTAAAGGATGAGAGAAGATGAAAGTTTATTTAATCAGGCACGGAAGCACACAAGGGAATCTGTCGGGGCGTTATATCGGAAAGACTGATGAAGGCCTTTGCGGAGAGGGGGCGGAAATGCTCATAAAAAGGCAGGAAAAGGGAGCTTATCCGGAGGCGGACGCTGTCTTTGCAAGCCCCTTGAAAAGATGCATGCAGACGGCAGGCATTATTTTCCCAGGAAAGGAAGTGACGGCTATCCCGGAACTTTCAGAATGCGATTTCGGAATATTTGAAAATAAAAATTATGAAGATTTAAAAGATGTTCCCCAGTATCAGCTCTGGATGGAGAGCGGCGGGAGAAACGGGTTTCCCGGAGGGGAGAGCAGAGAAAAGTTTGCCAGGAGAATCCTTGAGGGATTTGAGAAGGCACTCAGGATGTGCGGCGGCTCTGCGGCAGCATTTGTCGTCCATGGCGGCACGATTATGAGCATTATGGAAAAATACGCATATCCGAAAAAAGGGTTTTATGATTTTCAGGTAGGGAACGGAGAAGGGTATGAGCTTACTTTGGCAGACAGCCTTGCAGGCGGTGATTCCGGTGACAGCCGGGTTTGTGCTGGATCTGGTTTTGGGAGACCCGAGCTGGCTGTATCATCCGGTTCGTCTGATCGGTCATCTGATCGCGCGGACGGAAAAAATTATAAGAAATTGTTTCCCTGATTCAAAAGCGGGAGAGAGGGCAGGCGGAACAGTGCTGGTGCTGATCGTAGTTATTGTCAGTACGGCGGTGCCGTTTTTTCTGCTGTATTTTGCTTACCGGTGGGGCATGTGGCCTGGCATCTTGGCGGAGAGCTTTATGTGCTGCCAGCTTTTTGCGGTCAAATCTCTGCGGACGGAGAGCGATAAGGTGTACCGCGCCTTAAAAGAGGAGGGGCTTATAGAGGGAAGGCTTGCGGTTTCCATGATAGTAGGGAGAGACACGGAAAAGCTGAGTGAGAAAGGAGTCATAAAAGCGGCAGTAGAGACGGTGGCGGAAAATACGTCGGACGGCGTGATCGCGCCGATGTTTTATATGGTCATAGGAGGAGCAGCCTTGGGATTTGCATATAAGGCGGTCAATACTATGGATTCCATGGTGGGATATAATAATGAGCGGTATCAGTATTTTGGAACGGCTGCCGCCAAGCTGGATGACGTGATGAATTATATTCCCGCCAGGATTAGCGCATGGCTCATGATCGCTGCGGCGCGCCTGTGCGGGATGGATGGGAAGGGAGCCTTGCGGATCTACAAAAGAGACAGGCAAAACCACAAAAGCCCCAATGCAGCGCAGACAGAGTCCGTCATGGCAGGCGCGCTCAGCGTGCAGCTTGCCGGGGATGCATGGTATTTCGGAAATCTCTGTAAAAAGCCTGCCATCGGGGATGCTGTCAGGGAAGTTGAGACAGAGGATATCCGGAGGGCGCATGTACTTTTATACGGCACATCCGTGCTGGGAATCCTGGCGTTTACGGCGGTAAAGATTCTGGCGCTGGCATTGTGTGCGCTATAAGCCTGATAAAGATAATAAATAATGGGCGTTTGCAAAATTTCTGCCCAGAGAGCAGGAGGTGTTCATTTTGACGGGAAAGACAATTTATTTTGACAACGGCAGCACGTCTTGGCCGAAAGCGCCGGGCGTTGCGAAAGCGATGGCGGAGCTTTTGGAAAACGGAGCGTTTAATATCAACCGGGGGAATTATGCGGGAGCTTATGAGATAGAGGGCATCGTGCTGGATACGAGGGATAAGCTTTCACGGCTTTTTGACGGCAGAGATTCGAGAGCAGCGGTATTCACGCCCGGAGTAACATATTCCCTGAATTATTTTATCAAGGATGTATTAAAAGACGGCGGCCATGTGCTGGTGACGGGCCTGGAGCACAATGCGGTCATGCGGCCGTTAGAGCAGATGAGGGGGCAGGGCGTCTCTTATGATATCGTTCCGGTGGATACGGAGGGGAATCTTGACCCGGATGTGCTTGAGGGGATGGTAAAGCCGGAGACAAGAGCGGTAATCGCCACCCATGCGTCAAATGTGTGCGGCACGATAGTACCGGTTGGAGAAATCGGGGAGATCTGCCGGAAAAAGAACCTTTATTTTGCTGTGGACACAGCTCAGAGCGCGGGAACGATACCGGTGGATATGGAAAAGTACGGCATTGATTTTCTGGCGTTTACCGGGCATAAGGGGCTATTAGGGCCTCAGGGCATCGGAGGGTTTCTTATATCGGAGGAACTGAATGAAAACATGCAGCCGCTGATCGCGGGTGGAACAGGCAGCCAGTCGGACAGCCTTCGGATGCCGGAAAACCTTCCGGATAAATATGAGAGCGGAACCATGAACCTCCCGGGGATCATCGGTCTTCACGCTGCTTTGGAATATCTGGAAAAAACAGGAATTGACGTAATCCATAAAAAGAAAATGGCGCTGACAGAGCATTTCCTGAACCAGGTGAAAGAGATTCCAAAAGTTCGTATCGCGGGGAGGAAAGATACTGAAAACCGGGTTGCGGTGGTGTCGCTTGATTTTCAGGCTGTGGACAATGCGGTGGCGGCATTTGAGCTGGAGCAGGAATATGGGATTATGACGAGGGTTGGCCTTCACTGCGCGCCCACAGCCCACAAATCGATCCATACTTTTCCCCAGGGAACGGTGAGGTTTGCTTTTGGCGCGGAAAACACAATGGAAGAGATTGATCTGTGTGTGGAAGGAATAAAGAGAATTGCACAGTAAAAATTGTTTGGCATATTCGGATGAATATTGACAGAAAAGGCAGCATTTTGATATATAGAAAACATCTATAAATATAGGAATATATGATAATTATCAATGGGTGAAAAACAAGGATTCCATAGCTTATGAGCCATAAAAATGATACACTGATTGTAATACATATATAAAATGTCTTACTTAAGGAGGAAGTTTGAAATGGCTGACAATCATAAGATGTGGGAAGAACTTGGAATGAACCTGGAGCTGCACGACCAGCTCTGCGAGGTGCTCCCGCAGGCATTTGGGGATGTCTTTTTATCACAGGAGAACAGGCCGGAGGGAATGGATTATTATAACATGGTCGTAGCGGACATCCACGGCATACGCCCGGCAGAGCTTATCGAGCATCAGAAAAAGGGCGGAAAGGTGTTCGGCACGTTCTGCGTGTATGTTCCGGACGAGGTAATCTTTGCGGCGGACGCAATCGCTACAGGACTCTGCGGCGGCTCCCAGTTCTGGGTTCCAGGCGGAGAGAAAGTGCTGCCGACCAACACATGCCCGCTCATCAAGGCATCTGTCGGCGCAAGGCTTGACCGCACCTGCCCGTTCTTTAGGATTGCAGATATGTACATTGGAGAGACGACCTGCGACGGAAAGAAGAAAGCATGGGAGATACTCTCTGAGGACGTTCCGGTACATGTGATGGATCTTCCGCAGATGAAACGCGCGAAAGACGTTAAGGCGTGGGCAGAGGAGATTACAGCGTTAAAAGAAAAGGTAGAGGAATTTACCGGCAATAAGGTGACTGCTGAGAAGTTGGCGGAGACGATCAAACTGATCAATAATAAGAGAAAAGCCCTGGCAAGGCTTTATGACTGCCGCAAGAATGAGACGCTGCCGATTAGCGGCACGGATGCCCTTGTGATTTCCCAGATCGCGTTCTATGATGATCCGGCGAGGTTCACCCAGATGACCAACAAGCTGTGCGACGAGTTAGAGCAGAGAATCAAAGACGGCGTCAGCGTAGTTCCGGCAGGCACAAAGCGTATTATGCTGACAGGAACGCCTCTTGCGATCCCGAACTGGAAACTGCACAATATCGTGGAGACAAGCGGCGCAGTCGTTGTCTGTGAAGAGATGTGTACAGGAACGCGTTACTTTGAGAATTATGTGGACGAGGGCAAAGAGACCGTGGAAGACCAGATTACGGCAATCGCAGAGCGGTACATGAATATCAACTGTGCATGTTTCACCCCGAACCATGCGAGAATCGACGATATCCTCCGTCTGGCGAAAGAGTACAAGGTTGACGGCATCATTGATGTGAACCTTAAGTTCTGCAACCTGTATGATACGGAAGGGTATTTTGTAGAGCGCGCTATGAAAGAGGCAGGAATCCCGGTGCTTGGCATTGAGACAGACTATACGGACAGCGATGCACAGCAGCTCCGCACAAGAGTCAGCGCATTTGTGGAAATGCTGAACAACTAAGGAAGGCTATTATGGAGAAGATACAGCATTATGTGTTGTTTCCGAACCACGATAATGGGATGCGTCTTTATAATGAACTGAAAAAGCTGGGGGTTTGGGCAGTCATTGCCCCGACCCCCAGAAGTGCGAGTAAATGCTGCGGGATTTCGCTTATGATAAAAGAGGAAGATATAGAGACGGTTCAGGATTGCGTGTCGGAACATGGAATTGAGATTTTAAAGATTGCTGCGGTGGAAAAAGATCTGAATCCGCACAGAGACAGGTATTGTTAGAAGGATATTTATATATTGCATGAATGTGCTGAAAGGTGAAACAGAAGATGAATTATGTAGGGATTGATATTGGCTCCACGGCATCAAAGGTAGCGGTGATTGGGGAAAAGGACTTGAAATTTGTACTCCCCACTGGATGGAGCAGCAAGGAGACGACGTCGCTTATCAGGGAAAAGCTCCTGGCGGACGGGGTGGATGTGGGAAACCCTGAGACGAAGACAGCCGCTACCGGATATGGCAGGATTGCCGTGGACTTTGCGGATTATGTCGTCACAGAGATTACCTGCCATGCGAGAGGCGGCAGAGAGATGGCGGGAAATGAGTGTACGATTATCGACGTCGGCGGGCAGGATACGAAGGTGATCTTAGTATCCGGGGGCATGGTACAGGATTTCCTGATGAATGACAAGTGCTCGGCGGGAACAGGAAAATTTCTGGAAATCATGGCAAACCGCCTGGGAGTGAGCCTTCAGGAACTTTTTGACATGGCGGCGGCAGGAACGGTACTGCCAATCAGCTCCCTGTGCACCGTATTTGCAGAATCCGAGGTCATCAATTACATCGGGGAGGGCAAAAACCGGGAGGATATCGCGGCAGGCGTGGTAGATTCGGTGGCGGCAAAGGTGGCGCAGCTGAGCCAGCGGAAGAACCTGTCGGAGAAGGTGATACTGACCGGTGGTTTAAGCCACAGTGAGTATTTTACGAAAATACTGTCAGGCAAGGTCGGGAAGACGGTGGAACCGACGGCGGACGGGAGATATGCGGGGGCGCTGGGGGCGGCGCTTTTGGCGAGAGAGAAATCGGCACAGAAGTAAGAGTGCCGGTTTTTGTTTTGAGAGATTAAAAAAGCATCTATTGAGAAAGCCATTGCGGTGTGGTAGAATTACCAGCATAGGAGGTGTTTGGAATGAAAGTTTTGATGATTAACGGAAGTCCTCGTGCGGAGGGGAATACATATGCTGCTTTGCAGGAGATGGAGAAGATTTTTAAAGAGGAAAGCATCGAGACGGAGATTCTTCATGTTGGCAGCATGGCTGTCAGGGGGTGTATCGCCTGCGGATCCTGCGCGAAGAACGGAAAATGTGTGTTTGACGATGTGGTAAATGAGGCGGCGCCTAAGTTTGCAGAGTGCGACGGGCTTGTGGTTGGAAGTCCGGTGTATTATGCGTCGGCAAATGCTACGCTGATTGCGTTTCTTGACCGGCTGTTTTACAGCACAGGCTTTGACAAGACGATGAAGGTCGGAGCCAGCGTGGTGGCGGCAAGAAGAGGCGGCTTATCTGCCACCTTTGACGAGCTGAACAAGTATTTTACGATTTCCGGCATGCCGGTGGCGTCAAGCCAGTATTGGAACAGCATCCACGGGAGGACGCCGGGGGAGGCGAAGGAAGACGCAGAAGGCCTGCAGACCATGCGCGTGCTGGCGAGGAACATGGCATTTCTCATGAAGAGCATCGCGCTTGGAAAAGAAAAGTACGGGCTGCCAAAGAAAGAAGAACGAGTGTCAACGCATTTTATACGATAGGAGATATGGTATGAGAAAGAGAGGAGAGGGAGCCTGCCTGGTATGCGGCAGGCTCATTGTATATTATGAGAAGGCGAGGCAGATGGAGTGCGTGATGTGCCATCGGCAGTTTGAGAGCCATGCCGGGTGTGAGGACGGGCATTATGTGTGTGATGAATGCCATGGGGCAAAGGGGATTGAAGTGATACTTGAAGGGTGTAAAAAATGCACTTCTAAAAATCCGGTGGAGATTATGCAGAAATTGATGGAAGACCCTTACATCTATATGCATGGTCCGGAGCATCATGTGATGGTGGGAGCCGCGCTTATTACGGCTTATTATAACAGCGGGGGATTTGCCGGAGACAGGGCGAGAGCGGATTATGAGAGCGCGCTGGAGGAGATGAAGTCGCGGGGGAGTGAATACCCGGGCGGCTCCTGCGGGTTGTGGGGGTGCTGCGGCGCGGCGGTGAGCGCAGGGATGTTTATGAGCATTGTCACAAAGGCAACGCCCCTTACGGGCAAGTCCTGGGGGCTATCTAACCGGATGACCGCCGAGGCGCTGAAGGCTATCGGAGAGCTTGGCGGGGC
>OFFY01000247.1_pt1 | contig 56432 bp, 47 predicted proteins | sample 1521481 | NCBI WGS metagenome assembly OFFY01 (sample SAMEA3504117, study PRJEB24116) | mouse gut metagenome | biome: mouse gut; feature: mouse-associated habitat; material: faeces | place: Denmark | collected 2011
GGGAGGGTGCGCCGCAAACAGTGGCGCACCCTCCCGGGGTATTGAGTGTGTGTTTGGTGAAGGCTTATTTTGCTTCAGGGTCAAGGATGACTACGCGGTAGTTGCCTTGCTTGAGGAGGTCGTTGGCGAATGCCTTTACGTCGTCGATGGTGATGGAGTTGATGGTGGCGATGTCGTCGTTGAATGTGTCAACGCCGTTGCGAGTCCAACCGGTGATGGCGCTTAACCAACCGTTGTTCTTTTCCTTGGATTCGGTGTAGTTCTTAACCATAAACTCTTTCACTTTGTCGAGTTCTTCAGGTTTCACTTCCTTGCCCATGAGCTGGAACTGCTCATCGATGATGTCGAGGACTTCATCTTTCATTTCGGGTTTCATGGGGAATGAAGTGAGAAGGCTTGTGTTCTGGTTGCCTACGCGGTCCATGTAGCCTTGAGCTCCGATTGAGTAAACAGCACCTTTTTCTTCACGTACGATGTCGAGGAGTCGCTTAGAGAGAATCTGTCCGGTGATGGATGCGAGCTGATTGTTCTTGGTGTTGAATGCTTCGTCGCCGAAAGCCTGGATGTAAACCCATGTCTGGGGAGTTTCCATCTTGGCAGTGTAGGTGTCGATGCCTTTACCGGTCTTGGTGTCGAACTGCGGGTCGAACTTGGTGACAGTCTTACGAGCGGTCTTGGCATCGGCGGGGAGAGAAGCTATGTACTGCTCAACGAGGGGACGGAGTGTCTGAACGTCGATGTTGCCAACGAAAGTGAATGTGAATTCGGCAGCGTTGGCTGTCATGGCTTTGGCAATCTCGATAATCTGCGCGCGCTGTGCACCCTGTACGGCTTCAACAGAGAGAGCTTTCAGGCGGGGTGAGTTGTAGAGCGCTTCGTAAATCTTGGATTGGAAGATGTACTGGGGATTGTTTTCCTGATTGTGGAGTACTCCGGCATAGGTGTTCTGCAGGGCTTCAAATTCCTCGGGAGTGAAGTTGATACCGGTGAAGCTCATATAGATGAGTTCCATGAGGGTGGGAAGATCCTTGGGTGTAGAGTTGCCGGAGAGTGCCCGGGTGTAGAGACTCAGCGAGGGGAATACCGAAGCCTGCTTGCCTGAGAGGTATTTCTGAAGGTCGGCGTTGGAGTATGTGCCAAGACCGGACTGGCGCAATGCCACAGGCATGAATATAAGGGAGTTGGCGTATTCGTTGCCGTAAGCAGAGGTGCCGTTGAGGGCGGTTGCGGAGAAGAGGATTTCGTCGTCCTTGAACTTGGTGGGTTTCACAATTACGGTAGCACCGTTGGACAGGGTCCATTCGATGGCGTCCCACTGAGCGTTCTTGGTTTCCTTAACGATGGTTCCGGGCTTAGGCATCTGAGGGATGAGGGGCTCGGATTTGAGTTCTTCCTTGTACGGCTCGATTTCCTCAGCGTCGACGGCTGCAAGTGCAGCGGCAAATTCCTGTTCGGTAGGATATTTGTTCTCGGCATTGTCGGGGAGGAGTGCGAGGAGCACGCGGTTGTCGTCGGTGATGAGTTTGGCAATCACTTGATTGATAGCCTGCACGGGAATCATCGGGGCAAACTGCTTAACAAAGTTATATTCCTCTTCCATAGTGGGTATGGGGGTGTTGTCGAGGAAGTTGTTGACGTACTGGTTGACGTAAGTCTGGTTTTCGCGCTGGTTGCGGTTGTTGAAGCGGCGTTCGTAGCGCGAGAGGTATTCGGCACGTGCGCGGTCGTACTCAGTAACGGTGAATCCACCACGTGCGGCGCGGAGGAGTTCGCGGTATGAAGCGGCAAGAGCCGGGGGTAGGTCGGAGTTCTTACCGAGAGTGAAGAGGGTGAAAGCGTCCTTGGTCTTGGCAAGGAAGAATTCGCCATAATTGGCACCGGCAGCAGCGAAAGGAGCATCGGGTTTAGAAGATATGTCGTTGAGACGAGTATCGAGCATGGATGTAATCATGTCCCAGATATAGTCGGTCATATAGTATGCCTGGGTGTTCTTGAGTTCGCGGGGCAGCCCGTCGGTCTTGAACATGAGCTGTACGACGGAAGAGTTCTGTTCCTTGTCGTGTCCGATGGCGTAGATGGTGCCTTTGGTGTCGTCGACGGGGAAATAGACGCGTTCAGCGGGGTTCTCGGGCATTTCGATGTCGGCAAACATCTCTTTGATTTTGTTTTCCACACGGTCAACGTCGATGTCGCCCACCACGATTACGCCCTGCTGGTCGGGACGGTACCATTTTTCGTAGTAGTCACGGAGTGCCTGGGGCTCGAAGTTGTCGACAACTTCCATAGTACCGATGGGCAGACGGTAGCCGTATTTGCTTCCGGGATATATGGTGGGGAGCAGATTTTCGAGGATTCGCATCTGACCGACCATTGAGCGACGCCATTCCTCGTGGATAACACCACGCTCGGCATCAATCTCCTCGGGGAGAAGCAGGAGGTCGTTTGCCCAGTCGTGAAGAATGAGCAGACAAGAGTCCTGAACGCCAACGCGGGCTACGGGAACGTTAGAGATATTGTAAACGGTCTGGTCGACAGAAGTGTAGGCGTTGAGGTTCTGACCGAATTTCACGCCCACGGATTCCAACCAGTTGATGAGGTTTTTGCCGGGGAAGTGAGTGGTGCCGTTGAAGCACATGTGCTCAAGGAAGTGGGCAAGTCCGCGCTGATTGTCCTCTTCGAGTATAGAACCGACTTTCTGTGCGATGTAGAAGTCCGCCTGTCCCTTGGGGTATTCGTTGTGACGGATGTAATAGGTGAGTCCGTTGGGCAGAGTGCCTATACGAACCATGGAATCGACTCCCATAGGTGCAGGTCCCTGAGCCTTGGCGATGCCAGGCAACAGCATGGCGAGCACAAACAGAACCGACATTAAGCGAAGTGTTTTTTTCATCTTGCTGATATATTAAAATGTGAAATATATAAGTTTATAGTGAGTTAGACGCAAAAGTAAACAAAAAGTTGCGACGTAAGAAAAATTTTTTTCATCGAATGGCTTTAGGGCGCGGAAAGCGGAAAATGATGGAGAGCGATACCATGCCTGCCAAAAGCCATGGATAGTACATGTATTGCCATGGTGCGGCGGGCGATATACCGGCAAGTCCGGTAGCAAGCAGTGTCTGTGCACCGTAGGGGATGATACTCTGCACGATGCAGGAGCATGTGTCGAGAATGGATGCGGTCTTTTGCGGCGAGATTCCATAGCGGTGAGATATGTCACGGCTTATGGAGCCAACGGTGATGATGGCGACGGTGTTGTTTGCCGTGCAGAGGTTGACCATGCTCACAATCGCGGCTATGCACCATTGTGCGCCCCTGATTCCCGAGACATGCCGTGTGAGAGCCTGGAGCAGGTAGGTGATGCCGCCCATAGCCTTGATTAAGCCGAGCATCCCAGCGGCGAGGAGCGTTATCACGATAAGTTCGCCCATGGAACCGATGCCGTCGCCCATCATGCGGCAAGCATCGATAATGCCGGTGCCGGATATAAGACCTATGATAATCGCCGATATGATGCCGCATACCAGCACTATGGTGACGTTGAGTCCTGAAACGGCTGTGGCTATAACCACGAGATAGGGTATCATGAGCCACCATCGGGAGGGTGTATCGGTTATCTCCATATTGAATCCGTTGCCGATGAACATGTACAGCGAGAGGGTGGCTATTGCCGCGGGCAGTACTATCCACAGGTTGGCGCGGAATTTGTCTGCCATTCCGCACCCTTGGGTGCGTGTCGCGGCGATGGTGGTGTCGGATATGAATGACAGGTTGTCGCCGAAGAAAGCCCCGCCTAATACTGTAGCCACGAATAGAGGCAGGTTGCCGCCGCCGGAATCTGCCAGCTCAACAATGAGTGGCACGAGTGCGACGACCGTGCCGACGGATGTGCCTATGGAGAAGGATATGAAGCATGCCGCCACGAATATAGCCGGCAGAATCAACTCGGAGGGGAAAAAACGCAGTGTGAGACTTACGGTGGCGTCGATGGCACCTATGCCCTTTGCCAATGCGGCGAAAGCTCCCGCGAGGACAAAAATCCATACCATGTAAAGGATGTTGGAGTGTCCGGCGGCCCGAGAAAACACCTCGATACGTCCGTTGAGGTCCTTGCCACGGTAAATCAGGGTCCCCCAGACCGAAGCCGCCAACAGCGCCACGGTGATGGGCATGACATAGAAATCGCCTATAATCAACGAGACAGCGACGTACAGGATAAGGAAGACTATTGCCGGAGACAGGGCGAGCCATCCTTGAGCTGCGCTAATGGCAGGAGATGTGCCGGATGAGGGATGATTCACGGTGCAAAGATACTGAAACTATTTTGAAATGAGTTCACTATTTGTGCATAATTAGTCCAACAATACCGTTCGGTAAAATAGATTTTATATACTTTTACATCGAAATTATCGAAAATAATCCAACTTATATGACACTTCAACAAATGGAATATATAGTGGCGGTTGACAAATACCGTCATTTTGCAAGAGCTGCGGAATCATGCGGCGTGACACAGTCAACCTTGTCATCGCTTGTTCAAAAATTGGAAATAGAACTTGATATAACCATATTTGACCGCAGCAGCCATCCGGTGAAGCCGACTGCTGTAGGTGAAGAAATTATAAGCCGGGCAAAGCAATTGTTGTTCAATGCAGCGCAGGTAAAAGAGTTGGTGGCTACACGAAAAGGAGAATCGGTAGGGAAGGTGTCGCTCGGCATCACATCAACGGTGGCACCGTATTTATTGCCGAAAATGCTCAAATACCTGTTTGTCAATCATCCGGACATAGAATTGCATGTGGAGGAAGCTCGGGTGGCAGCCCTTGTATCTCAACTTGAACGCGGAGAAATTGACATCGCGCTTCTGGCGACACCACTTAACAATAGTGAACTGTTGGAAATACCTGTTTATCAAGAACGTCTTATGGCGTACGTGTCTCCGGATGAACCTATTTATAATGCTCATGATCTACAGACCTGCCGTCTTCCGGTGGAAAGCGTATGGGTACTTCGCGAGGGCTATTGCCCCAATGGCGGTATTTTCCCTTTCTGTAATTACAAGGCAGGGCGACGAGCCGTCTATGAGGCAGGCAGTGTGGATACTCTGATAAAGATAGTTGACGAGAACGGCGGTTATGCCATAATTCCGGAACTTCATGTGCCGCTTCTCCGGGAATGCCAGCAAGCCAATGTGCGTGTGCTTACCAATCCCGAGCCGACCCGTGAGATCGCTTTCGTGGTGCACCGTAATTTCGTGCGTGAACGGCTGCTTAATATCCTTGCCGACGCAGTCAAAGCGGTTATACCTCCGGTCATGGTGAATAAGAGACTTGAAAAATTCGCAATCATATTATGATTGATAAAACCGATTGTTGTATCGTTTTTATAGTTTGCGTCGATTTTGATAGTTGCGTAACTTTGATTCCGGAAACAATGAATCAGAACGTATATGGCACATAAACAATTTTTCCGTTATCTCCCTCAGAAGGGATTCACGCTATATTGGATACTATTGGTGTATCTTGTTGTCGGTTATTTTTATCCGGTAATCGGGTTTCTCGCTATTATCTGTATGATAGCACCGGTAGCATTTGCCGTGCGCAAAGGTCGGTGGTGGTGTGGAAATGCCTGTCCCCGTGGAAATCTCTATGACCGGTTATTGGCGAAGTATTCACCGCACAAACCGATTCCGGCATTTGTGCGGACTAAAGAATTCCGTATTTTCATGGTGATGTTTATCTTCACCATGTTCGGTATACAGATGTACCGGGCTTGGGGCGACTGGGGCGATATGGGACGTGTGTTCTGGACCATTATATTGATTACTACGATTGTAGGCGTGGTCCTTTCGTTTATCTATGCGCCGCGTACATGGTGCTCGTTTTGCCCTATGGGAACGCTGTCGGCATGGGTGACACCCCAAGGCGACAGGCTTCCCGCCAACTACCGCCGCATAACGGTAGGGGAAAAGTGTACCACTAAATGTAAACTCTGTTCTGCAGTATGCCCCATGCAGCTAAAGCCTTATGAGAGCAGGAATGATGAAAACGGGTTGCTGCATCCCGATTGTATCAAGTGCGGACGTTGTATCAAAGGATGTCCTCTGAAAGTTCCTGAAATGAAGCCTTAACTTACAAAAATAGCGTGGGCATTATGGTAGATGGTATCTATGAACCATAATGGAAATTACAATTCCGACCGGAAAGAATCCGATTGACAACCATTTCTGCCGCTGCGAGTATCACACTGTATTGACAGCGGGGCAAAACAAATATGGCACACCCGCATGTGTGGGAGAGACTGTTAGAAGTTGTATTGGAGCATGCCCATGAGACTGTTGGCGTGTCCGTGACGGCGGTCGTAGTCGGCGCGGTCGCCCCGGAGGTATTGGAGTCCGATGCGGAGGTCGGAGAATATGTCGTAGAATCCGCTCAGGGATATGTATTGTCCGTAGCGGTATGTGTCGGCTCCGAGGTGGGCAATGCCGAAGGTACGTGCCTGGCTGTAGGTGCCGGCGAAGAAGAGACTGGGGGTGACGTTGTAGCGAGCTCCGAGCTCGAAGTTTGCCATGCGCGGGGCTTCCATTTTGCCGGACGTGCCTGAATAGACGAGGTCCATGCCGAAGCCGGAGAGGTCGTTGACGTATGCTCCGTATCCGCGTCCGTATGCTCCTTGGTAAAGCAATGATAGTCGGGGAGTCAAGGCTATGATGCCTGAAAGTTGGGCTGCCCATCCGATTTTCTGACAGTTTTTGCCGGATGCCACGTTGCGGTAATACAGGTCGCGGAAGAGTCCGGAGAGACGTACGTGGCTTTTGCCACCGTTCCATTCGTACTGGAGGTACAGCGGGATGTCGGGTACGCGTGGATTGATTTTCTTGACGGCATCGTCGGTGGTGTATGATACGGAGGGCATTTCGATGGATATTGCCGCCGAGAGATGGTCGCTGAAGCGCGGTGCGTAGCGCAGGAGTACGTTCTTGCGCGACATCTCTCCGGATGGTCCCTGGTCGTCGATGACCGGTGTGCCGGCGGCTCCGTCGACGAATGTACTGTTGGTGAGACCTGCGGTGACGTATCCAACCTTGAGGTATGCCTGCTTGAGCTTGAGACCGTAACCGGTGGTGCCGTTGCCACTGAAATTGGTCTGAATATACATCTGATAGTATCCGAACCGGGAGCTTTTGCCTACCAATTGCAGGAAGATGGTGGAGTGGTTGGCGTTGCCGTAAAACTGGGAGCGTTGCTCACCGTTGTTAGGTACGGGGATGTCGTATGTTATGAAGCTGGATCCGGTGTCGGTGGAGCCGTCGAAATCGTATTGTAGTGTGCCCTTGAGGTATCCGCCTATGCCGAATGCGACCTTACCTTCGCGGTCGAGAAACAGAAACCTTGGCGCGCTCGGTTCGGTGAAGTGCAGCTCGGATGTGTCGTAAAGTATGGCGAGCAGGGAGCCGGCTTTGGAGTGGTCGCCGGATACGACTACCGCGCGCTGCGGCACGAGGAATGTGTCGGGGTGTTCCTTGGGGTGCAATGCTTGGGCTGACGGAGTGCATAATGCGGCTACGAGGGCGAGTGTCCCAAAAATGTGTTGACGGGTGTTCATCTCAGATGTAATAAATAGTTGTTATGAATGATTAACAATCATATAGCTATATTCGTTCCCAAAGATGCGTGTTTTTTTGAGGGAATGCCCATTAACGATGCAAGCGACCCCCGGCGCATGTGCGTCCGGGGGTCGGTGTAAAGGGTATGTGTGCGGAGGTTATTTCTTCAGGATGTCGTTGATCTTATCAGCGGTCTTATCCTTGATTTCCGATGCCTTGTCGCTTACTTTGTCGGCAGCTTCGCTTGCCTTGTCGGAAACCTTGTCCTTGATTTCCTCGGCTTTGTCGGCTACCTTATCTTTGGCGTCATTGATGGCTTCCTTGCTCTGTTCGACGGCATTTTCGGTGGCTCCGGCTATGCTGTCCTTGGCGTTGGATACCGCGTCGCCGGTCTTATCGCCCATTTTGTCAAGGGCGTCGCCTACGGTAGATAGTGCACCGGCAAGAGCGGGAGCTTTTTCCTTGACCACGGGTTCAATCTGATCGAGGTATTTCTTGGCCTCTTCAACCTTACCTTCCTTAACGAGCTGGTCGGCATAGTCCTTGGCTTGCTCCACATATATCTTGATACTGTCGGGGTTGGTGCAGTTCTGAATCTTAGTGGCGAACGAAGATGCGCAGCAGGCTCCTGATTTTTCTTCTGAACTCTGTGAGCCGCTACAAGCTACCAACATGGCTGAAGCTACTACGGCGATGGAAAGAATAATTTTTTTCATGTCTTTGGGTAGTTTAGTTGTTAACATTCATTAGTTATAACCCATGACATTGAAAAAAGTTCTGAAATGTGTATCAGAAAGAGTAACTTATGCCGATTGAGGGTGCGAAAGCGTGGACATTGTAGTCGGCTTTGAACTCTTTTTCGTAGGGCATGCCGAGGGATTTCATCAGCAGATCCTCGTAGGCGCACCGGGCATTGTCCTCGCCGAGACCGGCGATGTACATGAATGCGAGGTCGATGGATAGACGCTCGATGGGGCGGAACGAGAATCCGACGGTGGGCTCGATTTTGGTCATGCCAGGAGTCTCGGGGTTGTAATAATTTTTATTGACCGGCGTGGTGTCGATCATGAGACCGGCGCGGAGGTCGAACCGGTGGGTCAGGGCGTATTGCGCACCGAGGTGGAAGCACCATGCGTTGCGGTAATGTTTGGGGATGTCCTGATTGAATGATGAGAGATTGTCGGGGAAGTGTACGTTGAGTTCCTTGTAGGCGTTCCATCCGGTGTACTGCACGTCGAATGCCAGTGTGAGCGGTTTGATGGGGCGGTATGCCACGCCGAGGTCGAGCACGTAGGGGCAGGGCATCTGAGCCTTGAAGTTGGCTTCGTGGATGAGTCCGAGACTCTTCTCGAGTACCCCTTTGGCTATGTCGTTGGCATAGCTTACCTTGGCTTCGCCGGCTTTGACCTTCATGGTCATCTCGGTGCGGAAGTTGGCGCCTACGGTCCATTGGTCGTTGATGTCGTACATCACGCCGATATTGGCTCCAAGTGCCACTTGCGATGTGCCGGTGAGGTTGATGGAAGCCGCCGGGGTATGTCCGAGGTTGGATGGTATGCCCTGTGCTCCGACCACGGCATCGAACGTGGTGCCGCTAACCAATGCCTTGTTGAGGTCCACTTTGCCCCAGGTGAGCATCATGCCCAGACCTACCGAGAGTTTGGGGGTGATGCGCCATGCTACGGTGGGCTGTATGGTGTAAGCCGTGAGGTTGACTTTCTGGCTGAGTACGGCGCCGGGCCAGTTGTTGGTCCAGTTGATGGCACTGCCGTAGGGGGTATAGAAAGCAATGCCGGCTTGCAGATTGTCGTAAATCTTGAATGCGGCGTTGACGGCAAGAGGTGTGCTGAGGTCGTTTTCGGTAGTGTATTTCACGCCGTCGACTTTGGCTTCGGCTACGGCCTTTATGCCAGTGACGGAGCCGGACAGGTCGAGTGTCTTGTCGGAGAATCCCAACCCGGCGGGATTGAAAAACATGCTTTCGGCTCCGAGCTTCATTGCCGTACCGGCGTGTCCCATACCAAGCTGACGAGCGCTGAGAGTATTGATTTGGTATCCTTCTGCCAAAACGGGGAGAGATGCTAACGCAACCGTCGCGGCTGCTAAAATTCTTTTCATAACTTGATAAAATTGGTAAAAAACTCCACAAAATTACACCTTTTTTCGCAAAATGCAAAACTTTATGGATTGGATGGAAAGAATGTCTATGGGGTATGAAAAACGCAGGCATATCCTCGGACGGACATGCCTGCGCATGGTAAATCAAAGAAAAGTATGAGATTTAGAATTTGTAACCGACAGTGGCGTAGAATGCGCCATTGTGTACGTTTTCACCCTTGGCTATTGGTAGAAAACCAAGCTCATATTCCACGCCGAAAACATAACGATGGTATTCGAAATCCACACCAAGATCAAGTCCAAGGTCAAAACGTTTTCCACCACCTTCGCTACCGAAAGCATTAACGCTTCCCTCACCGTTCTGAAACTTATATTTGCCATATACGCCGAATGCCAGGTATGGACCAGCTTTCAATGTCATGTTCCAACTGTCGTTAAGGTTCAATCTGTATGCTGCCATAATGGGAATTTGGAGGTAAAGAACGTCAAGGGTTACTTCATTACCAATTTTGCAGCCTTTCCATGCTAACTCAAGTGATGGCATTAAAGACCAGTTGGAGGTAAAGGGCTTTTCGATACCGGCACCAATCTTACCAACGAAGTGGCTTTTTAGACCTTCGGAATCGCCCCAGCAGTGAGCTACACCGAGACCGCCTTTGGCGTTCCAAGTGATTTGGGCGGAAGCGGAGAATGCGGCAACTGCCATAACTAACAGTAATAATACTTTTTTCATAATGAAATTAATTAAGTGAATAAATGATTGAATAAAAGTGTGTTGTTTTTTTATATGTTTTAAAATTGCATCTTTTCCCATCGGGGTTTCATGCTTGTGGATACGTTGACGGATGGTGTCTGGAGTTTGTCGTTTTCAAGCATGGAGTTTTTCTTGACTTCGGTGGATAGAGTGTTGAAAATCTCACCGAATGAGGCGTTGCCTTGCGATTTCTTGAGTTTGTCGAGCAGGAAGTATGTGAACATGCCATGACGTTTGTCCTTGTATGACAGGGCTGTCTCGTCGTCGGAAGCTGCGGTGAATACAACCATGTTGCCTGACAGGACTTCGTTTTTGGGCTTGATTGCCACGCCACGTGCGGCAACGAGTGCCTGCCCGGTACCACGCTTGACACCGCTGAAACATGCGTCGAGCAGGACGGTGACACTCTGTGTCTTGATTTTGCCAAGGCGCGCGTAAAGATCGCTCAGTTTGAAACAAGTGGTGATGTCTTTGGGGAAGCCGTCGGTGGGGATGAGGTAGGCGGTCTTGTCCTTTTCGTTGGGTATGCCGTGACCGGCGTAGTAGAAGAGGACTTTGGAGTTGCCTCCGGAGATGTCTGCCATGGTCTCAATCCAGTTGAGGGCGCGCTTGATGTCGGTGTAGGATGCATTGATGAATGAGCGTACCTGTTTTTCGGGTATGCCGAGAGTCTTCACGCAGTATTCACGGAATATGTTGCCGTCGCGTTCGGCGAACTCCACCTCGGGAACATCCTCGTATTTCTCATTGGCTATGATTATGCAGTAGGTATTGGCGTTCTTGTCGGTTTTTACGACAGGGATGTCAATATCCACATCGACCGGAGGAAGTTGCGGAGCAGCGGGGGTGACGGCTTCCGTGGCAGTTGCCAACAGTGGTTGTTGCTGAGTGGGTGCCGGTGCAGGTACTGCGGTATTGTTTTCAGTCTTGTTCTTTTTGTTTTTCTTCTTGTTTCTGAATCCGAACATACCCTTTACAGCTCCGCTTATGCCGCCTTCGCTATCATCATCGTTGTCTGCCGCTGCCTTTTGATTGTTTTTCTCGGCTTGGGCAAGGAGTTCCTGCTGCTGTTTGAGGAGTCGCTCCTGTTCCTTGAGTTTTTCTTTGAGGGCGTCAGTTTCGTTTTGCTTATCCTTCTTGTTTTTCTTTCCTCTCTTTAATCCGAGCATTTCTTTCATTGCTTTGCCGAATCCTGTATCTCCATTGTTATCGGTACTTGGCACTATATAATTATCAGTTTGGGTGAGTAGCCCATTCTGTTGGAGCAGACGTTGACGGTCTTCGTTGTACTTTTCATGAATAACGGCAACAGCAATTTTGCGTTCCACGTTTTCATAATCGCGTTCGGCTTGAGCGATATCTAAAGTCTCCTGATTTTGCAACTTTTCTAATTCGATGCGTAGTCCATTGTTGGAGGAGACATTGATGGCCTGAAGTTGCTGATTAATGAATTTGGTATGTTTTTCCACTTCCTTTTCCAATTGATCTGCGTAAGACGCCATCATAACTTCCTCTTGCTTCTTGTTGTCATTTTTTTGTTGCTTTTGTCGGGGAGCAGCTGAAGCCGGGGTGTATGCCATCATGGAGCCGGAGCCGTCGGGGTGGAGCTCGTAGCCTTTGCGTAGCGATGTCTCGTCGATGGACGACAGCATATTTAGGGTCATTCCGCTATTGTCGCGGAATGCATTTTTGCCGATATGGCGCAAAGACGCCGGGAGACTTACGGATGTCAGTTTGCGGAATTCATTGAAACAGAATTTGTCGATATCCTCGATGCCTTCCTCCAGGGTCAGGCGCACGGTGGAATAGTTGACTCCGTTCATGAACACGCTTACCGATTTGACGGGGTAGGATGTGCCCTTGTGCGACACTGATGCAGGTATGGTCACATCGGGGGCTTTGTTGTCGAAACTCTTGATACATGCCTCGCCCTTGTTGATTTTTCCTTTGAATTCCACTCCTTTGTATATATAAGTGAAACCTTGTGCCATGCCCGGAAGGATGGCCGCGAGTGCAATCATGAGTGTGAGGATTCGTTTCATGGGTGTATGTGTGTGATTATTGGTTAGTGATGGTGATATGCTTGCGTGTAACTTGCATCTCAGGGTCGCGCCGGCGGCATTTGGCAAGCCATTTCTGGAACTCGGCTTCCGGAAGCTCGCGCGGAAGCAACAGTTCCTCGGATTGAGCGGTTGCCTGACGGTCAAGTGCTTTGGTGAATTTGTTGGGTGAGAAAATCAGGATAATCTGATTGTTCTCCGGTGTGTTTCCGCAGGTCAGATAATACTCTTCGGTGTAATCGTCGCCCTCCTCCGGATCAAATAGCAGGTAGCGCCGGTTTGCCTTGATGGGGTAATTGGCATCTGTCTGGTTGGGGTATGGCAGCAAACAGGAAACGGTGCCTTTGCCGTCGGAAAGGTAGGCTGCTATGTAGCCGTTGGCAGGGGAGTGGAAAGAGATATAGAACTGGTCGCCACCGAAAAATGTTTCGGATTCGAAACGGTCTTCCTTGCCATTGCGCAACACACGCACCACGCAGTCTGCCTGAGCTCTTGTGAGTTCACGCGCCTTGCCCTTGACCCTTACGGTAATCACAAACATGCCGTTGATGAAGTCAACCGCCATTTCCGGCTCCGAAAGGTCCTCAAGCCATTCGCCGTTGACCTCGCTCATGCCTATGCTCTGGAAATCGACTTTAGCCGATGATATGTTGGTGATGTTGGTCTGGGAGATGTTGGTGCCGAACTCATCGGCGATGGCTTGGATGCGAGCCCGCTCGATGGCGGTGCGCTTGGCTTGTTCGAGCGTGATGTTTTCAGGCGCGTGATATGTGTACTCACATTCCACGGTCTTGACTTTCTGTGCGGTCACAGGTATTGCGGCACAGATTACCAAAGCTATAGCAATCAGCGTGCGCATGGTTACCAACCCAGCATTTTGTCTAATTTCTTGGCAAGGTCCTCGCTCTCTTTCTCCAGTTCGGCACGAAGTACGGCTTTGGAAATTTCGCGGGCTCTGTCCATGCTGTAGAATGTACGTATGTACACTTCGTAGTTGCCGTTGGGCAGTTTGCGGTAGCGTTCTATGGCAGGGATGGTCTGTCCGAGCTTTTTGCTCATTATGGATTTGGAGCGATTGAGTGTCTTTACCACTGTGTTGGCGTCGTCGCTCGAAATTTGTTCGTTGCTTATATTGTTGTCGACCAATTGGGTTATATCAGTTTCGATACTTCCGATGAGTGTCTGGCGAGCCAGTTCGAGAGCCTGCATCTTAGCTCCGTCGTAAACGCCGGCCACAGATTGACCTTCACCCGATACGAATTTGGGTGTGACCATGTCGTCCTCGAAAGAGTTTTCATAGACTGCGGCGCGTTCGTATTGCTGTTCGAGGGGCATGGAACCGGATGCTTTCCATCCATCTTTTTTGTCCTCTTTAGCGCGGTTTTTGCTGGCTTTTGATACTTTGGCGTCCTGAAGTTTCTTGTTGAACTTCATCATCTCGGAGCGCTGTTTGTATGCGTCCTTGTTGATTTGAGCCGAGAGAGATGCTGCTGTAGTCACGGCGGCGAAGATTAAGACTGCATGGAGAACTGCTTTCATATTTATTGAAAAGATAAATATGTCCGTAGTTCCCCGCCGGACGTGTATTTTTAACTTAAATGCGTGGCTGTAGAAATGAAAAGCGCGGGAACTGTACTTGTCACTTATCCCGCATACTGGGCCTTCGCATTGCCTTCGGTCAAGGATAAGCAACGCAGCGCCCACGCCGATATGTCCGTGATACCAACGTCGTCAAAATCGACGTACATGAATGAATCACGTGCGGCGACAATGCTGACAGCGGTATGTGGAAAACATACCCATGAACATCTACGATTGCTTTATCGTGTGACCGGATAATGAAGTTGCGAAGTTCAGTATGCCACAGATAAAACGTCAAGTAAACGTCTTCAATAAATACAGCGCAACCCTCCACCCTTACTCTCCTTTTGGAGCTATCGGCGTAGGTTTGCGTGGCAAAAATATGAAAAATAATTAAATTATGCTATAGTCTGTGATATAAAAGTTGATTTATAGAGCCAAATACCTAATAATGATTGTTTTTTATGTGGTTTGATGTGTGTAATGATTATAGCCCGGTACATGTTTTTTATGATGTGAGTTTTTGAAAATGGGGAGTTGATGTGCTATATTTGCATATAAATTCTGGAATTATGAAGCATTTGTTGTTGATAACTTCTATGATGTGTGCTGCCGCGTCGGTGTTTGCCGGCACGCATAGTGTGATGTCGCCTGACGGGCGGATAGAATTGTCGTTTTCCAATGATGGCGGCATGCCGGTGTATGCTGTGAGTGTCGACGGAAGAGACCTTATATCGCCCTCGGCACTTGGCGTGGTGGCGTCGAACTGGAAGTATTCGACGGTAGGTGATGTCACTGTAGCGAGGGATTCGCATGATGAGACATGGCAGCAGCCGTGGGGTGAGAATAAGATGTGTTTGAACCGTTACAATGAGATGACGGTGGCGTTGCCCGATGGTCAGATGTCGCTTCGTTTCCGCGCTTTCAATGACGGCGTGGCTTTCAGGTATGAATTGAATGCTCCGGTAGATACGCTGGTGATAACGGATGAGCTGACTTGCTTCAAGTTTGCCACAGATGGAGAGTCGTGGGCTATTCCGGCTAATTTTGAAACGTATGAGCTGGAATACCGCAACTTGCCGTTGTCGGACGTGCCGGATGCCAATACTCCGTTTACGTTCCGTACGGATGCGGATGTTTTCGGCTCGGTGCATGAGGCAGCGCTGTATGATTATCCGGAGATGGTGTTGCGCCGCGATTCCGTTTCGGGTGCGTTGAAGTCGGATCTCGCTCCGCTGCCTGATGGAGTGAAAGCATACGTGCTGGGGCAGTTCACCACGCCGTGGCGCACGATTCAGATAGGCGATAAGGCGGTGGATCTGATAAATTCAGCGTTGATACTTAATCTTAATGAGCCGTCGCGTATAGCTGATACCTCATGGATTCGTCCGCAGAAGTATGTGGGTATATGGTGGGGTATGCATCTTGGTACGCAAACATGGACTATGGGTCCGCGTCATGGCGCCACCACAGAGAATGCTGTCAAATATATCGACTTTGCGGTGGATAATAATCTTCAAGGTGTATTGTTTGAGGGCTGGAACGAAGGTTGGGAGAACTGGGGCGGTAACCAACATTTCGATTATATGAAGGCATACGCCGATTTTGATATAGATTATGTAGCCGATTATGCGCGTAAGCGTGGTATAGAGCTTTGGATGCATGATGAGACCGGTGGCAACATTCCCGAGTTTGAAGCTGTCCTGGACAGTGCTTTCGCTTATTATGCGTCGCTTGGCGTGCACACGGTGAAGACCGGTTATGCAGGCGGATTCAAGGGCGGTTATTTCCATCATTCGCAGTATGGTGTGCGTCATTACCAGCGTGTGGTGGAGACGGCTGCGAAATACAATATAATGATTGATGCCCATGAGCCGATAAAAGAGACGGGCATACGCCGCACATGGCCTAATATGATGACGCGCGAGGGTGCCCGCGGTATGGAGTGGAATGCCTGGAGCGAGGGCAATTCGGCGGATTATCTGTGCACGTTGCCTTTTGTCCGCTTACTGTCGGGTCCTATGGATTATACTCCCGGTATATTTGATATCAACTATGAACGTGCGAAAGCCGACCCCGGCCGTATAGAGTGGAACGGACCTAACGGACATTGCCGCATCAAGACTACGCTTGCCCGTCAGATAGCCAACTGGGTAATAATATATTCGCCGCTGCAAATGGCGGCTGACCAGATTGAGAATTATGAGGGGAAGGAGGCATTCAAGTTCTTCCGTGATTTTGATGCCGACTGTGACTGGTCAGAAGCGTTACAGGGCGAGATTGGTAAATATATTGTGGTGGCACGTAGGTCCGGTGACCGTTTCTTTGTAGGTGCCGGCACCAATTCCGAGGGGCGTTCGCTGAATCTGGAGCTGTCGTTCCTTAAGTCCGGTGTGAAGTATGAGGCTGAAATTTATTCAGATGTGGCAGGTGCTCCCGACAAGGTGGAAATAACACGCCGTGTAGTGACCTCCGCTGATATAATCAATATAGATATGGCTCCAACCGGAGGACAGGCAATATCATTTATACCTGTACGGTAAAGAATAGGAAGTAAATTTCTTGGCTTAAACAACGGTGACGATTTTACGTCGCCGTTTGTTGTATAGCGGAACTGTTGAGATGCCGATGGTTGTTTTCTGATATGTTGGTATAAGGTTGGGGTGGCTCGGTGTGTAATTATGCCGCTTGTGCTTGGGTGAGTTTTATTGGGAGTAGGATGATGCTATGGGCGTGGCGGGCGGTTGAGTTTGGAACGAGATGGTGTGTTGGGTGGATAGGATAGGTACGATAAAAAATGAAGTCCGGCATTAAGCCGGACTTCGGTATATATAGGGGAAGTTATAATCAGAAATGATTATTTGAGAAGATCCTTAACGGCATCGTTAGGAACCATTTGCTCTTGGAAAGTGTAAGCACCGGTTTTGGGCGACTTAACCACTTTGATTACCTTGCTATAGGTACGACCTTCACCTTTTTGCAGTGATGCTACGGTTTTCTTTGCCATATCTCGGTATTATTATTTGATTTCTTTGTGAACGGTTACTTTCTTGAGGATAGGGTTGTATTTCTTGAGCTCCAAACGCTCGGTGGTGTTTTTACGGTTCTTTGTAGTAATATAACGAGAAGTTCCGGGCATACCACTGGCTTTGTGTTCTGTGCATTCAAGAATTACCTGCACGCGATTACCTTTAGCTTTCTTTGCCATCTTCTTAGAATTCTAAATATTTGATTTCAGTTAAATAACCCTTTTTTGCTGCTTCCTTGATAGCGGCGTCGAGGCCGTTTTTGTTAATGGTGCGCAAACCGTTGGCGGAAATAGTGAGAAGAATCCAAGCCTGCTGTTCAACCCAAAAGAATTTCTTGGTGAAGAGGTTGACGTTGAATTTGCGCTTTGTACGACGCTTAGAGTGGGATACGTTGTTGCCCACCATCGCTTTCTTGCCTGTAATTTGACAAATCTTTGACATGGCTGTTAGTGTTACTTAGCTCTTTTAATGTTAATATTTAACCTAATACTCGTTTCATGGCCGCCATCTCAGTTCTCATATCACTGCTAAGCGCATCATTTTTAACAGCTTTACAGGATGAGCCACGAAACAGAGTGCAAAGTAACGAATTTTTCGCGTAACTTCCAAACTTTATGATTCTTTTCTGATGTTTTTATATGTTTTTCGGTCTTTCTGTCGTAAATTTGCGCCATGATGAGATTTTTTAAAAGAATATTTTTTCCGGTCATGGGGGTGATAATTGTAGCTCTGACCGGATGTAATAAAGATGAGGTTCTTTTGGCCGGAGGAAAGCCGGTCATAGAGTTTGATCATGAAGATGGTATATATGAGGTTACGGTTGACGAGGAACTTACGCTTGCCCCGGACGTTGAGAACGGGGAGAATGCGTCGTATGAGTGGACGCTCGAGGATGGTACGGTGGTGAGCCGCCAGCCGGTGTGGACTTCACGATGGGGTAAAACGGGCCAATATTATGTGTTGCTGACAGTTTCCAATAAAGCCGGAACTGACTGGGAAGAGGTGAGGATAGATGTCGTTGAGCCGAAAGCTCCGGTGATCTCTCTTGCTTTGCCATCGGAGGGGCTTACCATTCTGACGGGATCGGATTATGAATTAGCTCCGGTTTTTGCCGGTGTCGACAGCGGATCGGTTGAATGGTTCGTGGACGGGGTCAAGACTGCCGATGGGCTATCCTTTGTGTTTAGGGCAGATAAAGCCGGAGTTTATCATATAATGATTCGTGCGACAAACAATATAGGAGCGACGGAAAAAGAATTTGATATAACGGTTGCCGATGAACTGCCGGCGCGAATGCGATTTGTTCCCCTGTCGTACTACAGCAATGCCAATGTGCGTTATACGGTTGCCGGCCGTCCGGTCGCATTGGTTGTAGCTTCAGAGAATATTCCAACAGATGCTTTCAGATGGAAAGTGAATGGGGATGAGGTCAAAGGCGATGGATCTATGTACGTTTTCTCGTCATCAGAGCCAGGAGTGTACAATGTTGATGTCGAAGCGGCCGGAGAGGCGATGAGGATGGAAATCCATGTGGAAAAGAATGCCGGCATCCGTGCAGGTAGTGGCGACGGGGTTTCGGTGTTGGAATATTGTCCTGCGCCGGGGCAATTTATCGGAGAGACGGGAAGTGTAGGAGGTATGTCGGCTGACATTACCACGCATGAAGCCGCCATCGGTTGGGCTGAATCCCGGTTCGCTGCCCGGAAATTCGTGTCGCTCGGCGCGTGGGGAGGATATATTATCGCAAGGTTTGACCGCAGTGTGGCGCGTGGGGCTTCCGGTTACGATTTCGCAGTTATGGGTAATGCTATCGCGACATCCAATGAACCCGGCATAGTGTATGTGATGCAGGATGTGAACGGCAACGGATTGCCCGACGATGAATGGTATGAGTTGAAAGGGAGCGATTTCAGCGGAGCCGGCGTAAGCCATGACTATATGGTTACATACTATCGTCCGGGCGGAGAGGCTATGGCCGTGCAATGGATAGATGGCTTCGGGGAGCGCGGAACAGTAGATTATATTCCGAGCCACACACAGCCGACATATTTCCCGGTCTGGATCCAACCGGATGAACTGACTTTGTATGGCTCGCGTCTGCCACAGAGGAATGTCATGGATCCTGTGACCGGGATGTGGGACAACCCACCCTTCCAATGGGGGTATGCGGATAATATCGGTTCGGATCTTATTGATGGTGATACCTATGGCGGTGGCGGTCAGTGGACGGGCTTCCGGATCTCAAATGCTGTCCTGCCCGACGGAACGCCTGTAGAGCTTGACCATATCGATTTTGTAAAGATCCAGACCGGTATCATGTCAAAGAGCGGATTGCTGGGTGAATTGTCGACTGACATTTGTGGCATCCGTTCTTTGTGACAGCTCTTGCAGGAGTGGGAAAATAGTTATAAATTTGCATCGCTTCGATTAGGGAATCCGGTCTGAGTCCGGAACAGTGCCCGCTGCTGTGGGTCCCCTTAAAAAGCTACCGCAGTTATGCCATTGGGTTGATGAAACCTGAGAAGGTGTGGTGGCCGGGACAAGTCAGAAAACCTGACGGAGCGAAATTTTTACTCATGACCTGCGGGAAGATAGGTCGGTGGGCTTCTCTGGTTCTTTTGTCAATCCTGAGGCGATGCTCCCGGTTCTTTTCCGCCGGAGGAAGAGACTGATAATTTATATTGACATAACAGAGAAAAAATGAAAAATTTAAAAGTAATGTTTGCGATGCTTGGCGCATCGTTGATGTTGGCCTCCTGTTCAGAGGATGGTCCCGAAGCCCCCACAGCCTATTATCGTGTGATTGATTTTGAAAACACGCGAGTGACCTTAGCCGGCCCGACATCCTATGGAGCCAACCTGTATGCGTCCTACGACGGTACTAAGTTTGTCAAGGGAGAGATTGAGGTTGAAAAGGGCGTGAATATGGAATTTGGAATAAATCGCAGCTCATGGTACAACGATTATGATTTCTCTGCCGGAGGCATGGTTCTGTCGCAGTGGAACTACCGCACGGATATTGAAGGAGTGTCAGAGGGCTGGTGGTACACGTACTTAAACCAGTGCTCGGTGTATAATACAGACTCTCAGGATGGAGCCAATAAGGGTGCAGGTGCCGGAGGCTCCAACACATTTGCTGTGATCAATGGCTTTGAAGGTGAGTATAGCGATGGTGTCGGTTCTTTCAGATTTACGAACGGAGCTGAATATCGCGTGGTGGCTATGGACATCTGCCCGACCTCCTATGTTTACGGATGTATAACCGAAGGCAATGCTTTTGGAAACAATCCCGACAAGTCGCTTGAGGAAGTGGGCGGCTGGTTCAAGATCATAGCAACCGGTTATGATGCAGAAGGAAATGAGACCGCATCTGTTGAGAAATATATCTGCGATTACCGCAGCTCGATACGCCCCGTGAAGATATCCTCCACATGGGAGAATTGGGATCTTTCAGGACTTGGCCGCGTTAACGAAGTCAAGTTCAATTTCGAAGGTTCTGACTCCGGCGATTTTGGCCTCAATACCCCGGCCTACATGGCTCTCGACAACATCACCATCCGCATGAACTGATCCTTGCAATCCCAGATCTAATATAACCTTCGGATTAAATTCCGGAGGTTTTTTTATTCCAGATTGTAATTGCGGAAAAATTTCCGTAATTTTGCAGAGCCTGTCGGGAGGCAGGCGTTTTAAAAAAGGTAAGAAAGATGAAGAAACTGTTTGAACGTTATCTGGTTTTCTCGATCGGACTATATTTCCTATCAATGGGAATAGTATTGATAGTCAGATCGACTCTTGGAACCACTCCTATCTCAAGTGTGAATTATGTGCTGAGTCTCAACACTCCGCTTACGCTTGGCACTTGCACTTTCATTATCAATATGCTACTGATTCTCGGGCAGTTCTGGCTGATCCGCGACCGCATGACCCGACGCGATACCATAGAGATTCTTTTGCAGATTCCATTTTCATTCCTGTTTTCTGCATTTATTGACCTGAATATGTTGCTGACGGCCAATGTCGTGCCGTCGAGCTATGTCGTTTCGCTCCTTCTGCTTGCAGCCGGATGTCTCACTCAGGCATTAGGTGTGACGCTTGAGCTGAAGCCACGTGTTGCAATGATGAGTGCCGAGGCTTTCGTAAGATATGCGTCGCAGCGCTACGGCAAAGAGTTCGGACGGCTCAAGGTGTGGTTCGACGTGTCGTTGGTTTCGTTGGCGATAATACTGTCGCTGATAATCAGCAGTCATATTCAGGGTGTACGCGAAGGATCGGTGGTGGCCGCCGTGGTCACTGGCTATATAGTCACGTTCATGAACACCCGTCTGCTGACGCGCCGTACCCTCGGGCGTGTACGTTCGCTGATAAAAGTATAGAAAGAAAGAGGGCGCTTACCAAAATGGAAACGCCCTCAGGGAAGTGTGTCAAAGATATGTTTTCATCGGTTAGATTTTGCCAACGAGATCTAAGCCCGGTCGCAAGGTCGTCTGACCTTTCTTCCAACGGGCGGGACACACTTGATCGCCGTGTTCCGCTACAAACTGAGCAGCTTCGAGCTTTCTCAGAAGTTCGTCGGAGTTGCGGCCGATGCCGTTGTCGTTGACTTCGGCAATTTTGATTTTACCTTCCGGATTGATCACAAACGTGCCACGATAGGCCAGATAGTCGTCAGGGTTAAGCACACCCATTGCCTCGCTCAGGAAGCCTGTCTTGTCGGCGAGCATCGGGAATTTAACCTTGCTGATGCTTTCCGAGGCATCGTGCCAAGCCTTGTGGGTGAACTGTGTGTCGGTGCTGACGGCATATACCTCGGCTCCGAGTTCGCGGAACTTGTCGTAGGCTTCAGCCATGTCGAGAAGCTCTGTCGGGCAAACGAAAGTGAAATCTGCCGGATAGAAAAATAGGATAGACCATTTACCTAAAAGATCATCCCGGGTTATTGTGCGGAACTCGCCGTTGACAAAAGCCGGAACTGAAAATTCGGGTAAATTGGTGTTGATAATCGTTTTCATGTTATTACTGATGTTTTTTAATGTTCATCAGCAATAACATCTGCCTTGGAGAAAAGTTGCGGAATGGATTCTGCAAAAGATGTTAATCAGAATCTGATCACCATTTCGGCCACAATCTTGTCGCCGTTTTCGGCCGTGGGATCAACGCCATGATGATAGAAATATTTCTCATAGTTGAGGCGGAAATCAAGGCCTATTGTCTTGGATCGCAGATAACTGATGGTTGAACCGACGGTTAATCTGTTGTGGGCCGGAGTAGTGGTGGTTATTTCTCCGTCGGAGTCTCTGACGGCCGATGAATGGGCTGTTATTCCGTCAAAGCGTCCCTGAAACGATAGATTGTTGAAAAATCCGGCATGGATAGGCATGCTGTAGTCGGCATAGACGAGATAGGAATGTGCGTCGCGGTGGCGGTTACGGGTGTAATGTTCATACATATATTCGCCGGCAACGATCCAGCGGTCGTATTTCCATGTTGCCGCGGCGTCGACGAGATTGGCGCGGACTCCATCGGGACGGATGGACTGGAAGCCGGTTGTGAATGTCACATTGTCCCAGTCGGCGGTCAGTTTGGCCGCATAGGTGAGTGTGTTGTGCCATGGAGTGTGGTCGCCGATCGTGCCGGGGTTGAATGCACCTGCCTCGATGGTCATGGGCAGTGCGACCGGATGCCACATGAATTTTGCGCCGACAGCCCTGTAGTTACACATCTGCTTACCCATGAATGAGCGGTTGGCGAATATGTAATTGGATGGAGCGCGGAACGGATCGACACCAAAAGGCATTCTGAACTGTCCGGCCTGAACGCCGAAACTTTTCGAGAACCAGGCTCTTGCCCACGCATCAAGAATCTTGATTTTACCCTGATCGCAAAAGTCGGTCTGGATGAAATAGTCTGCGAACGGAGCGATATTGCCTCCTACGGTCAGTCGGGCGTTACGAACCTCAAAACGGTAGTCGCCATCTTCGGTTGAGGCCTCGAATCGGCCGCGCACAACGCCATGTATCTGAGGGATATAGTTGACTTTTACTGTCGTTGAATCGGCTTCTGAAGCGCCTGCGGTCAGGGCTGAGGCCATGAGGGTCAATGCAAGAATACTTTTTTGCAACATGGAATGAATGGTTCTGATTTCGGCTGCAAAATTACATAAAATGCCCCGTTTTAGCAATCTGAAACGGGGACATGTAATGTGATTGTAAAATGGGGGCGATCAGCGGAACTGGTTGATCTCCGGCATATAGTCGAAGCCGGCGGCAGAGAGGATGTCCGTAAGTTTCTCTCGGTCAATTGCCCTGTCCTCACACAATTGATCGAGCGTGGCATACTCATCTCTGAGCCATGTATTTATCACGCTCATAAGCATCACGGGATCCTTAGGTAGATTTTCCATTGTTATCTATTATCGTTTAATTCTTGTCGGATGTATTCGGATGTCGGTGAATCGCCGGCTGCGATCTGTTCCGGCGTTCCGGCGGCTATTATCTGTCCCCCGTTCTTGCCTCCGCCGGGGCCCATGTCGATCACATAGTCGGCCGATTTTACGACATCCATATTGTGTTCTATCACAAGCACCGTATTCCCCTTGTCAACGAGCCGGTTGAAAACGCCGAGCAACACGTTGATATCTTCGAAATGCAGACCGGTAGTAGGCTCGTCGAGAATAAACAGGGTGCGGCCGGTGTCGCGTTTGGCAAGCTCAGTTGCGAGTTTGACGCGCTGGTTCTCTCCGCCGGACAGAGTGCTTGACGGTTGTCCGAGTTTGATGTATCCCAGGCCTATGTCCTGAAGTACCTTTATTTTCTTCAGAATGGCAGGTACGGAGGCGAAGAATTCAACAGCCTGATTGATGGTCATGTCGAGCACGTCGGCTATGGATTTGCCTTTGAAACGCACCTCAAGGGTCTCGCGGTTGTAGCGTTTGCCTCCACACACTTCGCAGGGCACCATCACGTCCGGCAGGAAATTCATTTCAATGGTCTGGTAGCCGTTTCCGGAGCATGCCTCGCAGCGGCCGCCTTTGACATTGAAGGAGAAACGCCCCGGTTTGTAGCCACGGATTTTCGCTTCCGGGAGGTTGACGAACAGGCTGCGGATATCGGAGAACACTCCGGTATATGTGGCCGGATTAGAGCGCGGTGAGCGGCCGAGCGGAGTCTGATCCACGGTCACCACTTTGTCGATGTTTTCAATACCCTCGATCGACCGGTAGGGGAGCGGTTGCTGGAGCGACCGGTAGAATTTCGCGCTCAGTATCGGTTGAAGCGTACCATTGATAAGACTCGACTTTCCGCTGCCCGACACTCCTGCCACTACGGTCAGTGTCCCAAGAGGTATCGAGAGGGTCACATCGCGCAGATTGTTGCCTGTGGCACCGGTCAGGGTCAGCGTTTTTCCGTTGCCCTCCCTGCGCGACCCGGGGACTGCGATCCGGCGATGTCCGTTGAGGTATTGTGCGGTCAGCGTATCGGTGGCGAGCATCTGTTGCGGTGTGCCTTGAAACACAACCTCACCCCCTTTGCGTCCGGCTTTCGGCCCTATGTCAACAACGTAGTCAGCCTCAAGCATCATATCCTTGTCATGCTCCACCACAATGATGGAGTTGGCGGCGTCGCGCAACTTCTTCAGCGATGAGATCAGGCGGTGGTTGTCGCGCTGGTGCAGACCTATGCTCGGTTCGTCGAGGATATATAGCACGTTGACCAGTTCAGAACCGATCTGTGTGGCCAAACGTATGCGCTGGCTCTCGCCTCCCGACAATGTGGCCGAGCGGCGGTCGAGCGAGAGATATTCCAGACCCACGTCAACCAGGAATCCGAGCCTTGTGCGGATCTCCTTGATGATTTCGTGGGCTATGAGCGCCTCTGTTTTGTTCAGCCGTTTTTCGATCTCGCAGGCCCATTGGTGCAGATCCGAAATATCCATCCGGCTCAGATCGGCAATATTCTTTCCGTCGATAAAAAAGTGGAGAGCCTCCTTGTTAAGCCGCTGTCCGTTACATTCCGGACATGTCGCGCGTGAGAAAAATCGTTCGCTCCACTTGTTGGCCGCGGCTCCGGCATCGTCGTCCTGCTGCATCTCAAGATATTTCACGAGCCCTTCGTAGGTCATGAAATAGTTCGACATTGAAAGCGTCGCGTTCTTGATCACAAGCCGTTGATCGGTTCCGTTGAGGATCTCGTCGACAGCTTCTTCCGACAGCTGGCCTACCGGTGTTTTCAGTGTGTGGCCATATTTCTCGCAGATAGCCTCGATCTGCCAGAATATCATCGAATTGCGGTATTTACCCAACGGAAGGATACCTCCTTGATAGATAGACACCGATGGATCCGGCATGATTTTCTCCCGGTCAACGATGTTTACCTCGCCGAGACCCTTGCATCTGGGGCAGGCTCCTTGCGGCGAATTGAACGAGAAATTGTGGGGTGCCGGTTCGCGGTATGATATACCCGTCTCCGGATCCATAAGCTGCTGGGAGAAGTGGAATATGCGGTCGGCATCAACATCGTAGACCATCATCTGCTTCTCTCCTTGCCGGAGCGTTTCCGTAACGGTCTCCCGAAGGCGTGTCAGATCCTTGTCCGACACTTTCAACCGGTCTACAACCACTTCCACTGAGTGGTTCTTGTAGCGGTCCAGCTTCATTCCGGGTATAATCTCGCGTATCTCTCCGTCAACCCTCACTGTCAGATAGCCCTTCTTGCGGATTGATTCAAACAGCTCTTTATAGTGCCCTTTGCGGTTCTTCACCAACGGAGCGAGAACATAGATCTTTTTCCCGGCGAATCGTTCAAGGATAAGGTTCACGATCTTTTCTTCGGTGTACTTCACCATCGGTTTGCCCGAGAGATAGCTCACGGCTGTGGCCACGTTGGCATAGAGCAGACGCAGGAAGTCGTAGATCTCGGTTGTGGTGCCGATGGTGCTTCGCGGATTGCGGTTAACGGTCTTTTGCTCGATGGCGATCACGGGCGACAGTCCTGAAATCTCGTCAACGTCGGGGCGTTCGAGGTTGCCGAGCAGATTTCGCGCATAAGATGAGAATGTCTCTATATAGCGGCGTTGTCCCTCGGCAAAAATAGTGTCGAAGGCAAGCGACGACTTACCGCTTCCGCTCAGGCCGGTGATAACACACAATTGCCCGTGGGGAATGCTGACGTCGATATTTTTCAGGTTATGCACACGCGCGCCGTAGACGTTGAGCGAGTCAAGACGGTCGTCGCCGGTCGGTGATTGGGGTTTGCTCATTTTTCTGTCCAGTTGTGGTTGTAGACATGTTTCTTCTGTGAGGAGCGATGGAGTGTCTTTTCGGTAGGCACTTTGACCGTGTATGTCTTGCCGTCCTTGTTAGGCAGGGATTTGGCGCGGATCCATGGATTGGCTTCGCGGAGCGTCATGTAGTTTATTCCGTGGTCTATGGCCCATTGTGCCCAGTCCTCAACAGGCCCTTCCACAAGGACATCTGTTGTCTCCAGCGGCTGATACAGCTGGTCGGCAGTCAGGCGGTAGCCGTAGCGCGACGGGTGTTCCATGATCATTTTCATGGCAAGAAGCCGGAACATGTAGCGCGACGTTTCGTCCGTGAGATAAAGATCGTAGGCCGACGTCTGCTGCTGCGCCGACAGCTCCGAGGATATGCGCCCCATCCCACCGTTGTAGGAGGCCGCTGCGGATTCCCAGTTTCCATATTTTTTGTATGCGTTGCTGAGATAGCGGCATGCGGCCTGAGTGGCTTTCTCTATATTGTAGCGCTCGTCAACATAGTCATTCACCTCGAGACCATACTCGCGTGCCGTGGCCGGCATGAACTGCCAGATACCGGCTGCCTTGGCTCCCGAGAGAGCGCGAGGATTGAGGTAGCTTTCTATACAGGCAAGATAGGCCAGATCCGTCGGCAGACCATTGGCCTTGAGAATAGGCATGATAACCGGAAAATAGCGGTTGGCCCGTTTGATGGTGAGCAATGTGTTGCCGTGGGTATAAGCCATGGCTGTCAGTTCCCGGTCAAGGCGTTCGGCCATGTCGATCCTGTCAAGTTCAATATCCTTGTCGGCGAATTTCACTTTCTTGGGAACGGTGGGGTTGACCACCGCCGAGGCTTCTCCGCGTCCGGATGCGTGGATTGATGCCGGTGTTGTGGCGAGGACGGCCAATGAGATAGCTGCAATGCGAAGAGGTGTGGTTATCTTCATGAATCAGTTCAATTTGAATAGCGGACAATGTTTATGTCGCCGCTCAGGTTATACTTCTTGCCGTCGGAGCCTTTGGCTTTGATCACGTAATAATAAACGCCGGCAGGTACGAGTTTGCCGCCGTACTTACCGTCCCAGCCTTGGTCGGGATTATGGAACTCTGCCATCTTTTCTCCCCAACGGTTAAAGATATAACATTCGAAATCGACAATTGATTTATAGCTCACTTTCCATTCATCGTTCACACCCTCGCTTGCGCCCGGAGAAAATGCGTTGGGGCATAGGAGTCTCGACTCGCCGATGCTCACTGTATAGGTGTCGCCGAAATATTCGCACTGTCCCGTGGCGTCGGCACACATGAAGCGCACATAGACCGTCCCCATCTCGGTGAATGTATATGTGAAATCGAGATCGGCAATCCGGAAGGTGATGTCCTCAAAGTCCTCGTCACGGGCCATCTGCCATTGTGTGAAGATGGCGGCATCGCTCACTGCGGCTTCGAAATGGATCTCCACCGGTGCTGAGCCCCCGAGGTTTGCAGTCTCGGTCTTTATCTCGTTGAGCGACTCACGAACCTTCTGCGACGCACTGGTCACGGCGCGTACCGATGTAGCCGTAAACCGGCTGGAGCTGACTTCGTTTTCCATCCCCCACGCTCGCAGAAACCTGTCGCCGCTGAGGGTGAAATATGTGTCGCATAAAGGTGCGTCTATGCTGAACGTTCCGTTTATGCTGGTGAAATTGACTGATTGCTCCGATGAGTTGAATGTAGTGTTGTCGGCATCGCCCACAAGCGTGGTGTACTCCAGCGTGATCTGACGGTCAATCTCGTACGATCGGCCGTTTATACCGTGGTAGTACATCGCAGGAGCCGATCCGTCGGTCTGTAGGAACGTGCGGTCGCAGTCCTGATCGGGAGCCGGATAAATGGCTGATATGGTGTAGGGGGCGGCTGAATAGTCGGCTATCCAGTAGTAGGTGGTGCGTCCCGATTCAGTAAAGGCGTATCCGCTATTGCCTTGAATCCCGGTGAGTGTCAGCTCAGTGCCGTTGCGTGATATGGTGGTGGGATCCACCGGTTCGGTCGAGGTGGCACCCGTGATGCCGAATGTCGCGACATCTACAGCCGAGGCTGCCGACGATGCTGTATAGATAAGGCTCAGTCCTGAGGTGGTGTTGACAACGTAGACCCCGGCAAGTCCGGTCGATGCGGTCACATCGATGGCCACGGGCTGTAGGGATGTCCCCTCAAAACGCAGGGCGCCATGCGCCGCAAGGGAGAATATGATTAGTGTTATTGCTGAAAGTGTCCTGTACATTATGTTGGTTTTCGGAAAAGACAAAGTTACTATATTTTCAACGATTTTTCCGTTGTTTTATTGCTGCTTTTCATTCGCTTTGCCAATCCGACAGGAAAGCAGTGGCTCGATCCACTGCACACTGGAAGGCGGTCGGTTGTCCCGGGACTGTGATAAATAGGTGGACTGTCCCCGGAAACACCTCGTGATCAACGGCAATGCCATTCCCTCTGAGCCTGTCGCAGAATGCCGATCCCTGATCTCTCAATACATCCCGTTCAGCCCCGATTAGCAATGTCCGCGGTAGGGCGGATAGTTCCTCGTCCGATGCGGTTAGAGGCGAAATCAGAGGCTCTGTCTTTTGTCGTTCAGTGCGGTAGGCGCGGTTGAAGGCATCCATCTCTTTAGCCGGTAGTGCTGCCACCGATCCATATTCTGTCCACGATCCGGCCGTTTCTCTGTCGGATAATGTGACCGGGTAGAACAGTATCATGGATCGGATCTTGTCTCGCCGGAGCATCGTGGATGCTATCGCGAGATTGCCCCCTGAGCTGTCGCCACCTATGGACACGAGTTCCGGACTTGAGCCATAGTCCGAGGCGTTGCCCCATATCATGTCAATGGCTTCTGTGATGAAATCGAGACCTTCGGGATACGGGTGTTCGGGAGCCAGCGGATAGTCTATGGCCGCCACCATTGCTTTTCCGGTGGAGGCTATGGCTGCGCAGAATCGGGAGCAGCTGTTTATGCTTCCTACTGTCCATCCGCCTCCGTGGAGATATATGAGCAGTGGCAGAGGGGCTTCACTCTTGTGTCGGGATCTGAACAGTACTATCCTTGTGGATAGTGAATCAGTCTCGACATTGGCCGGTATCTGTGGCTGCTTGTTGCGGCCATGGCGCACTTGCTGTAGTTTGCTATTGTCTCCGTCAATGGCAAGATTGATAGCCTCTACCCATATATCCGCCTGATCAGAAGGTATTGTACTGAGAAAATTGTCGGCTTCGTTGCACATTTTTTCCGCGATGGAGCCATCTGTTTTTGTTTCTGCCACGGATGCGGATGCGGCCACTACCGACATTAGTGTGATTATACAGCGGATTTTCATTTGAGGAATCTATGAACTGGCTGCAAAGATAGCGATTTTTGAGTTACTGGTTAGTGTTCGCTTTTGTATCAGTGCCATCGCCTCGTTGCCGGGCGAACGCATGAGTGAAGTAGACGGTGAACACCGGAAACAGGATAAGCCCCTCGGCCGACAGGACAACGCCGATTGCTTTCCCGGTAGCTGTGACCGGATTCACATTGGAGCCGCACGTGGTCATCTGCATCACGGAATACCACAGCGACTGCCAGTAGTTGTAGACTCCGGAGTTGACCGGCGATTCTTCTACATAGAACATCAGGCTCAGGAAATAGAGCGTGGCGACGAGCATGATGATATAGCCGCCGAACATACTCGTAATCCAGTTTTTCGACATTATATCCCAGGTTATGGCAAGCACGTATGCCGCGCGTATCATCGGTACGAATCTGAGAAGATAGGCCACTTGGCCGTCAATATGGATGCCGAGATGGTGCAGGATGGTGGTATAGGGGATGCAGACTATGATGAACACCAGATTGCGCAGCAGGAAGTGGAGCTTGCGTGGCGAGAGCATCCATTCTGCAAAAATCTCTATCTCAAAGAATAGGCAGATCCACATCTGCACTTTCAGATACTGCTCGGATGTGACAAACGATACGTTGAGCATAGTGTCGTAGGTGATATAGGCTATCAGACCTAACGCTCCGCCCAGAACGAGAATGTGCAGCACAGGGAGTAGCCTCCTGCGCAGTGATTCTTCAATCTGTTTTAGTGAAACGGATCCCATGGACGTTGCGGTATTGGTTTGTTACTACAACGTCTGTATGGGGCAAACTGTTTCAGATCACCTCCATGTCGGCCTGGAGTCGCTGACGCACCACTTCGTAGATCAGTACTCCGGCCGCAACCGATACGTTGAGCGATTCTATGTTGCCGAACATCGGGATCGAGACAAAGGTGTCGCATTGACGGAGAACATCCGCAGATATGCCGGTATCCTCTGCGCCGAGAACCAGTGCTGTCGGGACTGTGTAGTCGGTGGTTGTGTAGTTGATATCCGCTTTTTCCGACACGGCTACTATCTTGTAGCCCGAGTCTTTGAGCAGTCTGATGGCAGAGAGGGTAGAGGCTTCGCGACACACGGGAATATGGTGCAGGGCACCGGCGGATGTCTTGATGGCATCGCCGCCTACGCTTACGCTTCCATGGCGTGGTATGACAATCGCGTCTACTCCGGCACATTCGCATGTTCTGGCTATAGCCCCGAAGTTGCGGACGTCGGTGATGCCGTCGAGCACAACTATGAACGGCAGCACTCCGGCTTCGAACAGCTGAGGCACGAGATGGTCAAGTCTATGGTATTCAACTGCGCTCATCATGGCTATGACGCCCTGATGGTTCTTGCGTGTGATGCGGTTCAGACGTTCGCCCGGCACGCGCTGTACAACGATTCTGTGCTGTCTCGTCAGTTCAAGAAGCTCTGCGGCGAGATCGCCGGTCAGGTCTTTCTTCATCATGATCTTGTCGATCTCTTTTCCGGCCTCTATGGCCTCGATAACGGCTCTGATGCCGAAGATATAGTCGGTGGGCTGCATTGTTGTTAGAGTATGTTTACTTTTGGGTAAGCAGTGTGGTGGCTGTGGCTCTTGCCGCGGCGTTGTTGGGATCGCCACTCAGCATCAGGGCCAGTTCGCCGATACGCTGTTCGGGGGTTAGACGGATTATGTTGGTGTGTGTGGATGTCTCGTCATCCTCTTTGTAGACTTTGAAATGGCTGCTCCCTCGGGAGGCAACCTGTGGCAGATGGGTGATGGTGATAACCTGCATGTTGTCCGACATTTGGCTCATCATCCGCCCCATTCGTGAGGCTACATCGCCGGAAACGCCTGTGTCAACTTCATCGAATATGATGGTGGGGAGCTCAAACAGCGATGCCACAATGGACTTGACCGAAAGCATCAACCGGGAGATCTCGCCGCCGGAAGCCGCTCCGCTGATAGGGATGGGCTCTTGGCTCTTGTTGAAGGCGAAACGGAATTCAACGTTGTCTATGCCGTCGGGGCCGAGATCTGATTTGGCTACATCGATCACACATCGCAGATTTTTCATGCCGAGTGGCATTGCGGTTTCCGTGAGGGTTGCCGCGAATTTTTCTGCGGCTTGCTGCCTATGGGTCGATATCTCGCGTGCCGCTTCCAGCGCGCGTTTGTGGGCTGAACGCACTTCGTGTTCAAGTTCCGTCAGTACGTTTTTGCTGTCGGCAAGCGCGTCAAGACGTGAACGTAGGTTCTCTCGGATAGCCGCCAGCTCCGCGTCGCTGTCAACAGAATGTTTGCGCATGAGCGTGCGGATACGGTCTATTCGTTTTTCAACGAAATCAATATCCTCCTGTGATGCTGTTGCCGTTTCGGAGTTCAGATCGGTTATGGTCTCGGCTATGTCGTTAAGCTCGATCCCTACGGCCTCCAGACGTTCATTGATCCTGTCGTCGTCGGAGAATAGGTTTTCGATCTCCGCGCAGGTGTCCTGTAGCTTGCGTAGCTGCGACAGTATGCTCGTATGTCCCTCGCTGATGGTTTCGGAGGCTTCGGTCAGATATGCCCGTAGTTCGGTCTGGCTCGACATGGTTTCAAGCTCTGTCTCCAGTTCCTGTAGTTCGCCGGCCTTTGGATCAAGTTCGTCAAGCTGCTGGAGTTGGAATTCCATGAACTCGGCATTATCGCGGTCGCGGACAAGGGCGCTCTTTGTCGATTTGAATCTGCGCATGGCCGATTTCAGATCGGCGTATAGCCCGGCGTATGTTTCCAGCCGCTCTCCGTTTCCGGCTATCGCGTCGATAATGCGCAGTTGAAACTGGGGTTCTGATAGGAGCTGGTTCTGGTGTTGCGAATGGATGTCTATGAGCATGCGCCCCACCTGTTGCATGGCTGTAAGGGTGACAGGTGAATCGTTGATGAATGCACGTGAACGTCCCGATGGCGACAGTTCGCGGCGTAAGATCATCTGTTCTTCATCCCATTCAATATCGTTTTCGCGGCAGTAGGTCGATAGTGTGGTGTTGCATGCCACATTGAATTTTGCCTCTATCACGGATTTGCTGTCGCTTCGGGCTATGGTTCGGCTGTCGGCCCGGCCGCCTAAGAGAAGTCCGAGCGCACCGAGTATGATCGATTTTCCGGCTCCTGTTTCGCCGGTGATGATATTCAATCCTTTGTTGAATTCAATGTCGATTGAATCGATCAGTGCATAATTGGATATGTGGAGTGATTCTAACATCGGATCTTCTTTTATCTTGTGGCTGGTGGATTCTTGATATCGTTCAGTCTTCCTTGATCTGTCGGATACAGGGTGGTCAGTAGGTCGTAGACATCATCGCGTTCCGATTGCGAGCCCTTGCTGTATATGTTTATGAGTTCGTCAAGTTTGGCATCGTGCCACATGTTGAGAACAACGGACATCGGTTGCTTCTGATTGATCTGACGCAGCGTCTCGAGCGATCGGGTGATGGTGGCTCGTCCTTTATCCGGACCGACCGACATTTCGTCAAGACCGCGGCGGTGGTAGGTATAGATCATGTCACGTACAGATTCGGTCGACGGATCCTGGAAGGCGTTCATGATGGCCCAGCGGTTGCGGTTGTCCTCAAAGGCTTTCCAGCCCGTCTCGCCGGCCGATTGTGCCAGTTGGACTATGGTCGACAGTCGGTCGAGATATTCCTGGCCTCCACGGGAGGAAAAGGAATCGAAATCAACCGTCAGTATCAGATAGGCATAGAAATTCAGTATCGCCGTCAGGTTGCTCTCCATTGTGGTTTCGGAGAACACAAGCGGCTCATGTTCCTGATAGCTGAACTCTATCTTCGTGTCCTTGAGATTGATAAGGGTGGTTGTGTAAGAGCTGTTGTAGACCGGGCGTGTCGACTGTACCTGTAGATCTCCTTTGATCACATCATCGGCATATTCCCTGACCGTCAGGAACAGACGGCATTCTATCTTTTCGTTTGGCGAGAATTGGGCGGATGTGAATTTGGTGGTGTTCATATAGTCGTTGATCGCCTGCTGCAGGTTCTCGAACACATGCTCTGAGCCGGATATATTGTCGGCGTTGATCTCCACCGAGCAGTTGAGTTCCTGCGAATGGACATCGGCCGGACGCATGATGGCGCTCAGCAAAACGGCTCCGAGGGAGTATGTCAGTTTCCGCAGGTTCATATCCTGTATTATATGCTTTTAGCTTTTATGTATTTCTGTGATAGCTTGCATTATCTCACGGGCAACTTCCGTTTTCTGCATGAGCGGCAGTGTTTTGGATTCGCCGTCGGGTTGGATCATGGTGACTATGTTGGTGTCCGTGCCGAAACCGGCACCGGGATCCGACAGGGAGTTGAGCACTATCATGTCAAGGTTCTTGCTCCTGATCTTCCGTTCGGCGTTTGCCTTGCCATTGTCTGTCTCAAGTGCGAATCCTACAAGGGTCTGTCCCTCTCTCTTCATCTGGCCGAGGGTGGCGGCGATGTCGGGATTCTTGACAAGGCGTATGGTCGGTATCTCGTCTGTCTCGCGTTTGATCTTGTGGTCGTGGGGATCTGCCGGAGCGTAGTCTGCAACAGCCGCACACATTATGGCGATGTCTGAACCCGGGAAGTGTTCAACGGCGGCATCGCGCATCTGACATGCCGATTCAACGTTGACAACCTCCACTGTCCTTTCATTAGGTTTGATGGCAACAGGGCCGCTGATCAGCGTCACTTCTGCGCCCATCCGTGCCGCGGCATCGGCTAAGGCGTAACCCATCTTGCCCGTTGAGAAATTGCCTATGAAGCGGACTGGATCTATACGCTCGTATGTCGGACCGGCGGTCAGCAGCACCTTCTTTCCGGCCAATGGCTTGTCGGTGGCAAAGAATTGCTCCAGCACTTCCACTATCTTCTCGGGTTCTTCCATCCGGCCTTTCCCTATCAGATGGCTTGCGAGTTCGCCGCTGGCCGGTTCGATTATATGGTTGCCGTAGCTGCGGAGGGTTTCGATGTTTCGTGTGGTGGAGGGGTGAGCCATCATGTCGAGATCCATTGCCGGTGCCACGAATACTGGTGCTTTGGCCGATAGATAGGTGGTCACGAGCATGTTGTCGGCGATCCCGTTGGCCATCTTGCCGATGGTGCATGCGGTGGCCGGGGCTATGACCATGGCATCGGCCCAGAGGCCTATGTCTACATGGCTGTTCCATTGGCCCGTGTTGGCGGTGAAGAAGTCGCAGATTACGGGCTTGCCGGTCAGTGCTGAAAGGGTCACCGGGGTGATGAATTCTTTGCCGGAAGGCGTGATCACAACCTGCACTTCCGCGCCGCGCTTCACGAGCAGACGGATAAGTGTGGCCGATTTATAGGCGGCGATACCGCCTGTGATTCCGAGTACGATATGCTTTCCCTTTAGCATGGATTGATGTTCTCTTACTTGTTTGACGACTTCTTGACTCTCAGCATCACAACAGCGAAACAATCCTTTGTGTTCTGGGGAAAATCGCCCTGCATGATCCATCCGTAATATCCCGTATCGGTCTTCAGTACTTCTTCCGCAAGGTGTCCCTTGTATTTGCCGAAATTGATCACTTCCCTGCGCTGGTCGTCATAGATAAGGCGTCCGGCGAAATCAACCATGTTGGAGTATGTGGAATACTCTGACAGGGCTTTCATGTCGTTGGGCAGGTCGTTGTAACGGTCGAGCTGCGCTTTCAGCACTTCGTAGGTCGCACGGGTGTCGGCGTTGGCCGAGTGGGCGTCCTCAAGGTTGCTGCCGCAGTAGAATTTGTAGGCGGCCGAGAGGGTGCGTTGCTCTTTCTTGTGGAAAATGGTCTGCACGTCGATGAACCTTGTGCGCGACAGATCGAGTGTCACTCCGGCTCTGTGGAATTCCTCCAACAGCAGTGGGACGTCGAAGCGGTTGCTGTTGAAACCGGCTATGTCGGAATCGGCAAACAGCTCGGCAAGCGATTTGGCTATCTGGCGGAAGGTAGGTTCATTGGCTACATCTTCGTTGGTGATATGATGGATCGCTGTGGCTTCCGCCGGAATGGGAATTTCGGGATTGACGCGGCGCGTCTTCTCGATCTCTTGGCCGTCGGGCATCACTTTTATTATTGAGATCTCCACAATCCGGTCGTGGGTCACGTTGGTGCCGGTGGTCTCAAGATCGAAAAATACTATAGGTTTGGTCAGGTTGAGTTCCATTTGTCAGTATGTGGGATTAGTCGGCGATGTTCATCGGCATCAGGATCATCAGCAATTCGCAGTCGGTGTCGTTGTCCGAGGGTAGGCAAAGTGCCGGACGCGACGGATCGGCGATCTTGAAGGTGACATCGGATGTGCCGAATGTCGATAGGATCTCTATCAGATACAGGCTGGAGAAACCCATGCGCATCTCGGGGCCGTCATAGCTGCATGGAACGGATTCCCAGCCGGAGGTGCCGAATGAGTTGTCGGATGCACGCAGGGTGACTTTATCGGGTGCGAAGTTGAATTTCACGAGGCCACCGCCTTCGTCGCCAAACACGGCTACACGGCGTACTGAGGTCAGGAACGACTGGCGGTCAACGGTCAGTGTGTACGGGTTGTTCTGGGGGATGACGCGGTTGTAGTCGGGGAAGTTGCCTTTGATCAGACGGCAGTCGAATGTGAAGGAGGGCGATTCAAACAGCACTGATGTTGAGTTGACACGTACTTTTATGTCGTCTTCTTTGGAGAATACGTTTTTCAGCACGGCTGCACCTTTGACGGGAAGGATGAATGAGCAGCTCACACCCGGTTGATTGGTGTTGTTGGTGTAGCGGACAAGTTTACGGGTATCGGTGGCCACGAAAACTATGCCTTCCGGTTTGACATCCCATAGGATACCCATCATCTGCGGACGGATCTCGTCGTTGCCCACTGCAAAGAGGGTATTTTCGATTCCTTTGAGTGCCTGCTGGGCGGTGCATGTGAATTCGATGCTGTCGCCCTGTGCTTCTGGTGCTATACGGTCGGGATATTCCATGCCGTTGATGGCAACGGTGTTGTAGCGGCCGTTGCTGTAGCTTATCTCGATCTCGAAGTTCTCGTCGTTGATGTTGAACTCGATTCCTTGATCGGGAAGCTCTTTGAAGAGTTCCACGATGCGGCGTGCGTCAAGACAGAAGCGGCCGCTTCCCTCGGCATCGGCAACCTGCAGGCGGCCAACAAGTGAGTTTTCCATGTCGGCGGCTTTGATGATCAGGGTGTCATCTTCGAGTATGAACAGGAAGTTGTTGAGGATCTGCATCGTGTTCTTGGCATTGATAATCTTGCTCACTGCCGACACGTAGTTGTAGAGTGTCTTGCTCGATACGTTGAATTTCATTGTTGGCTTATGTTTTAGTTGTTATTATTCAATTTGTTGTGGGGTGGATCAGTCGAACACATCCTCTATCGAGGATTCAACCTCTTCTCCTTCATCTCCCTCTCCGGCAAAGTCACTGCCGCAGAGATCAACTCCGGCCGGGAATTCAAATCTGACATCCTGGGAATAGGGTAGTGTGCGGTCGGCAAACACTTTCTTCATGAATAGTCCGTAGATCGGAAGTGCCATCGCTGCTCCCTGTCCGTAACCCATATTGTTGAAGTGGATGAATCGCTCTTCGCCTCCTACCCATGCGCCGGCCACCAATTGCGGTGTGAAGCCCATGAACCAGCCGTCGGCGTTGTAGTTGGTCGTTCCGGTTTTGCCACCCATCTCTGCTGTCAGGTTGTAGGGTGCGCGGCGGAGTCGTGCGCCGGTTCCGCTGTCAACCACATTCATCATCATCGACAGGATCTTGTAGTAGGCATCTTCCGAGATCACCTCTTTATGCTGGGGCGTGAATTCTGTGATTATGTTGCCGTTGGAATCGGCTATGGCGGTCACGAAGATCGGATCAACTTTCATTCCTTTGTTGGCGAATGCGGTGTAGGCTCCTACCATCTCGCGTACCGACACGTCGGCGGTGCCCAGGGAGAGCGACATCACGGGATCAAGCTTGGAGGTGATGCCGAAGCTCTGCATTGTTCTCACGAGCTGACCCGGTGATAACTGGCTGATCAGTCGTGCCGATATCCAGTTGTTGGAGTTGGTGAGCGCCCAGCGCAGGTTCACCATCTCGCCGACTCGCGCTTTTCCTGATCGTGGTGTCCATTGACGTCCGTTGTCATAGATGATCGGCATGGTGTTGGAGAACATGTCGCAAGGTGTGTAGCCCTCTTCCATGGCGTAGGTATAGAGGAACGGTTTGACTGTCGATCCTATCTGGCGGCGTCCGGTCGAAACCATGTCGTACTGGAAGAAGTTGAAGTCGGGGCCTCCGACATATGCCTTTATATGACCGTTGACTGGATCCATGGCCATGAAGCCTGTGCGTAGTATGTGTTTCTGATATAGCAGTGAATCCATCGGGGTCATCACGGTGTCAACAGCTCCTTTGTAAGTGAATATTTTCATCTCCTGGGGCTGGTTGAACGATTCGCGGATCTCCTGCTCTGTTTTTCCGGCCTTCTTCATGTTGCGGTAACGGTCGGTCTGCTTCATGGCATTGTGGATCAGATGGTTCACGCGTATTTCCGACACTTCTGTGCGGTTCGTTGAATATGGTGCGCTCTTCGATCCGCGTTTTTCGCGGAAGAATGCCGGCTGAAGGTATCCGCCGAGATGTTCGGCAACGGCTTCCTCGGCATATCGCTGCATGCGTGAGTCGATGGTGGTATAGATTCGCAGACCATCGTTGTAGATGTCATATTTCGAGCCGTCGGGCTTGGGATTCTTCTCTATCCATCCGAACAGCGGATTGCGTTCCCATTCAATGGAGTCGGCACGGAATTTGTCGCCTTCCCATGCCATGTAGTTCTCTCGTTCCGGCTTCTTGGCGCGGAGCATGTAGCGCAGTTCTTCACGGAAATACGGCGCGATGCCCTGTTTGTGATCCACGCGGTGGAAGTCAAGCTCTATCGGCAGGAGGCTCAGTGAGTCGAGTTCCGCTTTGGTGATCATTCCGGCTTTGTGCATCTGCTCGAAAACAACATTGCGGCGTTCGAGCGTGCGTTCCGGGGCGCGTACCGGATTGAAGATGGACGGGTTCTTGACCATGCCTACAAGCATTGCGGCCTCTTCGATTTTCAGGTCTTTCGGATGTTTGTTGAAGTAGACCTGGGCTGCTGATTTGATGCCGACGGCGTTGTAGAGGAAGTCAAACTGATTGAGATACATTTTGATGATCTCCTCTTTGGTGTAGAATCGTTCGAGCTTCACGGCAATCATCCATTCGATCGGTTTCTGCAATGCTCGGCTCAGAAGTCCGCTGCTCTCGGGGGAATAGAGCTGCTTGGCAAGCTGCTGGGTGATGGTTGAGCCGCCACCTGCGCTCTTGTCCATCATCAGGAAGGTCTTGAATCCAACGCGACCCAATGCACGGAAGTCGATGCCTGAGTGATCCATGAATCGGGAATCTTCGGTGGCGATCAGTGCGTTCACCACATGCTCCGAGATCTCGTCATAGTCGGCATACACTCGGTTGCCGGTGTTGCGGAAGAAACGACCCATCTCCTCGCCGTCGGCTGTGTAGATGACGGATGCGAATTTGTCTGCCGGATTTTTCAGTTCCTCCACATCGGGCATGTAGCCGATGATGCCGTTGTATATCAGGACAAAAAACAAGAAGATCAGCAGCATGAAGCCACCGGCGGCACACCACATTAGTTTCACTATGTTGCGCCCTTTCGATTGTTTGTCAGTTCTATCTTTTTTCATGATCTGTTGTCTGTTTGCAACTCAGCCGCTTGCACTGTGTATGCTGGTGCGGCCTACTATCCGAATATCCTACAAAGTTACTTAATTTTTCCGCATTTATGGTGCCTTCTACCCAAAAATAAAGCGGATCGGTTTAATCTTATGGCAAATTAACATTTTGCATGGTCTGCCGTCGGCAAAGTTACTGCTTGGGGTGAGCAATAAAAACGAGTATAAATGTTAAATTTTGTTATAAAAACCGGCGGCATCTTTGGGTGATGTCGCCGGTTTGGTGTCTATGTGCTGATTTACAATGATCAGCGTCCTGATGAACCGATGAGGTTGAGGATGGAGTTGCGCAGTTTTTCTTCCGCATTGAGCTGCTCGAGGGTCAGATGCATGCGGTAACGCCAGTAGTGACGGGGATTGGCAGGGATGTTGATCTGCTCGTCGCGCGGATCCTGACGACGCAGTTGCCCGTCGGTCGACAGCCAGTCCTGAAGTGGAAGCACGCACAGCATGGAGGGCGATTTCAGGTGCTGGTCTACAATCTGATGGCAGATCCACGGCTCGGCGAAGTATGGCGCTTTGCCTTGATGGCCAAGTACGTGGTTGTAGAATCTCTGTGTGGCTGCCGGATCGGATTCCCACCATTGGCGGATGCCGCCCATATCGTGGGTGGAGGTAGTGCATACCGACAGGTAGGGGTAATGCCATGTGTCGGCAAATTCAACTGCCGGATCTTTCGGCATGCGCTGGATCTCGAGTGACAGGATCTCGAGTCGTCTCATCACGTCGGGAACGCATGCCGGTATCATGCCGAGGTCTTCGGCGCAGCAGAGCATGTCGGTGGCTTCGATCAGTGGCGGAAGTTTGGCCATGGCTTTCTCATGCCAGAATCCGTTGTGGCGATGATAGAAGAAGTCGTCATATAGGCGGTTGAATGCCCATTTATCGTAGTCGTTGAGCGATCGGTATATGTAGGTGCTCTGTGCTGCGATACGTGGGTGGTATTTCCCTTTCTGGTAGGGGTCTTCGATAAACAGCACGTTGTCTATCAGCTGCATTAGCCCTTCGCAGATGCGTTCGTTGCGCTCGTCTTTTGCCTTGGATGCGAAATGGTCGGCGACGCGACGCTGTGTTGAAAATTGGCTTTTCAGTCGGTAGCGTCCGTTTTCTATCGGCTCGATATAGGTTGCCCGTACCTCGTCGGCATATTCGCCGAATATTTCGTTGAGCTGATAGTCAACGATGTAGGGCTGGGTGAAGACCTCGCCTTGGAAATAGAAGTCGAAGCTGTAGCGCATCTCGTCGGGTGTAAGCGGCATGGCCGGATTGAACACGCCGAGCAGCCCGTGAAGGGCATCCAGGGGTATTTGCCAGATGCGGAAGAAGCCGAGCACGTGGTCAATGCGGTAGGCATCGAAATATTCCGCCATTTTTCTGAAACGGGCTTTCCACCAGGCATATCCGTCGCGTGCCATCATGTCCCAGTTGTAGGTCGGGAAGCCCCAGTTCTGTCCCATGATGGAGAAGTCGTCCGGTGGAGCGCCGGCTGAGCAGTCGAGGTTGAAGAGTTCGGGATTGGTCCATGCGTCTACGCTGTTGCGCGAGATGCCGATCGGGATGTCTCCCTTGATCGCAACGCCGAGTGAGTGGGCATATTCGCGTGCTTCACGCAGCTGCCGGTCAAGATGGTATTGGATGTAGTAGATATAGTCTATCTCCCGTTGGTGACTGCTGATGAAGCGGTCGGTCTGCTCGGGGGTGTAGGTCGCGTATTCCTCCCATGCGCTCATGTCGGCGGTTTTGTAGAGATCGCGAAGAACACAGAATGCCGCGTATGGCTTGAGCCACCCGATATTGGCGTTCAGGAATCGCTTGAAGTCGGGCGATGTCATCTCAGCCTCACCCTGCTGGGCGAACAGCAGACGGGTGAATTCTTCTTTGGCGCGGTTCACTTGTTCGTAGTCCACGGTTTCGCTGTTGTTGAGCTCTCGGGCCAGCGCGTCGAAGCGTGATTGCGCTTGGCGGTCGTTGAGCTGACCCATATCCTGAAGCCGGAGGTACATGGGGTGGAGCGCAAAACAGGATATGGCGTTGTAGGGGTATGAGTCGGTCCATGTGTGGGTCATGGTGGTGTCGTTGATCGGCAGCAGCTGGATCATTTTTTGTCCTGTGGAGGCTGCCCAGTCGGCCATCGGCTTGAGGTCGGCGAAGTCGCCTACACCGAAATCTCTCTCGCTGCGCAGCGAGAACACCGGAATGGCAACTCCGGCTCCGCGCCAGTGGGGCAACGGATTGCAGAAACGCAGTCCGGCCACAACGATCGCTTCGTTTCCTGTGATATCCGGAAGTGTCAGCACGCGGTTGTTGCAGGTGTCCCAGCCTAAGGCATGATGGTCAGATTCGCGGATCACGAGGAATTTGTATTCGGTCGTTTCCCCGGAAAATTCTTTCAATGGCAACTCAACGCTCCATACGGGAAACGCAGAGTCGTTCATCTCCACAGCTTTTGCAGGATCCCAGTTACCGAGAATGTCGGCAGAGCCGCTGATGGCCAGGCGTTCGCCCGGCAGTAGGGTCGGTGCGCTGACGCTTATGGTGAGGGTGCCGGGGGCGATCTCTCGGGGTGTGTCGGGATGGCGGCGACGGCAGATGCATCGTGTGAATGCCTGTGAATAGAATGGCTTGTCGGAAGGCTGATCCTGCCAGTGGTCAAAGACTTCAGCTTCCGGAACATGAGGATCGAAGCGGAGTGTTCGGTTCTCTCCCCACTCCTGACGGTCTGTGCCATCTTCCCGTCTGATGAAATAGCGGTAGCTGATTCCGGATATGGCTGGTGACAGATCGATGCTCACGCTGTTGCGCTCTCCCGATAGATGATCGAGTGGAAGTGCTTTGTGTGGGTCGTTGTCACCAAGTTCCGGTATATTGCCGGAGATAAAGACCTGTTCACCGAAGTTGGTGTGGTAGTCGATGTTGAAGGTAATTCTCATGATCTGAGGTGGTGTGTAAGTATGATATGGTGTGATATTAATATGCTTTTATCCTTGCAATGGTTCATTCAATCCTTGCGTTGGCTTATCGTGGCCTCTGCTATGATGCTTCTTGCCATTGCAATGCTTCAAAAGTAGCAATTATTTGCCAAACCGCCAAACCTACACTCGCATGATCACCAAGATTGGCAACCTACCGCAATGGCTGGGAACAGCTGCGGTTGCTGGCATCCATCAATATCTCGCCCCATGTCAAGCGACCGCCCACGCCGCAGAAGCTGTTGCCGTTACCATGGGACAAAACGAAACGCCGACCGCAGGCCGACGTTAAAGAAGTTTCCAAGGAAGAGGCAAAAGCACGCTTCGAGCATCTCGCAGAGCGATGAGTGCTAATATCCGCCTGGACCCATCCACGGTCCCCATCCACCTTCATCCTTTTTGGGGCTAAATAACTGAATAATAGCAATTATACAAACTGCAACTATAAACAATTGGCCTAAAATTAGAAAAATTGTGAATAAGGGATCCCGAGCATATAGACTGCCAAGGATTTCAAAAAGGCTGCGAGATGTATCGGCGAGTATCATAGTGCTTGTACCTTTTGTATTATTTTCTGCTAATATATAAAATAATTAATTAATAAACAAGTAAAAACGCTGAAAAATGTCTGCAATCTCGACAACATAGGATAGCTACCGCAATGGCTGGGAACAGCTGCGGCTGCTGGTATCAATCAATATCTCGCCGTTCAAATTTTTTGATTGGCCACTGTGACGGCAATGGTGAGGCTTCAAAAAAAATGTGTGCAAATGGGGTTGCACACATTTTTTTGATGGGGTTGTTGTGGTGTCTCAAATGTTAGCCGCAACGGGAGGTGCCGCAGGAGGTGCAGATCAGGCAGCCTTCCTGATAGACGAGGGTCTCCTGTCCGCAGTTGGGGCAGACTTGCCCTTTTGCTTTGGTGCCGTTGGGGAGATATTTTTTCAGGGCGCGTTCTACACCCATTTTCCATGTGTTGATGCTCTGAGAGTCGAGTTCAAGTCCGCCAACGAGTTTCAGAACCTGATCGATAGGCATGCCATAGCGGAGGACTCCGGAGATCAGTTTGGCATAGTTCCAGTATTCGGGGTTGAACTTGTCGGAAAGACCTTCAATGGTGGTCTTGTATCCGCGCTTGTTGATGAACTGGAAGTCGTAGCGTTTGTTGCCTTTGTCGTCGATTGCCTTGATAATCTTGCCGTGGGTCACTGATTTTGGGCAGAAGATGCCGTCATCGTCGTCAGCAAGACCGGTGAAGATCTCGTATGGGCGACCATCGACCAGACCTACGAATGCAATCCATTTCTCTTTGTTGTTCTGGAAGCGAACCACATCGGCTTCAAGCTCGTTGGGGCGTTTGTGGTTGATGAGGGGCGACGTTTCGTTGGAGTCTTCTTTTTTCTTCTTTTTGTCAACGGAGATCAGGACGCCTGAACGGGATCCGTCGCGGTAAACGGTACATCCTTTGCAGCCGGAGCGCCATGCTTCGACGTACAGGTCGCCCACAAGTTCTTCCGTGACATCTGACGGAAGGTTGATGGTGACGGAAATCGAGTGGTCGACCCATTTCTGTACGCTGCCCTGCATGCGCACTTTCTCAAGCCAGTCAACGTCGTTGGCTGTGGCTTTGTAATAGGGTGAGCGTGCAACGAGTTCGTCAAGTTCTTCCTGTGTGTAGTCGGATTTGACCTCAATGCCGTTAATGTTCATCCAGGTGATGAACTTGGGGTGGTAGACTACATATTCCTCAAACGCGTCGCCGGACTCGTCGACGAAATCCACGCGCACTTCAGTGTCGTTGGGGTTGACCTTGCGACGGCGTTTGTAGACGGGCATGAACACCGGCTCGATGCCGCTTGATGTCTGGGTCATGAGGCTGACTGTGCCGGTAGGAGCAATGGTCAGACACGCAATATTTCTGCGGCCATGTTTTTTCATCAGCTCGTAAAGCTCTGGATCGGCCTCGCGCAGACGATTGAGATAGGGGTTGTTTTTCTCACGTTCGAAGTCGAACACTTCAAATGCGCCTCGTTCCTGGGCGAGGTTGATGCTCGAACGGTAGGCTGCCAGTGCGAGTTCGCGGTGAACCTGAGTGGAGAATGCTGTAGCTTCCGGGGTACCATAACGGAGTCCGAGGGCTGCGAGCATATCGCCTTCGCCGGTTGTGCCTACGCCTGTGCGGCGGCCTTTGAGGGTCTTGTTGAGAATTTTGGTCCAAAGATGACGCTCGGTCTGCTTAACCTCATCGGTCTCGGGATCTGAGTCGATTTTCTTGAGGATCATTTCGATCTTCTCACGTTCAAGGTCGATGATGTCGTCCATGATACGTTGCGCTTTGCCAACGTGTTTGCGGAACAGATCGAAGTCGAATCGAGCCTTATCGGTGAATGGATCTTTGACGTAGGAGTAGAGGTTGATGGCCAGAAGTCGGCAACTGTCGTAGGGACAGAGTGGGATCTCGCCGCACGGATTGGTCGAGATGGTCTGGAACCCGAGATCGGCATAGCAGTCGGGGAGGGATTCGCGTGTTATGGTGTCCCAGAACAGCACTCCCGGTTCGGCCGATTTCCATGCGTTGTGTACTATTTTCTTCCACAGACGGGTGGCGTCGGTTTCATGTGTGATCCACGGGTTGGGATCATTGGTCGGGAATTGCTGCTTGAACGGAGTGCCGTCAACGGCTGCCTGCATGAAGTCGTCGGTTATCCGTACTGATACGTTGGCTCCGGTCACTTTGCCTTCAGTCATCTTGGCATCGATGAAAGCTTCCGAATCGGGGTGCTGGATGCTCACCGTGAGCATCAATGCTCCGCGGCGTCCATCCTGAGCCACCTCACGGGTGGAGTTGGAATAGCGTTCCATAAATGGAACAAGTCCGGTGGATGTCAGTGCTGAATTTTTCACCGGTGTGCCTTTTGGACGTATATGTGACAAGTCGTGTCCTACACCGCCACGGCGTTTCATAAGTTGCACCTGTTCTTCGTCGATCTTGATCACACCGCCGTATGAGTCAGGTTTGCCGTCGATGCCGATTACAAAGCAGTTGCTCAGCGATGCCACCTGATGATTGTTTCCTATGCCGGTCATGGGGCTACCCTGGGGCACTATGTAGCGGAAATGATCAAGCAGTGAGAATACTTCTTCAGAGCTCATGCCATTGGGATATGTAGCTTCGATGCGTGCAATCTCATCGGCTATGCGTCGGTGCATGTCGGAGGGGGATTGTTCGTATATATTCCCGAAGGAATCCTTCAAGGCATATTTGCTGACCCATACTCGTGCGGCCAGCTCATCGCCGTCGAAATAGGCCAGTGAGGCTTCGTATGCCTCGTCGTAGGTGTAGGTTTTCGTTTCCACGGATTTGCAAGTGTGTATGATTGATTTTTGTGAATGCAAAATTTGCGATTATTTTTCAAAAAACAAAGCGATGTTTTCAAAATGTTGAAAAGTTGTCCGTTTTCACTCGTTAGTTTGTTGGTTATTAGTGCTTTGATTGATTTTGGATCTATATGTTGTTGTCAATAAGTTTTTTTGCTCTATTGCGGATTTGTTTTCTGTTTTGTAATTTTGGAAAACAATTAATTTATAGAATCATGCCAATACCGCAATATTTTCTTGACAGGCGCACGGTGCGCCGATTCTCTGATCGAGCTGTCGACATGTCCATGATCACTGAGATGCTTGGGGCTGCTGCACAGGCACCGAATACCGGCAACATGCAGCTGTATTCCGCCGTAGTGACTGTGTCGCCTGAAACCATCAAGGCTCTGGCTCCGGCTCATTTCAACCAGCCGGCATCGGTTGGATGCGCTGCGATGGTGACGTTCTGTGCCGATTTCAATCGGTTCGAGCATTGGTGCCGTGTCAGCGACGCGGCTCCCGGCTATGACAATTTCCAGGCTTTTATATGGGCTGTGATTGATGCCACGATATTCGCCCAGCAGTTCTGCACAATCGCCGAGCAGTCCGGACTTGGATGCTGCTACCTCGGCACCACCACTTATAATGCACCGCAGATTGCCGGGATCCTGGATTTGCCTAATCGTGTTGTGCCTGTTGTCACAATCGCCTTGGGCTGGCCCGACGGGGAGGCTCCGAAGTGCGATCGACTTCCAGTGGATTCGATTGTTCACATTGAAAAGTATAAGGATTATTCCGACGATGATATCCGGGATATCTATTCATATAAGGAGTCATTGCCTGAAAATAAGAATTTTGTGTCGGAAAATGGCAAGGAAACACTGGCTCAGGTGTTCACCGATGTGCGTTATAAAAAATCCGACAACGAATATTTCTCCAAACTCTATCGCGATTTTATCGGAGAACAAGGCTTTTGACAATGGAGACCGTCATTGCGAAAATCCGCTCTATGGGGGTCGATCTTCCTGCTGAATCTGTCAATAGGCTGATGCAATGCGTGTCACGGCGTTGTTTTACCCGGCGGCAGAAGATGGTCGAGGCCGGGGCGCGTGGCGGATACGCATATTTCATTGAAAAAGGGATCACGCGTTCCTACTGGCTTGTCGACGGTCAGGAGATAACCACATCTTTCTCCCTTGAGGGGAGCGTCGTGTTCAGCATGGATGAAATGTATTATGGCAAGGAATCGGAGGAATATGTGGAAGCTGTCGAGGCTGTTGAGGCTTATGCAATTGCTGTGGCTGATCTGCGGAAGCTTTGGACTGAAGATGCCGCTTTTGCAAGATGGGCGTTGCTGATCCATCAGGATGAATACCGGCGTCTACATCGTTCCCACAAAGAACGCCTGACTTTGGCTGCCGCCGAACGCTATGAGGCTTTCCGCACTCAGTTCCCGGAAGTGTGCCGTCGGGCACGGCTTGGCGATATCGCTTCTTATCTCGGCCTTACGCTTCCGACATTGAGTCGGCTGAGAGCGAAAAAGTGAATTTTTTGTCCTGCGACAAATCCTGAAGTATCGGCATGGCTTAATTTTGCACTCAAAAAAAGAAATGGAATCTGTTCAACGAAATCTTACAGCTCCGCAGCGATATATGCTCCTTGACGGCTTGCGAGGCATTGCGGCCTTGGTGGTGATCTGCTATCATGTAGGGGAGGGCTTTGCTACATCGTCCATGGATCAGGTGATCAACCATGGTTATCTGGCCGTCGACTTTTTCTTCATGCTCTCCGGCTTTGTTATCGGAAAGGCTTACGATGGGCGCTGGTCATCGAACAGACTTACTATAGGCGATTTTTTCCGACGTCGTCTGGTCAGGCTGCATCCTATGCTGATACTTGGTGCTGTTCTCGGACTGGTGGCCTTTGCGCTTCAGGGATTTGTCCAGTGGAACGGCACGCCGGTCGATATCCATTGGTCACTTATAGCACTTGTGCTGACCATGTTTTTCATTCCTGCTTATCCGGGATCGCCGTATGAGGTCCGAGGCAATGGCGAACTGTTTCCCCTGAATGGCCCGGCTTGGTCATTGTTTTTCGAGTATATAGGCAATATGGCTTATGCTCTGATCCTCCGGCGGCTGTCGACAAAGGCTCTGTTTGCTGTGACCGCATTGTCGGGTATCGGACTGGGCGTTTTTGCTATTGGCAATGGCTCCGGCACATATCATTTAGGTGTGGGGTGGTCGCTTGGCGATTACAATTTTATCGGCGGAATGCTCCGTCTGGGTTTTGGATTCTCGGCCGGATTGCTGATGGCACGTGTGTATGTGGATCGCCATATCCGCGGTGCCTTCTGGATTTGCACGGCCGGTATCGTACTGCTGCTTTCTATGCCGTTTGTCGGCGATGCGGAGTCGGGCACCGGATGGTTTAACGGACTCTACGACACCGTGTGCGTTCTTCTGGCCTTTCCGGCTATTCTTTTCGTCGGAGCTTCCGGCGATACCGGTAGGGAACGTCCCGGCGGATTCTATGATTGGCTCGGCCGCCTGTCCTATCCGGTCTATATTGTCCACTATCCCTTGATGTATCTGTTTTATGCCTGGGTATGGGCTGAAGGATTGGCGTTCGCCCAATGCTGGCATGTGGCTCTGGGGGTTGTGTCGCTGAGTGTCCTTGTGGCATTCGTCGCTCTGAAATACTATGATGAGCCTGTTCGGGCATGGCTGTCCTCGCGATCCTCGCGGAAATATTCTGTCGCTGCACCGTCAAAATCCGTCTGACAAACGAAGATAAAAGAGAAGCAACGGCTTTGGCCGTTGCTTCTTCATGTTTTCATGTTGTTACAGATTTGTTTATTTTATCAGGCAACTTTCGATTTGGTTAACATCGGTTTGCAGTTGTTTTTCGAGCGGCAGACGCTCTTCTATGTTCTTGCATGCATAGAGGACGGTGGCGTGTGTGCGCGACAGCCGTGTCCCGATTGCGGTCAGTGGCATTTTGGCGTGTTTCTTGGCGAGATACATCACCATCTGACGCGCGTCGGAAATCTCGCGCTTGCGTGATTTGGTGAATATCTGCTCCACGTCGATGCCGAAGTGGGTTGCCACTTCCTGAGTGATGATCTCGAAGTTGATCGGTCGATGGTTCACCTTCACGGCGTTGGCCAGCACCTTGCGAGCCAGGTCAAGGTTGATGTCTACATTGAGGATTGCGGCATGTGCGGTGATCGACACAACGATTCCCTCAAGTTCGCGGATGGAATCCGTCACGTTTGAGGCTATGTAGTCCACGACTTCCTCCGGCAATTCCAAACCATCCTGCTCGGCTTTCTGGCGAAGCACCTCTTTGCGCAGGTTGTAGTCGGGGTTTTCGAGTTCGGCGGTCATGCCCATCGTGAAACGTGAGATGAGTCGACGTTCCATTCCTTCCATTTTCGACGGACAGCAGTCACTGGCAAGGATGATCTGCTTGTGGTTGAGGATAAGATGGTTGAAGATGTGGAAGAATGTGTTTTGAGTGCTTTGCTTGCCTATGAGATCCTGAATGTCGTCAATTATCAGCGTGTCGATGCTCTGGTAGAAGTTGATGAAATCGTTGATCTTACCTGAACGCACGGCAGTGGTGAACTGGCTTTCAAATAATCGGGCTGTGATATAGAGCACCCTTGATGATGGGATGGTTTCCTTGATTCTGATGCCAATGGCCTGGATGAGGTGGGTTTTGCCTACACCCGGTGCTCCGAACACAAAGAGTGGGTTGAAGGTCTTGCATTTCGGATCGTTGGCAATGGCTTCGCCGATCGAACGCGCAACTCTATTGCTCATGCTGTCACAATAGTTCTCAAACGTATAACTGGGGTTGAGCTGTGCGTCGATTTCCTGAAGCTGTGTCTGACGGAACGGGTTGGATGAAGCTCCCGGTTTGGGTGCGACGGCCGGACTCGGCTTTGAGCTGCCGATGGTGACTCCGGAGGTCGGTTCGTTGCCCACTTGGTTAAAGTGGTAGTATAGTTTCATTGTCGGGCCGTAGACTTTGTAGAGTGTGCGGCGCAACAGATTGGTGTAGCGTTCTTCCAGCTGCTCAATAAAGAATTGGGACGGCACCATGAGTGTGAGTTTGCTGTCGGCGAAGCTCACGGAAGTCACAGGCTTGAACCATGCCTCATATTGTTCCGTCGGCAGGTTGTCGCGGAATATCTCGAGGCATTTATCCCAAAGTTGTTGATGGTTTTCCGTCATGAGAAAGTGTTCAATAATAGCATGATTTTTCAATACAAATTTCAGAAGTTTTTTTATTAAAAACAAGTGACTTTTTATTTGCAAATGTGATCTTTATTGCACGTTGCTGAAATACAAGGATTTAAGTTATACTTTAAATATTTGTGAAGTTTTACTTTAATAAATAGCTGTAAGTTGTCGTAAAATCAGCGTGTTGTTTGTGGTTGATTGCTGCATTGGGAGGTTGTGTCGGTATGGCGGTTGACCCATAAAAACGGCCAATTTACAAAGGTTCCCGAATGAAAACCATGTAAATTGGCCGAGTTTGTTTATTTGGATTGAATCTAAATAATGCTTATGTCTGCGCCTGTGACTTTTTTTGTTACAGGAGCTTGATGCTGATGTAGCGTTTAGGGTTTTTCTTAACGTCCTGAAGCAGCGAATCGAGGCTGGCTGAAGCGTTGTTGAGGTTGTTGTAGAGCTGCGCGTCATTCATCAGAAGTCCAAGCGATGAGTTCTGATTGTTGAGCTGAGCCATCAGTCCTTTGAGTGATTCAGAAGCCTGCATCACGTTGGTCATGGTCTGTTCCAGCGGCATGTCTTTGATCTGTGCCGATACGGTGGTCAGGTCGGATGCTATGGTGTTGAGGCTTGTCGACATGGTCTTGACGTTGGCCATTACGGTTGTGGCGTCGTTGGCTACACCGGGCATGCGGCTCATCACCTGATTGAGTTTTTCGCTCGACGACTCGATGTTGGCCATCGCTGATTCAAGGTGTCCGAGTGATTGACGCAGGGCAGGGTCGCTGGCGAGGGCGTTGAGTGATGTGATCAGGGAATCAATCTTTGGCATGATCTGCCCAACCGTGGGCAGGATGTCTTCTGTGATGCCCGACATAAGTCCGGCGGCTTTCTCTGTGGCAAGATTAGCTCCGATGGCCTCGTAGTTGGATGAGGTTCCGAGTTTGAGCTCTATCGACGCCGTGCCGAGCATGTCTGTGGCGAGGATCGCTTTCGTGCCTTCCGGAAGACGCAGTTCTTTGTCAAGGCTCATTTCCACTATGACGTTGCCGGGGTGGGCGTAGTCGTAATTGATGTCTCGTACCAGGCCTACTTTGTAGCCGTTGAGGGTTACGGGGGCTGATTGTGCCAGTCCTGCCACATTATTATATGTGGCGTAATAGTAGTTGGCCGGCTTCAGGATGTTGTTTCCTTTGAGGTATTCGATCCCGAAGTAGACAACGAATACGGCGGCGATTACGGATAATCCTATCGTAAATTCCTTTGAATATTTGAATTTCATATGCTGATGTTTTTTCAGAGGTTATGCTGTTTGTTTCTGTTAGGGCTATTTTATGCGTTGGCCGTCTTTTGTTTTTATTATGAAGGCATCGCTGAATTTCTTTTTGATTTCTTTGAGGGCGGTGTTTGCCTCTTCAAGTGAATCGTAGTCTCCGAAGGTGTATTTGTAGAGTTTGCCCTCGGAATAGTATTCCACCGGACTTAGACCTTTGAGTTTGGAAGATCCTGCCGGGACTTTTGTTGGGGTTGTGAATATCTGGATCTTGTATGTGATCTTGCCGGATTTGTTTTGTTTTGCTGTCGTGGTGTTGGCGGTCTCTACGTTGGCTTCGTTGTTGGTTTTTGTTGTTGAAGCTTTTGTTTTGTTTTTATTGCTGCCTATATTGTGCCCCAATGTTTTACGATAATTCTCAATACCGTTTGATATCGCTTCGGCTATTTTCTTGCAACCGCTTTCTGAATTAAGAAAACTCTCTCGGTTGGGGTTGCATATATAGTCCATCTCCACTAATATCGCAGGCATTGTGGAATGGAGCAGGAGCCACAGGCGTGATGTCTCGTTAACGTGATTGTCCTTTAGGCCGGCATGGCTGACGAGCTGTTTCTGGACTTCGTTGGCAAATGCGTTGCTCTTGCCCATCATCTTTGATTGGTTGATCTCTGTGAAGATATAATACTCTGGTGAGTTGTCGAAGCCTTTGTAGGTGGTCTGATAGTTGTCCTCAAGCAATATGGCGCTGTTCTCGCGCATTGCAAGGTCTATGTTGTCGTTGGCATTGCTGTTGCCGAGAACGTAGACGGAGGTGCCGGACAGGGATGTGCGCCGGGGATTTTCAAAGGCGGCCGAATTGCAATGGAGCGATATGAACAGATCGGCTTTGGCCTCCTTTGCTTTGTCCATGCGTCCTTTGATTGTCACGAATACGTCCGTCGTACGGGTGTAGACCACTTTTATGTCTTTGTAACGGTTGCTCAGTTCTTTTCCGAGCTTGAGCGCGACGGCCAGGTTTATGTCCTTTTCTTTGCATTTCGGCCCGAGGGCTCCGCTGTCTTTGCCTCCGTGGCCGGCATCGATCATCACAACGAAGTCTTTTGCCATACAAGGCTGTGTGCAGGTTGCGGCGGCGATTATCAATGCGATGATCGCTGTGGCAAATCTGCGGTGGAATGTTATTCGTCGTGACATGGACTTATGATGGATTGTCTGCAAAATTACAAAAAGATGCTTTAAAAACTGAATTTATTTTGTTTAAATGGGAAAGATGATGAAGAATTGCGTAAATTTGGCGATAAAATCAATGGTTATGAAAGGATTTTTTTCTCTGTTTTTGACAATTATATATGTTTCGTTATGTGGCTGTTCGGGATCTGGATTATCCGGCGTGGAGGCTGATTCTGTGCCGCCGGTGGCAATTGAACGTTTCGACAGGGCGGTGGGTTCGTTTGGAACCATGCCGGAATCCGGGAAAGATTCTGTGGTGTCCCTGTATGAGCCGGTGATCAAGGTGATGGGACGAATTGAGAATGTCGCGGATGCTGATTCTCTTATGTCTATGTTGTCGGCCTCAAGGGCGACAGCTGTTTTCCAGCCCGACATTGAGTCCTATCTCCCCGACCTGAGTGCGGCGGAGGCTTCGCTGGGAGTCCTGAAAGATAGAATGGCGGCTTCGGCGGTAGGCTTCCCATCACGGGTATTCGGCGCGGTTATCCCTTATGATCAGTCGGTGATCATTGCCGATTCGATAGCAATAATAGGTCTGAATCATTATCTTGGATATGATTATCCCGGATATGCCGGTTTTGATGATTACAGGCGTCAGTTGAAAGTGCCGTCAAGGATTGCCGGAGATCTGGCTGAGGCTTTGGTTTACACTTCGTTGCCTTATGTCTCTGATGCCGGGGCAACGGCTCTTTCGCGTATGATCTATGAGGGGCTTGTGCTGGCGGTCGTGATGGAGGCGTTGCCTGATCTGACTCTCCAATCGGCACTTGCCTATGACGATGGACAGATGGACTGGGCTTTGCAGAATGAGGCACGGATATGGGAGAAGATGGCTACGGATAATATGCTTTATAATAGTGATCCGGCTGTGGCTATGCGTCTGGTCGCGCCGTCGCCATCCACAAATATTGTCAATCCGTCATCGCCAGGCCGTATCGGACGTTTCGTGGGCTACAGGATTGTGGAGGCCTATCTGTCAGTCAATCCTGAAAAGTCGCCGGATCAGCTACTGTCGGATCGTGCCTATTATAATGCTTCTTTTCTTGTTGGTTCCGGGTATACGGGGCGTGGCAAATAGGGCTCCGTATAGGGAGTTTTGGGGTCTGCCGTTGCATGGTTAAGTAAAATTAACAAATGGCTCGGATCGCGCTTGGCAACACGGCTTCTGAGGGGTTGGAAAACGTAATATGCCTATTATCACCATGTTAAATTTTGCCATTGGGAAAGAAAAACGTACCTTTGCAGTGTTTTAATCATTGTGCGCGCCCAAAGAGTTGTGGCGCTTCGCCGAAAATCGGCGGGATTCCGGTAGTGTTGAAAAGTGTTTTTTCCGGCGGAATCTGATGTGTAACTTAAAAAGAATGTAATGAAGAAAATCACGTTGATCTTTGCGATCTTCGCTGTTCTTCTTTTGACTGTGTCGGCTGGAACCGAGCGTGAGTATAATGCCGTGGAAGGCATGAAAGCGCCTTATTTTGAGGTGACAGACGGTGATGACGGAATTTCTTGGTCATCCGACGGCAAGGACGGACGCTTTGTGATAGTGAATTTCTGGGCATCGGGCGATGCCTCTTCACGCATAGCTGCCAATCGCTACGATAGCTATGTTAAAAGTGTCGGAGAAGAACGAATCGGTCTTGTGTCGATCAATATCGACGAAAACAGGCGCCTCTTTGAAGAGATTGTGCGCCACGACGGAATGAATGGAGAATCGCAATTTAATGTTGAGACGGCTCAGGCTTCTGATCTGGTCAGAATGTTTGACATGTCAAATGGCCTGAAAAGTTTTCTGATTGATCCTGATGGGACAATCGTGGCCGTCGATCCGGCAACTGAGACTATTGCCGCTTTAGCATCGATATGATGCGGAGGCGTTGCTTAAAAATTTAAGGCCGGTTCCATATTGATATGGAACCGGCCTTTTTCTGATATATTGCTGTTGATTAGCCGCAGTGGAAATAGCGGTCCACAAGTTCTTTCATCAGCTTGCTGTCCTTACGGGCTTTCTCAGATGTTTCGGCATCATCGTAGCTGTTGAGCTTGGCTATCTGGGCATCGATCATTGATGGCGAGAACACGCCGTCAGCTTCATAAAGTGCGCGTTGTTTGTCCAATGCTGTGGCGGATTCAGCGCAGGATGCCGGAAGATGTTTCAGTGAAGCCAGTCGGGCGGCGTTTTCGGCGCGATGGATATCGACATCTACGTAAGTGTCGCGCGCAACGTCCAATGCGTGTTCCATTTCCCAGCCATGACGGCATGCAACGGCCAGGGCAGCCAGCAGCAGATAGACATCGGCGGAGCAGTCGGCGGAGCGGATCTCCACGGTCTGCTTGCCTTCCGGTGGAACGGGTGAGGCTTTGGAGCCGGGGTTAGCTGATGCGCACATGTCGGTGCCGTTGACCCAGCCCAGGGGTACGCGGACAAGAACCGATCGGTTTCTGTCGCCCCAGCAGATGTTGGTCGGGGCTTCCTGATGGGGCACCAGACGGAAATAGCTTGTTGGATTGGTATTGCCGAAAGCCGTGATCGAACGGGCCATATCCATCATTCCGGCAATCATTCTGCGTGCGTCGTCGCTGAGCTGTCCGTTTTCTGCAAGCATCATGTTGCGTCCGGTCTCAGGTTCGGTCAGGCGCATGTGTACGTGCAGACCCGATCCGGCTTTTCCTACGGTGATCTTCGGGGCGAAGGTCACATTGTAGCCCATCTGGCGCGCTGTGTTGCGGATTATCCATTTTGCTACAGCGAGCTGGTCGGCGGCATGGAGGGCGGCCACGGGGAGGAATTCGATCTCGTTCTGCTCGTAGATCATTCCGTCGGTGGTGAAATTGCCTACTTCTGAGTGGCCGTATTTGATCTGTCCGCCGGTCGATGCTATGCGGCTCATGCAAAGCGTGCGGAATTCGTTGAATTTTGCGAAGGGAGCCGATTCGTGGTAACCACGCTGGTCGGTGGCCGGGAAGGTGTGGTCATCGGGAGCTATTACGTAAAATTCAAGCTCGCCCATGGCGTTGAATTCAAGCCCGGTAGTCTCAGTGAAGGCCTTGCAGGCTTTTTCAAGGGTGTATTCCGGGGAGTTGGCAAGGCGTTTGCCGTCTTTGTCAAAGAATGTACAGAGCATGGTGACGGTAGGGATCTCGGCAAACGGATCGATAAACGCTGTCGAGAAACGGGGCAGCACATAGAGGTCGCTGTTGGAGGGATCTATGTGTTTGAAGAGGCTTGATCCGTCGACACGTTCGCCAAAGCTGAGGATTGTGTCGAGATAGGCGGCGTCGTTGATCACGAAATTCAGTGTCTTGAGACGTCCGTCGCCGGCCGGATACATGAAATTGACCATGCGGATGTCATTCTCGGTTATGTAGCCTATGATATCCTCCTTTGTGAATTCAGAGGCTGGCTTGCCAAGCTCTCTTACGAGTTGGTTGCTGTTTAGTTTGATATGGGAATCTGTTTTCATTCTCCTGAAAAATTTAGTGAGTCAATAATCTGATTTGCTTTGTCGAGGTCGCGCCCGAACACCATGAGTCGTAATTCTCCAAGGCCCGATGTCCCTATGGGGTATATCCTGGAGAAAAGCTCGTTGTCTATCACACACATTATCCCCTCTTGCCGGAGCGCTGCTTCGGCTATGTGGGCTTCTGCGTCGGAGATAAACTCTCTACAGACAACAAGCTCATTGTCGGTTTTGTCGTAGCGTAACATTGGTTATTTATATTTATAAACGTTATATTAATTAGCGAGGTTATTATAGTATAAAAAGGGACTACTCGCATAGTCCCTTTTTATGAGT
>OFFY01000252.1_pt1 | contig 55917 bp, 53 predicted proteins | sample 1521481 | NCBI WGS metagenome assembly OFFY01 (sample SAMEA3504117, study PRJEB24116) | mouse gut metagenome | biome: mouse gut; feature: mouse-associated habitat; material: faeces | place: Denmark | collected 2011
AGTTACTTGTACTTGCGAATCTGGAAAGTTATAATGCAGTTTTGATTAATCAGGGGAAAAGTCAAAAAGAACGAATGGAATTGTTATGACAGTTGGCAGTACAGCAATTACAGACATTGGCGACAGCGAGTCTGAATAATTTGCCGAAACTAGAAGTATAAAGGACAAAATATTAAAAAACTAAAAACCAGGAGGCAGTTTAATGAGCATCACAACACCACAGACCAGCATCCGCACCGGACTAACCTTCGGCGCGTACTTGGAAAAAAAGCCCGATCAAAACCAAACAGTCACATCCAAACCAGGCTTTGGCAGTCTTCTAAAGCAAACCATCCAAAGTCAGTCAAAGTCCACAGGCGAAGAAGCCGAAACCGCAGTTAAAGCCGAGGTCGAGGAAGCAAAAAAACTAGTAAAAAATTACCAGACCGTCCTGGTAAAAGAGATCCTCTACGGCACCTCCAACGCCCAATACCAGGCAGAAAAGAAAAAGAACAAAAAATACCAGCTCTTCAAAGCAGACAACGGCGTCTTCGGCGACAAAACCCTGGAAGAAATGGCAAACCCCACCGACAACCCCAAAGCGACCTGGAACAACGCGCAGTCAAAGAAGCTGACAAAAGACCAACTCCGCTTCTTAAAAGAAAACTACAACATCACAGCCCCAACAAACGGAGATTTCACCGACATCCTCACGGCACTCATCGACATGCAGATTCTCTCCCGAGAAGAAGCGGAAGAACTCCTCTTACGTGACATCCCAACCGAAGTCACCCATTCAGACCACAGCATAATAAGCCAAAAACCCACACAAAAACAAGCCGAACAAGAAAGAAAACAAAACAGCGAAATCCTCCAAGAGCTCCTCCAACAGCTTTCAGAAAACGCAAAAAACCAATACGAAAAATAAAACAAACAAAAAAACAACACCCCCCCCAACAACGTAAATGGGTCTGGCGCGAAATAGGCCCGGCGGCTTTTCCGATATCAGGTGTCCGGCTGTTCGCGAACGCTCTGTCTGAACTGAGCGGACATTACCAAAAAACATTTCAACCCACGAAAAATACAAGGGTAATGTCCGTTCAGAGCAGACAGAGTGTACGTGAACCGTCCGAACACAGATATGGAAAAGCCGCCGGGCCTATTTCGCGCCAGACCCCGCACAACCTAAAGCACAGCCAAAATCTCATTCAAATCCCGCACCTCAAAATCCACCCGAGCCTCCGTATCATTCACACCTCCGCCCGGATTATACCAGCAAGTCCTTATCCCCGCAAACGTCCCCCCTAAAATATCACTGGACAGCGAATCCCCCACGATCAGTACCCGTTCCCTCTCCACATCCCCAATCCGTTCAAACACCCGTTCAAAAAACTCCTTCGCCGGTTTCTCAAACCCAACCTCCTCCGACAAAAACACCCCATCCATCAGCGTATCAAACCCGGAATTACGAAGCTTCTTAGTCTGCGCCACCACAGTCCCATTGGACACCACATACTGCCGAATCTTCCCGACCAGAGAGGACACAAGCTCCTTACTATGATCACAAAACACAACCGTATCCCCAAGCCGCACCTGATAAGCCTCATTAAACCGCCCGCTCAGAGAAGGCTCAAGCCCCTCTGCAGCAAAAAATTCCTCAAACCGCCCCACCAAAATCTCCGCCTTTGACATCTCCCCGCGCTCCAGCCGATTCCAGTACTTCCGGTTAATCCCCGAATACCGCCCCAGCATCTCATCCGTACACGCCCCAAGCCCAAACTCCGAAAAAAGCGAACGAATAGCCGCCTTCTCAGCCTCCAAAAAGTTAAGAAGCGTCCCATCCACATCCCATAAAATAACATCAAAGTGCTTCATAGCCCATTACCTCCAAATAAAATAAACTCACTATGCAAAACGATACCGTTAAATCTGTGCTTTATAGTATATCTTAGAGAACAGGACTTTGCAATGAATTTCCGTTTCATCCCAGGAGTGATGGGCGATTTGTATACTTTATTGCTTCTGCCAAATGTTTATATAGTTGATTTTGCAAAAATATATTGACAATTATAAAATCTTTTTGTATTATTTAACTGTGAAAACGTTTTATCAATCAAAAATATTAAAGGTAATAGGAAAATGCTTGATTTTATTGTAAAAAATGGAATTTATAGTTAAATTATTTTTTGTATACTCAATAAAACGTTTTTAAAAGAATAACAGAACCAAATATAAATATATAGAAAAATAAAAATGCTGTTTACATAACATTAAATATTTACATAAAATATTCCAGCACAAAAAATTTTTAAAAGATCAAGAAAACGTTTTATCAAAAATGGAACAAACAAATAACTATTATGTAAAATATAAGTTTGTCAATACGGCAAATATATTTTAAATATTGACGTCTAAAAGCTCCAGACAGACATGCCGGCGCGTCTGCCTGACAGAGTATACAGAAAGGAGGAAAGAGCAAAAGACAATAAAAATCAAAGAAAATAAAAAAGTATATTCAAATCGAAATAGTAATTACATTCAGAAAAGGAGAAAAGCATGAGACAAGCAGATAAGTTGAAAAAGGCAGGATGTATTTTATTAGTAACCACAATGATAGCGGCCCTTACCGGCTGGTCCCAAAAAGCTCCTGAGCCGGAAGCCGCTCCCCAGCAGGAGGCAGCAAATGCTCCGGCAGAAGCAGAAACAGAGGAAAATACAGCAGAAAACAGCGAAAAAGAAGTAAAAACCGTTCTGGTATCCAATATGATGAATCCCCTGTCATGGGTGGACGCAGAAGGAAATCTGCAGGGATATGAATATGATATCGTAGTAGAAATCAATAAGCTGCTAAAGAATTACACCCTGGAAATCCAGGCAGTAACAGAGGAAGTACAGGATATTACAATGGAGGCTGGGGAGGCAGATATGTCCGCAGGCGGCTATTATCTCACTCCGGAACGTCAGGAAGCCTATGAAGTTCCCGAATATCCGGTTGGAGCAGCGGCAATGAAATTATATGTGCGCGCAGAGGATAAAGATAAGATTACAAATCTGAAGGATGCGGTTGATCAGGGATGGAAAATTGTTCCCGTAGCACCCGGCGGCGGAATTTATAAGGCATTGACAAAGTGGAATGAGGACAACGGAAATGTTTTAGACGAGATTCCCACACAGGACGGATTAACCACAGCAGAAAAGCTGACCATGGTAGCAGAAGGACAATGCGATGTGTTTATCAATCCAAACAATAATGACAACCTGGGAATTGCAGAAGAAATGAATCTGGATATCGTTGAAATCGACGAACCCGTGAAAGTAGACCAGACAGTTCTAATCATCAAAAAAGGTGAAACCGATTTCTGCCAGGAAGTAAATGAGGCGTTAAAGCAGTTGACCGAGAGCGGAAAGATATCCGAGCTGTCCGTAAAATGGTACGGATACGATTTGCTTGAAAACCTGAAATATATCAAGGAATAGGCACATTGAAATAGAATTGTGCGGAAGGGCGGTGCAGGATTAAAGTGTTTGATATCCTCTACATATTAAAAGCGATTCCCATGATGCTTGATTCCTTTGCATACACAGTACTCGTGGTAATCGAATCGCTGCTCCTATGTTTTATGTTAGCCATACCCATTACGGCAGTCCGTATTAAAAAAGTACCTGTGTTATCACAGTTCTGCGGATTGTGGCTGTCTTTTATACGAAGCATGCCGGGAATGTTGGAATTGTTTATTGCTTACTTTGTACTGCCGGGATTGCTTAAGGGGATTCACATTGATACTTCTGGCTGGCCGGCTACCGTATACGTATTAATTGCAATGATGTTTCATTACATTCCTTATCTGTCGGAAATATTACGGCCGGCATATTTATCCGTAGATAAGGGGCAGCATGAGGCCGCCGCAGCGATTGGCATGACAGGCCTTCAGACCTTTCGAAGGATTATTGCGGCGCAGACGCTTCCGGTGGCCTTGCCCCAATTGTGTAATACGGCAATTGACATTGTAAAAGACACTTCTCTGCTGTTCACCATAGGAGTGATTGACCTAATGGGAAAGGCAAAACTGATTATCACCGATACCTATGGAATCAGGAAGATGGAAACTTACATTGCAGTAGCAATTTTTTACTGGATTCTGACAGCGGTAGTTTCCAATTTGTTTAAGCTTGGAGAGAATTACTTTAAAAAATATAAGCTCTCAACAGGCATAAAGCTGCAGGGAGGCGGAAAATGAGAGCGGACTTACTATATGGCGCATTTTTTACAATTTTAAAAGCAGTACCCAGAACACTTTTCATAGCCTTGATTGTCATGGCTTCCGCTATCGTATTAGGCGTATTCCTGGCATTTCTGAGAATGAAGAGAGTGAAGATTATCAGCCCGTTGATTGGACTGCTGGTTGGATATACCAGAGGGACCCCGATGATTGTCCAGTTGTTTATTGTCTATTATAGTCTTCCGTATGGAATTGCATATATGGCAAATCGGTTTTTTGCGGCAGATATAAAGGCTTTTGATGTGCCGGGACTTGTAACGATTTATGTAACTTATATTATATGCCAGGCAGGTTACCAATGTGAAGTCATCCGCAGCGCACTGGCTTCTGTTGAACACGGACAGATGGAGGGCTGCTATTCCGTTGGTATGACGGGCGGACAGGCCATGATGCGGATCATATTTCCCCAGGCGCTGGCAATTGCAATTCCCAGCTTTTTTACCCACTATATGTCCACAGTGAAGCTGATGTCGCTGGCATTTACCTTACAAGTAATTGATATTATGGCGGCAGCAAGACTATATACCTCTTTGACGGAAAGATACACGGAAAGCTATATTGCGGCAGCAGTCATCTACTGGCTGATTGGACTTGGCCTGACCTTTGTATTTGGGAAATGGGAGTCAGTCAGCAAAAGAATGTTGGGAAGTGTGGGCTGAAACAGGATTTTGGCAGAATACCAAGGCGGAAAGAAAGGAAAAAACAACAGATGGATAAGATGACAAAAACAGAAAGATTAAAGGCAGCATTGGCCGGACAGGAAGTGGACAGAGTTCCGATAAGTATCTGGCAGCATTTTTCTACTGTGGATCAGGACCCCTTAAGCCTTGCGGAAACTCAGGTGAAAACAGCCAGGAAGTTTGACTATGATTTTATCAAGCTGATGCCCTTTGGCTTATACGGCATACAGCCCTGGGGAGCACAGATTGATATCTTTTGTAAAGTCAATCATCCTCCTCTTGTGGCGGAATACGGGATCAAAGAAACAGAAGACTGGGGACGTCTGGAGGTGGTTCCCCCATATTTTGGAAGCTATGGGAAGCAGGTAGAACTGGCCAGACAGGTGATGAAGCTGACAAAGGGGGAAGATCTTCCCTTTATACAGACGATTTTTTCACCGCTTACCACAGCCCGCAAGCTGGCCGGTGACCGTATTTTTGAGGATATGAGGACAAACCCGAAGCTATTAAAGGAGGCGCTGCAGGTCATCACAGATACAACAATAGGCTTTGTAAAGGCGAATATAGAAGCGGGAGTAAGCGGCTTCTTTCTGGCAACCCAGTGCTGTAATACGGACACAATTACCCTGGAAGAATATGAAGAATTTGAAAAATATTATATGTGCAAGATGATAGATACATATAAGGATGCGACATTTTTGAATATCGGACATCTGCATGGAGAAAACGGAATGTTTGAAGCATTTTCACAGCTTCCTTTTTCAGCCATTAGCTGGCATGATCGCTGGTGCACCCCGAATCTTGAAGAGGCCAGAAAAATAACCGGTAAATGCCTGGTTGGAGGTGTCAGAGAGGTTCCGTATTTTGATGCGGATGGAAATAAAGTGAGAGAGAGTATTTTAAAAGGCGAAAATGTCAGAGAAATTACAGCACACGTACAGGAGGCAATCAGACAGGTAGACGGACGGGGACTGATCATTGCACCGGGATGCTGCGTGGATCAGGAAATTACGGAAATCAGCCAGTATGCATTGAGAAGCGCCGTAAACAGTAAAAAATAGTTTTGGAGGTACAAAGGATGTATGAGATGACAAGGACAGAACGTATCAAAGCGGCCTTAGAGTTTAAGCCCGTAGATAAAGTACCTGTCAGCGTTTGGATGCATTATTCCGGTGCAGACCAGGATCCGCTGACTCTGGCAAAAGCACAGGTTCACATTGCAGAGAAATATGAACATGATTTTATTAAGCTAATGCCCTTTGGCTTGTATGGAGTACAGGACTGGGGAACAAGAATCCGCATTACCGCTTCCAGGGGAGAGCCGCCGGAGGTAATTGAACATGCGGTTCATACGGCGAAGGACTGGGCGAAGCTGGAGGTCCTTCCGGGAATGTATGGAGCTTATGGAAATCAGGTACTTTTAGCTCAATATGTATCCCGAATGACAAAGGGGCAGATTCCGTTTGTACAGACTATTTTCAGCCCCTTGACTACGGCAAGAAAGATGGCAGGGGATCGAATTCTCATTGATATGAATGAAAATCCCCAATTATTGAAGCAGGCATTGCAGGTAATCACAGACACAACAATAAATTTTGTAAAAGAAAATATAAATGCTGGTGTAAGCGGTTTCTTTTTTGCAACACAATGCTGCAACGATACCTATATGAGTGAAGAGGCATACCGGGAATTTGGAATTGCATTTGACAGCCAGGTGATTGAAGCATATAAGGATAGTACCTATTTTAATATTGGACATCTCCATGGAGAGAACGGTATGTTTTCCCTTTTTGATGAACTGGAAAACAATGCCCTGAACTGGCATGATCGCTGGTGCAGCCCAAGTATGGAGGAAGCGCGGAAAATAACCGGGAAATGCTTGGTGGGCGGCATCCGGGAATGTGCCTGCTGTGACAGCAGTAAGAGTGCGGTACTTCCAAGTCCGCTTGAAGAAGGAAATGAGGAAGAAATCTATCTTCATGTAAAAGAGCTTATTGACAGCGCAGGGAAAAAGGGAGTGATTCTAAGCCCCGGCTGCTGTGCAAGCCAGTTTGTGGGAGAACGGCAGTTAAATGCTTTAAAAACAGCAGTTGAGAGGCTTGGCGGCTGTTCCTAGATGTGGAGGAAGGGTATGGAAGACGCAATTGTAAAATTAAGAAATATTCATAAAACCTTTGGTGAAAATGCGGTTCTCAAGGGTGTGGATCTGGATATCCGCAAGGGCGAGGTGGTTACGCTGATGGGGCCCAGCGGTACGGGAAAGACAACACTTCTGCGCTGTATCAATCTCCTGGAGCGGCCGGAACAGGGAAGTATTCAAATCGGAGGCGACTTCGCGGATTGTGCCAGGCTTACAAAGAAAGCCATGGTTCAGATTCGGAAAAATTCAACCATGGTATTTCAGAATTACAATTTGTTCAAAAACAAGACAGTTTTGGAAAATGTCATGGAGGGTTTAGTAACAGTTCAAAAGAAAAATAAGGATGAAGCCAAAAAAATTGCGGTGGAGGAGCTCACAAAGGTGAATATGCAGGACAAGCTGGATGCATATCCTTCCGAAATTTCAGGAGGACAGCAGCAGAGAACGGGAATTGCCCGGGCATTGGCTCTGCGCCCGCAGGTGATCCTTCTGGACGAGCCCACTTCGGCCCTGGATCCGGAGCTTGTAGGCGGTGTGCTGGATATTATCAAAGAAATAGCAAGGACCGGAATCACAATGGTAATTGTGACCCATGAGATGAAATTTGCCAGAAATATTTCTTCAAGTGTTGTTTTTATGGACGGGGGCTTTATTGTGGAACAAGGAGAGCCCAATCAGATATTTGATCATCCGAAGGAAGAAAGAACCGGACGGTTTTTGGAAAAGATTATGCATTGACCGGCTGAGTATAGAATATAGAGGAAGAAAACATGAAAAAATTATATGGTGTAACGGCGGCTATGATTACTCCGTTTCAAAAGGACGGAGAGGTAGATTTAAACGGCATGAGGCAGCTTACGCGCATGTTGGTGGACAAAGGGATACACTGCCTGTATCCCTGCGGAACCACAGGCGAAATGCTGAGGCTTTCTATGGAAGAGCGTATGTCGATTGCAGAGTGCGTGGTAAAAGAAGCAGGCAAAAGAGTGCCGGTTTTTATCCATTGCGGAGCAATGAGACAGGAAGAAACAATTGCCTTGATAAAGCATGCATGCCGGATAGGGGCAGACGGGGCGGGCGTGGTAACACCACAGTTTTTTAAAGCATCCGACGGGGAGCTTATTGCCTACTATGAAGCGGCAGCAGAGGCAGCAGGGGATTTTCCGATTTATCTGTACAATATTCCTCAGTGCTCGGGAAATGATATCAGTGCAGAGACAGCAAAAGAAATAGCAGAGCGCTGTCCCAATGTTGTGGGCATTAAGTACAGTTTTGCAGATATTAACCGGACGATTGATTACCTTAAGATTCAAAATCGGCAGTTTTCCGTCCTTCACGGCTGTGACAGGGCAATGCTGGGGATGCTGTCCCTTGGGTGTGCCGGTACGGTATCCGGGATAGCCGGTGTATTTCCGGAGCCTTTTGTTGAAGCATATGGGCTTTATAAACAGGGAAGGCTTACGGAGGCAAAGAAGGTGCAGAATCTGTGTATAGAATTTTGTGATACTTTACAATGCGGAAGTAATATGTCATACTTTAAAACAGCATTAAAATTAAGAGGTATTGAAGCAGGCTTTATGAGAAAGCCGCAGCTCAATCTGGACGAAGCCGAAACACGGAGGCTGAAAGAAAAGCTTGAGATTTTATGCAGTATTGGAGGATTTGATTTAAAAATATCACAATAATATGGCAGGTGTAAGTATGAGAAGAGATTCGGTATTGTATCAGAAATATGTAGAAATTATGCGCCGGGAATTGCTGCCGGCTATGGGATGTACGGAGCCGATTGCGATTTCCTATGCGGCGGCAACCCTGAAGGCCTGTCTGGGTCAGATGCCGGAACGAGTGATGGTAGAAGCCAGCGGGAATCTTATAAAAAATGTAAAAAGTGTTGTTGTGCCCAACACAGGAGGCCTGAAAGGGATTGAGACGGCAGTAGCGGCGGGATTGGTTGCAGGAAAGCCTGAGAAGCTTTTGGAAGTGATCAGCGATGTTACGGAAGTACAGAAAGAACAGATACAAAAGTTCCCCTTAGATCAAATTGAAGTTAAAATTGCGGACTCCGATATTGTCTTTGACTTGTCAGTGACAGGCATAATAGGAGAAGAAGCAGCTAAGGTACGCATTGTAAATGAGCACACAAATATTGTATACATAGAAAAGAATGGAGAAGTGCTGCTGAAAAAGCCTTTTAGCTGCGGAGATCACGATGCGGACGAAGAAAATATTATGACGGTTGATGATATTCTGGACTTTGCGAAGACCTGCGATTTAAGGGATGTGGAGAAGTTCATAGAGCGCCAGATAGACTGCAATACGAAGATTGCAAAAGCCGGCTTGTCGGGAAACTGGGGAGCAAATGTCGGAAGAACCATCTTAAGGTCCAATCATCAGGAGGATGTCCGTGTTCGGGCAAAGGCCAAGGCAGCAGCCGGATCGGATGCAAGAATGAGCGGCTGTGAGCTTCCGGTAGTGATTAATTCAGGCAGCGGCAATCAGGGAATCACGGCTTCGGTTCCTGTGATTGAATATGCGGAGGAGCTCAATAGTACAAAAGAGGAATTATATCGCGCACTGGTTCTCTCTAATCTTCTGGGACTTCATCAAAAGGCCGGAATCGGACGGCTGTCTGCGTACTGCGGAGCAGTCAGCGCAGGCTGTGCCGCAGGTGCAGGAATTGCGTATCTGATGCATGAAGACGATGAGGTGATTAAACATACGATAGTGAATTGCCTGGCTATCACCTCCGGGATTATCTGTGACGGTGCAAAGCCTTCCTGTGCGGCAAAAATTGCATCTTCCATTGATGCGGCATTTCTTGCGCTGGCGCTTGCGAAGGACGGACAGGAGTTTAAGGGCGGAGACGGGATTGTCAAAAAAGGGATTGAAAATACCATACAAAGTGTATCCAGAATCGGAAAAAATGGAATGAGGGAAACAGATAAGGAAATCCTGCAGATTATGCTGGAATAGTATGGCCTTATTGACAATTTTCGGCATTTATTATATCCTGAATTTTACAGACAGAGGTTGCAATCCTGCTCTTTCGTGTTTTGTGAAATATAGCTGCAAGGATAAAATAAACAGAAGATGGAGTTGCCATGAGTAGTGTGGTCACAATAAAAGATGTTGCAAAAAGGGCAGGTGTGTCAATTGCGACTGTTTCAAGAATTATAAACGGTGCGGATAATGTAGGAGAGCAGTACCGCATTGCAGTGCGCAAGGCGATTGAGGAACTGGAATATCAGCCCAATGTAGTTGCCCAGTCTATGAAAAAGAGGGCATTTCGGACCATAGGGGTGATTATGTCTGATTTTTCAGTTCCTTTTTTTGAAAAAATATTAAAGAAAATTGAGAAGGCATATAGAAAAAAGGGGAATCTGGTATTATTTGTAAATACATATGACGATCCCGAGATCGAAAAAAATGGGATTCAATTTATGGTGGAAAAGCAGGCTGATATTTTGATTATATCCTCTACAGGAGTCAATGAGGATTATCTTTTTCGTCTGCAGGACAGCGGAATTGACATTATTCTGATAGACCGCCGTTCTAAAAATCATTTGTTTCCGTCGGTATATGTTGATAAACGGGCGGGAATGTACCAGGTACTGGAATATCTTACGAAAATGGGGCACAAGGAGATTGTGGTAATAAGCGGCTCCAGACAATTGACAACAAATTATGATCGCTACAGCGGGGCCTCGGATTTTTTTTATGAAAATTCATTAGATCCCAATATGGTGCGCTATTTTTTCGGCTCCTATTCGGAGGAATACGGATATTCCGTTATGGAAGAGCTGATTCAGAATGAGAAGCTTCCCAGTGTTATTTTTGTAGGAAGTATTGTCCTGGCTGTTGGAGTGATCCTGTGCTGTAAGGAGCATCATATCAGGATCCCGGAGGAGCTGTCCTTAATGTCATCCGGGGATTTTGCCCTTGGCAGGCTGATTGAGCCCAGATTAACCTATGTGTATGACGGGGCCGAGGAGATTGGGCAATATCTGGTGGAAATGATACAGGCATCCTTTGAAAAGCGGCTGGAAAAAAGAAGTACGGTGTTACGGCCGCAATTGATATTGAACCAGTCTGTTCGGGACCTGACAAAAGGAGAAGTGTAGAAAGTCTCTCGCTTATTCAAATTTTCTGTCATAGAGAAGGGCGGCAATTAATACAACAAAGCAGGAACCGGCATTATGTACCAATGCGCCTGTGGTCGGGTTTAGAATACCGAGTATAGAGCAGGCGACAGCAGACAAATTGATACACATAGAGAGGCTGATGCTGAACTTTATGGTTGCAACAGTGGCATTTGAAAGTCTTTTTAAATAAGGGATTTTGGAAATGTCATCGCTCATAAGGGCAATGTCTGCCGCTTCCACTGCGATGTCGCTGCCCATACTGCCCATTGCAATCCCTACGTCAGCAATTTTTAAAGCAGGTGCATCGTTTACTCCATCACCAATCATACATACGATTTCTTCTTTGGCTTGCATTTCTGTAATACAAGTTACCTTCTGTTCCGGCAATAGTTCCGCTTTAATATCTGTAATTCCTGCTTGCGAGGCAAAGTATTTGGCTGCATTTTGATTATCGCCTGTTAGGAGGAGCGTTTTCACATTCATATAGTAAAGCTTATTTATTATTTGGCGTGCTTCGGGCCGTATGACATCAGTTAAAGCAAGTATTCCAATACAATGATTGTCGTCAGCAATCATGACACAAGCTTTTCCCTGGGCCTGCATAGATTCCAGCTGAACCATGATGTTGGAAGGGATTGGAATCCCTTTTTCTAAAAGATAATTTTTATTTCCGCAATGGAGCTTTTTTCCCTGTACCTCCCCAGTGATCCCTTTCCCGCTTTGCATCTGAAAGGAAGCGACCTCAAAAAGAGTTAGTTTCATTTCCGCTGCATAAGCGTTGATGGCTTTCCCTAAGGGATGTTCACTTTTGGATTCTGCAGAGGCCGTGAGTGTCAGCAGTTCATCTTTGCTGATGGTGTTATCAAATGACAGAATATCACTTACCTGCAGCTTCCCCAGGGTAAGGGTTCCGGTTTTATCAAAGGCTATGGCATTCACTTTTCCCATTTTTTCAAGAACATCACCAGATTTGATAATTATGCCACGCTTTGTTGCCTGGCCGATGGCTGCCATAATCGCGGTAGGAGTTGCAAGAACCAGAGCACAGGGACAGAATACAACCAGAATAGTTACGGAGCGGACTATATCATGGGTGATAATTCCGGCAATTGCGGCAGTCAGCATAGCAAGGGGAACCAGCCAGCTTGCAGCTTTGTCAGCAAGTCTTTGCATAGGCGCCTTTCGGTTTTCAGCATCTCTTACCATTTGAATCAGTTTTTGCAGGGAACTGTCGCTGCCGGTACTTGCTGCCTGTATTTCAATAGCTCCAAATCGGTTTATTGTTCCGCAAAAGACTTTGTCTCCGGGGATTTTATCTACAGGGAGAGATTCTCCTGTCATTATGGACTGATCGACAGAAGTTTCTCCCCATAGGATGATAGCATCAACCGGTATCGCTTCACCGGGCAGCACTCTTAAGATATCTCCATAACGTATCATGTCGGCGGATATGATTTCTTCTTTAGAGGCTGTTATTCTGCGTCCCTGTACAGGAGTAAGGCTGATAAGGTTTTTCAGCCCCTTTTTTGCTCTGTCTGTTGTTATATTCTCTAAGATTGCGCCTATTTCCATAATAAATGCTACTTCTCCGGCCGCAAACAAATCACCTATGGCAATTGCCGCAGCCATAGCAGTACTGATCAATAGGGCAGAGGATATTTTACTGATTCCTTTGTTATGGATGATTCTCTGTAATGCTAGGTACAACAGTGGAAGTCCGCAGATAATAACGGTCCCCCATGCCGGATCAGCAGGCAATATGAAACCCATTCGTGGAAAGAAAAAACTTAAAGCAAGAAGGATGCCTCCAAGGATTGTCATTGGCAGTCCGGTTAGAAAATGATTGATACGCTTTCCCATTTAAATTCCTCATTTCTCTTTGAAACCATTTTTAATATATCTGATTGTTATTGTACTGGGTTTATAATGGATTTCAATAATCAAAAGAGCTGTTATGTATGATATGGAACATTTCGGTTAAAATGTACGGAGGCTTTATGGACAGACGACAGCAAAAAACACGTGAAGCAATTTTTAATGCTTTTATAGAATTGCTTGAGAGTAAGAACTTTCGAAATATTACCGTACAGGAAATCATAGACAGGGCAAATGTAGGAAGAAGTACGTTTTATGCCCACTTTGAGACAAAAGATGATTTGCTGAAAGAAATGTGTACGGAGATATTTCATCATGTTTTTTCTGATGCTCTGGAAAAGGAAATCAGTCATGATTTTTCCAACACAGGTCATGACTTAGAAGAAGAAATTACACATATTTTGTATCATTTGCGGGATAGCAGAAAAAAATGGAAGGGATTTCTTTCCTGTGACAGCGGAGAGATTTTTATGGGCTATTTTAAAAGCTATTTAAAAGAAATGTTTCTCTTTTTTATGAAAGACATATATTTTGAGGTGCCCCAGGAATATGTCTTGAGTATGATAATAAACAGCTTTGCAGAAACTGTACGGTGGTGGGTTACAGAGCATAGCGAATATACACCGGAGCAAATTGCTTCATTTTTTATTACTACCAATGCATTGATTATTATATGATTTTATAAAAAATCGGAAACTCCTCAGCTAAGAGTTTCCGATTTGGTAATGGACCTGAGGGGAATCGAACCCCTGTCCGAAAGCCTGTTCCCTGTTCTTCTACTATCATAGTCAGTTCTTTGACATTCCCTCCACCGACCGGGAACTAACACCCTGACGGCTTTAGTAGCTTCATCATACGCCCATGCGCGCAAAGCTTAACGCAAGTCGTTTCCTGCATAGTCGATGCCGGATTCTTAAAGTGCAGGTGCTCTAAGGCCGACAGCTGCCATTAGGCAGCGTATGCTAAATTGTCTTCAGCGTTTATATTTAGATTTGCGATTTGACGCATCGCCTGCGGATAGCTTCACCAGCTGCGAGACCCCCGTCGAAACCAGTACAAGCCCCTGTAGGGTAAGTCTGTTTCTATAGTATACCCCGAAAAATGAAAAATTGCAACCTTAATTTAAAAGCTTCCCATTTTTGCTATTTAAGTGCTATTTAAGTCATTCTATTTTATTCTATCCATTCTATTTATTTTCTATCTATTCATTCTAAATTTCAATTTTCTACATCATCATTTTCATGCGGCACAAAGTACGTAAGCAGAGGACCGGACACCGGATATCGAAAAATCCTGAGAACGGATTCCACTTTCTCATCACCATCACCAGCCCCAGTCCCTGAGATCTTACATTCCCCCCCATTTTGTAAATTGTATTTATTCACCAGTTTGCTAAAATCTAAATCAGTCGATACGTAATCAGTCGATACCCAAAAAGCACAGAAAGCAGCACCCCATCCCGCAAAAAGCACCCTGTCCCGTCAGCAGTCTAAAAGGCGCCAGCCAAGGGGAGAAGGCGGAAAGTGGTTACTGGTCACAATTAACAGCAACAGAAAGTGCGGATAACAGAGGTTACAAAATAAGAGATGACTGGACAAATCATAGGAACAGGCGCCTGCGTGCCTGAAAAAGTAATAAACAATCAAGAACTGGAAGGGCTTGTAGAAACAAGCGACGCATGGATACAGGAGAGAACCGGCATAGAGAGGCGGCACATAGCCGTCAAAGAAACAACGGTCTCTATGGCAGCCAAAGCAGCATCGGAGGCATTGAAAGAGGCAGAGCTTCCCCCGGAGCAGATCGACCTGATCCTGGTATCCACCATGTCCCCGGAAGAAATCATGCCCTGTACCGCCTGTAAGGTGCAAAGAGAAATCGGAGCTTCCCGGGCGGTATGCTTTGACTTAAGCGCCGCCTGCAGCGGATTTGTCATGGCATATGTCACCGCATGCGCTTACATAGAAGCCGGCATTTTCCAAAACATCCTCGTCATAGGAAGCGAGTGCCTGTCAAATGTCACCGACTGGAGCGACAGAGGAACCTGCATCCTCTTCGGAGACGGAGCCGGCGCCGCAGTCCTTACGGCAGCAGAGGAAACAAAATATCTTCCGTCCATATATTCCGACGGAAGCAGGGGCGGCGCGCTGACCTTAAAAAGCCGCCAGAACCATAATCCCTTTGGAAAGGAAGCGCCCGCCGGGGACGAGGGAACTTCCTACTATATTGAAATGGACGGCCAGGCCATTTTCAAATTTGCGGTCAGAAGCATCCCCCAGGCTGTGGAGGAAGTGCTTCGGAAGAATCATTTGCATAAAAGCGACATTCGATACTACGTACTTCACCAGGCAAATGAGCGTATTGTAGAAGCAGTAGCAAAAAGGCTTGGAGAGCCGGCCTACAAATTCCCCATGAATATGAAGGAATACGGCAATACCTCCTCCGCAAGCATCCCCCTTCTCATCCATGAAATGAAGGAGAAGAACATGCTGCACAGCGGCGACCGTCTGGTGCTTGCCGGATTCGGCGGGGGTCTCACCTGGGGAACCGCAATTATTACATGGAAGTAATCCAAAAGTGCCCGAAGAGCTGCCTTTCTGATTTACTTAAAAATAAGACAGCACCAAATGAACTGCCCGCAGGAGAACACTTACGTTCTCAAAGAGTCAGTCCATAAGCCACAGATCAGGGCTTCACGCTTGGGGGCACAGGGATTTCACTAAAATAACAAAGAAAAAGGAGAAAAAAACAATGTTTGAAGAAATTAAGACAATCGTAGCCGACAATCTGGGAGTAGACGAGGACAGCATCACCAAGGAGACCTCCTTCAAAGAGGACTTAAATGCGGATTCACTGGATCTCTTTGAAATGGTAATGGCGCTGGAGGAAAATTACGGCGTTGAAATCCCTTCCGAGGATTTGGAGCAGCTTTTAACCGTAGCAGACGTTATCAACTATATTGAAAGCCATAAATAAGGAAAAATACACTGCTGAAAAGCATTGTGAACAGGTAAAAAACCAGCAGGTTTTTCAGCACGGCAAAATAACATTGCGGAATAAATGGAAACAAAAAGAGGTAGAACAATGCGGACAGAATTAGCAAAATTACTTGGCATCCAATATCCGATTATCCAGGGCGGCATGGCCTGGGTAGCGGAATATCATCTGGCAGCGGCCGTATCCGAAGCAGGGGGCCTGGGAATTATCGGTGCGGCCAACGCGCCGGCGGAATGGGTCAGAGAGCAGATACATAAGACAAGAGAGCTGACAGATAAGCCTTTCGGCGTCAACGTGATGCTTATGAGCCCCTACGCGGAGCAGGTGGCGCAGGTCGTTGCCGAGGAAGAAGTCCCGGTTGTAACCACCGGCGCAGGAAGCCCGGAAAAATATATGGAGCTTTGGAAAAGCAAACACATCAAAGTAATTCCCGTGGTAGCTTCCGTGGCTCTGGCAAAGAGAATGGAGCGCTGCGGAGCCGATGCATTGGTGGCGGAGGGCTGTGAATCCGGCGGTCATATCGGGGAGAGCACAACCATGTCTTTAGTTCCCCAGGTAGTGGACGCGGCAGGCGTACCCGTGATAGCTGCGGGAGGAATCGCGGACGGAAGAGGCATCGCGGCGGCATTTATGCTGGGAGCCAGAGGCGTGCAGATGGGAACCCGGTTTGTGGCGACCAAAGAGTGCCAGGTGCATGAGAATTACAAGGAAAAGATTATCAAGGCCAAGGATATTGACACCAGAGTGACAGGAAGAAGCACCGGGCACCCCGTGCGCACCCTTCGAAATGATATGACAAAAAAATACCTGGAGCTTGAAAGCAAAGGTGCGACCCTGGAGGAATTGGAATACCTTACTCTGGGAGCTTTGAGAAAAGCAGTTCAGGAGGGCGATATGAAAAACGGAAGCGTTATGTCCGGTCAGATCGCCGGTCTTATTAAGGAAGAGCTGACCTGCAGGGAACTGATGGAGCGCCTGGTAAAAGAGGCGGACGGACTTCTGACAGGAGCAAAGAATTATGCGTAAGCTGGCATTTATTTATCCGGGGCAGGGAGCGCAGAAAGCCGGAATGGGCGCTGACTTTTATGAGAACAGTCCTGAGGCAAAGAGCCTTTTCGATGAGGCTGACGCGGCACTGGATTTTAATTTGAAAGAAATCTGTTTTCAGGAAAATGAGAAGCTAAACGAAACCCAATACACGCAGCCGGCTATGGTAGCCGCATGTCTTGCCATGACGCGTGTACTGATTCGGCGGGGTATCCGGCCGGATATCACGGCAGGCTTGAGCCTGGGCGAGTATGCGGCCATTGCAGCAGCAGGAGCCTTAAAAGAGCTTGACGCGGTTCTTCTGGTGCGCAAGCGCGGCCTTTTTATGGAACATGCGGTTCCGGCAGGAGAGGGCGCCATGTGCGCCGTACTGGGAATGACAGGTGAAGCTCTGGAGCGGGAGCTTAGAGGCACGGCGGATGTAACCATAGCCAATTACAACTGCCCCGGCCAGATGGTCATTACCGGAAAGACAGAGGCAGTTCAGGCCGCCGCAGAGCGCTTAAAGACAGCAGGCGCCAGGCGCACCGTTCTTTTGAATGTCAGCGGACCCTTCCATTCTCCGTTTCTCAGGACAGCCGGAGAGGAGCTTCGAAAGGAAATCGAAAAGACAGAGCTTCATCCTCTGAAGATACCTTATGTGGCCAACGTCACGGCAGAAAAGGTGGAGCGCCGGGAGGAAATCTCCGATCTTCTGTCAAGAGGCGTATCCTCCCCGGTGAAATGGCAGCAGAGCATGGAGTACATGATCAAAGAGGGCGTGGACACCTTTGTGGAAATCGGGCCGGGCAGAACCCTATCCGGTTTTTTGAAGAAAATCAATACGGAAGTATCCGTATATCATATATCCTCCTGGGAGGACATGGAAAGGGCGGCAGGTGAATTATGCTAGAAGGAAAGACAGCTATCGTAACGGGAGCTTCCCGCGGAATCGGAAGAGCGATTGCCCTGGAACTTGCCAAAAAAGGCGCTTATGTAGTGGTGAATTACAACGGCTCCGGCGAGGCGGCCGATGAGGTAGTGAAGGCAATTGAGACAGCCGGCGGACAGGCGGAGGCATACCAGTGCAACGTGGCGGACGGCAAAGCCTGTGAAAAGCTGATAAATGATGTGATTGGCAGACGGGGAAAGATTGACATTCTGGTGAATAACGCCGGAATCACAAGGGATAATCTGCTGATGCGGATGTCGGAGGAGGACTTTGACGTCGTACTTGGCACCAACTTAAAGGGAGCTTTCCACACCATGCACTTTGTGTCCCGTTACATGCTCAAGCAGAGAAGCGGCCGGATTATTAATATGGCCTCCGTGGTAGGCGTGGCAGGGAATGCGGGCCAGGCCAACTATGCCGCATCCAAGGCGGGCGTCATCGGTATGACAAAATCAGCGGCAAAAGAGCTTGCAAGCCGCGGTATCACGGTCAATGCGGTAGCGCCGGGCTTTATTGAGACGGATATGACGGGAAAGCTCAGCGACAAGGTCCGCGATCAGGCATCGGCGCAGATTCCGATGGGAGCCTTTGGAAAGCCGGAGGATGTGGCAAAGGCCGTAGGCTTCTTAGCCTCCGAGGATGCCGGCTACATTACCGGTCAGGTAATCCATGTAGACGGCGGCATGGTGATGTGAGAGGAGTAATAAGCAATGAAAAGAAGAGTGGTTGTAACCGGACTGGGGGCGGTAACTCCCATTGGAAATACGGTGCCGGAATTTTGGAGCGGCATCCGGGAGGGCAGGGTCGGCATCGGAGAGATTACAAAATTTGACACTGCGGAATACAAAGTAAAGCTGGCCGCGGAGGTCAAGGGTTTTAAGGCCGGGGAGCGCATGGACGTGAAGGCTTCCAAGCGCATGGAGGCATTTTCCCAATACGCCGTAGCAGCGGCAAAGGAAGCATTTGCGGATGCCGGAATTGATATGGAAAAGGAAGATCCCTTCCGGGCAGGCGTTACCGTGGGTTCCGGTATCGGAAGCTTAAGCGTTGTGGAGACGGAATATGCAAAGATTCTGGCAGGCAAGATGAACCGGGTGAATCCTTTGATGGTGCCCCGGATGATTTCCAATATGGCGGCGGGCAATATTTCCATCCAGTTAGGACTTCGCGGAAAATGCACCAATGTTGTGACCGCATGTGCATCGGGCACCCATTGTATCGGAGACGCTTTCCGGGCGATTCAGTATGATGATGCGGATATTATGGCGGCGGGCGGCGCGGAGAGCTGTATCTGTCCTACGGGAGTGGCAGGCTTTCATGCACTGACGGCGCTCTCCACGGCGACAGACCCCCTGCGGGCATCCATTCCCTTTGACCAGGAACGTCAGGGCTTTGTACTGGGCGAGGGAGCGGGCGTTGTGGTATTGGAGGAGCTTGAGCACGCCAAGAGGCGCGGCGCGCGGATCTATGCGGAGGTTGTGGGCTACGGAGCTACCGGGGATGCTTATCACATTACGTCTCCCTGTGAGGATGGAAGCGGAGCGGCAAAGGCAATGGAGCTTGCTATAAACGAGGCAGGGATTGCGCCGTCCCAGGTGGATTATATCAATGCCCACGGGACCAGTACCCATCACAACGATCTCTTTGAGACAAAGGCAATTAGGGCGGCCTTTGGGGAGGCGGCGGATCAGGTAATTATCAACTCTACGAAATCTATGATTGGTCATCTGCTGGGAGCGGCAGGCGGTGTGGAATTTATTGTGTGTGTGAAATCCATAGAGGAAGGCTTTATCCATCAGACGATGGGGACGGTTACACCCGGGGAAGGCTGTGATCTGAATTATGCAATCGATGCTCCTGTGGAAAAGAATATCGTCTATGCTCTCAGCAATTCCCTGGGCTTTGGGGGGCATAATGCTTCTGTGTTAGTTCGGGCGTATGAAAATAGGTAAATTTTTGTACGGTAGGTTTCGAAGCTTTATGAAATGACATGATCTTGTACGTATTATGAAGCTTGATGTGGAGTATTTGACTTGATATAGAAAGGTAGAATCGATGGAATTTGAAAATCTTTTAAGATTGGTGGACTGTGTTTCCAATTCGGGATTGGACAGCTTTTATTATGAGCAGAATGGGACAAAAATCAAGTTGAAGAAGAGCCGGGGGGCGGTCCGCAAAGGGGCGCCGGTAACGGTGGAGGCAAAGCCGGAGGTCTCTTTGGAGAGCAGCAGTTCGAAAGGGACTAACCTTAAAGGGACGGCAATTAAGTCTCCGTTGGTGGGTGTGTTTTATGCGGCGCCCAGTGAGGGGGCGGAGCCGTTTGTTGTACCGGGTGATCGGGTGAAGAAAGGGCAGACGCTTGGGATTGTGGAGGCTATGAAGCTGATGAATGAGATTGAGAGCGACTGTGACGGAGTTGTGACGGAGATTTGTGTCCGCAACGGTGATATGGTGGAGTATGGGCAGGCTTTGTTTGTTGTTTCGCCGGATGGGGAGTAGCGCCGGGAGTGGTGCATCATTTTGGCGGAAATGGGATTGGAGAATAGAATGAAACATTTGAATAATAAGGAAATTCAGGAAATTATTCCTCATCGGCATCCTTTTTTGCTGTTGGATTATGTTGAGGATTATGAGCCGGGGGAGTATGCGGTTGGGTATAAATGTGTTACCTTCAGGGAGGATTTTTTTGCCGGACATTTTCCGGGGGAGCCGGTGATGCCCGGGGTGCTGACGATTGAGGCGCTTGCTCAGGCAGGGGCGGTGGCGATTCTTTCCTGTGAGGAGAACAAAGGGAAGACCGCGTACTTTGGAGCTATCAATAAGTGTAAGTTTAAAGGTAAGGTTGTTCCGGGGGATAAGCTTCGTCTGGAGACAAAGATCATTAAGCGGAAGGGTCCCGTGGGAGTGGGTGAGGCTGTGGCCAGTGTGGACGGCAAGATAGTGGCTCAGGCGGAACTGACCTTTATGGTGGGATAGGACTTTACGGGACTGGAATCAGTAAAGTCCTGCCAGTGCACAGATCGATTTACAGACGCATCTTTTGGCGGCTGGAAATTGATCTGGATAAGGGTGCACTGGAAGGACTTTACGGAACTGGAATAGGAGATTGGGAATGATTAGAAAGGTTCTGGTTGCAAACCGGGGAGAAATCGCAGTACGCATTATTCGGGCGTGCAGGGAGATGGGGATTGAGACGGTTGCCGTGTACTCGGAGGCGGATCGGGAGGCGATCCATGCAAAGCTGGCGGATGAGGCTGTCTGTATCGGTCCGGCGGCTCTCTCGGAAAGCTATCTTGCTATGGAAAGGATTATCAGCGCTACGATTGTGTCGGGCGCGGATGCGATTCACCCGGGGTATGGGCTTTTGTCTGAAAACAGTAAGTTTGCTGCGCTGTGTGAGAAATGTGACATTTGCTTTATCGGTCCTTCCGCTCAGGTTATGGCCAGGATGGGGGATAAGCAGGAGGCCCGCAATACGATGAAGCAGGCCGGCGTTCCCATTGTTCCCGGCAGCGAAAGCGCTGTTTTTGATGCGGCCGAAGGTATGAAGGAGGCTGAAAAGGCGGGGTATCCCGTTATGATTAAGGCGGTTCTCGGCGGAGGCGGAAAGGGTATGCGCATGGTGGAGCGGCCGGAGGACTTTGAGCAGAATTTCTATCTGGCCCAGACGGAGACAAAGAAGGCTTTTGGGGATGACGCGATGTATGTGGAGCATTTTATCACAAGACCGCGGCATATTGAGGTGCAGATTCTGGCGGACAGTCATGGAAATGTGATCCATCTGGGAGAGCGTGACTGCTCCATACAGCGGAATCATCAGAAAATGATTGAGGAGGCGCCAAGCGCCGCTTTGTCAGAGGAGCTTCGAAGGGAAATGGGCGAAACTGCGGTGCGGGCGGCCAGGGCAGCCGGATATGTGGGTGCAGGGACCATTGAATTTTTACTGGAGAAGAGCGGAAGCTTTTATTTTATGGAGATGAATACACGTATTCAGGTGGAGCATCCGGTGACAGAGTGGATTACGGGGATTGATCTGATTAAGGAGCAGATTCGCATAGCGGACGGAAGGAAGCTTTCTTATACCCAGGAGGATGTGAGGATTACGGGCCATTCCATTGAGGTGCGTATCAATGCGGAGAAACCGGAGGAGGGCTTTCGGCCCTGTCCGGGTACGGTTATGGGGCTGCATCTGCCGGGTGGAAAGGGCGTGCGCATTGATTCTGCTATTTACAGCGGGTATGCCATTCCGCCTTTCTATGATTCCATGATAGCCAAAATCAGCGTATGGGCCAAGAACAGGGGCGAGGCGATTCGGAAGATGCAGAGCGCTCTGGGCGAGGTGATTATCGAGGGTGTGGACACGAATGTGGATTATCAGTATGATATTTTGAATCACCCGGATTTTCTGGCGGGAAATGTGGATATTGAATTTATTAACGGACTTTGACGTTGAGGTGAAAGCATGAATCTGGATCACGTATTTAAAAAGACGAACAAAAGATTTTCCCAGGATGAAGAAAAAAAGCCTCAGGTGCCGGAGGGACTTCTGTGCAAATGCAGCAAATGCGGGGGAACGCTTCTGGTGGAGGATGTGCGCAGGAGCTACTATGTATGTCCGAAGTGTAAGGGCTATTTCCGGGTGAAGGCATATGAGCGTATCCGGCGCCTGGCGGACGAGGGAAGCTTTGCGGAGTGGGATAAGGAGCTGATTGGCGGCAATCCGATGGAATTTGAGGGCTATGAGGAAAAGCTTGCGGCCACAAGGCTTAAGTCCCGGATAAATGAGGCGGTTGTCACGGGAAAATGCCGGATCAACGGCTGTGAGACGGTGCTTGGCGTTATGGACGGCCGGTTTCTGATGGCCAGTATGGGCGCTGCTGTGGGAGAAAAAATTACAAGGGCCGTGGAGCGCGCCACGAAGGAAAAGCTTCCTGTGATTCTCTTTACCTGTTCCGGCGGTGCGCGTATGCAGGAGGGCATCACCTCTCTGATGCAGATGGCAAAGACTTCGGCGGCCTTAAAGCGGCACAGTGACGCCGGCCTTTTGTATGTGAGCGTGCTCACGGACCCCACCACCGGCGGCGTGACGGCAAGCTTTGCGATGGAGGGGGATATTATTCTGGCGGAGCCGGGGGCGCTTATCGGCTTTGCGGGGCCGAGAGTGATTGAGCAGACCATCCGGCAGAAGCTTCCCAAGGGCTTTCAGAAGTCGGAATTTCTTTTGGAGCACGGCTTTGTGGATCGGATTGTGGAGCGGGATGAGCTGAAGCAGGTTTTGGGCGACATTTTAAGACTTCATGTTCGAGAGGATGTGCGGCAGTCCGAGTTGGCGGCCCTGCAGTCGGCAATAGAAGCGCAGACTCAAATACCCCGGGAGGAAAAAAGGCAGCGCTATCAGAAGATCGGCGTCTGGGATCGGGTGCTGCGCTCCAGGGATAAGGACCGTCCGGTGGGAAGCGATTATGTGGAGGATCTGTTAGAGGGCTTTTATGAATTTCATGGGGACCGGTACTTTGGAGACGATCTGGCCGTAATGGGCGGAATTGCCTGGTTTGAGGGACGGCCCGTGACGGTCATTGCCCAGGAAAAAGGAAAAAATACAAAGGAAAATATCCTGCACCATTTCGGCATGTGTGCTCCCGAGGGCTACCGGAAGGCGCTGAGGCTTATGAAGCAGGCGGAAAAATTCGGGCGTCCCGTTATCTGCCTGGTGGATACGCCGGGGGCGTTCTGCGGCCTGGAGGCGGAGGAGCGGGGACAGGGCGAAGCCATTGCCCGGAATATTTATGAGATGTCCGGCTTGAAGACGCCTGTTCTCACGGTGATTATCGGGGAGGGCGGAAGCGGCGGCGCTCTGGCTCTGGCTGTGTCCAATGAGGTGTGGATGCTGGAAAATTCCATTTATTCCATTCTGTCACCGGAGGGCTTCGCCAGTATTCTGTGGAAGGACAGCAAGAAGGCAAAGCAGGCGGCGGAGGTGATGAAGCTGACTGCAAGGGACCTGAAAAAGGCCGGTATTGTGGAGCATGTGTTTGGAGAGCCGAGGAAGTTTTCCAAGGAAACGCTTGCCGAGGTAACGGAGCCTATGAGGGCAAAGATTAGGCGTTTTCTTGATACCTACGGGAGTATGGATACAGAGGCTTTGCAGAATCACCGGTATGAACGCTTCCGCAATATGTAAGAAGTTAAATTTTGCACCGGCAAGATTTGTTCTGTCCACTGAGGGGATGTATGGCATTTGGCAAATAAGCTGAAATGAACAGGTTATGGAAAGGCCGCATGGAGGAAGGAGCAGGAATGAAAGGAATGTCTTTGAAAATAGGTGACTTAACACTTAGAAAACCCATTTTCCAGGGAGGAATGGGAGTAGGCATCAGCCTTTCCCGTCTGGCCGGGGCTGTGGCGGCGGAGGGCGGCGCCGGGACGATCTCGGCGGCTCAGATTGGCTTTATGGAGGAAGATTTTGACGAAAATCCTAGGAAGGCCAATCTCCGTGCTATGGGAAAGGAGCTTAAGAAAGCCAGGGAGCTTGCCCGGGGCGGCGTGGTGGGCTTCAATATTATGGTGGCGATGAATCATTACGGAGAGTATGTAAAGGAGGCGGCAAGGCTTGGCGCCGACTTTATTGTATCCGGCGCAGGGCTTCCGGTGAACCTTCCGGCCCTTGTGAAAGGATTTTCCGTTAAGATAGCTCCGATTGTTTCCACGGAAAAATCGGCCCGGGTGATTTTACAGTACTGGGCGAAAAAGTTTAACCGTATTCCTGATTTCCTTGTGATTGAGGGGCCGAAGGCCGGCGGGCATCTGGGCTTTACGAAGGAGCAGCTGCAGGAGTTCGGTCCGGATGCCTATGAGGAGGAAGTGGAAAAGATTCTGGGTCAGGTCCGGGCTTATGAAGCGCGGTTTGAGAAAAAAATCCCGGTGATTCTGGGGGGAGGAATCAGCGGCAGGGAGCAGGCGGATCGGGCCTTTGCCCTTGGAGCGGACGGCGTTCAGGTGGCAAGCAGGTTTGTGACAACGGAGGAATGTGACGCAGATCCGGCATACAAGCGGGCCTATGTAGAGGCGCGGGAGGAAGACATTGTTCTGGTAAAAAGCCCTGTTGGAATGCCGGGACGGGCCATTCACAATTCTTTTTTGGAGCGTGTGGAAAGGGGAGAGCGGGTTGCCCCTCAAAAGTGCCGCGGCTGTCTTGGGAAGTGTAAGCCGTCGGAAATTCCTTACTGCATTACGGAAGCCCTGATTCATGCGGCAAAGGGCGAGGTGGAGGAGGCCCTTATGTTCTGCGGCGCGGATACCTATAAAATTCATGGAATTGAAACAGTGAAGTCGGTAATAAAGGAATTGCTGAATTAGCTTTCCTGTTTTGCAAAAATATGTTATTCTAGTGGCAGGTAAGATTGGCATGTTGCCTGGCTGCTGTTCACTCCATGACCAGTAACACGGGTTTTCAGTTCTCTTTACATATTTACGGCAGGAAGGGCGCGGTGCGGTGGGAAATTTATTTTCGAAAAATTACAATAAGAGAACACGCTTTACCAGAGTGTGCATTGGGGAGGCTATCTTTTCCCTGATGGATAAAAAGGAGTATAAGGACATTAAGATCTCGGATATTGTAAAGAGAGCCGGGGTGTCACGGATGACCTTTTACCATTATTATGAGACGAAGGAGGAGGCTTTGGCGGACTTCTTTCATGAGATTGTGGCCGGGTATATCCGGGAGTGTGTTTCCGAGAAGGAGAGAGTGGGGGAGTTTCGCGGACTGTCCAGTATTGTTCATGCCCTTCAATATTTTGATCGGTATGCCAGTTTTATTTTGAAATTGGTGGACGCCAGGCTTTATTATATTGTGATTGATGCCATGAACGCCTATATGAAGAACCGCATTATGCCCCGCTATAAGATTCCGGTATATGAGCTTTACTTTTACGGAGGCGCGCTGCTGAATGTGTTTATTATGTGGGAGCTGAACGGAAAAAAGGAAACGGCGGAGGAGATCGCCGGGATGGTTGCGGGCAGCCTCAGAGCTTCCGGGAAGTAACCGCAATTTTGATAAAAGGATACAATTGGAATCGGAAAAAAGCAATCAATAAGCCCTGGCAGGATGAAATGGGGCGGAGTGGTTGCTTTTCTTAGTATTGTTCACAAATCCTACATATTTCTCTGCTATACTAACAAAAATAGCTGCAACAAAGAATATAAACCAGGAGGGAATACCTGATGGATAAATTGAAGATTCTGGTGGTAGATGACGAAAGCAGAATGCGTAAGCTGGTGAAGGACTTTCTGGTGAAGCAGAATTATGAAGTTCTGGAGGCGGAAAACGGCGCCGAGGCTTTGGATGTTTTTTTTGAAACGGACGGGATTGCCCTGGTGATTCTGGATGTGATGATGCCGAAGATGGACGGCTGGCAGACTTGTAAGGAGATTCGGGAATATTCCAAGGTGCCGATCATTATGCTCACGGCCAAATCCGACGAGCGGGATGAGCTTCAGGGCTTTGATCTTGGGGTGGACGAGTATATTTCCAAGCCCTTCAGTCCTAAGATTCTGGTCGCCCGGGTGGAGGCGATTTTACGCAGAACGAGCGTAAGGACTGCGGAGGAGACCTTAAGCGCCGGGGGCATTGAGCTGAATAAGGCCGCTCATATGGTTATGTTGGAGGGGGAAGCTCTGGAATTGAGCTTTAAGGAATTTGAGCTTTTGGCTTATTTTATGGAGCATGAGGGAATCGCCCTTTCCAGGGAGAAGATTCTCAACAATGTCTGGAATTATGATTACTTCGGTGATGCCCGGACCATTGATACCCATGTGAAGAAGCTGCGGAGTAAGCTTAAGGACAAGGGGGATTTGATAAAAACGATTTGGGGGATGGGGTACAAGTTTGATACAAGTGATTGTGAGTAACAGGCGTGGCAGCGTTTGAAATCTGCAGCATTGTGAAAAACGGATAGAAGACACCTTTGGAAATTTATTAATAAATTTTCAAGGGTGTTTTTTGATGAAAAACCGGGACAAGCGGTAAATGCGGTACTGATGCGTCATGGAGTTTTCTGTAATGGAATGTTGCAATGAAATTGCTAAAAGCATTGAAAAGTATGCTAAAAGATGATACAATAAGCGGGATGTTTTGTCTGGGTACAAAAGGAGAAAGGAGATTAAAAAATGAGAAATAAAAAATTCTTAAAATTAACAGTTATTATCACTGCTGCGCTGTTATTGGCAGGCTGTACTCGACGAGTAGTATATGATGAGAATGCTTTTGCTGAACGTGAGGCAGAAAGCGCAGATGAGGGTTCAGGCGATTCTGCGGGGTATGAGGTCTTAGCAGATTCTGCGGCGTATGAGGATATTCCGCAGACGCTTACAGAATTGGAGGGATACAGACCTTATATTATCAGATTTCTTTTAAATGGAGAACCTTCGGGAGATTTTGTTCCATATTTTAATGTGGATGGAGAGCTTCTTGGTATGGAGGAGGCTGAGGATATGGGCTATATAAGAAATATCCGGACATACAAGACGGATGGTACTCCCTGCAAGCTGATGACTGTAGTGAATAAAGATAGCGGTACGGTAGAACTTACCCATAACGCTGTATTTGTCTTTTATGTAAAGGAAGGGGCAGAGATGATCATATATCCGGCTTCTTCGGCCGATTTGATGCATTTTTATGGAAATTTGTTTGAATTATACAGTCACTATGGCGCCGCAGAAGTGGAGCAGAAAGGATGGGGCGCCTCTGTTCTTCAATATACACTTGAACCACTCGTTGATTTTAATGACAAAGGAACGGTTAAGCTCCTTGACCTTGAACTGGAGTCTTATCGTACGAAATTGTGGGATGGGAATGATTACACGCTTGAACATTATTTCTATTTTTATCAAAATTTTATAGAGAAAGAAACATCTGCCGGTTCTATGTGAGAGGCGGCGTAAAGCAAATTAACATATATATTGTACAGTAATCTAAACCGGTGTAACATGCTGGGGTTCACTCTGTGACCAGTGACTGTAACATTTCCTGAATGGAAAAATACACCTTCATCTTGGACAAATTCCATGATATAATGATCCAAACAGAGTATCGGTGCGAGGAAAATGTATGAGCGATTTAACATTAAATTATCAAAGTGATTTTAATACCATTCTGAATATGATAGCGGATGCCCGCCAGAAAGCTGCTTATCAGGTGAATGTCACAATGATTGACCTTTATTGGGGGATTGGAGAATTTGTCTCCCATAAGGCTGCACAAGATGGTTGGGGACGCTCTACTGTAAAAGCGCTTTCCGAATATATTCTGTTGCAGGAGCCGGGAATCAGAGGCTATTCCCCGCAGAATATCTGGCGTATGAAGCAGTTCTTTGAAACCTATTGTGACAAACCGGAGTACGGAACTCTGCTAAGGGAGAATACATGGTCAAATAATCTGCATATCATGTCAAAGACAAAATCGGATGCAGAGCGGTTATTCTATTTGAAGCTTGCCTCCCGGGAAAAGTATAAGGCAAAGGAACTGGAACGGCAGATTGACAGCGGATATTACGAGCGTTTGATGCTGTCGGACGGCAAGGCTCCTTCCGCCATATCCCAAGCCGTTTCCACGAGCGTAATCAGGGATATGTATATGCTGGAGTTTTTAGACCTGCCGGAGCCTTATAAGGAATATGATTTAAAAAAGGCCATTTTGAGGAACATGAAAAAATTTCTATTGGAATTTGGCAGAGATTTTATTTTTATGGGGGAAGAATATCATTTACAAGTAGGGAAGAATGATTATTATACGGATTATTCCGATTCTCTGATTATTCCGATTTTAGCATAGAAACCTTGATATTAACAGTCCCCCCATAAGAAAAAATCGGAATAATTCTTAATCCCCTACCTAAGTGATTACTCCTTTGTTATGCTATTAAAATAAACCACAGCAAAGGAGGACATATCCATGTCACTATCAATTGATGAAGCCATCAAAAAAGTGCTTTCCTTTTTGAAAAGTATCCCTATGGCTCCTGCAACAGTAAAGTACTACTCTTGCTGCTGTTCGCATGTCAGGGATTACTGTCAGCGCAATGCCTTACAGGAATTCTCATACAAAGATGCGGCTTCTTTCACAGCAGAACAGCTGAAATTGGCTGAAAATGGTAAATTCGGCAAAATCTATGCACTGATCATGCGGAAAGCCGCTTACTATGTGGCAGATTGTTTCGAAACAGGTACGCTTGAATGGAAACGCAACAGGTATACAATAACGGAACTACCTGAAAATTACCAGCAGATTCTTGGTTCTTTTGAGGAGTCTATTTCCGGAAAACTTGCCGAAGGGTCAGTCTATAACATCATTCATGAAATCCGGAAATTCCTGAAGTATCTTGAGAAAGCAGGCTGCCTCATTATCCAGGATCTGTCAGCTGATATCCTGCGTGCATATGTGATCCAAGAGGCTCCTAAACACATGGGCAATTACGTAAACCTCACATGGCCTCTGAAAAAGTTCCTTGCTTATGTCAAAAAGAGCGGCGTTGCCCTCTCGGGAACATTCGATTTCTTTCTGGCAAACCCGGCACCTGTACATGAGAGGGTGCTTCCGGCATTTGATGATGATGAAACAAAGGCAATACTTGAAAGCATAGATACATCAACAAAACAGGGCAGGCGTGATTATGCGGTGGTAATGCTTGCGCTTGACACCGGCCTTAGATGGTCGGACATTGCCAAGATGCAGCTTTCCGACATTTTATGGGAGAAGCGGGAAATCCGGGTGAAACAGGAAAAGACGGACACTCCGCTTACACTTCCGCTGACGCTCCGGGCAGGGACTGCCGTAGCAGACTATATATTAGAGGCCAGGCCGAAATGCAGCAGTCCATATGTTTTTCTCCGCCTCAGAAAACCTTACTCTTCTATGCTTTCATCTGCGTCTCCCACAAAGGACCTCATGGGACGTTACTTCAAGAAAAATGGTATAGAACACCATTTCGGTGATGGAAAGACATTTCACGGGCTCCGCAGGACTATGGGAACCAATCTCGTCAGGAACGGGACCCCGCTGGAAGAGGTGTCACAGATCTTGGGCCACCGCGATATAAATTCGTCCAGGCACTATATATCCCTCCATGATGAAATGCTGGCTGAATGCTGCATGGACATCAGTATGTTCGCTACAGAGAAGGAGGGGCTGCAATGAAAACAAAACAGAAAACATTTGTATTTGCAAGCCTTTTTGCCGATGACATCCAGGGGATGGTGGAATACAAAGCCGCGCTCGGACATAAATGCGAAAGCTATGCCTGGGCCCTGCAGACTTTTGACCGGTACTGCCTGTCCCATCATCCGGATTCCGGCACGCTCACCCAGGAGATCGCTTTTGGCTTCTGTCAGGCCGGGACAGATGGGAAAAACTGCGGATACCGCGCAGGCACAGTCCGGGAATTCGGCCGTTACCTCTCTGCCATAGGGAAAGAGGCATACATCCTTCCCATGAATTTCTTCCCGCAGAAAAAAGCAGACCTTCCCTATATCATGTCAGATAATGAGATCCGGTCATTTTTCGGGGCGGCAGACCGTTATCCTCATGCGGACAACAGCCCCCTGCTCGAATATACGGTTCCGGTAATCTTCAGGCTCCAGTTCGCTACGGGAATGAGGCCGCAGGAAGCAAGGACCCTGAAGCGGGCCGACTTTAATTTTTCGAAAAACATGATATATATAGATGAAGCAAAAGGCCATAGGGACCGCAGGATTTTGACTCTGCCGAATGTGATGGAACTGTGCAGGAAATATGACGCCATAGCAGAATCCCTCCATCCTGGCAGGACATATTTCTTCCCGTCCCCTGACGGCAGCCCATACACGCATGGCTGGATGACGGAAAAATTCCACAAATGCTGGGAAAATGCCGGGAACAATACATCTTCCAAAAGCTGTACCCCCTATGATCTCAGACATAATTTCGCAACAAGGACGCTCATGCGCTGGGTGGAGGAAGGAAAGGACCTGAATGCATATGCGCCATACTTAAGCACCTACATGGGGCATGTCACTTTTAACAGCACCTTCTATTACATCCACCTTCTGCCAGAGAAGCTGGGTATCCAGAAGTTCATGGACATCCAGGGGATCATCCCGGAGGTGCCGCATGAAAGCTGATGCCTCAAGGGTTCTGGTCCGCAAACATCTCAGGCCGTATTTTACCGTGTTTCTTCCAAAACAACGCGGCTGCAGTGACAACACCATACAGAGTATACATGACACATGGAACCTGTTCCTCCGTTACCTTTCTGCTGCAAAGGGCATTGACAACAGTCGGCTTGCTTTCTCAGATATCGACCCAGCGGTCGTGACTGGATTTCTTGACCAGATGGAATTCGAGAAAGGCTGGAAACCATCAACAAGGAACCAGCGTCTAAGCTGCCTGAGATCATTTTTCAGATATGCGGCATCCATGGAACCTGTTCTTTATCCTTGTTCGGCAGCACTGGGGGAGATACCCTTGAAAAAGGGGGCTGACCGTTCATATGTCATTGAATTCCTGAGCCCAGAAGAGATGAAATCCCTGCTGGCCGTACCGGATACAAAGACAAGACTCGGAGTGAGGGATCAGTTTTTCATGGCGCTGATGTACGATTCGGCAGCAAGGGACTGCGAGATGCTGGGGCTGAAGCTGGAGGATTTCCATGAAGATAATAATACTGTCTACTTATGGGGCAAAGGCGCAAAGCCCCGGCTTGTTCCTGTTTCAGGGGAGACCACAGCGCTTTTTGTCAACTACCGCAGAAAATTTCATCAGGGTTCAGCCTTACAGGAGCCGTTGTTTTACACGATACATAAAAGGGAGAAGACACCAATGTCGGATGACAATGTTGCCCGTTTCCTCAAAAAATATGCCGATTTAGCGAGAATGGAAAAACCTGACATCCCTGAAAGGATCCATCCCCACATGTTCAGGAAGTCGCGTGCCATGCACCTTTACCGTGCGGGAATGCCGCTGGCCCTTTTAGCGGAATTTCTCGGCCATGAGGATCCAGAAACGACCCGTATCTACGCATATGCTGACACTGAGATGAAACGCAAAGCGATTGAAAAGGCTTCGCAAAATGTTGGGGAAGTCGCCAGCCTCCCCACAGAAAAAGCGTTTTGGGAAGGTGATGACGACATCATCGGGCGACTCTGTAGGGGATACTAATCAAAAAGATTATTCCGATAAAATAGCATAGACAGTTTAATTCATGCAGACTGTATATAGTTTTTTTAGGCGGCCTGTGCTAAAATCGGAATAATCAGAGAATCGGAATAATCATATTTATTCTGAAATCGGAATAATGTGGATCTAATTTTTTTTCATAGAGAACTGCAATGCCTTGTTGCGATTGAGTTGAAAATTGACGACTTCAAACCGGAATATCTTGGAAAAATGCAGTTTTATCTTGAAGCGTTGGATAGAGATGTAAAGAAACCTCATGAAAATCCCAGCGTTGGCATTATTCTTTGCAAGAGTAAGGACGAGGATGTTGTTGAATATGCCCTGAGTCGGAATATGAGTTCAACCATGATTTCCGAATACCGAACAAAACTAATCAGTAAGGAAATCCTGCAAAAGAAGCTTGAGGAATTAACAGAAATAGTAGATGAGGATAAAAGCTCTCAATGACATTGAGAGTTTTCAAAAACTTTTTTATTATAAGTACAAAAATGGCAGGGATTGTGATGAGTTCCCGCCATTTCTATTGCTTGGAGAAACTCAAGTGTTTTTGTAAATAAGCGTAAGAACGTTTGAAATTTATAGCATTGTAAAAAGGATAGAAGACACTTTTGGAAATTTATTAACAAATTTTCAAAGGTGTCTTTTTGGGATAACAGCAAAAAAATAGCAAGACAGGCTGGCGGGAAGTAAAATGGCAAGTGATTTGCTTTAAGCATTGAAAAATATGCTTAAAGATGATATAATGGGCAGGATATCGGTAGGCTTATACAATGCAAGCTTTTCCCATTCGGAAATACCGGAATTTGAATATTACAAACCTTTGAACCAAGAATAAAGGAGATCGATTATGAAAAAGAAAACAGCAGCACTTATGACAGCATTAATCCTTGCAGTAAGTTTATCCGCCTGCGGCAACACCAATAAAGAGGTAAAAACATCATCAGAAAATAAAGAAGAAAACCAAGAAGAGGAATCCGTAGTAGAATCCGAAACAAGTGGCAAATGCGGTAATGACGCAGTATGGAGTTATAAAGACGGAGTTGTTACAATCAAAGGTACAGGAGATGCAGGAGGATACCATTTCACTTTTTATACAAAAACAAATGGTTTAAATGATAAGATAGAAAAGATCATTATAGAAAACGGCATAACTCGTATAGGAGAGTTTACGTTTCAGCATTGCAGTAATCTGAAAGAAGTATCTTTACCCGACACATTAATAAGCATAGGAGAAAATGCATTTTGTGAGTGTAATAGTTTAACTGAAATTACAATCCCAAGCTCTGTAACAAGCATTGAACAAAAAGCCTTTAACAGCTGCAGTAGTTTAAAGCAGATAACAATGTCTGATTCGCTCACAAGTATAGGAAATGAAGCATTTGTTTTTTGCAGCAGCTTACAGGAAATAACAATACCGGATTCCGTAACAAGTATAGGAAACGGAGCGTTTTTATATTGTGATAATTTAAGAAACGTTACATTGTCCGAGTCGATGACAAGTATGGAAGGAATATTCAGAGACTGTAAAAGTCTGGAAGAAATAACAATACCTCATTCAGTAACAAGCATAAGCGGGGCATTTTATAATTGCGATAGTTTAACAGAGGTTATAATACCGGATTCCGTGACAGACATAGGTGATTCCACATTTATTGATTGCGATAATTTAAGAAAAATAACAATACCGGATTCCGTGACAAGTATAGGTGAGAAGGCATTTATGAACTGTAATAATTTAACGGAAATTACAATTCCGGCGTCCGTGACAAAATTGGGAGAGGATGCAATAGACAATAACGGATTTAGAGAAATAATTTTTCTGGGCAGTGCTCCGGCGGGAATAGAGAAAGCAATTACACCTTTTCCCGGAGCATCAATGAATTTAAAAATTTATTATTCTGATGATAGCTTTGATTCTGTTATTCACGGTGATATTGACTGGAATAAGCATGATATTGAATGGATTAAACGATAGAAAACATATAGCTGTTCCATTTGCAGCATAGCAAGAACCGCAGAAACTATATTTTCTAAAAGCATTGAAAACTATGCTTAAAGATGATATAATGAGCAGGATATTTTATATGAGTGTAATATTTATATGAGTGAAAAGCTGAAAGGAGTCAATACAAATGAAGAAGAGGATACTAAGTCTGTTTATAGCACTTATTACGGTTTCACAGTTTACGGCGTGCGGCCTGTTTAGCTGTAAAGAAAGCGGCTGTGATGATGAGGTTTATGAGGATGGATATTGTAAATATCATTATTACATAAATGCGGGAAGCGACATATTGAAAGATATTATTAATTAGCAGTCCGGTAAAGTCGCAAAGACGCACGAGAGGAACTTTCATGAGTGCCCTTTCGAATGAAAGTTTCTCTCATTACAGGTGCGTCGAAGTGACGTTACCCTTTAGTGCCGTCGCGCAGCGACTTAAAATAGGAGGAAGCGAAAAATGAGTATGATTGTATATGTTCTGGGTATATTCTTGATAGCAGTGATTCTTGCAATAGTGATCCCTGTTGTACTTGTTGTAAAGAGAAAGAAAGACTGGAATAAAACCAATATGAATTTGTATCAAGATGAGGATATCAGCAAGAGGTAAAACAAATGGCATCATTTTATGGTATTGTTCTGATTTTATGTACAATTACACTTCTGATATTAGCAATACGTCAGCATAAAATAGTATCGGAAGATAAGCCTTTTGACGATTCCCGTCGGCAGATTGATTTTGATGATTTTTACGGCAAGCTTCGTAAATTTATAGGCAATAAGCAGGAAAAAATATATGCCGTTCTGGGAATAAAAAACGCAGATAACCTGCTGACAAACGGCATACAGGAAAAAGGCTTCTGCATTTTGACAGATAAGGCGGCTTATTTTATAGGAAAAGTACGTCAAAAGAAATGGATATTTACATTTCAGACAAATGTACAGCACCGAATCATAGCCAGCGATATGAAAGGAATCAATGTAGGAGCATTGTCGCAGATTTGGTGGCTGTTATGTGCGGCGTTTTCTGTTTTTGTTGGAATAGCCGAATTGCGCTGGTTTATCAGGTACACTATTTATTTAGAAAATGGTATAGAGCTTGGACCAATAACAATTGCAGTTCATACAATCATGTTTTTCTGCCTGGTTATCAATCTTTCTGTTATGATTTATTATGTGCTGCATGCTTTTTTTCTTAAAAGGACAAATATCTGCATAGAGTTTACTTCTCTGACAGCCGCTTTCCTGGCGTCAGAGTTAGGCGAGCAGGAAATAAAGGATTTTTATAAGGCGGTGAGTGAAGTACAGGAATTAAATGTAAATATCGTAAAACCGGCTTCTGCGGCGCATACGATCAGCCCGGCAAGACAAAATGCAGGCGCTTACACAAATAAAATAACTTCCATATCGGAGCTGTCCAAGCTGTATGAGAACGGCATGATCACAAAAGAGGAATTTGAACAATTAAAACAAGAAGTAATAAGCAGTCAATAAAAGGAGACCCGATGATATGCCAATGATGATATCATTCCGATAAACGCCTGATTACCGTGCCGCCCAATTGGGCGGCATTGTTTATGAGAGCTGCTCAGGAAGACATATTTCCATAAACCTGTCTATGCTGTTAATCGTAAAAAGAGATAATTTTTATAAAATACTTGCAATTTTCTTTCCGCAGCGTTACAATCCCCACCCATTAAGAAGAAAGGAGACAGAGCGGTATGGAACAAATGAAAGACATGCATGTGGAGCTGAGGAGGCTGGAAGACGTGATTGATTCCATTGAAAAGAAGCTGCACAATACGGCAGGGCTTCTTGAGCTTATCCGGTCAGGCATGGAACGGCTTAATGGGCAGGAGGATACCTATGAGACGTCGAGCTTATGCATCCTGGAAGAATACCTGCTGGCAATCAATGGCACGGAAATTGCGAAATTACAGACGATGCTGACGGAGATGAAGGAACGGTTTTGAGGTGCGTCTGCCGGAGGGCGGTGATGCAAAAAAAGAATGACGGGGCTGCCGCGTAATAAGCCGACAGCTCCGTCATTCCTGCAAACTGGACAGAAAAGCCTGCAAAAGCTGATACTGTTTGTCATTCAGCGCAGATACATCAAGCAGCTTAACCGTATTAGCTTTATTGAGTCCTAAAAGATAATCCGCAGAACAATGATATAGATGCGCAAGCGCTATGAGGATTTCAACACTGGGTGTCCTCTCGCCGCTTTCATAATTTGATATGACAGAAGCAGATACGCCGATAGAGGTAGCGACGACCTTCTGAGAAAGATTTCGTAAAATGCGCTGCTCCTGCAGACGCTGGCCTAATCCATTTATCATGTAAGCACCTCCGTATAGAAATTGTACGTGATATTGATATGCTTTAGGATATGCAGAATTTTCTTAAAGCATTGAAAACTATGCGGAAAGATGATATAATAGCAGCAATATTTTTGAATCAGCACAAAAGGGAAAGGAGTTTAAAACAATGAAAAAAGAGGGATATGTGTATTGTGTGCAGGAATTTGAAACTTTAAAACGAGAAATAATAGGCAATCAGCAGCAGGAGAACAAATGAAACGAAAAACAACAGCGCTTATGACAGTCCTGGCCCTTGCGGTCGGTATATCAGCCTGCAAGCACAAGCCGGTCCCGCAGACTGACACAGCAAATACGGTAAGTACGGAAGAAACAGAGGAAACAGCAGAAGAAACAACAGAAGAAACAGAAGAAGAGGTTACACCGGAAGAACAGCTGCGGACGGCATTAGGCGGTATGCCTTACTACGGCGATGCGGCCGGATGTAAAATGACAGCGGAGCAGGCAGCGGCATTTGCACAGATAATCGCGGATGGCTTGGCAGGAGATTTCAGCTTTCGAGGCGGATACAGCAATTATGATTATGATATTTTAACTTGGAGCGAACCATTTCAGGTGTTTGCATTTGACATGGAGCAACCGGCTGAAATTGACAGGTTTCATGTCATGTTAGGCGATTTTGCCGGCGACGGAGTTCCGTATCTTTATCTGTACGGCAGTCAGGAGCCTTCCTCCTTTGAGGTGTACGGATGGAATGGAAGCGAGCCGATATTATCCTGTACCGGAGAAATAGGTTTAAGGTCGGATTATTTGCTTACGGAAGAGACCGACGGCAGGGTAAGCTTTACGGAACAGTGTTTTAACGCGGGAACAAAATGCAGAGATGAATATATATGGGCGGCCGTAGTACGGCTGGAGCATGCTTTTAAGGAAGGAAATACGGAACTGGTTTGTGAACGCGCATTGGCAAAATGGGAACCTCTTGACGACAGCGAGCCTTTCAGCATTGTAGAAAACGGCGAACAGATAAAGACATGCACGGAGGAAGAGGCCGAAGCATTTTTGGAAGAAGCTTCGCATCACCATGAACTGCCTTACACTTGTTTCTACGATATGGAACCATGTACCTTAGAGGAAATGGTCAATTACCTCAATGCATATGCTGATGTCATGAGCGGCGGTCAGTCCGTACCTGTTGAGATAGAGAAGGCGGAGATTGTCACACATGAGGGAACAGGCATTATCACAAAGGGAGAGGTTCCCCAGTGGAAGGCGGACAGCCTTGAAGTATTGAGGCATTTTATAAATGGAGAAGCAGGTATGGGCTGCGTGAACGACGGCGACTCGGTGACTTATGTAAATGGGTTTGGAGAGGAGTGGGAAGGAACAAAAAGTTTTTATTTCGACCTGACAGATATAAACAGCGACGGCAGCCAGGATTTACTGGTTTCTTATAAAGATGAGTACTTGAGCTATACGAATTTGTATTTGGGCTCGTCCTTCAAAGACGGTCTGTTCAGCATCAACGGAGCAAATCGGTCGGAGGGAACATATCTTTGTACGGGAGGCTCTGTTTTCGCAGTAGCTTATTTATATGTTTGTGACGGAACGGCATTTTCGGTTGTAAGCGCGCTGGAAGAGGAGGAAGTAATCGGAAGTGACGGATATGACATGGAATATCAATATACGCTGACAGAGAACGGAACAAAACGGAAAATCAGCGAGGAAGAATTTCACTCTGTCTGGAAAGCGTGGGAAAGCAGGAATACGGATATAAGCGCAAACACCCATTTGGATATTGAGAATATTGAAAATACGTTTCAGGTAAACATTGACATAAGATATTCAGGCAAGTGGTTTGTGACAAGCATTGAATAAATAAGGTTTTTCACATATGTCAAAAGGGGGCGCCTCATTTACGGGCAGCTCCCTTTAAAAAGCTCCCTTAAAAAAAGAAAATTATGTAGATTATGTGAAATTCTGCGTAACAGGTGGAAATAATGAAAAATACATGTTATAAAAGAAGAGAAACATAACATGTAAAAGAGGTGCCGCTATGAAGCATTCCATTAAACGCCAGATGGCCGCCTGCTTTATCGGCGTTATGGCCGCTACGCTGATTTGCTGCTGGCTGGCGAATCATTTTTTTCTGGAGGAGTATTATTTAAAAAATAAGAAAAATGTGATTATCAGCGCTTACAATGTGTTAAACAGCGGAATGTCTCAGGGAAGAGCCGAGGAGGAGGAATTTACCACGGAGCTTACCCTGATTTGTGCTACGGATAATATTTCCATTTTTGTTATGGATACCAGCGGGAATCCCAGGCTGTACACGGAGAGCACCTATAAGACGCTGCAGAGAAAGCTCTACGGCTATATTTTCGAGCTTGAGGCCAAGGATATGTCCAAGGTTGTGCTTCAGGCGGAGCGCTATCTTGTCCGGGAGAGCAAGGATCTTCTGACTCAGGCGGACTATATGGAACTGATTGGGACACTGGATACGGGAGAGCCGTTTATTATGCGGACGCCTCTGGAAAGCATCCGGGAGAGCGCCCAGATTTCCAACCGCTTTTTTGCCTACTGCGGCGGGGTGGGGATTCTGGTAAGCTCCCTTCTGATCTGGTGGCTGTCCCGGCGGATTTCCCAGCCGATTATGCGGCTTGCGGATCTGTCAAAGAGAATGACGGAGCTTGATTTCAATGCCAAATTCACCTCCCCGGAGCGCAACGAGATTGGCCTTCTGGGGCACCATATGAATCAGCTTTCGGAAACCCTGGAGCACACTATTTCCGAATTAAAGACGGCAAATAACGAGCTTCAGAGGGATATTGAACAGAAGATACAGATTGACGAGATGCGCAAGGAGTTTCTCTCAAACGTATCTCACGAATTAAAGACGCCCATCGCCTTGATCCAGGGCTACGCCGAGGGCTTGAAGGAATGTATCAACGACGATGCGGAGAGCCGGGATTTTTACTGCGAGGTAATTATGGACGAGGCGGGGAAGATGAATACCCTGGTGAAGAACCTCCTGGCGCTCAATCAGCTGGAGTCGGGAAATGATCTGACGTCTATGGAGCGGTTTGATCTTGTGGACCTGATCCGCAATGTGCTTAATTCCGTCGGAATCCTGCTGGAGCAGAAAGAGATCCGTCTGATCTTTAAGGAGCAGAAGCCGGTTTATGTGTGGGCCGATGAATTTAAGGTGGAGCAGGTGGTGACGAATTATATCAGCAATGCCATCAATCACTGCGGCGACGATAAGATTATAGAGGTGAAGCTCGCCGGCCATGAGGATGCCGTGAGAGTATCCGTATTCAATACGGGTGAGCCGATACCGGAGAGTGATTTGGATAAAATCTGGGTGAAGTTCTACAAGGTGGACAAGGCGCGGACCCGGGAGTACGGCGGAAGCGGAATCGGCCTTTCCATTGTCAAGGCTGTGATGGAGGCTATGAACAAGGATTACGGCGTGAAGAATTACGACAACGGCGTGGAGTTCTGGTTTGAAGTGGACGGCAGTGCGAATTAGACGGAAGAGATGAGGCATAAGTGAAGCGGAACGAGAATATTTGATTGTCAGAAGGGGGTTTTTAGATGGTACGCAGACATATTTATTTTTCCGGGAGAGTTCAGGGGGTAGGCTTTCGCTTTCAGGCATCCTGGGCGGCTAAGCGGCTTGATCTGACCGGATGGGTGAGGAATCTGGACGACGGGCGTGTGGAGATGGAGGTCCAGGGGGAGCCTCATGTCATTGACCGGATGCTGGAAGCTCTGAGGGAGGATTCTTTTATCCGCATCAGTGATATTGACAGTGCGGAGATTCCGCTGGAGGAGGGGGAGCGCAAGTTCCGTACCTCTTATTAAAGTAATTGCAGTCTTGCATACTCTTTCTATATGGAATATGCAAGACTGCTTTGTTCATTTAAACCGGCAGCAGATCCGGTTCTTTTTTTCGAATATAAGATTCCAGAGTGCTCTGATCGATAAGGGCGGGCGTAACACCTTCCCTGGAGACACAAAAGCCCGCGGCGTATGTGGCAATTCGAATGGTATTGCTGAGTGAAAACCCTTTTTGCAGATAAACGGCCAGCGTACAGATAAAAGCGTCGCCGGCTCCCGTATTGTCTACGGCCAAAAAGTTCTGAGCAGGAAAATATTCCTCCTCCTGCCGGGTTTTCAGATAGCACCCCTGTTCTCCCAGTGTGATAATCACTGTTTCCACCCCGGCATTCAAAAAGGTATCCGCCTGTTCTCTCAGGCTTTTTCCGGGACATAAGATATTGATTTCCTTCTGATTGGGTACCAGAATATCTACATATTTTAAAAGCTCCGGCTCGATGAAGGAGCAGGCGGAGGGTTTTAAAATGGTTTTGACGCCGTACTTATAGGCGATCCTTCCGGCCTGGATCAGCACATCATGAGGAATCTCTGTCTGGAACAGGCAGTAGCCGCTGTCCTTAAAAGCATCCTCATTACGAAGAATATCCTCCGGACACAGGGTGGCATTGGCTCCGGAGAGGATAGAAATCATAGAGTTTCCGTCCGGCTGTACAAAAATATAGGCTTTTCCGGTGGCAGTATCCGGACATCGGCGGATGCTGCCGGAGTGAATGGCATGCTTATCCAGAGCGGCAAAAATATGGTTGGCATCCATGTCATTTCCTACGGCTCCAATCAATGCCACACGAGAGCCGAGGAGGGAAGCGCCAATGGATTGATTGATGCCCTTGCCTCCCGGAAAGAGGGAGAAGTCCGTTGTAGACACGGTTTTTCCTGTGACGGGAAGCTCCTGAACCTTCAGATAGTTATCGATATTGATACTGCCCACGACCGTCAGCTTCCTTAAGTTGTGAAGTGGCGGAACGGACAGGTACTCCTTATGCTCGATTGAAAGATCCGCCTCAAACCTTGGCACAGGCCCTTTGTCCTCCGCTAAATGAATCACACTTTGACACAGATGACGCCCATAGTACAAGTAGGGGATCATAATAGTAGAAATAGGAAGAAAATCAAAAGCTTCCTGGGTATCCTTCCGCAGAGAGAGAAGAGTAATGTCCTGGGGCACATGGAAATGCAGATGATTCAGCCGTTCATAAAGCCGGAGTCCGGTGGAAAAGGCGGAGCAGACAATTCCTGTGACAGCCCGGGATGCGATACAATCAATCAAGTGATCATTGAGTGTATGAAAAACCAGCTGTTCCTGAAAAGGGATGCCTTTGTCAAGAAAGCATTGCCGGTATCCGGCCAAAAACTGCTCCGTATAATCTTCATGGGATAAGAGGCAGGCAATATTGCGGTGATTGGCCTCAATCAAAGCAGAGGCGGCCGTAAAGCCTATTTTGAAAAAATCAATATTGCAGGCGTCCTCAATAGAAAGAGAATGGAAGGGCAGATAGGGAATCTCAGCCTCCTCCAGAATGGAACCGTTTAAGAGACTGTCTTTACTCAGCGGTTCCCAAAGAACGGCGTCCACGTGATGCTGCCGGAATTTGTGGAGCGCCTTTTGCTCTGCCAAAGGGTCTTTTCCTGTTTCACCGATAAGAACCGCATAGCCTTTGCTCCGGGCTGCCTCTAAAATTCCTTTTAGAGTATTGTTGGATTCACAGGAACGAACAAGCAGTCCCAGGAGAAAAGAGCGTCCGCTGCCTCCCGGTGTGTGTGAGTACGGCGCATAATTAAATTCTTTAATAATTCTAAGAACCCGCTCCCTGGTTTCGGCGCTGATGCTGGCGTCCTTCTGATTCATAATTTTTGATACGGTGGAAATGGACACACCGGCCATCTGTGCAATTTCTTTGATTGTCATATTCTGTCTCCCAAATGATATGGTATAGCTTTTTCCTGTGAATCGAAGCTTGTTTTCATTATAACCGAGAAGCGTCTGTCTGCAAAGGAAAAAAAGTATACAAAAAATCTTAAAAAATTTTAAAAAATTGGTAAAGAAAAAATAACTAAATAGATTGACAAGCAGATTGAATGGTGGTATGCTTATTTCACAAAGAAAACACTTTAGGAAAAAGTTTTCCTGTAAAATAATACAAAAACAGGAAGGAAAACATTTTTCCAAAGAAAAAGGAGGATAAAAATGAAAAAAGTGTTAAGCTTGATGCTGGTATTAGCTCTGACATTCAGCCTCTGCGCATGCGGCGGAAAAGAAGAGACACCGGCAGCAACCAATGAAGGTGAAACAGAAGCTCCCGCAGCAGATGCGGAGGGCGGCGATGATGCGGCAGAGCCTGCGGCATCCGGAGACAAGATTCGTGTCTGCATCGTTTATACAGGAAACTTGGGCGACAAGTCCTACAACGATTCCTGCAACATCGGTGCAACAAAGGCTGTTGAGGACTTCGGCATTGAGCTGAAATCCCTTGAGGGAACCACCGCTCAGGAGTGGGAAGCCAACCTGGTAGCGGCTTGTGAAGAGGGCTACGATTTGATTATCGGCGCTTCCTCCAACATTGCTGATTACATTGTTGAGCATGGCCCCAACTACCCGGACGTAAAGTTTGCAGTTATTGATACAACTGTAGATCTTCCCAACGTTCAGTCCGTAAGCTTTGCACAGAATCAGGGTTCCTTCCTGGCAGGTGCGGCAGCAGCTATGTTTACCGAGAAGACCGACATTGACGGCGTAAACGAGGAAGCCATCATTGGTTGGGTAGGCGGAATGGATATTCCGGTACTTCATGACTTCTACACCGGCTATGAGCAGGGCGCGAAGTACATCAATCCTGATATCACCATTCTTCAGGCATTTGCAGGAACATGGACAGACCCGTTAAAGGGTAAAGAGCTGACTCTGGCACAGATCGAGCAGGGCGCCGACATCGTTATGAACGTTGCATCCGGTACCGGCCCGGGAATCTTAGAGGGAGCAAAAGAGGCTGGCGTATACGCTATCGGCGTTGACTTGGATCAGGATAATGATCAGCCAGGTACCGTTCTTACCTCTATGGTGAAGAGAGTAGACAATGCCTGCTATCTGTTGATTGAGTCCGTAGTAAACGGAACCTTCCAGGGCGGAACTACTTCCTACCTGACACTGGCAGAAGGCGGCGTAAGCTTGACAGACTTCTCCGTAATTAAGGAGTACTTAGGAGACAAGTTCCCGCAGGACATCGTTGACAAGTGTGCTGAGCTTGAGCAGAAGATTATTTCTGGCGAGATCGTAGTAGAAAACTATGAAGGCTTTGGCCCTGAGCAATAAGCTTTGAACACAAAAATGCAGGGATTATATATCCCTGCATTTTTTTTAGAGGGGTATATGCATGAGAGAATATGTAGTTGAGATGAATCATATTGTCAAGTCCTTTGGCGAGGTTCGGGCGGTTAAGCATGGAGAATTTACACTTCGCAAAGGCGAGATCCATTCCCTGATCGGAGAGAATGGAGCCGGAAAATCAACCATGATGAAGCTTTTATATGGAATGTATCCCATCGACAGCGGCGAGATTATCATAAATGGGGAAACCATGAAAAAGCTGGAACCGAAGATTGCCATTGAACACGGTGTCGGAATGGTACACCAGGAATTTATGCTGGTAAATGATCTGACGGTTCTTGAGAACGTGATCCTTGGCTTTGAGCCGAAAAAGGGTCTGACAATTGATTTTGCTAAGGCGAGACAAGAAGTAGAGCATTACATTGAACAATATAATATGGATATCCAGCTGGATAAAAAAGTAAGTCAGATTTCCGTTGGTGAGGCACAGAGAGTAGAGATCATCAAGACACTTATGCGCGGTGTCGAGATTATCATTCTGGATGAGCCTACCGCTGTTCTGACACCCCAGGAGACGAAGAAGCTTTTTGAGATTTTAGCGAATCTGAAAGCGGAAGGAAAGTCTCTGGTATTTATTTCCCATAAGCTCAACGAGGTAATGGAGATATCGGATCGAATTTCCGTAATGCGTCAGGGTGAATACATGGGAACCGTAGACAAGGATAAGACCACACCGCTCGATCTGACGAAGCGTATGATCGGCCGTGAGGTATTCCTGAACATTGACAAGACCTACTCCAAGGTGGGACAGACGATTTTGGAAGTGAAGGACGTATGGGTACCGGCCCTGAAGGAATCCTCCAAGATCCGCGGTATGTCTCTCCATGTGAATGAAGGTGAGATTGTAGGAATCGCCGGAATTGACGGCAACGGACAGTCAGAGCTGATTGAGGCCATCACGGGACTTCGCAAGGTAGAGAAGGGCAGCGTCATTCTAAACGGCAAGGATGTGACCAATCTGAAACCCCGCAAGGTTCGCGAGGCAGGTTTGGCCCACATTCCTGAGGACAGAAATAAAAGAGGTCTCAACCGGACCATGAGCATTGAAAACAATCTCATTGCGGTTGAGATTGATTCGGGAGCTTATACCAAGGGCGTGCTGATGGATATTCCGGCACAGGATAAGTATTCCGAAGAAATGGTAAAGCAGTTTGATATCCGGCCTACGGATTATAAGCTTCCCACTTCGGCGCTTTCCGGAGGAAATGCCCAGAAGGTAGTTGTTGCAAGAGAGGTTTCCATGAAGAAAAAGCTTCTGATTGCATCACAGCCCACCAGAGGCGTGGATATCGGAGCGATTGAGTCTATCCGCAACACCCTCGAGGTAGCTAAGAAGGACGGAGCGGGCGTACTGCTTGTATCTGCCGAGCTGGAGGAGATTATTTCCCTGTCCGACCGGATCGTTGTTATCCATGAGGGAAAGATCACAGGTGAGATGCCTGCAAGTGAAGCAAATGAGAACAACCTTGGACTGCTGATGATGGGCGGAGCGGTTGAAGAGGAGAAAGGAGGGGAAGCGTCATGAGTCAATCCATGAAGAATTTACTGAAGGTTGCGATTACCATGATTTTGTCCCTGGCAATCGGAGCAATCTTTATCCTGAGCATTGGGGAGAATCCCATTGCAGCCTATGGAGCGCTTCTAAAGGGAGCCTTCGGTACAAAGCTTGGAATCGGAACTACCATTGCCGGATTTACCCCCCTTCTTCTTACCTCCATTGCCTTTGCGGTGGCAGCCCAGGCGGGAGCCTTTAACGTAGGAGTGGAAGGTGAGGTTATCTTAGGCGGAATCACGGCGGCGTACATAGGAATCCATTGGGGATTTTTACCGGCTCCCTTGCTGTATCTGGCCTGCTTTGCAGGCGCTATGGCGGTTGCGGCAGTCTGGGCCTTTATTCCGGCGGCGCTTAAGGCATATTATAATGTTTCCGAGGTCTGCGTAACCATTTTGATGAATACGGTTGCCCTGTATATCGGCTCCTACCTGGTAAGCGGACCCATGAGTGCGGGCGTGGCAACACCCCAGACAGATCCGGTGCTGGTAACCATACCGAAGATTTTAAAGCCGTCGTCGGCAAATGCCGGTGTGTTCCTGGCAATTGTGATTGTGATTTTCGTCATTCTGATGCTCTATAAGACAAAATGGGGCTACAAGATCCGCACCGTGGGAACGAACCCGGATCATGCGGATTACGTAGGAATTGACGCAAAGAAAACCTTTATCAATGCCATGCTTCTCTCCGGTATGCTTGGCGGAATCGCAGGATGCATTGAAGTTCTCGGCGTACATGGTTATTATCTGGACGGCTTTGCAAAGGATTTGGGAACCAACGGTATGCTTGCGGCTTTGATTGTAAAGTCCAATATGGCGACTACGCCTCTGATGGCCTTCTTCCTTGCGGTTTTGAAGTCGGGCGCTATGGCTATGCAGCAGACCACCGGTGTGCCAAAAGCCATTGTGGATACTATTTCAGCCGTATTTATCATTATCGCTACTATGGAATTTGTGATTCAGATAAAGAAGAGAAATCAGAAGAAGGAGCAGGCAGCGGCCGTTACGTCAGGAGAAGCTCCCGGCACAGCGCCGCCTGCGGAATCTGAGGATAAGGAGGAGTAAGCGATGGGACTGATGGAAAATTTAGGTAAAATATTTAACGTATCACTGATTTACGCAACGTTTCGGGCTTCTACTCCGATTATTTATGCGGCCCTCTGCGCGGCCATTACCCAGCAGGCAAATATTCTGAATATCGGTACGGAGGGTATTATGCTGGTGGGCGCGTTTACGGCGGTAGCGGTTAGCTACACCACAGGAAGCTGGTTCTTGGGCGTGATTGTGGCTATGCTTGCGGGAGCGGCAATTGCTATGATTATGGCTGTGGGACATATTAAGTACAATTCGGAAATCTGTGCGATTGGTATGGGAATCAATTTATTTGCCATTGCAATTACAAAGTTCCTGTTAAATACTTTGTTCCACACCAACGGAACCTTTTCCGATCCCAAGATTATTCCCATTCCCAGAGTGCAGCTTCCGTTTCTGGAAAATATACCGTTTTTGAATCAGCTATTCAATAACTGGTGCTTTACGGAATGGTTTGTAATCCTGTTCATTATTATCCTGCAGTTCCTGTTTTACAAAACCGTATGGGGACTTCGCCTTCGGGCCGTAGGACAGTTCCCGATGGCAGCCGAGACAGCAGGTATCCGGGTAAATGCCGTGAAATATCAGGCAATGCTGATTTCCGGACTGATCGGCGGTCTTGCAGGAGCACACCTTTCCTTAGGTTACAGTGCGCAGTTCGTAGAGAACATGACCAACAGCCGCGGTTTCATGGGTGTTGCGGCTATGTACTTCGGCGGCGCCAATCCGGTGCTCACGGCAGTGGGCTGTCTGCTCTTTGGTTTCTCGGATTCCGTGGGAGCAAGACTGCAGGCTTATGGCTTCCCGGCACAGTTTGTATTGATGATGCCGTATCTGGTAACCGTTCTTGTACTTGCTATCTCTATGGCAATTAAGCTGGGAGCGGAGCGCAAAAGAGAGTCTTCCCTTGTTACCGGCGATACACATTAATGTAAATGAAGATGCGGCCGGTTTTGACCTGCCGGCCGCATGAAAATTAAGAAAAGAAAGAGGATTGTTTAAAATGGATAAGATTAAGATAATTCTGGACTGCGATCCGGGACATGATGATGCGGTTGCGATTACACTGGCGGCAAAGAGCCCGAAGATTGATCTTCTGGGAATTACCGTAGTGGCAGGAAATCAGACTCTTGAGAACACGGAGCGCAATGCGCGCAATATTGTTCAGTGCTTAGGGATTGACGTACCGGTGTACGCAGGCTGCGACCGTCCCATGATTCGGGAGAAGATGACGGCGGGCGATATTCATGGAGAGACCGGTCTGGACGGCCCGGTATTTGCTCCTCTGACCAAAGAGCTTGAAAAGGAGCATGCGGTGTCCTATATTATCCGCACCCTAATGGAGTCCGACGGCGATATCACGGTGGTTACCACAGGGCCTATGACCAATCTGGGCATGGCGATCCGTATGGAGCCTAAGATTGTTGATAAGATTAAGCAGATCGTTCTGATGGGCGGCGCCTATACGAACGGCAATGTGACGCCGGCGGCAGAGTTTAACATTATTGCGGACGCAGATGCGGCTTATGTATGCTTTACATCCGGCAGACCCATTACCATGATGGGACTGGATGTGACGAGACAGGTTCTCTGCTATCCCAGCATTGTTGAGCGTATGGGCAAGATTGGAAACCATGCATCCAAGCTCTTTGTGGATCTCATGGGACATTTCTGCAAATCCCAGAAGGAAGTGTTCGGCTGGGAGGGCGGTCCCCTTCACGATCCGGTTACCATCGCTTACCTGATCGATCCTTCCGTTGTGGAAGTAAAGCCTATGAATGTGCAGATTGATATCAGAAGCACCCAGTCCTACGGAAGAACAAACTGCGATTTCTTCGGATATCAGCAGCTTCCGGCTACGGCAGATGTGGCTATCGGCATTGATGCGGAGAAGTTCTGGGATATTATTGAGGAAGGACTTCGCCTTTACAGCTAGAGTGAAAGGGATTCATGAATGGAAAGTCTAAAGGAAGTATTAGAAAAAAATAAAGAGCAGTACATACGGCGTTTAATGGATCTTCTTGCCATCGATACCCATGACATTGGTCATGGGATCGGCGGCGGTCTGGAAAAAGAGGGCCAGGATTATATGGTGAAGCTCTTTGAGGAGATGGGTGCGTCCAAGATTGAGAAAGACCCGATGGAGGAGGCTGTCATCGAAGCATGCTTAAGGGAGCATCAGGAGGGAAACCTGGGCCATGACCAGACGGACCGGTACAATGTCTATGCGACCTTTCAGGGAAAGGAAGGAGGGAAAAGCCTTCTCTTTAACAGCCATATTGACGTAATGCCTGCGGATGAGGCGGACGGCTGGACCCATCCTCCCTATGAACCGGTGATCATCGGCGACAAGCTGTATGGCCGGGGCGCGGCGGATATGAAGGCCGGACTGATGGCCTCCGCTATGGCAGTTAAGCTTTTGCAGGATGCGGGCTGCGAGCTTCCCGGAGATGTAATCATTACCTCGGTGTGCGATGAAGAGGGCGGTGGCAACGGCTCCATGCAGGCAGTGATGCGCGGCCTTAAGGCGGACGGTGTGATCAACTGCGAGGGCAGCAGTGACGAGCTGATACTGGCCCATATGGGATGGGTGTTTTTTAAAGTAGAGTTTGAGGGAAGAGCCTGTCATTCCGGCGGAAAGAAGAATGGCGTCAGCGCCATTGACAAAGCGATTAAGGTGATTCAGGCATTGAATGAAAAGGAACATGACTGGCTGCTTCAGTATAAGCATCCGTTGCTTCCGGCGCCCAATCTGAATATCGGCGTTATCAAGGGCGGCACGGCGGGTTCTACGGTTCCCGGCGAGTGTGAATTTTCCACCTGTGTGCATTTTATTCCCAATCAGATGAGCCACGATCAGGTCGTGAAGGAATTTACGGATACGGTCAGCCGGACGGCTCAGGCCGATCCCTGGATGCAGGAGCATCCCCCTAAGGTTACAATGTATCAGGCGGGCAACGGTTTTGAGATGGAGCCGGACCATGCATTTGTGAAGACATTTCTGGGTGCATATAAGGATATGATGGGAAGAGACATTAAGATTGTAGGCTCTCCCTCCGGCTGTGATTCCAGACTGTGGCGCAATATCGCCGGCTGTCCAACCATCCAGTTCGGCCCCGGGAATCTTTCCGAGTGTCATAGTGTGGATGAGTGGGTGAGTGTAGAAGCATACCTGCAGTCCATTTTGGTGTATGCCAATACGATTTTAGAGTGGTGTAAAGATAGTAAGAACTAAAAATAGTAGGAATTAAAAATCAGTAATATCCTGACAGTGCACAAATCAATTTACAGGCGCAGCATTAAGCGGCCGGGAATTGATTTAGATCAGGGTGTGCCGGAAGGATATTACGGAACTAAGATAAGGAGATTGAACAATGGCAAAAAAAATACTTTTAGCAGGAGAATCCTGGATGAGCCACACAACTCATGTGAAAGGCTTTGACACATTTTTTACTTCCGTATACGAGACAGGCGAGCAGTATCTGAAGGCAGCTATGGAGCGCGGAGGCTATGACTTTACCTTCCTTCCCAACCATCTGGCTATGGAGGAGTTCCCCTTTACCCTGGAGGAGCTTAAAGAGTATGATCTGATTATCCTTTCCGATATCGGTGCGAACACCCTGCTTCTGCCCACGGCAACCTTTACCAGAAGCGAGATGAAGCCCAACCGCTGTAACCTTATCCGTGATTACGTTCTGCAGGGCGGTTCACTTCTGATGGTAGGCGGCTACATGACCTTCTCCGGTGTAGATGCAAAGGGCAAATGGCAGGATACCGCCGTACAGGAGGTGCTTCCCGTTACCGTTCTTTCCGTTGACGACAGAATGGAGCACTGCGAGGGCGTTCGTCCCGTAACCGTAAAGGAGCATCCCGTATTGAAGGGACTTGGCGAGTGGCCGAGAGTGCTTGGCTACAATAAGACTGTAATCCGTGACGGCGCAGAACTTCTTGCAACTGTGGAGGAAGATCCTTTTATTGCTCTTGGAACCTATGGCGAGGGACGTTCCGCCGTATTTACAACGGACTGTGCGCCTCACTGGGCGCCGCCTGAGTTCTGCGAGTGGGAAGGCTATGACGTGCTGTTCCAGAATCTGGCAAAGTGGCTGACAAAGGAAATCTAATTATTTGCCGAATGTACCGGTAATGAAATCTAAGCTTATTAAATGGTAAAGCCGCAAAGGCGCACGAGAGAAACTTTTATGAGTGCCCTTTCGAATAAAAGTTTCTCACATCACAGGTGTGTCGAAGCGGCTTTACCCTTTAGTGCCGTCGCGCAGCGACTACAATAGGGGGAAGTACATTGGAAAATAAGGCTTTGAATTTGTTAAAAGCGCTGCTTGAGATTCCGTCCGTAAATTCCAAAGATCGGGAAAGCCGGGTGGCCGAATACCTGGCGGATTACTTTCAGAAGCATGGGATAGAGTCCCGTGTTCAGTACCTGGATGAAAATCATGCAAATGTGCTGGCTTATATACCGGGAACGGATTCCGGCCGGCGCATGATCTGGAACGGACATTTGGATACGGTGCCTTATGGTAATTTGGAGGAATGGGAGACCGATCCGGCAGCGGCCGTTCTAAAGGATGGCAGGCTTTTTGCCCGAGGTGCTTCGGATATGAAAAGTGGGTTGGCAGCTATGGTGTATGCGCTGTGTCATACACCGGAGCCGCCGGCTTATGATATTCAATTTATCGGAACCTGCGACGAGGAGAAGAATGGCCTGGGCGCGTCGTCAGTCCTTAAGGACGGAATGATGGATGCGGAATACCTTTTGGTGGGCGAACCGACGAATATGAGTCTGGGAGTTGCACAAAAGGGGTGTCTCTGGCTTGAGATCCGCACAAAGGGAAGGACCAGTCACGGAGCCTATCCCCAGGAGGGAATCAACGCGGTAGACTATGGAGTGGAGCTGGCGTCAGGGCTTAAGGCTTATGTACAAAGCTTTACCTCTCAGATCCTTGGAGCGTCTACGGCGCAGATTACCATGATTCAGGGCGGCGTGGCTATGAATATGACGCCGGACGAGTGCGGGATTCGAATGGATATTCGCATGGTTCCCGGGCTGACAAAAGAGATGGTGCTTGAGAAGGCCGAAGAGCTTCTTTTGAAGGAGCAGGAAAAGGAACCCGGTTTTGCGGCGGAATTTGCCGTTTTAAACGATCGCCGCGCTATTGAGATTGACAGCCTGGACTGGCTGCCTTCAACGCTTCGCAGGCTTCTTCAGTCATATGGATACGAAGGAAGCGATATCGGCGTCAATTTCTTTACGGATGCTTCCGTTTTGGACCGGGCGGGAGAAAAGAAGATTCTGCTGTTTGGACCAGGGGAGCCGTCTATGGCACATAAGCCCAATGAATATGTCAGCGTGAAGAAATATGAGGATGCAATTCAGGTACTGCAGAAATTGATGCGGCAGAAAATGCCCGGATAGAATTATGTTGCTTGTCATGAAATGAACAGTATGGTATGATGTTATGGAAAAAAAGAAGGAGAACGGGTAATGAAGGTAATCTGTTTTGGCTCATTGAATATTGATTATACGTATAAGGTGGATCATTTTGTACAAAAAGGGGAGACGCTGTCTTCCGATTCCCTTCAAGTTTTCAGCGGCGGGAAAGGATTGAATCAGTCGATAGCGCTGGCCAAGGCGGGTGTTGAGACCTGGCATGCAGGCTCCATCGGAGAGGACGGAAGATTTCTTTTAAAGCAGATGGAGGATGCCGGTGTCAATACGGACTGTGTTACTATTTTGACTGACACAAGAACCGGCAATGCAATCATTCAGAATGACAAAGAGGGAGACAACTGTATCCTTCTTTATGGCGGGGCAAACCAGGCCATTACCAGGGAGCAGGTGGACGAAGTTATGGGCCGCTGCGAGAAAGGGGATTTCCTGGTACTGCAAAATGAGATCAATGAGCTGACCTATATTGTGGAACAGGCTCATGAAAAAGGGCTTAAGATTGTGCTGAATCCTTCGCCTATGAATGAAAAGATCCGCAGGCTGCCGCTTGCGTATGTGGACTATTTTATGCTCAATGAGATCGAAGCGGGACAGATCCTAAATCGGGAGATTCAGGAAGGCTTTGACAAGGAAGAGCTTGGTAGGGCCTTAATGGAGTGCTTCCCCAATGCGGTGATAGTATTGACCCTGGGAAAAGAGGGCGCTATCTATATGGATCAGAATGAGACCTTTACGCAGTCCTCTTACAAGGTGAAGGCTGTGGATACCACAGCTGCCGGGGATACTTTTACCGGATACTTTATCGGAGGAATCTTAAGAGGGCTTCCTGTTCGGGAGGCTATGGATATGGCGTCCCGCGCTTCAGCCATTGCCGTGACGAGGCTGGGGGCTTCGCCCTCAATTCCGGTTTTAAAGGAAGTAGAGGAGATTTCGTTTTGATACATAAGTAAAATAAGCGTGTCGGCTTTACGCTTGGCGCGCTGTCAAAGAAAAGGAAGCGAAGGGATGTGGCGGCTGCCATGTCCCTTTTCTAAATGGCGCTGTGTCCGGAAGTCTCTGAGAGTATCAGGAAAAAATAGCGGTTGATATTTTTACAGGGATGTGATAGGAATATAGACAGTAGATAAAAAAGAGCTGTATCGCAGCGACTAGAGTCTGGTAAAGTCGCAAAGGCGCACGAGAGGAACTTTTATCAGTGTCCTTTCGAATAAAAGTTTCTCTCATCACAGGTGCGCCGAAGTGACTTTACCCTTCAGTGCCGTCGCGCAGCGACTCAAATAGGAGGTTTATATTATGGCAGTAAAGCTGGTAGTGGATTCTGCATCGGATATTGATTTGAAGGAAGCGGAAGCGCTGGGTGTTCATATGATACCCATGTCCATCCAATTTGGAGATAAGACCTATGCGGATGGCATCGATCTGTCCGGCACGGCATTTTTTGAGAAGCTCATAGAGAGCAGCGAGCTTCCCACCACAAGCCAAATCACTATGTTTCAATTTGAGGAATGTTTTACCGAGCTTACGGCGGATGGCAGTGAGGTGGTTGTAATCACCTTATCCTCCAAGCTTTCCGGAACCTATGCGGGAGCCGTATCCGCGGCGCGCTCCTTCCCGGGAAAGGTGTTTGTGGTAGACAGTCTCAATGTATGTATCGGGGAGCGGATTCTGATTCAATATGCGGTTCGGCTTCTAAAGGAAGGACTTACTGCAAAGGAGCTGGAAGAGAGGCTTCTAGAGGCTCGAAAGCGGATAAAACTTATGGCCCTTCTGGGCACACTGGAATATCTCCAAAAGGGAGGAAGAATCTCTGCGGCTGTGGCTATGTCCGGCGCTGTTCTACATATTAAACCGGTTATTTCCATTGAGGATGGAGAGGTCAAGATGATAGGAAAGGCTATGGGCTCGAAAAAGGGAAATAACCTTTTGATGCAGCTTATAAGCAAGTCCGGCGGTATTGACTTTGAGATGCCTTATGCGACGGCATATTCCGGGCTGGAGGACAGCCTTTTGAAGAAATATCTGAGGGACAGTGCATTTCTCTGGGAAGGGGAGATTGGTGAGATTCCTTCCTACTGTATCGGAAGCACCATCGGAACCCATGTGGGACCGGGGGCGATTGCGGTAGCATTTTTTGCAAAATAAGCGGTTGGCGTTTACATTGTGACCGGTGTTACTGTTCACTCCGTGATCGGCAACACGCTTCGCGATGCACAGAAATCGCAAAAAGATGCGATTTTGCGCTGAAAAACTCGGGATTTCCGCACAAAATGTGCGGAAACACCTCGCGGAACTGTGGTGTGTGAACAGTAACTGACCGGTAGCATTAGATCATCCGAAGCTGACGGAAGTATGTACAAAGCGGCAAAAACTTGCTATAATGGTTACATCTTATTTTATCTTATGCAGGAGGTATCTGGATTATGAAAAGAGGAGCTTTAACAAAATTTCTTGCCCTGCTGATGGTTTTTGCACTTCTCCTACCCGCTTGCGGGAAAAAGGCGGAAGAGAAGCCGGACAAGACAAAGCCGGAGGCGCCGAAGGTAGAGACGAGTGTGGAGCCGGAGGCTGAGGAGCCGGCGCCGGAAGAGGAAGAGATTTCCCCGGAGCAGATGGATCTGATTAAATACAATTATTATGTAGAGCTGAACAATGATATTGTGGAGATCGTGGATTCCATCAATTATTATTATGAGGTTGTGGATTACGCGGAGGAATTTTCGCTTCTGCCGGATACGGGCCTTACCTATGGTTATCGCGTCTATGGCAAGAATACGGACATTTTGGACGACTGTCTGCAGCTTGCCGATATGGATCCGGATTACGGAGAAATGGATACGCTGGTGAAGGATATGGCGGAGCCTTTGAGGGCGCTTATGGAGACCTTCTCCGATATCAGCAGCAGTTATGACTATGCAGATAATCAGTATGCGAAGGCGAAGGAGTATCATGCAATTGTCTATGCAAATGCGGATACGTTTATAGAGCTTGGATCTGACTTTATGGATGCAATTGATGAGATGGGGGATTCCAGGATTGCGGAGGAAGAAGAACGCATGAAGGAGGAAGGAAATCTGATCATCTATAACGCCAGCAGAGCTATTTCCATTGGCCGGGAGGTTTTGGATGCGGCTTATGATCAGGGCGTGAACGATGAAAATCTGACCGATCTGGATCTGACGGAAATCAAGGCTCTGTATGATGAGCTGGTGCAGGTGGTGGCGGATTTTGACGCCGCTACGTCTGACAACGATCAGCTTGTAAAAGAATCCCTTTCCAATTCCCGTCCTTTTGACGGACTTCTGGACAGCTTGATTCAGGCGTTGGAGTGGATGATCAAGCAGACGGAGAGCGGAACACTTCCGGATTTGAGCGGTTCCGGTGCGCCGTTGGGTTCTCTTGGACATTTTTCCGAGACTTTGGGTAAATGTATTGATCGATATAATTCAGTGTTTGTAGACTAATGCCAAAAGCGTTGTAAGAAAGAAGGATAGCGGAGAGATGTGATATTTACATGTCATATCTCTCCGTTGTTTATATTATGCATCGGCTGCTTGCAAATGATACGGGGTATTGCAGGCTGCATTTTTTCCGGTTATTGCTATGCCGCGAATAAATATCGCTATCTTGATATGAAATACCGAAATACGGGATTTCAGAGGTTAGATAAAAGCTTGGTGGAGGAATGTTTGGAGGGGATTGATGCGAAACCGGAGATTAGAATTGATGGATAAAAGTAAGGCAGCCTTTGTGAAAACAAGGCTGTTTTGCGGGGAAAATTGGCGAAAAAAATAGAAAAAAATTTTTTTTGAAAAAATTTGAAAAAATGTGTTGACAATTGAAAAATGACGTGATAGTATATAGAAGCTGTCGCACGAGACAGCAGCAAGCGAACCTTGATAACTAAACAGTGTAAAACCTTGAAAATTCTGAAAGAGAA
>OFFY01000261.1_pt1 | contig 55006 bp, 48 predicted proteins | sample 1521481 | NCBI WGS metagenome assembly OFFY01 (sample SAMEA3504117, study PRJEB24116) | mouse gut metagenome | biome: mouse gut; feature: mouse-associated habitat; material: faeces | place: Denmark | collected 2011
AGAAATAGAAAACAGGACTGTCCCCAATACCATGATGGTACAGGGAATCAGTCCTTTTTTAATATGGGCAATTAACGTCGCTTACCCTTTTCCGGCTTCCGGCTCATGTCACAACTTCCCCACTCCCTGCCTCCATGGGCATCCATGGGTCCAAACACAAAAAAGAGAGAACCCCGCTGTTTCCAGTGAGTTTCTCTCTTCTTTTTCTATCGCTTGGTCAGTTCGTCCAGCGCCTTGTTGATATCTTTCTGGTCCATGGTTTTCGGAACCGGCGGCTGTTCCACCACTTCCTTCTTCGTTTCCACGACCTCCACCGTGATCGGCGCGTTGGGGTCTGTCAGCTGGCCATACTTCATGAGGTTGGTGATCTCCTCATTGGTCAGCGTCTCGTGCTCAAACAGATTGTGCGCAATGAGATCCAGAAGCGCCCGGTTTTCCGTCAGGATCCGCTTGCATTCCTTGTGACAGGAATTCACGATGTCCCGCACTTCCTTGTCGATCTCCTCCGCCACACCGGCGGAATAATTCGCACCCTGGGTATAATCCCGGCCCAGGAACACATTGCCCTGGGGATCCGCATACTGGATCGGGCCCAGGCTTGACATACCGTAGACACGGACCATGTTCTTGGCGATTTCCGTCAGCCGCTCGATGTCATTCACTGCACCGGCACTGATTTCCCCGAACACCAGTTCCTCGGCGGTGCGTCCGCCCAGCAGACCGGTGATCTGCGCAATGAACTCGCTGCGCTTGTGGAAGTACTTTTCTTCCCTGGGCGTCATGAGGTTGTAGCCCCCTGCTTCTCCCCGGGGAATGATGGTGACTTTCTGCACCATGTCCGCATCCTCCACCTTCAGGCCGATCACCGCATGACCCGCCTCGTGGTAGGACACGAGCCACTTGTCTTTCTCGGTATACTTCTTGGACTTCTTGGCCGGGCCCATCATGACACGGTCAATGGCTTCGTCCAGGTCATTCATCGTAATGGCGGTTTCCTTGTTGCGGACAGCCAGGATCGCCCCTTCGTTCAGGACGTTGGCCAGATCCGCACCGGAGAATCCGGGGGTCCGCTTCGCGAGGTTTTCCAGTGTCACATCCGGAGCCAGGTTCTTGTTTCTCGCATGCACCGCCAGAATCTCCCGGCGTCCCTTCACATCCGGCAGGTTGACGGTGATCTTCCGGTCAAACCGGCCGCTTCGCTGCAGGGCAGGGTCCAGCACATCCGGGCGGTTGGTGGCCGCAATGACCACGATCCCGTTGTTGTCCTCCATGCCGTCCATTTCCACCAACAGCTGGTTCAGCGTCTGTTCCCGCTCGTCGTTTCCGCCGCCCATGCCGGCGCCACGCTGACGTCCCACCGCATCGATTTCATCGATGAACAGGATGCACGGAGCACTCTTGGATGCGGTCTTGAACATATCCCGCACACGGCTTGCACCGGTGCCGACAAACATTTCCACGAAATCCGAACCGGAGATGGAGTAAAAGGGCACATTGGCTTCTCCCGCAACGGCTTTCGCCAGCAGGGTCTTGCCGGTTCCCGGAGGGCCGACCATGAGCACACCCTTCGGTATGTGGGCGCCCATGTCCGTGAACTTCTTCGGGCTGCGGAGATACTCGATGATCTCCTTGACCTCTTCCTTTTCCTCTTCACACCCGGCGACGTCCTTGAACCGGGTCTTCACATTGGATTCCACCCGGGCCTTGGATTTGGAGAACTCGAAGGCCTTGTTGCTGCCTCCGGCGCCGCCCATCTTTGTGAACATGTAATAGAAGAACACGCCCACCAGCAAAAACGGAATCAGCTGCCCCAGAAGGGAAAGCCACATGCCGTTGGTGCTGGGATCCTCCACGGTGATCTGTCCGCCGTCGGACGTCAGCCGTTCCTGGAGCCATGCCATGTTCTCATCGGTATTGGGCACGAGCACGGAGTAATTCACCGTCTTGTCCCCGTTTTTGTATGTGCCCTCCACGTTGATCACCGTGGAGGAAATCGTCATCTGCGAATCCTGGAAATCAGTGCTGGCCGGAAGTTTCTGGAACTCGGTATAGTTCATCCGGACGGAATTGCCCGTGGAGCTGTACGCGATCAGCGATATGACGATGGTGATGATGAAAAGCGTAGGCAGATAATTCAGCCATTTTTTCATTCGCCCTTATTCCCCCTGTTCATAGACTTCGGGTTTCAGAATGCCAATGTAGGGCAGGTTCCGGTACCGCTGGTTGTAGTCCAGACCGAATCCCACCACAAATTCATTGGGCACTTCAAATCCCACGTAATCGGCTTCGATGTCCACGACGCGGCGGTCAGGCTTGTCCAGCAGGGCCACGACCTGCACACCCTGCGCGCCTTTGTTGCGGAACATCTGCTTCACGGCCTTGAGTGTCCGGCCGGTGTCTACAATGTCTTCCACCAGCAGCACGTCCCGGTCCACTGTGGAGAGGTCCATGTCCATGTCAATGCGGACATCCCCCACAGACTTCGTGCCCTGATAGGAGCTGACTTTCATGAACGCCACTTCCACAGGCATGGTGAAGCGCTTCATGAGTTCAGCCATGAAGGGCACGCTGCCCTTGAGCAGACCCACCACAACGGGAATGCTTCCCCTGGCAAGATAGTCAGCCTGGATCTGTGCTGCAAGTTCACGGCAGCGTTCTGCGATCTGCTCTTCCGACAGCAGAACTTCCTGTATATCCTGGGTTATCATAATTGGTTCTCCTTGAAAGTTACAGTTTTGATTTTATCATGAACGGCCACGGGTGAAAACTGCGGGAAACAGAAGGATTATTAAGTCTCTTGGCAAGATTCCAGAATTAAATCTGTATAAAGAAAACGCCTTCTGTCCAAACCATGTTTAACAGAAAGGCATTCTCCTTTTTTATTCTGACAGCGTTTTCATGAAAAAGAATCGAGTGGTTCCGGCAAAGGGCACATCTGTCATTTGTCCACAGCATTCAAATCCCTGTTTTTCATAGAATCCCGGTGCCTGAAAATCCTGGGTACTCAGAAAAATCCGGCGAACCCCACGCTTCAGACACTCCTGCTCCAAATGCCGCAGGAGAGCTGTTGCCAGTCCTTTGCCTCTGCAGCCAGGGTCTGTGGCAATCAAATCAAGATAACAGGTCTCAAACAGATACGTTCCGGATGCAGCTGCAATCCAGCAATTCTGATCACAGATCCCAAAAGAGAATGGTTCTGTTTTGCGTTCTGTCCAGTTTGTTTTCTCCCGCAGCAGCTGCAGCAGCCAGGCATCCGCTGCTACAGCCGGATCGTCGGTACCCCGATGTCCTGTTTCAATCTTCCATTGTATTTCAGACATTAAAATCCTCCAATCGAATGTCCTGATATTGGCTGACCATTTCCACTGCCCGGCGCAAAGAATCCAGCAGACGTCTGTCGTAGATTTCCAGTTCTTTCCCATACTCATAATTGCCGGACAAAATCCCGCTGCAGATTGAGCCAAAATCCGGGCTTACCGGTTCCAGAACCTCATATACCTGCTCCATGGCTGCATATTCTGTCAGTGGATCAGCAATGATCCGGGACTGTTTCTGTGCTTTGGACACATACTCTTGCATGATTGGATCCTGTATATCCTCTGCACCCAGGTCATTGCGAATGGAAACAAACCCTCCGGGTGCCATCAACGCTTTCTGGTATTCATAAGAGTACAGATAGCGAAGATATTCTGCAGCTATATCAGGGTGTTCACTTTGAGCAGAAATACCCATCCATCCTTTTGTAAAGGGGGCTGCAAATGTTCCTCCGAACTTATGATCTGGTTCAGGCAGATAGGTCACCCCAAACTGAAAATCAGGATTTGATTCCTTCCATGTGGGAATACACCAGGATCCCTGAACGATAAACGCAGCTTTGCCCTGTTCAAACAGTTTACGGGCTTCCGGAGCACTGAGTCCGGCACTATCTGGGTGCAGCAGACCTTCTTCAGAAAGAGCTGTATAAAACTGCAGAGTCTCAACCACTCCCGGAGAGGTGAACTGCGCTTTATTGTTCTTCAGAAAAATCTGTTCCGGCGGACCCAGCGTCACTCCATTGAGACCACACAAAGCCCGCGTTTCCAGATCGATTCTGTTGGTCTGAGAACCGGAGGTAATCATTCCATAATACTCACCGTCTCCCAGTTCTGTAATTTTTCGGCAAATCTCCATAAAACCGCTCCAGGTCATCGGAACATCAGAATCAAAATCCGGATCTGCTTTGCGAGCAATTTCTTCGTTGTAAAACATCATGACACTGGGAATTTCCAGACTCTCGGGAAGAATGTACGTAACATCCTGAATCATCGTAACGTTATTCTGAAATGCTTCCGGTCTTAACTGACTGAAAAAAGCCTGATCCAGATACAAATCCAGCGGCAAATACCACTGTTCATTCACTGCCTGCTGCAGACTCATGGAGGAGGGGAGGGGAAATAAATCGGGAGCATTCCCTGACCGGATCCCCGCAGCCACCGTTTCATTGAACTGTGACTGAGTGAGTGTTGTGTAGTGAACAGTCACATTGGGGTGATCCTTCTCAAATGCAGCATTCAGGCGTTCCCTTTGAGCTTTGGTGCTGTCGGACCAGTCTGCAACAGTCAGAACAACTGACTCGGAGTCCGGAGTCCGGATTATTTCATGTTCTGCATTTTCCTTCGGATTGGTTCCCATCGGGACCACCTGCACACCACAACCCGATAGCATGACAGTCCACAGCCCTGCAATCAACTGTATTTTTTTGAGTATTGTATGAACTCTCATTCTTTCACAGCCCCTTCGACTCCTGAGATAAAGCAATTCTTGAATGATACAAACAGCAGAAGCATCGGGATCACCGCAATACATCCTGCGGCCATCATCCCTCCCCAGTCCACGATGTTTTCACCTTGAAACGCATACATGGCGACAGACAAAGTTCGCAGTTCCGGGTTGTTCAAAGTCAGAATCAACGGCATCAGAAAGGCATTCCAGGTCCAAACCGTTTGTGTAATCACCACTGTGCCAATCACAGGGCGCGCCATAGGGAACATGATTTTCCAGTATATCTGCCAGGGGCTGGCTCCATCCATCAGTGCGGATTCCTCCAGAGCATCCGGTAAATTCTGATAGTGCTTCATAAAAAGCAGTACAAACATTACATGTGCCCCGCAGACTTCCACAAGGATCAGTCCCAGCAAAGACTGGTCCACATGCAGGATTTTAAGCAGCTGATAGAGCGGAATGGAAAAGAATACTGCAGGAACTATCATGGATCCTGTCATCATGGCAATGAACAGCTTCCTGGTACGGAATTCAAACCGCCCGAGGGCATAGCCGGCCATGGATGTGATCATCAGAATCAAAAACACAGAAACGGTGGTGACCAGAGTGGAGTTGAAGAATCCCCTGGAAAAGTCTGCCTGATTCCAGGCTTTGGAAAAGTTCTCCAGAGTCCAGGTCGCCGGATTGAGAATAATCTCGAAGGAAGTGCTGTTATTGCTGTTGAAGGCAATCAGAATCATGAGAACGAAGGGAGATACCCAAACTAGTCCCAGGGCTATACAGAATATTTTTCGACAGGTTTTCATGTTCTTACCCATACTTTCTGGATTATGCGCTTAACAGCATACAAGCCGGATGCCACTAGCAGAATCACAATGGCTGCTGCACAGGCATAGGAAAGCTTTGGGGACCCAAACGATCCGGTAAAAGCAGTCTGATAAATGAAGGTGGAAAGCACATCCGTCGCATAATAGGGACCACCACCGGTCAAGGTCTGAATCAGATCGAAAGCTTTGAGGCAGTTGATGAACGTAATGGATGCACACATGACAAGAATCGGTTTCATCACCGGCAAGTACATGTGCCGGAGAAGCTGCCAGTCCGAAGCCCCATCCAGTTTTGCTGCTTCCAGGGTCTCAGCTGGTACAGAGGAAAATCCGGCCATCCAGTAGATAAACAGAGTTCCTGTTTCTTTCCAGACAGATACCAGCAGAATGAGAACAAAAGCCCACACCGGATCTGCCAGCCAGTTCACGGGTGCGAATCCAAGCAAGCTGATCATGCCATTGACAGGTCCTTCATAGGCGAAGAGCGTTTTGAATACAATCCCGACGACCGCACTGGTTGCTGCAACCGGCAGAATGAAAAGCAGCCTGATCCAGTTTCCCTTTTTAAACCCGGCAAATTCGCACAATGCAGCCAGTCCGAAAGAGATTCCTACCTGCAGAATTGTCCCCAGCACTGCAAACAGCAGGCTGTTCCCTACGGCATTCCAGAACAGAGAATCTTCAAAGAGCTGGATATAATTATCCAGCCCGATGAAGTTTGCAGTTTTGGTCAGACCATTCCAGTTCAGCAGTGAATAAAATCCGTTCAGAAAAATCGGATACAACTGAAACAGGAGAATCGACAGTGCCAGCGGGCACAGGAATATGAACGCGAGTCTACGGTCTTTCCTCATCATGGATCAATTTTCTGTTTCAGTCGTTCAGTGTAAAACCAGCGTAGTTTTTTGCTACCTCGATAACCCGGTATACATCCAGATTCGGCTGAATTTCGTCTTCGCCCCGGCGAATGAAGTCCAGAAAATCTTCCCAGAGAATCTGAGCGTATCTGCGGTCTCCTTCGGCAATGGCCTGCATTGCCAATCCCAGTTTCTTCACATATTCCCTATGCCAGGCCAGCTGAATATACTGCTCTTTCACCAGACCTGCGTTGTGAATAATGCCGTTTTTGATTACCGGAGCAAAATTGTCGGCGGCATTTACGCAAATCTGGTAATTCCCGGCCAGTCCAGTGTTTTCCCGGCTTCCGATTGCATTGAAGTGGTCACAGGAAGTATTGGCGGAAAGCAGTTCCAGATAAGACACAACTTCTTTCCAGTTCTCTCCGTATAATCCGCTGAAATATTCCTCTGTCAGTTCCTCATAGCTCTTCTCCGGCTCAAACAGGGATCTTCCCATGACATAATTCGGGAAATTATGCGGGAAACCGGCCCGCAGTTCCTGGCAGGAGATATATCCATTCAAATGCAGCCGATACAGGAAATGTGTATCCCGATAGATCGTCCTGGAAATCTTCATGTAGCCAAAATCCCCGTAATGAGCTCTGCCCAGCGGATAGTCATACACAAAACTGTCCCCCTGAAAGTTTTTCTGCCAGTCAAAGAGGCAGGCGAGATTCTCCTCCAGAGAATTGGGAAGTGTAACCTGATTGCGTACATAGGGCCGTGTCTCAGGCAAAGCCTCATAGTCTACATCTGCATAGCTCTTTTCAAATGTCCGTGAAATCGGAGCAAACATCAGTGTGTAGCGGTCGCTGTTTTCAATCACTTCTTTCAAAGGAGCCCACAGCAGTTCGTGATACAACAGGAAGCATATTTTTGTTTCAATTCCTTCTTCCGTCAGCCGTTTGTCCAGAGCATTCAGGATACGAACATACTGATCTGACACCCGTTCTTTCCGGCACTCTTCGCATTCACAGATATTGTTGGGTGCATCGGACAGCCATACATGGAGATAATCCACCTCCGGGTGATCTTTGGCATAATCCACAATGATATCGGACATCATGGCTGTCACTTTCGGGTTGGCAAAATCCAGGGATGTGAGGATCGGAGCCGTTCTGAACAGTTCCCGCTGTCCACCAAGCTCCGCAACAAATTCCTTCTTCTCTTCGGGAATTGTCAGTCCGGATTCCCAGCCATATTTGGAGGAGTATCCCAGTACTTCACCCGTCCAGCCATGACCAACCCTGTGGTGTTTCAACCCTCTTGCCAGCATATTGCGGTCCACTTCATCACTCATCTGCTGTGCCAGCTCTGTACTGAACGGTTCTTTGTCTTTATAGGGGTTGAATTCATGTTCATACCAGCGCTTGAAGAAAGAATACGGATTCTCAAACTGGATAAAGAAAGAGTTGAATCCGATTTTTGGCAGCCAGTCCACAAAATCCAGTACATTCTCCAGACTGTCAGCTCCTTCAATGCATACACCTCTGTGCTTTTTTGCATTTGACAGTGAAATCTGCACTTCCCGGCTGAATGTCTCAGGATTCAGTGAAGGCAGTATTTCATTTTTTATTCCCGGGCGAAGAAACCGCGCGCCCAGTTCAGTCAGCCAGCGATAAAAAGCATTGAGGAGACCAATGGAAGAATTGGAGGCCACAGTTCCCTCTGTTCCTCTGGTCTCAATTCGGATCCCATCATAACCGGGCAGCTCTTCCATTACGAAGGAAAGCTTTCCATCTTCAGTTTCCTGTACCTCTTCCCCAAAAACCGCAGGAAGGTAGTACTCAATCTGCGTTTTCAGAAACGCTTTGTTTGTCGCGTTATCATCTATTTTGTAAGTAATCATGTAATTATCTCCGTTTATATCATCTGAGCCACGGTTCAGATTACAGGTTCTGCCGGGCTGGAATCGTTCTGTTCCTCAAGCTTGCTTCGGTCTGCCGCCTTGAAGAACGGATAGTAAATCGCAAAGGATACAGCTACAAGCACCAGCTGCAGCACCGCTCCCTGCCAGCTTCCTGTAGCGAGAAAGCCGCCAATGATGGGGGGTGTAGTCCAGGGAAGGGTCACGCCTGTTGTCAGAGGGACCAGACCGCTTGCCATGGAGAAATAGGTGATTACAGCATTGACCACAGGTGTCAGTACAAAGGGAACCAGCATAATCGGGTTCAGTACTGTTGGAAAGGTAAAGAGAATAGCCGTGTTGATATTGAACAGAGCAGGAATGCCGGATACTTTTCCCAGCGTCTTGAACTGCTTTGATTTTGCGAAGAACATCAGGCACAAAGCCAGACCAATGGTGGCTCCGCCGCCGCCAATATAAACGAAGAGATCCATGAAGGGTGCTGTGATGATGTTGGGCAGTGCTTCTCCGGCTGCAAGAGCAACTCGGTTGGCATCTGCATACTGCATCCACAGGGGGTTCATAACAGATCCAACAACCTGCCCACCGTTTACACCGCAGAACCAGAACAGCGAGTTCAGCAGAACCGCCACAAATGTACCCGGAAGTGTTCCGGCAATATAACCAAGCGGAGTGCCGATAATCACAGACAGCACCGAGTTCAGAGACTCGAAACCGAAGAGCTTGAGAACTGTATCCACAAGGGCGAATACCACCAGAATCACGATCCCGGGAATCAGAGCAGAGAAAGAACGCGATACAGCTTCAGGAACGCCGGAAGGCATCTTGATATAAATATCTTTCTGAATAAAGAAGCGGAAGATCTCAGCTGAAATCATAGATACAACGATTGCCGCAAAGATGCCTTTGCCGCCCATCTGACCATAAGGAATCCCTGCTGCTCCTGCCTCGTTTACGATGGGAGGAGTAACCAGAAGGAAGGCTGCCAGTGAAAGAACACCGGCAGACACGCCATCAACGTCATAGGATTTCGCCAGACGGTACGCAATGCCAAAGGCAGTAATCAGAGCCATCAGCCCGAATGAGTTATTGGCTACTGCATCCAGAATGGGGTAAATCCCATTGTCTTTCAGGAATGTAACCCAGGCATCTACAGGAAAATCTTTAATCAGGACAAAGAACGATCCAAGCAGTACCAGAGGCATGGCAATCAGCACACCTTCGCGCAAGGCTTTCAAATGTCTTTGTGAACCGATTTTTTCTCCCAGAGGGGCAAGTTTGTTCTCCAGGAAGGAAAAGAGCTTTTTCATAAGTGAGTCCTCCAAATTTTTACAATTTATAATTTGAATATAGACTGAAACCGATTACACGTCAATTTTTTAATTATTTTTTGTAATTTATGAGTCATTTATATCCTATCTGCCACTTTTTACGGATCTGACAGATGACAAAACTGTAATCAGACATAAATATGGTCTGTATCCTGGAAACTACTCATTCATTTTTGCGATTATTTCTCTTATTCATTTATGATTTATTCAGACAGGAGACCACATCATGTACGCTTCCAATTCCAGAGCTGTTTCCATTGCAGCCGAGTATCTCCTTCGCCACAACCCCTGTTCCAGAATACAAATGGCGCAGGATACTGGACTGACTGCCTCCATCGTGACTCATACCGTGAAGCTTATGATGGATGCCGGATTTGTTCAGGATACCGGTGTAACGATAAGCAAAAAAAAAGGCAGCGGCCGTGCTCAGAAACTGCTGTCCCTGAATCCGGACTATACCCGGTTTCTCGGCATTGAAATCAATATAGGCGGAATTCATGTGCTGATCATGGACTGTGTCGGAAACGTACTGGCGCAGGTACATGCAGGAGCTGATGAATTCTCTCCTGAAAACATTAACGAGACCACCGTACAGCTGGCTGAATCCTGTATTCAGCAGGCTGGCGGTTTGCCTGCAGCAGCAGGTCTGGCGGTTCCCGGTCATGTAGACCAGCATGACCAGTTTATCTCCAACAATCCGCAGTATCAGTATCTGAATATTCAGAAAATCAGAGAAAAGCTGCATATGCCTCTGTATGCTGAAAACAATATCGAAGTCATGGCTTTGAATGAATACATCCGAAATCCGGAATCAACACCTGATCAGTTTCTGTTTCTGCATATTGGACCTGGAATGTACTGTTCGCAATTCAACAGCAGCATAGAAAATGAACGGGACTTTTTTGTCGGGGAAATCGGCCACACTGTCATCGATCCCAATGGTCCATTGTGCGAATGCGGCAAGACCGGGTGTCTCCAAACCTATATTTCGGACAGCTGGCTGATAAAAAAAGCCAGGATGATCCTGGAAAACTCTCATGACACAGTTCTGCATTCCCTTGTGGATTCACCTGACCAGATCACCATTGACACAATCCGCAAGGCCTACGCCCTGCAGGATCCTCTGATTTACCGCGATCTGGACAATGGCATCCACAAACTGGCTCTGTCGCTGGGAAATGTACTCATCATGTCCAATGCCAAAAAACTGTATATCAACAGCGCCCTGCTGCAGGATCCAGAATTGACCAAACGGCTGATACAGGAGATTCAGACACAGCTGGATTTCATCAAGAACCGCCGGCAGGTACAGATTGAGATTCTTCCTTTCAATCCCTGGCGGGGTGCCCTGGGGGCTGCAGCCCTGGCCGAATATGCTTTTTTGGTCAAAGATTCCGGTGAATTCTACCGGCGTCTGCTGGAACAGGCCGGTATGAAGGCTCTATAGCTCTTTTTTCCAGGGCTGAAAGCTGAACCAGTGTACCTCTCCGCTATCAAAATGGTCCTTGTCACAGCCAATTCCAGGCATGAAAATAACCCGGCCTTCCCGGTTTGCAATCACTTTCCATTTCAGTCGATCAATTCGACTGATTTTTTTGTCTATGAAATACCGGGACAATTTTTTGGTTCCCCAGCGAAGACATATGGCGTCCTTTGGCTTCACCGAACGGATGCACAGCGGATAATCAGCGGGGGTAACTGAAAAACGCTCAATTGTTTTCCCTGCGGCCTGAACTCCCTGATACCTGGTCAGCTGTTCCTGCGTCTCAATTACCACTTCCTGATATTCCAGATCTTTCACAGGGGCCATATGCAGGAGCAATCCATGCCTCTCCACAAGCCATCCTTTAACCTCGGCAACACAGTCCTTCTGCAGCTGTCTGAACAGCTCCCGGGTTTGTCTGCCGGAGAGGTGCATCCCTGTCTGCCGCCAGATCCAGGTTTCCAGCAGTTCCGGTCCATCTTCCTGCGAAAACAGATCCGCTGCCGGATGGACCGCAAAAAATGCCGTCGCCCGTCTTTGTTTTGCCAGCAGCCGGCGGTTGGCCATACTGATTTCCCGCAGCAGAGCGGGTCGTTCTTCTTTCTTCATCCCATGCCGGATCCGGTTGCGGGCATAGACATCGGTGAGATTGGATTCATCCACGCCATAGGGGACATGATTCTGGCGGCAGTAGTCTTCCAGCTCCTGTTTCCGCCATCCCAGCAGTGGCCGTTCGATGACCAGGTCCTGCCGCCGGCTGCGATACCGCAGCCCATACCAGTCACACCGCATATGGCGCTCCCGCTGGAACACATACGTTTCCAGCAGGTCGTCCTGCTGATGCGCCACCAGGATTTTACCGATGCCCTGCAGATGTGCCTGCCGGCAGAAGAAGTCATACCGCACATCCCGCGCCCAGGCCTGGAAATTGCCGCCTTCATAGTGCGGATACAGCACCGCCAGCAAAAGGCCATGGGTTTCGCAGTACTGACGCACAATGGCTTCGTCACGGTCAGCCGTCGGCCGCTTGCGGTAGTTCACATGACAGACAAACAGCCCGCCGCCTGTTTTTCGCTCCATATCCAGCAGGGCCATGGAATCCGGGCCGCCGGAACACGCAATGAGTTTCATGGATTCATCTTACAACAGGAACCCGGGATTCATGGGAGCGTTGTCTCCCATCGGCGCACAGAAACGCATCCCCATGCCGATGAGGATCCCGGCTGCCATCATCGGCGGTCACAGAGGTGTCCGAAAACCGCACCAAACCACCAAAAAAGCACCCAGGGGTGCTCTTGGTGGCTGTGTCAGGTGACTCATGCGGTTTTGTGCAGGCACTCGCTGATATAGCGGGGGCTGTACTCATGGGCGAGCTGGATCCTGACCTGCTCCAGCAGTTCATCGCCGGCGCTCCGGTTGCGGAAGCACTCCGAGGTGATGAGCTGGGCGAAGGCATCGGCATCCATTTCGCTTTCCAGACTGCTGCACGTTGGCGCATCGGGATCCAGGGTGCCGTCCAGGTGCCATTCGTTGCGTTCCTGCCAGATGTGGCGCAGGGAATGGGCGATCTTGAAATAGGCATCGCGGTCATTCCGGTCGACGTCCACGTACAGACGGCTCTGGTGGGGAAGGCAGATCAGGGTGTTGCCTGCATGGACCTGAAAGGGCTGGTCCAGGATGACGTTGCCCTGCATATCCACGAACCGGCCCTTTTCCCGGATCATCACATCGGGCACCGGCATTTCCAGGACACGGCATACAAAACGGATATAGCGCTGATAGGGAATACTCAGCATTGTCTCTCTCCTAACTTTCGCGACCGCCCTGAACAAGCGGCGGCCTGCTGGTGCAAGTCCTGTTCCGGCTTTGCGCCAGGCACGCACGCTGTTTGTGGGGAAACGCAAAAACAGGAAAAGGACCGGCCAGAAACTGACCGAGGTTCTTCTCCTGTAGCAAACCACTGATAAAGCGCATTGTCACCCCGACTGGCATACATGGTCCGGCAGGTGGCATCAGCGGGAGGAGACCACGCGTTTTGTCACGCGCTTCACCCGCCGCCACAGGCCGATGAGGGGATGAAACTTTTCGGAAATCATGGCGGATTTCTCGATGAACAGCTCCACCATCACGAGGATCGCCAGCATGACGAAGAACCCCAGGTTGCGGTTGAGCAGGTACACATAGGCCGAGAGCCCGAACAGGGCGGTGAGACCGCACATGATCAGCACGGTGTTGCGGTGACCGTACCGGGCCATGAGCAGGTGATGGATGTGGCTTTTGTCCGCCTGGGAAAACTTCATGCCCTTGAGGGTGCGCCGCAGGATCGCCGAGAGGGTGTCAATGATGGGAATCATGAGCAGCAGGATGGGCAGGGCCAGCGTCATGATGGTGCTCGACTTGAATCCCATGAGCGAGATGGCGGAAATCATGAATCCCAGGAACAGGGACCCGCAGTCGCCCATGAAGATGCTCGCGGGGTAGGAATTGAACACCAGGAACCCCAGGGTGGCGCCGGCAAGCAGGAAGCAGATGGTGATCACGTCCGGACGCCGGTCGATCATGGCCAGGCAGCCGGTGACCACGAGGATGATCACGGACATCCCGCCCGCCAGGCCGTCCAGGCCGTCAATGAGGTTCACCGCATTGGTGATGCCGCAGACCCAGAGGATCGTGAAGAGAAAGGACACGAATCCGAAATCGATGCGGATCCCGAAAGGCAGCCGCAGTACATCCACCTGCACGCCGCTCCAGATCAGCACCAGGGCGGCAACGGCTTCAAAGGCCAGCTTCACCGGCGGCTTGATGTCGATGAGGTCATCCACCAGGCCGGTGAAAAACATGACGCTGCCTCCCGCCAGGATCCCGAACACCGCCCGGTCGGCGCGGACAAACACGGCGGCGCAGATCATGAACGCCAGGTAAATGGCCACGCCCCCAATGCGGGAAATCAGGCCGTGGTGGACCGTTCGCTTGTTTTCATGGGCGTAGGCTTTGCAGATCACGGAATACTGCTTCACCAGCGGCGTGAGGACAACGGAAATCGCGAACGGCAGCAGATACAGACTGGCTTCAGGCATGCTCTTCCTCCCTTCTCACGGGATACCCCAGGGTCTGGACCAGGGTCTGGGGCAGACCGAAGCAGGCCGACAGGCTGCCGCGCAGACTCAGCCCTTCCTTCATGAACAGCTCCCGGGCTTCCATGCTCGCGGCTTCCAGCAGGCTGCCGGTCCAGGACACGATCTGGTCAATGACCGGCTTCATGCCCGGCCACAGGGCCGCGGCCCGGATCTGTACCGTTTCATACTCGCCGTAGCGGTTGAGGCCACTGACTTCCAGCAGGGGATTGGCACCCTTCCAGAGTGCCTGACTGGCCGACAGCCGCAGGGCGCGGGCGTCTTCCAGGTGCAGCAGGCAGCGGGTCCTGCGGGCCACGAGCTGCTGGATGTCTTCATCCATGGCCCGGCCGCCGAACAGGATGTACTGGCTTTTCACCAGCCGCCCGCCGGCAAAGAGACCCAGTTCCGTTCCGGCGTATCCTGTCTGTATCACCAGTGCCGTGCCGGACTCCTGGAGCCTTGGCACAAACCGCACCTTCCTGGCCCCGGCTTCCAGGCCGGTCTTTTTCCACAGTTCCTTTTCCTCCTCCGTGATGTCCAGACGTGTGCGGACCTGCAGACAGGGGGACAGAAACCGGTCGAAGGCTCCTGCCTGGCGAAGCAGCAGGCCGATGAGCGCCGCGCTTTCACGCCCCGGGCGTTCCTGGTCAAAGGGCCGCCACACCTTGTAGTCCCGCGGTCCTTCGTACAGGCGCTTCATGGCATCTTCTCCCAGCCAGATCTGCCCGGAGGCATCTTCCCCGGCCAGCGACCGGATGGACACCTGCACCGGACGGGCTTCGACGCCGGCTTCTTTCGGGGATGCAGGGGAATCTGTCGACTGAGCAGAGGCAGCCGGGACCGGGCCCGTGGCACTCTGTGTCTCTCTGGCTGTTTCTTTTGCGTCCCCGGACTCTGACCGGCCGCTGCCGGCAGTCCCCGTGCCGGTCTTCGGGCAGGTCATGGTGCACACATCCGCCCCGGGATCCAGGGTGTACCAGGTATCGAATATCATCGTGCGAACCCGTTGAGCACCGTCAGGGACAGGATGGCCTGGCTGGCGAGATAGCCCATGATCAGCGACACGAGAAAGAGGAAAATCAGAGCTTTCTGCCGGTCGGGATGCTTCCAGAGGGCATCAAACCGCATGCCCCACAGGGCGTAGAACGACAGCCCGAAGCAGACCAGGAACAGGGCAAACTGCAGGAATGCGTAACTCATGACGACTCCCTCCCCGATCCTGCGGATCCGGATTCCGCGGGTGTCCCGGCATGCACCACCTGCACAAAGGGATGACGGGGCCGCAGCATGAGGGCCGCGTTTTCCAGCACCTCCTGGTCCACGGAAAAGCCCATCATGGCCGACCCCGAGCCGGTCATCATGACCCGCACCAGACCCAGTTCCGTCATTTCCTCCCGAAGCTGCTCCAGTTCCGGAACCAGGGCCATGGCCGCGGGCTCCAGGCTGTTGACCATTGTCGACAGCAGCAGCTCGGCGTTGTGCTTGTGCAGGGCTTCCTCCACCAGGTCTATGTCATGCAGCCCCGTTTCGGTTTCCTCCCATCGGGCAAACGCCGCCGGTGTGCTGACTCCTGCCTCGGGCTTCACCAGCAGCAGGTCGAATCCCCAGTCCGTGTCGATGGGCCGGATCAGTTCCCCGATTCCGCGGACGCGGCTTGTGCGCCCGGCAATGCAGAAGGGGACATCCGCCCCCACCCGGGTCCCGAGTTCATAGAGACGCTCTTCGCCAAGTCCCAGGCCTTCCAGCCGGTTCACGGCTTTGATCACCGCCGCGGCATCCGCACTGCCCCCGGCCAGACCCGCCTGTTCCGGGATCCGCTTGGTGATGTGAATGTCATACCCGCCGATGGTCCTTCCCTGGCAGGAGGCCTCTTCCCGCAGGATTGCCATGGCCTTCGTGACCGTATTGGTTTCCGGCAGGGGTGCATCGCACGTGATGCGGTCCGTATCTGCGCCGTTGGGTGTGATGTCGATCGTGTCCTTCAGGGACAGCGGGGCCATCACCATGTCCAGTTCGTGGTATCCATCCGCCCGCCGACGCACCACGTCAAGGGCGAGATTCACCTTTGCATTTGCGTATATCTTCATAATTTTCCTCATACAGACGGATGAAAGTCTCCAGGTCCAGGTTCTGTGCCCGGGCAGCGGGATCGATCCCGGCCTTCTCCAGGATCTTCGCCGCAAGCTCCTTGTCCTGCAGCCACTGCCGCAGGTTGTTGGAAATGGTTTTCCGGCGCTGCACAAAACAGGCCTTCACCATGTCGATGAACAGCTTCTCGTCCCGGACAGGGTGATCCTTGATGAAGTCGAACCGCACCACCGCGGAATCCACATTGGGACGCGGACTGAACACCTGCCGGGAGACATCCATGACTTTCCGGACATGGGTCCGGTACCGGGTGATCACCGACAGGGCATTGTAGTCCGGACTGCCGGGTCCTGCTGTGAAGCGGTCCGCCACTTCCTTCTGCATCATCGCCGTCACACTGGCGATGTCGGCACCGGATTCAAACAGCCGGAAGAGGATCGGCGTGGTGATGTAGTACGGCAGGTTGCTCGCAAACCGCACCTTCTGCCCCGGTTCGCAAAACTGGTCAATGATGTCCTCCACCGGCGCTTCCAGGAAGTCCTGCAGGATCACCGTCAGGTTGTCGGCCCCCAGCTCCGCCTGCAGGATCTCCGGCAGCCGGGGATCCACTTCGAACGCCACCACCTTCTGCGCTTTTTCGCACAGAAACTGCGTCAGTGCCCCGATGCCGGGGCCGATTTCAAACACCAGATCCGACGGATCGTCAATGGCGCTCCGGGCGATTTTTTCCACCACACCAGGTTCCGTGATGAAGTTCTGTCCGAATTTCTTTTTTGCCTGCAGCCCGTAGCGGTCCTGAATTTCCCTAGTCCGCCGGACCGTCGCAATCGCTTCCTGCATCCTGCACCAGCCTTTCCGCTTCCTCTTTCGTGATCCCCAGCAGATTCATCCGCCTGAAACACGTCTTCGCATTGCAGGGACCCATGTGCAGCAGCCGGCACACGGCTTCCCGTTTCTTCCGGTTTCCATTCAGACCCAGATCCAGGTACTCGGACCAGCTCAGCGTGTCGGCCTGCCGGTGTGTGAACGTTACACAGGCAGAAAGCGCCGCTTCCAGGTCCTCCCGGCTGGCATGCTCAATTCCCACCTTTTTTGTGGTTCTCGCCTTTTCCTTCGGGACAAACGCCTGTCCGGCCTCCGGCAGTGCCTCCATGATTTTCCGCCGCAGCCGCTCTCCCGGGCCATCGGGATCCGTAAACACGATCACGCCTCGGGTCTTCGCTGCCTGCCGGATCAGGTCCAGCGTCTCCGGACGCAGGCGCCCGCCATCAGTTTCCACGGTATCGCAGTCAAAGAACCGCTTCAGTCTCGCAGTGTCGTTTTTGCCCTCCACCACGATGACCTCGGCGATGGACAGCCGCTCCATGGTCCGCTGCCCGGATCCGCTTCTCTTCTGTTCCTCTGTGCGCCGCATGGCGTTCATGGTCTCCATGGTCATGGGCTACACCGTCCCGTGCGGGGCGGCAAATCCTTCCCCGTGCACCGAGTTGACATCGCTGACGATGATGAATGCATTCCGGTCAATGGCCAGCACTCCCTGCTCAAGCTGCGGATACTGCGTGCGGGCAATGACACACATCACCACCGGCCGGCTGGTTTCCGTATAGCCGCCTTTGGAGTCCAGCAGCGTCACGCCGCGTTCCAGGTCCTCCAGAACAAATCGCCGCACAGCCTCCCACTGATCCGTGATGATCATCACATTCTGCGAAGGCTGGGATCCCAGCATGATGGTGCGGTTGATCATGTATCCCGACACGAAGACCGAAATCAGCCCCACGAGCGCCGCCTGCAGACCGTAACTGGCAATGCCCAGGGCCACCGTCAGCCCATCCACCAGCATCACCGCTTCCCCCTCCTTGATGGGGGTGTACTTGGCCAGGATCAGTGCCGGAATGTCCATCCCGCCGGTCGAGGCACCGGTCCGGAACACGAGACCCAGCGCCAGACCACAGAGAAATCCGGAGTAGATCGAAGCCACCCAGGACTCCATAATAAAATACCCCGGGGGGAAACAGGTCTGGGCCACCCAGGTGAACAGACTGACAAACAGCGGATAGAGAATCGCCGAGAGCAGGGAATTCATGGCGAATTTCTTCCCCAGCATCACAGCACCCAGGATATACAGTCCAATGGTCAGGCCGTTGATCATGGCAACGGTGGGAATGTGCAGAAGGGGATACAGTGCCACAGACACACCGGCAACACCGCCGGTCAGGATTTCATTGGGGACGATGAGAAAGGCCACGGCCGCCGCAAGCATCAGGTTGCCTGTCACGACCAGACCCAGTGAAACGAACTTCTTCATGTCCTTCATTATAGCATTGATGGCAGGACTCCCATGGCCGGACAGCCGGAATCCCGCTGCCTGTGCGCACCCATGCTGCGGCTTTTCTTTCTCCGCTTTCCCTGGGATTCCCCGCTTCCCTCCGTTTGCCTGTCATTTTCCTTTGTTTCCTTAATAGAGTAGAGAGGGCCTAGTAGGCCCGTCCCTCTCGTTGAACCGTGCGTACGGTTCTCGTACACGGCTCTCCGTTATATAGTTATTTACATGAATTAAGATAATCGTATAAATCCAATGGATTGATGAGCCCTGGTCTGTCTCCATTCTTTAGGGATAGAACATAAGGCGAAAGGATGTAGTTCATAGTCTTCATTCCTGCCGACCTGTACAAACCCAATCTGGAGTTAGCCGTCTGCCGAATCTGCTCGGGAGTGAATCTGCAGTTGAACATATTGTTCAGTTTGGTGAGATTCGCAAAAATAGTTTTCGGTCTCTTCCACTGTTTGAGAATGATTACTCTGACCTTATGTCTCATCCATGGGCCGAATTCCTTCAGGAAAACATGCATAGAACCGATACTAAAGTAGTTAATCCATCCTCTGACGATTTGATTGATTCTAGTGAATGTCACCGATAGCGGGCAGGCAACTGCCCGTTTTCTGCGTGTTACTGTTTTAATCTTGTCGTACAGTCTGCGTTTCCGGTCATCCGTCGGTTTAGCTTTCCAGCCGTTCTTGCTCACCCAGAAGGTGAATCCGAGAAACTGGCTCTTACTTGGCCTGACGATTTTGGTTTTCGTCGGACTGACATCAAGGAACAGTTTTCGTTTCAGCCAGCTCGAGACTGATTTCATCACTCTTTCTGCGGCCTTTTCTGTCCGTACAAATATGACGACATCGTCCGCAAAGCGACAATAGCGCAGGCCTCTTTTGTCTAGCTCTTTATCAAAGACATCTAAATAGATATTAGATAGAACTGGACTCAATGGTCCTCCCTGAGGTGTGCCTACTTCGTTGACTGAAACCTTCCCTTCTTCCATGACTCCTGCACGCAGAAAATTGCGAATCAGGTGCAGTGTAGTTTTGTCATTGACTTTCTCTCTAATGATGGAAATCAGCTTGTCGTGGTTGACCCGGTCGAAAAATTTCTCGATATCCAGGTCAATCACCCACTGGTAGCCTTCATTGAGGTATCCCAATGCCTGCTCCACTGCGTCATGCGCACTTCTGTTCGGTCTGAAACCGAAACTGGAATCGCTGAACGTCGGGTCGAATATATCCACAAGCGCCTGGGCAGTCGCCTGCTGGACCACTCTGTCGACTACGACAGGAATGCCCAGCGGCCTTTTCTTACCGTTTGGCTTGGGAATATAGACCCGTCTGACGGGCTGCGGTTTGTATTTCATGTCCACGATGGACTGCCGCAGTTCGTCAGAATGTTCTGCCATATATGAAGTGAGCTCAGATGTTTCCATCTTGTCGATACCGGCAGCTCCTTTATTGGCTCTGACGGCATAGACAGCTCTGTTCATATTGGCAGGGCTGGTTATTACATCGATTAAATCCATGTTGCTCCTCCATCTTACTTACAAATCTGCCTGATTGACCCCTCGTGTATTAATCCTGCTTCCGGCATACGTTCCATCGGCAATCGGACATGACCTGATTCCGGTCTGCAGACACATTATTCATAAGCGATTCACACTATATAACGACAGGTCCTTCAGCTGACTGCCTACTACGACCCTATCTGACTTCTCGCAGTACCCTTTTTCGTACGGAAATTGTCGCTTACCGACCACTGTATTAAAGCTTACGGACTTACCGTCTGCGAGATCTCCCGGGGTAAGACATACATCTTTCTCTGGATAACCTCCTGATTTACTTCTTCGGAATTACGTTTGTCTATTGGCCTTTGACTTGTATAGCAGTCTTAGCCTCCTTGAAGCCTTATATCAGGTTTCTGTTCGTAGGTTCCACAGATTCGCTACACCGCTTCCTCTCCCCCAGCCTCGCGGCTTTCGGGTTGCGGGTCACTACACTTGGTGACAAATACCCGTGGCTGGACTTTCACCAGCAAGATGTATGCCATGCCCGGCACACTATAAAAGCGGAAATCCCAGATGGGATTTCCACTTGCAATTGTCTGTTTTGAATCATGCCCGCTACAGTTCCTCTGCCCTGGCGAGGAGAAAATATCGTTCTCCGAGACAGTCAGATTCCCTTCCCAGAGCCTTTAATGCCTGTTTTTTCTGAACACGGTACCGTCTGGAATCCAGTTCACAGAGCTGGAGAGCCAGCTGGTATTCACCGTCTGACAGCGCACGTCCAATCCGCTGTGACAGCTTTTCATAGCCGATCAGCTGAATCAGCTCCTCGTGGAACGTTTCAGCCGGCAGCGGGGTCAGTTCTGCTGCCAATCCGGAGAACCATCCCATGTTTCTGGCCCATATGGCCCGGATCATCCATTCCACCCGCCCAAACCGTTCTTCCAGATACCAGGTCTGATACTGTTCGGGAAGACTGACGGAAGCGATGATTTCATCAAGGTCCAGACCATCGTTGATGCCGGTGAGTGTTTCGGTGAGGATGTACTCCAGTGCATCGGCAAACGTTGTAAGGACTGTCCGGACATTCTCCCGGCCTGTTACAGGAACAGTCATTGCGGGAAGAAGAATCTCCGGTTCCAGATCCCGCACTTTCCGCAGCGAGTCACACCAGATTTCCGTTTCCATATAATCAGAACCGGTCACGATGTTGAAATTCGGGAATGTTCCATAAAACAGTGAGCCGACCGCTGCAGCCTTTTTTTCCGGAAGCCACACGGTGATAGTTTCCGGGGTTTCACCAGGCGTGCGAAGCAGGGACAGACGTACACCGTCTATTTCCATGCTGCAGTTGTTTTCAATCCACATCGTGGGTTCAAGCCAGGAATCCCGGGTGCTGTCGAAGGATGTAATGACTTCCTGCCGGGTATTGCCATCCGGAATGATGAGCTTGTCAGCCAGACCATAACCGCGGGTGAAGATTTTCCGCATTTCCTTGACGTCATTCAGACAGGTACGGGCTATCCGGGGTCGCACCGTCTCTGTACAGCCAATCACCTGTTCCACTGTATCCGCAAAGACACCAGATCCGCCCTGCGTTTCCGGCAATATCGTGGTGTAGATAATGGTGCGTACAGGCTTGTCTGTGTATTCAGACAGAATCTCACGGACCTGCCGCGCGTACACAGAAGACCGGACCGCATCAATCAGAATTACGGAATGTTCACCGATCACTGCCGTGCAGCTGGAGCTGCCGAAATTTGCAAAATGAATGATATCGTTATCTATGACATAGACTTTTTTTGCCAGACACGATGCGGCATAGTCTTTCAGTTTCTGTTCTCCATTCAAGTCGTTCCCTCCCAAAACTTCATGAATCAATCCAGTACTTTCCCGTACATTATACCTAATGTAAAGCCATAATAATAGCGCTGTATTTTCACAGCGCTAATGTGTTCCATAGTATTCATCAAAAGACTGGCCGGTTTCTGTCAACTCCTGTGCAAGCTTCGGTCCCACATACCGAAGATGCACAGGCATGGCAGCGGTCTGAGAGAGAGCTTCATTGTCTGCCTTGTACCGGACGATGAATCCATGACGTATGGCAGCGTCCACGATCTGCGGGTACCGGCTGTCTGTCGCCGGATCCTCCACGCCCTCCAGGCCAAAATCCACGCTTAACCCGGTGTTGGAGTCGAAGAAACCGGGTCTGGCAAAGACCAGGTCAGCCCGTTCCTGTCCATATTCCTCCACAGCCTGCGAATACAGAGACTCAGTCTCGTCAGCCGAAATCCAGCCGCTTTGCAGATATACGGGAATCCCGGCTTCTGACAGATCCGACTGCAGCGCCTCCCATGCACGGGCTGCCGGTTCTCTAAGGCGGACTCCCTGCATATCGGTCAGGTCCGCCGGTATGTATCCATCCGGCAGCTGCCAGTGTTTGCTGACAAACACATCCACGGCATCGGGATCCGACACAGTCCCGGCTTCTTCATACAGCGGCTTGTCCAGACCCAGTCGGATATCGCGTTTGACCTCACTCTCCGAAAAATCCGGGTGTGCATTGGCATAGACCTGTTCCCGGGTATTGTAAGCCGGCTTTTCCTCAGTTTCTGCAGACCCGTTCTCCAGCGTATCGCCTGAAGTATCAGAAAGTGCTGTGTTCACTCCAGTCTGCTGTCCCGACAGACCGCGAAATGCCTGAAACGCACCTGCACCGATCCCGAGCACCATGAGTCCAATCACGATCCAGACAAACGTCTTTCTCATTGCCCGTTCCCGTCTTCCTTCGCCAGCTCTTCCGGGCTTTTCAGCCGGAATCCATGAATGAGGACCGGCGAAATATGGCAGTACCCGCCCGGGTGCACCTCGAGATAATCCTGGTGATATCCTTCCGCGGGATAATAGTTTTTCAGCGGGAGCACTTCCGTCGCCAAAGGATGGACATATCGCCGTTCTTCCGTCTTTACAGCCGTCTGGATCACCGGCAGATCCGCGGGATCGGAGTAATAGATCCCGGTCCGGTAATTCGTGCCGGTGTCATTTCCCTGCCGATTGACGGCAGTGGGATCAATGACAGCAAAGTAAGCATCCAGAAGCTGTCGGAGGGTGAGGATATCCGAATCATAGACAACCTTTACTGCCTCCACTGCGTGCGTGCGCTGCGAGCATACCTGTTCATATGTGGGAGCAGGTACAAGGCTGTTGGCATATCCGGCCTCTGTCTCCAGGACTCCAGGCAGGCGCCTGAGGAACGCCTGCAGGCCCCAGAAGCATCCGCCAGCCAGAATGATCGAGGCAGTGCGCTGCCGGTTCACTTCTCCACTCTGCATTCATTGCACCTCTTTTTCAAAGTCGCCGAAGGCTTGAATTTCGGAAATTCGCTGGCTTCAATCACGATTCGTTCACCCGTGACAGGGTTGATTCCCATGCGTTCTTTTCGGTGAAACAGAACAAATTTTCCAAATCCTGCAATATCGGCTGTTCCATTGTCCGCCAGACAGTCTGTCAGTTCATTAAATACAAGAGTCACTGCATCCTGTGCATCCTTGCCCGAAAGTCCCAGGTCATGGATCATGGCCTGTACCAGAGACTCCCGGCTGACATATTTAGGCATCCGGGAATTCTTTCTTCAGCTGACGGACCATCAGGTCGCTGGCGCAGAGACTTGGTTCCTTGCCTTCATACAGAATCTGGTATATCTCCTCACAGATGGGCATATCGATGCCTTCCTCCTGAGCCACCCGGTGCACAATTTTGGCGGTTCTCACACCTTCCACCGTCTTGGTGTTGTTTTCCAGGAAGTTTTTCACATCATTTTCGCGGCCAATCTGGTACCCGGCCTGGAAATTGCGGGAATGCGGACTGGTACAGGTGACAATGAGGTCACCTACACCGGTCAATCCCATGAATGTCTGCTCTTTCCCGCCAAAATTGGTTCCGTAGCGGATCATCTCCTGCAGCCCACGTGTGATCAGGGCTGCCCTGGTGTTGTCCTGATATCCAAGTCCGGACAGTATGCCGCTGGCGATTGCCATGACATTCTTTATGGCCGCCCCCAGCTCGGATCCCACTTCGTCTGTACCGGTATAGATCCGGAGATATCCATTGGAAAACAGATTCTGGACCAGCTTCGCGTCTTCTTCGTTCTGAGAAACCGCATCAATGGTCGTGAGCTGTCGAATCACGACTTCTTCCGCATGACTGGGCCCGATGAGGCTGACCACGCTGGAGAGATGTTCCGGCCGGACGCTGTGCCGGATGACATCCGAAAGACGCTCGTTGGTTACAGGGTGAAATCCCTTGGCGACATTGACGAAGACTGCGGGTTTTTCCAGAATTGCATCCACTTCCTTGACAATGGGCTCAATGGCAATGGAAGGCACTGCCAGCACCACGACATCGGCATCCCTGACCGCATTGATGTCTGTCGTTGCCTTCAGCCCGGGATTGAGCTGGATATCCCCGAAATACTTGGAGTTTTTGTGATTTTCGTTGATATCACGGATTTCTCTGTCATCCACTCCATACACAATGACATCCTGTCCGTTGTCCTGCAGGGTCTGAGCCAGGGCTGTTCCCCAGCTTCCGCTGCCTATGACTGCTGTTTTCATGATTGTCTCCTTCCCGTTTGGAACTATGACCGTTTTCGCGCGGTAATATGGATGGGTGTACCAGTGAAGCCGAACGCTTCCCGCAGCCTGTTTTCAATGTATCGGGTATAGCTGAAGTGAAGCAGCTCGGGATCATTGACAAACAACACGATCGTCGGAGGTTCCACCGATACCTGAGAGGAATAGTAGATCTTGAGCTGACGGCCGTTGTGCGGTTTGGGGGGATTCATCATCTGCGCATCCAGAATGACATCATTCAGGACATTGGTGGGTACGCGGAGTGTGCACATTTCATGCACTTGGTCGATCAGCGGGATCAGGTTCTGCACCTTCGCCCCGGTCAGGGCTGAAACGAAGGCAACCGGAGCATAATCCAGGTACTTGAATTCTTCGCGGATTTTTTTCGTGATCTGCTGCATCGTTTTCTCGTCTTTTTCCACAGCATCCCACTTGTTGTAGACGATGATGACACCCTTTCCGGCTTCATGGGCCAGGCCGGCCACATGTTTGTCCTGTGCCCGGATGCCTTTCTCTCCATCTATCAAAAACAGCACCACATTGGAACGTTCTATGGCCGATACAGCCCGCAGAATGGAATACTTCTCGATGTTCTCCCAGATTTTTCCCCGCTTCCGGATCCCGGCAGTATCAATGATCATATACTCGCGTCCTTCATAAAAAAACGGCGTATCGATTGCATCGCGGGTGGTGCCTTCCACATTGGAGACGATTGTCCTGTCTTCTTTCAGAATCGCGTTGACTAGGGAGCTCTTGCCGACATTCGGACGGCCGATCACACAGAAGGATGTGACACCTTCATAGGGTTTCAGGTCCCGGACCGGCATTTTTTCCATGACTCTGTCCAGAAGATCGCCAATGCCGATGCCGTGAGAGGCAGACAGAGTAATGGGATCATCGAGACCCAGCTGGTAAAAATCGTAGACTTCCATCTGCAGTTTTTCGTTGTCTGCCTTGTTTACAGCCAGTACGACCGGCTTTCCGGCTTTCCGGAGTTTGCGGGCAATCGCCAGGTCGTCTGCCGTCACGCCTTCTCTGGCGGATGCCAGAAAAATGATCACATCAGCCTCTTCAATGGCAATATCCACCTGCATGTTGATTTCGTCCCCGAAATCCTGGTCCTCCAGCTGAATTCCGCCGGTATCGATCAGCCGGAATGTCTGGGTCAGCCATTCCACATCCCCATAGATCCGGTCTCTGGTGACGCCGGGTGTATCATCCACGATGCTCTTGCGTTCACCAAGCAGGCGGTTGAAGAGCGTGCTTTTCCCGACATTGGGACGGCCTACTATTGCTGCAACTCCACGTATCATTTCATTACCTCATTTCCGGGCGCCGTCGATCAGCGACTGAATGGCTGTTACCACCTGATCCAGAGTCAGATCGGAGGTATCGATCTCCACTGCATCCTCAGCCTTTTTCAGCGGCGCTGTGCTTCGATGGGAATCCTGCCAGTCGCGCTGCCGGATATCTTCCAGGATCCGGTCGTAGTCGGCGTCGATTCCCTTCTGTCTGTATTCATCATATCGTCTGCGGGCCCGGGCCTCCGGGCGCGCGCTCAAAAAGATCTTGATTGCTGCATCCGGAAGCACCACCGTGCCGATATCCCGGCCATCCACAATGTATCCGCCGGCTGCGGTTGTCTGCTGCTGCAGTCCTGTCATCCGGGCGCGGACAGCAGGCAGCGCCGCGATGCGGGAAGTCAGGTTGGATATCCTGTTGGTCCTGATCTGTGTCGTGACTTCCCGGTCATTGAGAAACACGCGGCGGCCCTCAAAGCGGATATTCAAAGTGTCCAGAAGAGACTGCAGTTCACTTTCGTCCTCCGGATCAATACCGGCTTCCTCCATGGCCAGGGCCACACAGCGGTACATCGCACCGGTATCCAGGTGAATCATCTGGTTTGCGTCTGCCAGCAGATCCGCTGCCGAGCTTTTGCCAACTCCGCTGGTCCCGTCAATGGCGACATTGAATCCCTGCATTACAGGGCACCCAGACTGCGGACGAAGTACACCATGAAGCTGATCGCCACGATCAGGGCCACAATCAGAAGAAACAGTACGATGTTCAGCGTACGGCTGGAATTTTTCTGCTTTCTTGCCGGCAGCTCCTCGTCATAGTCTTCCACGCGGATGCGCATTTTTGCACTGGGCATATCTTCGGTATCCCCGGGTTTCCGGTTCCGGGAAGAAGAGGATTCCTTTTTTATGCCTGCAGCAGCTGCCGGCCGAACCTTTTTCTTCTTTTTCTTTTTGCGCGGAGTTTCGGCTTTTTCCTTTCGGACAGGATGTGTTTCCGGTTCCGGTTTCCGGGTGGTGAGCACATCCAGCTGGTCATTCTCTTCAAATTCATCTGCGCGGATGTCGCCAGCAGTCAATACGATCCGGCGGTTGGCCGTTTTCTCGAGAAGGGTCTCCCGGGCAGCAGGTTCCTCTTCTTTCGGTTCTTCCAGGTTCAGGGTGATTTCCCGGGTGGTCCTGGGCATTTTCATCGTGGAACCAAAGTCCTCCCTGGGTTCTTCCATGGGAAGGACATGGGCTTTCCTTCTCTCCTTGTCTGTTTCCGGCTGGTCGAGCTGCTTCAGGATATTGATCTGTGTATCATCGGTATACCGGTTGCCGTTATCGATATTATATTGCTTCACTTCGCCGAGAAGTTCGTCAATCACCGGACTGGTCGGCAGATCCGGCTCGGCCGGTTTCGGGGCGGTTTCCTCATGGGGAAAATATGCCTTGGCTGCATGCGGCAGCGAGTTGGAACTGGACTGGACTCTGGACAGTCTGGCAGCCTTGACGGGTGTCGCCTGAGCCTGCGTGGTTTCTTCGTCCAGATGGTCTCTCAGTTCCTGATATTTTTGCGTTCTTGAAAGTTTCGCCATGGTTCCTCCTAAATTCACCAGTACATTATACAATCAATTTCAGTGTCCTGACACAGATGGGCAGAAAAAGGCCCTGCAGGGCCCTCGTCAGAACGAACCATCAGGATCGTTCTGCTGCCAGGCCGCCGGCAGGGCATTTGACTCGGTTGTTATTTTGCGCGGCCGGAATACTTGCCGTCACTGGTGTTTACGACAATCATTTCGCCTTCTTCGATGAACAGAGGAACCTTCACTTCCAGACCGGTTTCCATTTTTGCGGTCTTGGAAGCGGAAGTTGCGGTATCACCCTTGACTGCCGGTTCGCATTCCACGATCTGCAGTGTGGCTTTGTCAGGCAGGGCAATGCCGATGATTTCCCCTTCGTAGCTGGAGATGTTCACGTTGTCGTTTGCCTTTACAAACTTGCGCTCCCATTCCAGTCTGGACATGGGGATTTCCACCTGTTCATAGGTTTCATTGTCCATGAAGACCATGGCATCATCTGTATCATACAGATACTGCATTTCCTTCTTTTCAATCATGGCCGGTTCGACTTTTTCGCCGCCGCCCCAGGAAAGCTCCACATTGGATCCCGTACGCAGGTTGCGGACCTTGGCCTTGACAACCATGGCACTGCGGGCTGTCTTGTTCTGAGAGATGTCCAGAACCACGTAAATGTCCCCGTCAACGTTGATGGTCTGACCGGGTTTTAAATCATTCGAACTGATCATAGATGATTTCACTCCTCGTTTTTTACCATTATAAATGTAAAGACCCCTTGGGGATTTGTCAAACTGTGTCCGGGCAAAAGAAAAAGCGCATTGCGCTTTTTCTCATATCGAAAGGAATCGATAACAGATAAATCCGCCTGACCGTGTAAGGAAGGATGTTGCCGGTCAGGGCGTCGGAACTGAGCCATGTTCCGATTTATTTTACCCATTGACATAATAGCGCATTCAGACAGGTATGTAAACCCTTACAGTTTGTTAAACACAGACAGGCTCAAGACGGGTCCATGGCATTCCTGAATATCGTCTCCACAAAAAAACGCCCGGCAGGGCGCTTTGATTCTGTCAGCAGGTATGTTCAATCATGAAACAGATGAGAATCAGTCAGTCTGTCCGTTCAGCCAGGCATCCATGGCCGCAGCCGCTTTTTTCCCGGCTCCCATGGCAGATATCACAGTGGCAGCACCGGTCACGGCATCGCCACCTGCATACACACCTTCCCGGCTGGTCTGTTCGTGTTCGTCCACCACGAGACAGCCACGGCGGTTCACATCCAGTCCTTCCGTCGTGGAGCGGATCAGCGGATTGGGACTGGTGCCGATGGCCATGATCATGCAGTCGGCATCAATCACAAACTCGGATCCTGGAATGACTACCGGACGTCGACGGCCGGATGCATCCGGTTCCCCGAGTTCCATGCGGACGCATTTCACAGCCCGGATCCAGCCATCCTCGGTTCCCAGGACTTCCACCGGATTGCAGAGCAGGTCGAAAATGATGCCTTCTTCCATGGCATGTTCCACTTCTTCCTTCCGGGCAGGCAGTTCCTCAAGGCTCCGTCGATACACGATGTGGACCTCGGATCCCAGCCGTCTGGCGCAGCGGGCGGCATCCATCGCCACGTTGCCTCCGCCGACAACCACAGTTTTCTTCGGATGCTGCACAGTGGTGGGGCTGCCCTCGCGGTACGCTTTCATCAGGTTGATCCGCGTGAGGAATTCATTGGCGGAATAGACCCCTTTAAGGTTTTCTCCCGGCAGACCCATGAAATTCGGCAGTCCGGCTCCGGAACCGACAAAGACAGCCTCGAATCCCTGCTCCATCAAGGCATCGATGGTATCCGACCGGCCGACGACAAAGTTGGTCACGATTTCGACACCCAGATCCTTCAGCGTTTCGATTTCCTTCTGGACGATCGCTTTCGGCAGCCTGAATTCCGGAATGCCATACATCAGCACACCGCCGGCCACATGCAGGGCTTCGAAGATCGTGACATCATATCCACGTCTGGCGAGGTCACCCGCCGCAGTGAGGCCGGCAGGACCGGCTCCGACGACAGCCACTTTCCGGCCGTTGGAGGCTGGTCTTTCTGCGTGCTCCACACTGTTTTCCCTGTGCCAGTCAGCCACGAAGCGTTCCAGTCGCCCAATGCCCACAGGCTGTGCCTTGATGCCGCGGACACAGTACTTTTCACATTGTGACTCCTGCGGACATACACGTCCACAGACAGCCGGCAGCGAGGATGTCAGGGCAATGATCTGATAGGCGTCTTCATATTCGCCTTCCTTCACCTTTTCGATGAATTCCGGAATGTTTACATTGACCGGACAGCCATTGACACAGGGTCTGTGCCGGCAGTGCAGACAGCGTTCGGCTTCTTCTCTGGCCATCGCCTCTGTGTAGCCCAGTGCCACTTCATCGAAGTTGGTGATCCGGATCCCGGGATCCTGCACCGGCATGGCTGTTTTATCGGGTTTCATGTTCGGCATTATCGCACCTCCTGGTTCAGAAGCCGGCAGGCTTCTTCCCGTTCACGCTGCTCGAAATCCATATAGGCACGGTTCCGGCTGGCGGCTTCATCAAAATCCACCAGGGCCCCGTCAAAGTCCGGTCCATCCACGCAGGCAAACCTGATTTCATCTCCGACCTTCAGCCGGCAGCCGCCACACATTCCGGTCCCGTCGATCATGATGGGATTCATGCTGACAACCACCGGGATTCCATATTTCTGTGCAGTCCTGGTCACGAACTTCATCATGACGATCGGACCAATGGCGATGACTTTGTCAAAATGGTGTCCAGCCTGAATCAGCGCTTCGAGCTTGTCGGTCACGAGCCCTTTCTCCCCGGCCGTTCCGTCGTCGCTCATCAGGTGGAACTCATCACTGGCAGCCCGGAACTCGTCTTCCAGGATCACCAGGTCTCTGTTTCTGAACCCGGTGATGGCCGTGACACGCTTTCCTTCATCATGGAAAGCACGGGCTGTCGGCAGCGCTATGGCACACCCCACACCGCCTCCGATGATGCATACAGAGTCCCCTTCGATTTCACTGGGCCTGCCGAGCGGGCCTGCAAAGTCCTGCAGTTGCTGTCCTTCATCCATGGCATTCAGCAGCATCGTGGTTTTTCCCACGACCTGGAAAATGATCGTCACTTCCCCGGTCTCGGGATCTGCACCGGCAATCGTCAGCGGGATGCGCTCCCCTGCCTCATCCACACGCAGAATGATGAACTGCCCCGCTTTGGCCCGTCTGGCCACGTGGGGGGCATCGATCACCATCCTGGTTACGGTGGGATTCAGTGCTTCCTTTTTCAGAATTTTATACATTTGGCTCACCTCACCGATAAATCATAACAAAAAACCGGCTTCTTTCGAAACCGGTATCAAAAATCAGTATTTAAAATCGATGATGTCAAAATTGACCATCGGGCAGTCAGTAGTCATGTTTGTGTCATACCCCCGGTCATCCAGGAATGCAAGGAATGCATGATCGGCAGCCGGATCGTTCACGGCATCCATGAACAGTGACATCGCTGTTACGGCCTTTTCCACGGCCTTGTCATACAGGTCCAGGAAGGAGTCCGTGAATGTGAGGGTGCCGTCACAGGGATGAGTCCACCGCCTGTGCTGCAGATTCATGACATCCCAGTTGTCCTCGATCTGCGCAGGCACGACCAGGCCGGAAATCAGGTTTTCCTTCCCCAGCCATTTCTCCATGGTTTTCAGCGTCTGTTTTTTTCCACCGCCTGCGTCATAAAACCTCTTCTGCATGCTGTGCCAGTCATCCAGGGAATCGGCTATCAGGTGCGGCTGAATGTCGTCCTGAAAAATCTGCGCGATCGCCGGAACATAGATACGGGCAATGGCCCGTTTTTCTTCCCGGCTGGCATCCGCAATGGAAGGAAAGTGAAACTCCCGGATAGTCTGATCGCGCTTGATCTTCAGCATGATCGCGTCGATCAGGCTCTCCATGGTGTGATGACGGGTGGAACTGTCCGCAGTTCCGTCTCCGGTCCGGGCATAAATGTATGGATGAGCTGTGGAGTCCAGAGCCCAGTGGCACAGGTGTCCGCAGACATAAGCTTCCATGTCGAGCCTGATTTCCGGATTTTTTTCCCGACGGATGGATTCCAGCGCCGACAGGTAGAACTCATTGATGTGGCTGTGGTGGAAGCGGCCTCCATACTGCCGGATCCTGGCCGGTTTCCAGAAGGAAACAGGGTTGAGTCCCTGGAAAAACAGGAAGTCCGGACCGCTGGACCCGATTCCCACAAGATGTGCGCGGGATTCCAGCAAAGACTGTATATCTGCCGGCATCCGGCCGGCTGCTTCCTGGGCAAGCAGTGCATGGGTGATGAGATTGGGCATAGTTTACTCCTTTGCCGCCTGGATCAGGCCATGAAGGACCAGATACTCGGCGTATGTATCCATCTGACAATAACGGTCCAGTTCTTCCCGGATCCGCTTTCTTGTCTGTTCATCGGCAGTTTCATAACAGCGGTAGGCCCTGACAGCCTGCAGGCCATCGTGTATCGCAAGCCGGTTGTAGACAGGATCGTCAGTGAACATCTGCACGATCTGTTTCAGGGAAAAGCGGCTTTTCATGCGGAGGTCGTAGTACAGGCCGGTTTCGAAGGGTTTCGCAAGGTCCTTCATGCGCTCCCAGATCTTTTGCAGCTTCAAGGCGTATGCGGGAAACTGCACCGCCAGCTGTTTGAGTCGGAGGCGCTCGGCTCCTTCCATATTATAGACAAAGATGGTGCCTTCGGCAGGAACCGATGCCAGCAGACGGTCCAGAAATTCTTTCCGGCAGTCTCCCCAGCCAAAATACGAAGTATGTTCCAGACCGGAATCTGTCTCTGTGTGCAGAGAAAACTGGAAGCAGAGGACATCGAAGGATTTCATTCCTTCATAGGGCGGAACCGCAAAGGTGTCCCATTCGAAATCCAGGTAGGAGAACGGAGGCTTTGCGTCCGCGAGCCATTCACCAAGGTCCGGTCTGCTGATCCACGGACTGGACAGACTTGCCTGGTATTGCGCCCAGGCAACGGGATACTCCTGAAGCCCGGCGGGATCCAGCTGACTGATCGGTCCTTCCCGGATCTCGAACCGGTGCGGCACAGAACGCAGAAACAGGGTGTCATCCCCGGAACGCCTGTCTGTCTGGAAACAGTCATCATAATAGGTACACCGCTTGCCCAGAGCACAGCTTCGGCTGTTGACTGCCGGCGGGCAGGGTCCTTCAAACAGGGTACGGGCTTCATTCACGAGCTGGTCGAGATCCGGGTGCATGGTTTCCTGGAGACTGGCAATGGTCCGCGAGGGATGGTGTTTCCGGTTTTCCAGACAGTCGCTTTTCACAAACAAAGCAGAAAGATCCAGTTTCTGGCCACGTACATACTGCCGGCTGATTGAGACTGCTTCCTGTTCCCGGATGTCGATGCCGGCTTTTTGTGCGATGAGCCGGGCAATGTCCATGAGCCAGGCTTCGGTTTCCCGGGCTGTCATCATTGGCCAGATGGCTTTCCAGCCAGTATCCAGTTTCTGCAGCCACGGAATCGTCACCCGCAGTCCATGCCAGCTCATCCGTACGAATCTGGCAGACTCTCCCGGCTGAAGAGAGCCCAGAATCCGCATGGTGTCTTCCATTGTATCCCCGCGATGTCCCTGCGGTGTATCATCCAGGTCATAGGCACGGCTCCAGAGAGCAGAAAAGGGTTCCTTCATATGATAAAACGGAAGACTGTTGTCACCACGGCTGTGATAGTGCAGCCAGGCCAGCCGCGGACAACGTTTCATGCGAATCAGGTCCTGGCCATGAAGCATGATTTCCGGACGATTCATGATCCGTAGGCTTCCATCAAAGCCGAAATGCGGTCTTTGAATTCCTGCTGCTGATCTGCCGGGGATTCAAGAATGACCGTTGGGCCGAACTCAAGGAGCTGATTGAACAGCCCTTCTTTTTCATCCCTGTGAAAGGTATAGCGGATCCATTCTTCATCCTGGGAAACAGCCCTCAGATCATCCCCCCAGTCGGATTCCCTGAACAGGTGTTCTGCTTCCTTCCGCACCCGGACCTGATACTTCGTGTTGGGGGTCTTCACGAATCCGTATTCCGCAAGATTCTGTTCCAGGGATACATCCGTAAACGGGACGAATCGTTCCTCAGTCAGGGTCACGTTCTGCAGGCGGGTCGGCGAAAACCGGAAACAGCGCCAGTTTCCGCCGTCGGTCTTTCCCTGCTCCACTTTGTCCGCGAACAGGTAGTAGGCTTCCTGACTGTAGAACACCTGGTAGGGTTCCACAAGATACTCCTGCATCCGTCCATCACGGCGTCGGTACAGAAGCTTCAGCCGCTTTTTCTCCCGGATTCCCCGCCGGCATACTTCCATGTGCAGCGTACTGGTCTGTCTCGGGTCCCGCCGCCTGCGGCTCAGATACAGGATGGCGTCATCCTCTTCCGGGCTTGGAACCACGCTGGAGAACAGCTTTTCCACTGCCTGGTCAAATTCTTTCATCGACGCAAACGAACTGTGGGTATGCACCAGATCGCGGGCCTCGAGAAAGGCGTCGGTCTGTTCCCGGTTAAGGCGGGCGGCGGGAATAATGGAAGCAGAGTCCAGCTGGAGCCCGCCGTTGCGTCCTTTGTGTTCCAGAATGTCATAGCCTGCCATGATAAGCTCTTTCTTGTATTCCCGGATATTGCGTTCATTGGTCTCAAGTTCCTGTGCAAGGTCCCGCTTTTTGACAACACCGCCACTGTACAGGATCTGAAGCATGCGGATGGTATTTGCAGTTTTATACATGACTGGTCTCCTTCGAATCACTGGCCGGATCCCGGCGGTTCGCAGCACTTCCTCTGCCTGCAGAGGACTGTGCAGTCAGGGCGTCCGCCTGTTTCCTGCGCTTTCGCACAGCCAGACGGGCAGAGGCATCTTCGCGGATGATCTGATAGACACACGACGTAATGGGTATGAAGACGATCATTCCCAGAATCCCGGCTGCATTGGCGCCGATGGTGATCGCGATCATGACAAAAAACGGCGGCAGCCCCACGGTTTTTCCCATCACATGGGGATAGATGAAATTGCCTTCCACCTGCTGAATGCAGAGGAACAGAATCATGAAATACAGCCCGTTGACCGGCGATTCCAGGGCCATGAACAGCGAAACCAGAATGGCGGCGGCAAGGGCTCCGAACATCGGAACCAGTGCCCCGAACCCGACAACCAGTCCGGCCAGCAGGGCATAGGGCAGACCGAATACAGCACTGAGTATCCCGACAAGTGTTCCCAGGATCAGGCACTCGAGACAGGATCCGCCGATATAGCCGGTAAAGGTGTTGTCGATGAGTTTCAGAATGTGCATGGACCGGTTGTAGAAACGTTCAGGCATGTACGCCTGCAGCAGGGAGCGTCCCTCGTGCACGACCCGCTGTTTGTTGAACAGCAGGATAATGGCAAACATCACCGACATCATGCAGTTGAAAGCCCAGGAGAAGGCAGAAGACAGCACGTTGTAGACAGAACTCATGAGACTTGTCTGGGCGTCTGCGTTCAGCCAGGATAGAAACTCTTCCAGGGCCCTTGTAATGCTGTCCACGGAGAAATCCAGCCGGGCCAGCCAGTCATGGACAGCAGGGACTCGTTCCGTGATGTGCAGCAGCCACATCCAGAAGGAATACAGGCTGCCGGGCAGGTCCGTCATGACAGACCGCAGACTGTCTGCGATCCGTGGAAAGAGCACGAACAGGAACACAAACAGCAGCAGAACCAGCGTCAGGATGGCCAGACAGTTGCAGAGGAACCTTGTGAACCGGTTTTCCCGCATATGAAACAGCCGCTGGCCCCACCCCATCAGAGAGGTTGCCAGTACATTCAGAACGTACCCGAGGAATCCGCCCACGATGAACGGGGTGCAGATACCCAGAATGTGTGCGAAAAAATCCAGAATCTGACGGAAATATATGATGACCATGGCCAGACCCAGTGCAAACAGAATGAGGCGCTGAATCAGCACTTCCCTGCTCCGGTACTGCTCATCAAGATGGAACATGCAGCCTCCTTTCCACCGCCGCTGCCCGGTTGTACGGCTGCTGACGGCTTCTTTGCCAGCGACTCTGGCGATTCTATAATGTCTTTATTGTACACCATTCATGCATCAACAGAGACAGGAGTTCTGTCTGATGCCCGGCAATCTGCCGCAGTGACCCGACTGGACCGCTCTGCTGCCCCAGGCCCGGGTTCCAGGCCTCTGCCTTGTCAGAAAGAAATCCCCTGCTCTGGTATCCGCTTTCATCCAGTTCTCATGAAAGCGCGTTTTCATTTCCCTTTCTGTCTTTTGACTTGACAGCCCGCGGCCTATAGAATTGGTCTGTCAGGAGGACAGCATGACGACAAAATATATATTTGTGACCGGCGGCGTTGTCTCCGGTCTTGGCAAGGGCATCAGCGCCGCCAGTCTGGGCAGGCTGCTGAAAAGCCGCGGCTATAAAGTGACCAGCCAGAAACTGGATCCCTACATCAACGTGGATCCGGGAACCATGTCACCCTATCAGCATGGGGAAGTGTTTGTGACAGATGACGGACTGGAAGCCGATCTGGATCTGGGTCATTATGAGCGCTTCATCGACGAGAACCTCCATACGTATTCGAACCTGACCACCGGGCGGGTGTACTGGAATGTCATCAACAAGGAACGGGACGGAAAATATCTGGGAGAAACCGTACAGGTGATCCCGCATGTGACGGATGAAATCAAGAATTTCGTCATACAGGCAGGACGCCATGCGCAGGCAGATTTCGTCATCACGGAAATCGGCGGCACCACGGGTGACATCGAGAGTCTGCCGTTTCTGGAAAGCATCCGGCAGGTCCCCCTGGAAGTGGGACGTGAAAACTGCGTATTCATGCATGTGACCTATATTCCCTATCTGTCTGGTTCCAATGAATACAAATCCAAGCCCACACAGCATTCCGTCAAGGACCTGCAGTCTCACGGAATCAATCCCGACATCATCATTGCCCGCTGCGATGAAGAGATCCCGCAGTCCGTGCTCAACAAGATTTCGCTGTTCTGCAACGTCAGCCCCCAGAGCGTGATTCAGAACCGGACGCTGGAATCCCTGTATGAAGTGCCGCTCATGCTGGAAGAACAGCATCTTGCCGATCTGGTCTGCTCGAAGCTGGGGCTCGAACCGCGGCAGCCGGATCTGGAAGAATGGCGGGAACTCGTGGACACCATTCATCACCCGCAGGATACAGTGCGGATCGCACTGGTGGGAAAATACGTGCAGCTGCACGATGCCTATCTCTCCGTGGCCGAGGCTTTGTCCCATGCCGGATTCGCCAATGAAGCCCGGGTGGAGATCGACTGGGTGGACAGCGAAGAGCTGGAGACTGCGGATCTGGATGAGGTATTCGGCAATGTGGACGGCATCATTCTTCCGGGCGGATTCGGCGGCCGCGGTATCGAAGGCATGATCCGGGTCGCCAACTACGCAAGACAGAAGCGGATTCCCTACCTCGGGATCTGCCTGGGCATGCAGATAGCGGCGATCAGCTTTGCCAGACATGTACTGGGGTATGAAGATGCCAACAGTTATGAATTCGATCCGGCCAGCCGGCATACAGTGATTGATTTCATGGAAGACCAGAAAAACGAGATCCGCAAGGGCGGAACGATGCGGCTGGGCGCCTATCCCTGTTCCGTCCGGCCCGGAACCAGGCTGCATGAATGCTATGGCCGCGAACTGGTGGATGAACGTCACCGGCACCGATATGAGTTCAACAACATCTACCGCTCGGAGTTCGAGAATGCGGGTATGCTGATCAGCGGCACAAGCCCTGACAAGACGCTGGTGGAGGCAGTGGAACTTACGGATCACCCCTTTTATGTCGGGGTGCAGTATCATCCCGAGTTTCTGTCCAGACCAAACCGGGCCCATCCTCTGTTCAAGGGACTTGTAAAGGCTTCCATCACGCGGAAGCACGAAAATGCCGCAGTAAAATGACAAATCAATGGTCATAGTAACTGTGATACAACCTTGTCTCTCGTATAATGTACGTGCATTGAAAGCAATGCTTTACGTATTTGGAGGCAAATTATCATGAACAAGAAGTTTTTCTTAGGTGCTCTTGCGCTGGTCATGCTGGCTGGCTGCGGCAATGCCAACACTGGTGTGGATGAAGAAGGTGCAGCAGCATCCGATGCGCCGGCTACAGCCGATGCAAAGACCACATCTGCCGAGATCGAGCAGGATGGGGCTACAACCAAAGCGGAAGTGACCAAGGAAGGCGACAAAGTAACCGCCGTTTCCATTGATGTGATCGATGAAGAAGGTCTGTCCAAGAAGGATCTGGGCGACGATTATGGCATGAAGGCTGCCAGCACCATCGAAAAGGAATGGTACGAGCAGGTTGAATTCCTGGAAAACTACATCCTGGAAAACGGCGTTGACTCCATCAAGATGACGGACGATGGCAAGGCTGAAAACGAAGACCTGAAGTCCGGCTGCACGATCTCCATCAAGACCATGGTGGATGCAGTCAAGGAAGCTGAAGCGAAGTAGTCAGTGAAAATACCCGGATTTCCGGGTTTTTTTCTGTTTTTCCGCCGAATCAGGTCACAGGACTGAGCCGGGCAGGCACCTGAATTGTGATTTGGGTCTCCGGGTCTACAATGAAGATAAAGGAGGCACTGATTCCCATGAAAAAAACATTTGCCGCAGCAGCTGCTGCACTTCTTCTCCTTGCCGGCTGTTCTTCCACAGCGCAGGAGGATGTCGACAAAGTCGATGAAACTGTAGACCAGGGCGATGCCGCAGCTGAAACGAAGCTGGAAGGCGAAGCTGCCTATGGCGATACAGGACAGACTGCCAGGGCGACTGTCATCAAACAGGGCGACAAGATTGCCGATGTGATCATCGAGACCATTGACCAGGATGGAAATGCCATCACGCAGCTGGAAGACATGGCAGATCCCACTGCACAGGATACAGCCATTGGCACAGAGTACCAGGACCAGGTTGACTATCTGGAGAACTACATCAAGGAAAATGGTGTGGAGAACATCAAGACGGATGAAAACGGACGGGTGGCAGACGAAGAGATGCTGAAGAACGTGGACATCAACGTTCAGCCGATGCTGGAAGCCGTTCAGAACGCCCTGGCCAACGAGAAAAACGACTGATTGTCTTATTACAGACGATTGTCAGGACCCCATGGGGTCCTTTTTCAATCCTGTGACGGCAGGGACACTCATCCCTGCTGCCGAGAACAGATATCCTTGCAGCATCCAGGTGGCAAATGGAACTGAAAAAGCGCCTCCCGGCAGGAGACGCTGATCACGCTGTCCATTTGTCAGCGTCGAGGGATGCTGAAATACGGTGAACGGATGCTGATGTTCCAGTTCCAGGCCAGCTGAGCCGGATCGCGGACAGAATCTGTCTGCAAGGCCCGGAAGCCGGACTGAACAAGGGCCTGATTGAGCTGAGTGGCGGAAATGGCTATCCCCGTATCCCGGTCTATGGAATCCAGCAGCCCATAGGTGGTGACATGCCGGTTGGTCCATGGAACGGACCGCAGTCTGCTTCTGATCCATTGCAGCACAGTCTGCTGCACAGGATCGGGAAGTTCGGCAAATGTGATTTCCCTGCGAATATCTGTCATGGAAATCTCCCTTCTTCCCTTAAATAATACTGTAACAGATGGGACAATTCATCTCCTTCACCCGACAATTCCAGCACGTATGCCGTTCAGGACTGTGCATAGTACCTGGCTGTTTCCTTCAGCTCATTCATCGCTTCTTCGATGTGCTGTGTATTTCTGAGTTGATCCGACTGTTCAGCGCGCATGAGTTCGGTCACTACCCCATCGATTTTTGCCAGCATTTCCCTGGAACTCTGGACATACCCGTCCAGGATCTCCAGGCGCTGCGGAGTGACAGGCCCGTCTGCAAACATGGCCAGGGCTGTGCGTGCCTTTTTGAGATTGACATCCGTGATGTCCTCCGCTTTCCGGACGATGCCCAGATACCGGTCTTTCGTGATCTGGCTGTCGGCAAACAGCTGGTTCAGGTATTCTGTCATGCCCGCCAGACGCCTGTCTGCCTGATGTTCCAGCGACTCCAGTTCCCGGATCCGGCTGCGGTATTCGGCGATCCTGTCTTCCGGCAGCGGAGGCCGGACACCTGTGGATGACATTGACTGTGGTCTGCTCATGGTCTGCCGCGGTCTGGCCCGTTCCGGCCGGCTCGTGGATTCCGGTTTCAGCTGCAGACCGTACCACAGGCAGTACAGTCCGAAAATCAGCCCCAGGAGTCCGAGGGGCATGGTGAGAAAACCAAAGACTATGAGTATGGCACTCAGCAGCAGGAGCCGCTGACGCCAGGGATTCTGTTTCATGATTGTGTGCACCTCTTTGTCTGTTCTGATTCTATTATAGGCGGGATGAAAGGAGGGTATCTGAAATTTCCGTAAAACCAGTCCAGCCGCTTTACAGTCTCTGGTATCATGAGTCCATGAACCGAAACGAAAAACCGAGAAAAGTGTTTATGGCCGGGCTGATTCTGTCCATGGTGCTGGCCATGATCCTGGTGACAGGATTTCACCGCGATGACGATGACGGACCACAGAGTTACAGCCGTGACTTCCTGGAAGAATCGGCCACTTCGCTGCTGTCCATTGAGGCCACTGATATGGTCTGGGACCACACCACGCTTATCTGCACCACGCGGATCGCTACCAAAGACCCCCTGATCAGCGTGCAGGGCTCCATGCTCCGGTATGTCTGGGAAGAAGACGGCATGACCATGGAAGACTGGCAGCCGGTTCCCGCAGTTCCGTATGGGACCCGAAGCTGGTCCATATCCACGCTGCTGCCGGACATGACCCCGGAGGCAGCCGGGACCCTGCAGATCGGACTCGATACAGAATACCAGTGGGAACAGCCACTGGAAGAATACACCTGGCTGTCCGACGATCATACTGTCGCCCGGGAAGAACTGCTGTCACTGTGGCAGAAGAAAGTGTACAGCCAGGAAACCGTCCGCATTGACACATATGACCAGGATCGGGTCACCTATACAGTCACTCCCGACAGCCGAAGCGGCGCGTATCTCTACGGAGAAGTCCTGATCCAGCTGATGGATGGAGACCATTGTGTATTTGCCGCCACCGATAGATATGATAGCGGCGAGCAGGAACTCCCGCAGCTGACAGAGACCTGGCGTATACCATGCCAGCTGCCTCACTGGTCCACAGTCACGGTCACCAGACTGCTGTAGACCGCCAGGCTGCAGGAACGAATGATGCAAAACGCCGGAAAACAGACCGTGCATCCAGGGATGGCGGACCGTTTTCCGGCGTTCTTTGTATTGTCTGAGTCTGTACAGAGACCGGACTGTCACTGCAGCTTCAGGATCTTCATGCTGCCGGGCGCCAGTTCCAGTGTCTGGTCGATGCGGATGTTTTCTCCTGTCAGCAGATCTGCGGCATCTGCCTGACGGCCGACTTGCAGTGTCACGGGGGCCTCATCGATGTTGACTGCATACCAGATCGTGTCTCCTTCGTGACTTCGCTGATAGACACAGGCTGTGTTGGTCAGAGCGATCTGCGTGTAGTCGCCATAGGACAGAGCCGGTTCTGCTTTGCGGATCTCAATGAGCCTGGCAATCCGGTCCGTCAGATCATTCCATTCCGGGGTCTCTATTTCGGGCCGGATGGCTGTATCGTTTTCGTTCTTGACGCCTTCCACGCCACTCTCGCTTCCATAATAAATGGCAGGAATGCCAGGCATGGTGAACAGCATACCGTAGACCAGCGGGAGCTGCTCTTTTTTCTCCAGCACACTTGCGATGCGGTTTACATCGTGGTTGTCCACGAATGCCAGCAGATGCTTTCCGGTATACAGACACCAGGGATCCTTGCCGAACTGGCGGTTGAAGGAATAGAGGATTTCAAAGAAGTTTCTGGAATTGAAGCTCGAGTGGATGCCCTTGTAGCACTCATAATTGGTGCAGGAGTCAAGCATCGCCTCATTGACCCAGGTGTTGTAGTCTCCATGCAGCGTTTCTCCCAGCAGGAAAAAGGGCTCTCCTTCAAAGGAGCGGACATGATCATGGAGCTGACGCAGGAAATCCTGGTCCAGGCAATAGGCAACGTCCAGCCGCAGCCCTGAGATCCCGAATGTCTTTTTCCACCAGTCCACTGTGTCGAAAATATAGCGTACGACCTCCGGATTCTTCAGGTTCAGACTCACCAGCTCGTCATAGCCTTCCCAGTTTTTGTACCAGAACCCGTCATTAAAGGAGGAATTGCCGCCGAAATCGATGTGAAACCAGTATTTGTATGGACTGGCTTCCCGGTTCTTCAGGACATCCTGGAAGGCAAAAAACTCCCGGCCCACATGGTTGAAGACTGCATCAAAGATCACCCGGATGCCGGCTTCTTTCAGTGCCTCTGTCACTTCCTGGAGGTCTTCGGTAGTTCCCAGCCGTTCATCCACTTTCCGCATATCTGTTGTGTTGTACCCATGGGTCACAGACTGGAACAGCGGATTGAACAGAACGGTATTGGCCCCGAGTTTCTGAAGATGCGGGATATACTCCTTTGCCTTCAGGATGCGGTGTGCCTGTACGTGATCGTTTTCAAAGGGAGCCCCGAAGGCACCCAGCGGATAAATCTGATAAATTACGGACTCGTCATACCACATTGTCATTCCCCCTGTCTGGCAATGTCTGCCAGTGTGATTTCCGCAGCCCTGAGCAGATCGGCAGGCTTCATTTTCAGCTGCAGCCCGATCTGTCCTCCGGACACATAGACCTCTTCCCGACCGGCCAGAGATGAATCGGCAAAGGTCCGAAATTTCTTCTTCATGCCGATGGGAGAACAGCCTCCCCTGACATAGCCCGTGACACTGGTGAGCTCTTTGAGCGGCAGCATCTCCAGATGCTTCACCCCGGCTGCCCGGGCGCATCTTTTCAGGTCGAGCTCTTCAGCAACCGGCACCAGAAACACGAAATGACTGTTCCCGGACTGTGTGACCAGTGTCTTGAACACTGATGCCGGATCTTCTCCGAGCCCCGCTGCCACAGACATCCCGTCGACGGGATCGTGTGATCCGTGGACATACTCCACCGCTTCATAGGGGATTTTTGCTCTGTCCAGCATCCGCATGGCATTGGTTCTCACTTTGGATTTGTGCATGGTCTCTCCTTCTGCCTTTCCGACTTCCCTTCCCGATACGTCTTCATCCCATGTGCGGCCTGCACTCTCAGGCTCTGGCCTGCATCTTGTCCAGCAGGATCCGGGCCACCAGCACCTTGGTGGTGGAATGGTCCATGGCGGTTTTTTCAATGTAACGGTGCGCCTTTTCCTCGGTCCATTGGTAGTTTTCCATGAGCAGCAGCTTGCACCGGGAAACCACCTGCAGTTCCTTGTACTTGTCTCTGGTTCTGGCCAGCTGCCGCTCCACCTGCCTGATCTTGAGCCTGGCTTTTTCCACCACAGCCACGGCCTGCCAGGCCGCCTGCCGGTTCACCGGCATACTCAGGACAAACACGGAAGTCTCCCGGACAGTATAAGCCGCCTGGTCAAACTTGTCTGCCGGCACGAACAGCAGCACATCAATATCAAAGGAAGCAGCGATTTCCATGGCGGACCGGATCCCGTATTCATCCGCCAGAGGTGTAAAGATCACCACCATGGAAAAACGCCTTGTGGGCAGCAGCTGTCTGGCGGCTGAGGCCGAAGGAACAATGATGCAGGGTTCATACTTCGCCGACGGGAACAGTTCCCGCAGCAGCCCTTCGTGATCCTGCTGACCGTCCGCTGCCAGAATCAGCGGCTTCATGCATGCTCCCTTGCGGCATATCCTTCCAGCACAGACTGCGGGACGAAGCGCGCCACAAACTCGCTTTCCCTGGCCAGGCGGATGCTTTCTTCCATGCTCGCCGGAAGACTGGCAATGCAGCGGTCCTGGAGCCCCGAGAGATCCATGTCGCAGGGTTCCGGCAGCGGCAGTGTACGGCGGATACCATCCAGTCCGGCCTGGATCAGCAGCATGAACACCAGGTAGGGATTGGTCTTGCAGTCAGGATTGCGCAGTTCCAGCCGGTTGACGTGATCGCTCGGGACCCGCACCAGCAGGCTGCGGTTGACATTGCTCCAGCTGATGCACGCCGGGGCTTTTCTGCGCCCCAGACGGAGGTAGGATTCGGGAGTCGGATTGGTGAACAGGGCGATCTCCCGGATATGTGCCAGGATCCCCGCCATGAAATGGCGGAAAGCCTCTTCTTCATCAATGGGATTCAGAAAATCAGCCGATTCCACCTGCATATTCACATGCAGCCCGTTTCCCGGTTCATCCGGCAGCGGACGCGGCGTGAAATCCGCCCGCAGTCCATTGGTGCTGGCGACAGTACGGACAACCCATTTGAACAGGCTCGCCTCATCGGCTGCCCGGCAGGGCGCAGAAGCGTGGAAATCGACTTCGTTCTGCCCTGGTCCGCACTGATGATAACTGGCCTGGGGCTGCAAGCCCATTTCCTCGAGGGTGAAGCAGATCTCCCGCCGGATGTTTTCTCCGTGATCCAGCGGAGAGACATCCAGGTAGCCACCTGTATCCAGCGGTATACTGGTGGGATTGCCTTTTTCGTCGTTCCTGAACAGGTAAAACTCGAATTCTGTCGACATGCGCAGGCTGATCCCCAGTGCACAGGCATCCTGCACGGCTTCCTTCAACTGCATGCGCAGGTCCTTTTCAAAGGGCCTTCCGTCGGGATACACAAGGGAGCAGATCATGAGCACCACCGATCCGTCCACACTGCGCCATGGCAGGATGGTAAAGGTGGATGGATCCGGTTTCAGATACAGGTCTCCATGGATCTCGTTTTCAAATCCCGGAACCGCAAAGGCATCCACCGCGATTCCTTTCCCAAAGGCACGCTCGAGCTGGTCGGGCAGAATGGATATGTTTTTCTGACGCCCGAATATATCGAAGAACGTGAGCCGGATGAACCGGACGTCTTCCTGTGATACGAAGGTCATGACATCTTCCACAGAATACATAGACAAATCTCTCTTTCCGTTTATTTCTGACTTGTCTATCGTACCACAGGCATCGGCAGCCGGTTTGCAGGTTGTCTAAAGAACCCGGAGGGGTACCTGGCAGCCGCTGTAAATATTGTCATATATCATATCGGACAATGAAAATGAATCGGGAAAATCTCTGAAATATTTTACATTTTCAGTTGACAGTGTTTTCACTGCCGGTATAATCAAAGTTGTGAAAGCGGCAAAGGCGTCGTTTCTCCCCTCAAGGGAGGAGTGTCCCATTGCCGTTTTTTTTACAGACAAGAAGGAGAAACATTATGGATCAGGTAACCGAAATCTTCGGCCAGAACGTCTTTGACGAAGAGACCATGCGTGAACGTCTTCCGAAGGATACGTTCCGTGAACTCCAGAAAACCACCCAGGAAGGCAAGCCTCTGAACATCAAGATTGCCAACGCAGTGGCTCATGCCATGAAAAGCTGGGCTCTGGAAAAAGGCGCCACTCACTATACACACTGGTTCCAGCCCATGACCGGAGTCACAGCAGAGAAACACGACGGCTTCATCAACCCGGACGGCAATGGAAAAATCGTCATGTCTTTTTCCGGAAAGGAACTGATCAAGGGCGAACCTGATGCATCGAGTTTCCCCTCCGGCGGTCTGCGGGCCACATTTGAAGCCAGGGGCTATACAGCGTGGGATCCCACCAGCCCGGCATTCATCAAAAACGGTGTGCTGTGCATCCCGACGGCTTTCTGCTCGTATTCCGGCCATGCACTGGACAAGAAAACGCCGCTGCTGCGCTCCATGGAAGCCATCAACAAACAGGCCATGCGGGTCCTGAAGCTGTTCGGCAATGAGGATGTCAAGACCGTCAACACGACCGTCGGACCGGAACAGGAATACTTCCTGATTGACAAGGAGTACTACAGCCAGCGCAAGGACCTGCAGTATACCGGCCGCACGCTGTTCGGTGCGCCGACTCCCAAGGGCCAGGAGATGGAAGACCACTATTTCGGCACGATCAAAAGCCGCGTGCAGGCGTTCATGAACGACCTGAACCAGGAGCTCTGGAAGCTGGGCATCCTGGCAAAGACCGAGCACAACGAAGTGGCGCCGGCACAGTTCGAACTGGCACCGGTATTCACCACCACGAACATGGCTGTGGACCACAACCAGCTGACCATGGAAATCATCCAGCGGGTCGCAAAGAAGCACGGCCTGGTGGCCCTGCTTCATGAAAAGCCCTTTGAAGGCATCAACGGCTCCGGCAAGCACAATAACTGGTCCCTGTCGACAGATACCGGTGTGAACCTGCTGGAACCCGGCGACACCCCGTATGAAAATGCACAGTTCCTTCTGTTCCTGGCTGCAGTCATCAAAGCCGTGGATGAGCACCAGGATCTGCTCAGGCTGTCTGTGGCCACGGCAGGCAACGATCACCGCCTGGGAGCCAACGAGGCACCTCCTGCCATCATCTCCATCTTCCTTGGTGAGGAACTGGCGGAAGTCATTGATGCCCTTGAGTCGGAATCTCCCTATGGCGGACACGACAAGGAACTGATGAAGATCGGCGCCAGCGTGCTGCCGAAATTCCCCAAAGATTCCACAGACCGCAACCGGACCAGTCCCTTTGCCTTCACCGGCAACAAGTTCGAATTCCGCATGCCGGGTTCCAACCTCTCGGTTTCCAGCCCCAACATCATGCTGAATGCAGCGGTGGCGGATGTGCTGGAAGAATTCGCGGATGCTCTGGAAGGTGCAGATGATCTCTACGATGCAGTGCATGACCTGGTCAAGGACACGATCCATGAACACAAACGGATCATCTTCAACGGCAATGGCTATGACGATGCCTGGATCGAAGAGGCTGAATCCCGCGGGCTGCTGAACCTGAAGACCACACCGGACGCCCTGCCCTATTCCATTCTTGACAAAAATGTGGAACTGCTGGAGCGCCAGCACGTCCTGAGCCGTGACGAGACCCTGTCCCGTTACGAGATCATGATGGATGAATACGTCAAGACCCTGAACATCGAAGCACAGACCATGTCCGATATGGCGAAAAAGGAAATCCTGCCGGCAGTGTCCGCGTTCACAGGCGGGCTCTCCGAAACCATCCTGGCCAAGACCAGCGTTTCGGATCAGATCCCCGTGACCTACGAAGCGGCGACACTGGAAACAGCCAGCGTGCTTCTGGCAGAAGCCTACCAGGCACTGGAAGCCCTGGATGCTGCCATTGCCGAGATGCATGCCATGGAGGGATTTGAAGAGAAAGCCTTCTATGTACGGGATGCGCTGATTCCGGCCATGGATGCCCTGCGTGCACCCTGCGACAAGCTGGAAACCATTGTATCGGATACCGTCTGGCCGTTCCCGACATACGGAAAACTGCTGTTCGGCATCATCTGATGAACACAAGTCAACCGACAGTCCCCCGGCTGTCGGCTGATTTTTCAAGGAGGAATCAAACATGTGTACAGTAATCGGAACCCAAAGTTCTCTATTCACCCGACAGGACCTGGAACAGGCTCTGCAAGCCACTATTTCCCGCGGACCCGATGACATGCGGATCATCGCCAATGACGCCGGGATCCTGGGATTTCAGCGCCTGGCCATCATGGGCCTCACTCCCGAGGGAATGCAGCCCTTTGAACTGAATGGCGCCCTGGCGGTGTGCAATGGAGAGATTTACGGTTTCCGCTCCTTGAAGAATCAGCTGGAAGAAAAGGGATACACCTTCGCGTCGGACTCCGACTGCGAGATCCTGCTGCCGATGTTTGAAGAATACGGCACAGACATGTTTGTCATGCTGGATGCGGAATATGCGTGCATCCTGCTCACTGCCGATGGCAGGATCGTCGCCGCCAGGGATCCCTTCGGCATCCGACCGCTGTACTATGGTCTTGCTGCGGATGGACGGCCGTTGTTTGCAAGCGAACCCAAAAACCTGACAGGGCTGGTTCAGGAGATCCTCCCCTTCCCGCCCGGTCATTACTATGTGGATGGAGAATTCCACTGCTACCGGGATCTGTCAGACGTGCAGGATCATCTTGCGGATGATGTCACAGCCGCTGCAGAAGGCATCCGGAAACGCCTGGTGGAAGGTGTCCGGAAGCGGCTGGACTCCGACGCTCCTCTGGGGTATCTGCTCTCCGGCGGTCTGGATTCCAGCCTGGTATGTGCCATTGGTCAGAAACTGTCCGACAAACCGATCCGGACGTTTGCGATAGGCATGGATACCGATGCGATCGATCTCAAGTATGCCCGGCAGGCAGCCGACTGGATCGGGACCGACCACACAGAAATCATCATGACGAAACAGGATGTGCTGGATGCGCTGGAGCCTGTGATCAGAACGCTTGCGACCTATGACATCACCACGATCCGGGCATCCATCGGCATGTACCTGATCTGCAGGGCGATCCGGGAAACCACGGATATCCGCGTCCTGCTGACCGGGGAAATCAGCGACGAGCTCTTCGGCTACAAATATACAGATTATGCCCCGGATGCACAGGCATTCCAGGATGAAGCTGCCAAACGTGTGCATGAACTGCACATGTATGATGTACTGCGGGCGGACCGCTGTATCTCTGTCCATTCCATGGAAGCCAGGGTTCCCTTCGGCGATCTGGACTTTGCAGATTATGTGATGCACCTGGATCCGGCCATCAAGATGAACACATACAACAAGGGTAAGTATCTGCTGCGGCGGGCATTCATGGACACAGACTACCTGCCGGAAGACCTGCTGATGCGGGAAAAGGCAGCATTCTCCGATGCGGTGGGCCACTCCATGGCAGATGACCTCAAGGCTCTGGCGGAAGAAACCTATACAGATGAAGAATTCGAAGCCAGACGAAAACAATACACCCATGCACAGCCGTTCACGAAGGAATCTCTGCTGTACCGTGAGCTGTTTGAGAAATACTACCCCGGGCAGTCCAGGATGGTGAAGGATTTCTGGATGCCCAACCGGGAATGGGACGGCTGCCAGGTCAGTGACCCCAGTGCCAGGTACCTGGCAAACTACGGAGCCAGCGGTGAATAGAAGACCGGCAGTTCCGGGCTGCACACAGACTGCAGCAGGAAAGCAATATATGGAAACGGGAGAGGGACAGGCATGAATCATGAAAACAGACTGAATTTCAGCAATATGGAAAAAGACGCCTGCGGCATCGGAGCCGTTGTGCGCATTGACGGAACCCCGACACATGAAGTGGTGGACCAGGCACTGCATATCGTGGAGAAACTGGAGCACCGGGCAGGCAAGGATGCCACGGGGCAGGTCGGAGACGGTGTGGGAATCCTCGTCCAGATCAGTCATCCGTTTTTTGAAAAAGTGTGTGCGCAGGCGGGCATTTCCATTGGCCGGGACCAGGACTATGGCATCGGTCAGTTCTTCTTCCCCGAGGATGAGCTGGCACGGAACCAGGCGATGAAGCTGTTCGAGACCATCTGCACGAAAGAAGGCTGCCGGTTCCTGGGATGGCGCCAGGTGCCGATGCACCCGGAGATCCTGGGTGAACCGGCCCGTGCCTGCATGCCGGCGATCTGGCAGGGATTTGTCCGGAAACCGGCGGATGTGGCAGCGGGACAGGATTTTGACAGAAAGCTGTATGTGATCCGCCGGGAATTCGAAAAAAGCTGCCCTGGCACGTACGTGGTGTCTCTGTCCAGCCGCACGATCGTCTACAAGGGCATGTTCCTGGTTGATCAGCTGCGCCGGTTCTACCCCGACCTGCAGGATGAAGACTATAAATCGGCGATTGCGCTGGTGCACAGCCGGTTCTCGACCAACACCACGCCCTCCTGGCAGCGGGCACATCCCAACCGGATCATCTGCCACAATGGCGAGATCAACACCATCCGCGGCAATGCCAACCGCATGCTTGCGCGGGAGGAAAGCATGAATTCCGCGCTCATGGAGGAAGAATACTCCAAGATCCTGCCGGTGATCTCCATCGACGGATCCGATTCGGCCATGCTGGACAACACGCTGGAATTCCTGATGATGAACGGCATGGATCTGGCCAAGGCCGTCATGATCACCATCCCAGAACCGTGGAAACACGTCCAGATGGAGGAATCCCGCAAGGATTTCTATCACTATTACGCCACGATGATGGAACCCTGGGACGGACCGGCTGCAATCCTGTTCTCCGATGGAGACATTGCCGGGGCTGTGCTGGACCGCAATGGCCTGCGCCCCGCCCGATACTACATCACAGATGACGGAACGTTCATTCTCTCTTCAGAGGTTGGCGTACTTGACCTGGATCCGGCGCACATTGTGGAAAAATCGAGGCTGGAACCCGGCAAGATGCTGGTGATCGACACAAAGCAGCAGCGGATCGTACCGGATGAGGAGCTCAAGGCCGACTATGCCGGCCGGAATCCCTACGGTGAATGGCTGAACCTGAATCTGGTTCACCTGCAGGATCTTCCTGCCCCGGACCGGAAACCGCGCATGCACACACAGGAGCAGCGCGACAAGCTGTACAAGGTGTTCGGCTACACGCAGGAAGACATGCAGGACCAGATCCTTCCCATGGCCCGTACCGGATCGGAACCCACCGCCTCCATGGGAACAGATGTGCCGCTGGCGGTCCTGTCCAGGCTTCATCCATCTCTGTTCCGGTACTTCAAGCAGCTCTTTGCCCAGGTGACGAATCCGCCAATCGATTCCCTTCGGGAGAGCATCGTGACCGATACCACTGTCTACATCGGTTCGGACGGCAACCTTCTGCAGGAAACCGGGGAAAACTGCACGGTCCTGGAAGTCGGCAATCCGATTCTGGATGGCCGGGACATGGACAAGATCCGCAGCCTGGACAAACCGGGATTTCATGTGGAGACCATTTCCCTGCTATTTTATCGGGGCATGCCGCTGAAGGACGCCATTGACCAGCTGTATCTCCAGTGCGACCGTGCCTACCGCAACGGAGCCAATGTCCTGATTCTCTCGGACCGCGGCATTGATGAATCCCGCATGGCGATTCCTTCCCTGCTTGCTGTGTCGGCCCTGGAACAGCACCTGGTGCGGACAAAGAAAAAGACGGATGTGTCCATCATCGTGGAATCCGGAGAACCCAGGACCGTGCATGAATTTGCCTGCCTGCTTGGATACGGTGCCACAGCCGTCTATCCCTATCTGGCGCATGAATGCATCGAGGAACTGATCGATCTGGATATCCTGGACAAGGAACCGTCCAAAGCCATTGCGGACTACAATGAGGCGATCCTGCATGGAATCGTGAAAACGGCTGCCAAGATGGGCATCAGCACCCTGCAGTCCTATCAGGGAGCACAGATATTTGAAGCGGCGGGCATCCGGCAGGATGTGATCGATCAGTATTTCACCAACACAGTAAGCCGTGTCGGCGGGATCGGTCTGGAGGAAATGGAGGCCGATCTGACGTATCATCACGATCATGCCTTTGATCCCCTGGGGCTCGGGCTGGACACATCCCTGGATTCTGTCGGCATTCACAAGCTCAGGAGCGGAGACGGCAAGGAGGATCATCTCTATGATCCCAAGACCATCGTGCTGTTGCAGGAGGCCACACAGAAAGGTGACTATGAAACCTTTAAGGCGTATACCGAGCGGGTGAACGATCCTGCCAGGCCGCACAACCTGCGAGCCCGTCTGGATTTCGTGTATGACAGAGAGCCTGTGGCTCTGGAGGAAGTGGAGCCGGCATCCGAGATCGTGAAGCGGTTCAAGACCGGTGCCATGTCCTATGGTTCGATTTCCCGCGAAGCCCACGAGTGCATGGCCATTGCGATGAACCGTCTGGGCGGTAAATCCAACTCCGGTGAAGGCGGTGAAATGCCGGAACGGTATGGTACGGAGCGCAATTCCGCCATCAAGCAGGTGGCATCCGGCCGCTTTGGCGTGACGAGTGAATACCTGGTGTCGGCACAGGAGATCCAGATCAAAATGGCGCAGGGAGCCAAGCCCGGCGAAGGCGGTCACCTTCCGGGCAAAAAAGTGTATCCCTGGATCGCCAAAACCCGGTATTCCACACCGGGTGTGACCCTCATCTCTCCCCCGCCCCATCACGACATTTACTCCATCGAGGATCTGGCCCAGCTGATTTACGACCTGAAAAACGCCAACCGGGAGGCCAGGATCTCCGTAAAACTGGTATCGGAAAACGGTGTCGGGACCATTGCCAGCGGCGTGGCGAAAGCCGGCGCCAGAGTCATTCTGATCTCCGGGCATGACGGCGGGACAGGTGCAGCACCCCAGAGTTCCATTCACAATGCCGGTCTGCCCTGGGAACTGGGTCTGGCGGAGACCCATCATACGCTGTCGGCCAATGGCCTTAGGTCCCGTGTGATCCTGGAAACAGACGGGAAGCTGATGAGCGGACGGGACATTGCAATAGCCGCCCTGCTCGGGGCAGAGGAATTCGGGTTCGCCACGGCTCCCCTGGTAACCATGGGCTGCCGGATGATGCGTGTGTGCAACCTCGACACCTGTCCCTTCGGCATTGCCACACAGAATCAGGAACTGCGCAAGCGGTTCCGGGGCAAGCCCGAGTATGTGATGAACTTCATGCTGTTCATGGCAGAAAATCTCCGGGAAGTCATGGCGGAACTCGGGTTCCGGACTGTGGAGGACATGGTCGGCCACAGTGAATGCCTGAAAGTCAGGGATAGCGACAACAGTGGACTGGAGCTGAACGGGATCATCGGCCAGCCGTGTCATGAGCATACTGTACCCTCTGAGGCCTTCGACTTCGAGCTTGAGAAGACCGTGGATGTGGATGTGCTGCTGCCAAAGTTCCGTCCATATATGAAGAAGAAGCCCGCTGTCCACAGAGAGATGATTCAGGTGACCAGCACGGACCGGACAGTGGGCACGATCCTGGGATCGGAGATCACGCGCCGCTACCGTGACACCCTGGCGGATGATACCTATGTGGTGGAGTGTTTCGGGGGTGCAGGTCAGTCATTCGGCGCCTTCATTCCAAAGGGGCTGACACTCCGGCTGACCGGAGATGCCAACGATTATTTCGGCAAGGGCCTCTCGGGGGGCAGACTGATCGTGAAGCCTGAGGATAACTGCGGGTTTGTGCCGGAGGACAATGTCATCATCGGCAATGTGGCCCTGTATGGAGCAACGTCCGGCCAGACCTTCATTCGCGGAAAAGCCGGTGAGCGCTTCTGTGTCCGGAACTCCGGTGCCGAAGCAGTCGTGGAAGGCTGCGGCGATCACGGTCTGGAGTACATGACAGGCGGTACAGCCGTTATTCTGGGAAAGACCGGCAAAAACTTTGCAGCCGGCATGTCAGGCGGCACTGCTTTCGTGCTGGACCGTTCCCATACCCTGTACCGGCGCCTGAATCAGGAGCTGGTGTCCATGGAGGATGTGGAATCCAAAACCGACCGGGAACTTCTCCAGCGGCTTCTGATGCAGCATGTCGAGGCAACAGGCAGTGAACTGGCAGCGGAACTCCTGGGGGATTTTGAGGGGAACCTGAAAAACTTCAAGAAAATCATCCCCAATGACTATCGGAGGATCAAAGCGGTGATGAAGGAATACGAGGACAAGGGCTATTCTGCAGAGGAAGCCGAGCTGATGGCCTTCGATGCCATTCATGCCGGCAGCGGAAAGGAGAAACACTGATGGGTAAACCAAACGGATTTCTCGAATACAAACGGGAAGACAATCCCTGGCGTCCCTGCCAGGACCGGATTCTGGATTTTCAGGAATTCAAGATGGCGCTCCGGGAATCGGAGCGGCGGGAGCAGGCGGCGCGGTGCATGAACTGTGGTGTTCCTTTCTGTCAGTCAGCGATCGAACTGAAGGGCCGGGTCACAGGATGTCCATTGCACAATCTGATTCCGGAATGGAACGATGAAATCTGCAACCGGCACGACAGACATGCTCTGAGCCGGCTGCTGAAGACCAATCCGTTTCCGGAATTCACCGGTCGTGTCTGCCCCGCTCTGTGTGAGAAAGCCTGTATCAATGGAATTGACGGACAGCCGGTGACGGTCCATGACAATGAACTGTTCATCATTGAAACAGCCTGGGAAAACGGCTGGATGCAGCCGTCCACCCCGGCTGTGCGTTCCGGCAAGTCGGTGGCAGTGGTCGGGGCCGGACCAGCCGGTCTGGCTGCGGCCGAGATCCTCAATCAGCGTGGTCATTCAGTGACAGTGTTCGAGCAGAAAGACCGGGCCGGCGGACTGTTGATGTACGGCATTCCGAACATGAAGCTGGACAAGTCAGTGGTCGAACGGCGGATCCGCAAGATGGAAGCCGAAGGTGTCAGATTTGTATTCAATGCCATGGCCGGCAGGGACATAACACGTGAGGATCTCAAACAGGACTTCGATGCCATTCTGCTGGCGTGCGGTTCCCGACAGGCGCGGGATCTGCAGATACCTGGCCGCGATCTTGCGGGCATCCACTTCGCTGTGGAGTACCTGGAGCGTGCAACGAGACAGGTGCTGGATGGCACTCCCTGGATCGATGCCTGGAACAAAGATGTGGTAATAGTAGGTGGCGGCGATACCGGAAACGACTGTGTGGGCACGGCTGTCCGCCAGGGAGCCCGTTCCGTAACGGCCATTGAAATGATGCCGAAGCTTCCCGACCAGCGGCAGCCTGGCAATCCCTGGCCTGAATGGCCCAATGTATCCAAAACGGATTATGGCCAGCAGGAAGCCATCGCTCAGTATGGACGGGATCCGCGGCTGTTTGAAACCACAGTGACGGAAGCCATCGGAGAGGATGGCCAGATCGAAGCGGTCCGTATTGCCAAAGTCACATTCACTGACGGCAGGATGCAAATCGTGGAAGGATCCGAGCAGGTGATACCCTGTGATCTTCTGCTCATTGCCGCAGGGTTCACCGGCATCGAAGGTAATCTGAAGGACACCTTTGCACTCGAGACCACCAGCCGGAATGTCATCGCAACGGATGGATATCAGACAGCGGATCCGCAGATCTTTGCCGCCGGTGACTGCAGACGCGGTCAGTCACTGGTTGTATGGGCCATCAGCGAAGGGACCAGGGCTGCGCGGCAGATTGACGAGTATCTGATGGGCTATACCAATATCGAGTGACTGGTTCAGCCTGAACCGCGATACAGCGCTCAGCCATGCACAGGCGAAAAAAGGCCGGAGATATGACTGTCAGCTGCATGAGACTTTCATGCAGTGGCGAGTTATATCTCCGGCTTTTAATTTGAAAACAATCTTGCGTTCAAAGCTGACAATTGCCAGAGCCACTAAG
>OFFY01000269.1_pt1 | contig 54204 bp, 50 predicted proteins | sample 1521481 | NCBI WGS metagenome assembly OFFY01 (sample SAMEA3504117, study PRJEB24116) | mouse gut metagenome | biome: mouse gut; feature: mouse-associated habitat; material: faeces | place: Denmark | collected 2011
CCTCATCCAGCAAAATCACGGGATTCAGCTGCTGGGGATCCCCCACCAGCATCAGATTCTCTCCTCTGATAATGGGCACCAGCGAAACAGCTGTATTGCACTGGCTGGCCTCATCCATGATCACCATGTCAAAGACAGGGAGCGGTTCTCCCAGTCTGTGAGCCGAAATACAGGTAGTTATAATAATAGGAAAAATCTCCTGCAGCAATCTGACATTTTTCGTCTTACTCAAAAATGCGTTAAAAGCCGCCAGCTGTTCTTCGTCCTGTAAATCAAACAAAATCTTCCGTAATTCCGAGAATTTCTCCCCGTCCAACTTCTTGATATAGCGGGCGGAAGTATAATACAGATATTTGCGCAATTCCTCCTGATCATTGTCCAGCAGGGCAAAGGCTTCCCGATCCGTGATCTCTCCCGCCTTCTCGATCCGCTCCTGTACCTGTTTCAGCTGCCTTCCCTGCAGATCCGCCTGAAAGGGAAGCATCTGCATGGACACCTGCACCCGCTTCTGATATTCCAGCAGATGGCTGAGCGTCTCTTTCCGCTCTCTTAAGTCCAGCACCTCTTCGTATTTTTTCAGCAGATCGGATAGCTTTCCGGCCCGGCCGATCCGGTCATCCCGATTCCTGTCCAGCGTTCCCTGAAATACGGTGATATCCTGCACCCGCCGATACAGCTCCTGCACATAGACAAGCGCCTCCCGCACCTTATCCTGATTTCCCAGACGAAGCACAGGAAACGGAATCTGCCTGTTCCCGTATTCCATTCCAATCAGTTTCTCAAATACAGCATTGATAGGATGATTATTATAAGATGCAAAAAGCACTGTCCTCTCATTGAAAAAGGCCGTGACAATGGTATTTAAGATGGTATTGGTCTTGCCGGTACCGGGCGGCCCCTGAATATAGGCCACCGGATACTTCATGGCATTGTTGACCGCCAGAAGCTGGTCCAGATTCAGCTGATTCAGCAAGGTCACCGGATAATTCTTCCTTCTCACCGGACGGTTCAGCAGATCCCCGAAAAACGCCCTGATGGGGACTGTGGCTTTTCCCTCGTTGTACTGTCTGATAATCGCCTGATATTCCGAATGCAGGTCCAGCGCAATGTCCATGCCCATCCCGATCACATAGGGCATGTCGTCCACTCCTGTGACATGCCTGGAATGCCGCATGACACAGTCCTTGATCCGCTCCTGATTCTGTTCAAAATCCGCAAGCAGCCCATACTCGTCTCCGTCCAGATACTTCCGGATACTTTCCTTCGTATCACCATACTGATATTCCGTGCAGATGGTGATCTCTTCCTCCGGACGCAGCATGCGCTGCTTCACATCCAGAAGCAGTTTGCGGCAGGCCAGCACATACAGTCCCTTGGCCGTATGAATGCTCAGCACATTCATCGCCAGCTGCTGAATGGACAGCCTGCCGCTCTTTTTTGCCCGTTCCTCTTCCAAAATAGAATGTTTCCTTTGAAAATTCTGTACAATAGTCCGAAACTGCTCCTCGCTCAGATGGTATCCGTCCCCCTGGAAGCTCTCCCTGTCCAGGTAACGGACCAGCGCAAAATCCGCATGATAGGGTACCGTATCCATGCGGTTGCACATTTCCAGATAGTTTAGGATTTTCAGATTCGCAGCATTATCAAATAATTGTCTGTATCTGTTTGGATTTAAGTAAATATCTCTTACCAGCGTCTCATTCACCGGACAGTAAGAGCCCTCCACGATCCCGGAGGACAGAATGGAATCGATATAAATAAAGTCGAAAGAATCTGTGGTATATCTGCCAAGATGCAATCCGTCCACAGCAAGGGCACGTTTCTCCGGATTCAGCTCTCTGATGCCGATCCAGTACCTGGTAACCTGCCCTTCCCTGTTTCTATACTCTATTTTCAGCCATTTTCCCTCATGGATGGCCCTGAAAATATCATGGCATACATTGTTCATTTTGCGCTCCGGCTTTGTGCCCCGGCTCCTGTTACGGAAATCCGCCGGAGATTTTTCATATCATTTTCTCCGGCGCCATATGCGGTGCCGGTTGTACCCCTGTCAGGAAATCACTCCCCTGCTGCCGATGCTCCTACCCGCTCTCCCAGCCGCACTCTGGTCTCTATCCCCTGTCTTGAATTCTCCAGGATATCCGCATCCGGCCGTGCCGCGCCCCTTCCGGTAATCAGGATAACCGTAGAGCCGCCGAAAGCAAACCTCCCTTTCTCCCAGCCTCTGCGTACCACACATCCCCTGGGATGATTGATAATTTTGCCCACCAGCAAAGCTCCCACTTCCATCTGGATCATCTTACCGAAATTCTCCGACTGCAGAATGCAAAACTCTCTGGTATTTTCCTTATAAATCGGAAACTGCTCATTTGCCACAGGGTTCACCGTATGCAGCACCCCCGGAATCCGTACAAATTTCCGTATCGTGCCGCTGTCCGCATAGATATAGCGGTGATAATCTCCCACACACAGCCGGAACAACCACACATAACCGCCTGCATATTCCGCTGCCAGCTTCCGATCCTTCAGCAGGCTCTCCACGGTGTAAGGAGTATGCTTGACACGAAAGACACAATCGTCATTTATTTCATAGACACTGACACGGCTGTCGCAGGGACTTACCAAAACTTCCGGCGCCTTTTCCATCTTACGGGCCCCTTCTGCCAGTCTTCTGGTAAAAAATTCATTGAAGGAACGATACTTTTTCGGCTCATAATCCCACATATCGATGCCGTGGAAGCGAATGAAATTCCGAATCAAAAGTGTCGATAATCCAGAATCAAGAAAGGATCCTGCCATTCTTGAAAACAATGGTGTCACCAAGGGCTTCAGCAAAAGCCTCCCCAGTTTACGACTGTATAAATTTTCCAAAATACGATCCTGCAAAGTATTCTCCTGCGTTATATTTCCCTTCCTGTCCGCAATCAAATGCATAATCCCCTCCTGTCCCCAGTGTCCTCTCAGGAATTGTACGCCCTGCACAATCCTCACAAATTATTTCGGGACACTTCCTTATTATCTGGTCTTGGGATGGATCATACGCCACCAGCTTCCTCCGGCAAACACGATCACACCCACCGCTATCGCCACTATTGCTACAATCACAAATACCTCTTTCACAGAAGGCTTGCGCAGCCTGAAATCCAAAATAAACAGAAATCCCACCAATGCCACAACAAAATGCAGCACTATTGCAAATACCAGCCTGCTGGGAAACAACGGCGAAAATACAAATAATATAGGCAGCGCAATCGCCATGGATGTAATAGGCAGACCCTGATAATATTTTCGAGCCCCCCCTTCTTCCGCCTGGCGCTTCGCCTCCATCACATTGAAATACCCCAGCCGAATCAGCCCCGCCAGGCCATACAGCGCCAGAATCGCCATACTGTAGATATGGTCCATCCCCATCCTGTAGCAGATCACAATGGGAAGCACTCCGAAGCAAACGATATCACAAAGAGAATCTATCTGGATCCCGAAAGCCTGTTCATCCTCCGTCCGGTTTTTTTTCGTCCGGGCAATCTTGCCGTCAAACATATCACACAACCCGGAAAATGCCAGAAAGAAAATAGCCCAGCGCAAATGCATTGTCGTTGCGGAAAAAATACCTGCCACAGCCGAAATAAAGCTGATGTAGGTAAGTATTACCGTATAATCATAAAATCCAATCACATGAATTCCTCCTCATTTTATCCAACTCTTCCACCACACCTGCATTCCCCTCTTTGCACAAAACAGTTCTTTCGGACTCCGCACAGTTCTACGAATATTTTATACCGTAGTAAGGAAAATGTCTACCAAAACCGAACTCTTTGTACAATAAATTTACAAATTTTTATACCTTCAGATCTTTCCTCTGTCTCACCGTATAATATACCTGGGCAACAATTGTAAATACTGCGCTGATCAGAAGCTGGCTGTAGTATCCCAGGCTTCTGGAAAGCACCATGCCCGGCAGCAGCATATTCCGAAAAACAGATGGGAAAATACGTAAAAACAGAGCTTCGCTGATTCCCATCCCTCCCGGAAGCGGCAGCATATCCACGGAAACCGATATTACAGCCTGCAGCACCACCACATCCCATATCGACGTACCGGATAATCCAAAGGACAAATACACTACCCAGGTCACGCAAAAGAGTGCAAGCCGCTGTCCAAAGGTAATCACTATCACCCAGAAGATCACCTTCCTGTGCTTCTCCAGATAGGCCGCCGTCTCCCGGTATACCTGCATGGCTTCCTGCAGCTTCCTGCAGCGCTCCTCTTTATGTCTCATCAGCCGCAGCTTCTCCAGCCACTTCATCCCCCTCGTCAGGATCACCTCCGCCATCACAGGATGAAAGACCAGAACTGTCATAAAAGTCACACAGAAAACATTCAGCAATACTCCCAGATAAAATACCGGAAGGACTTCTCCCAGGTACCGCTCACGAATCCCTCGCCCAAACAGGAGAATTCCAAGACCGATCACCACCAATACCAATTTATATGTAATGGTTACGACCATCAGAATCACAGTAGCCACAGGAATGGAAATTTTTTCTTTTTTCATATAATAAATCTGCATCGGCTGTCCGCCGGTAGCCGAAGGCGTAATACAGCTGAAGAAAAATCCTACGGAGGAAAACAGAAAACAGATCCGCTTTTTCAGCCGAATTCCAAAGGAACCCATCATATACCACAGGATAATCGACTCCCCCCAGATAAAGATCACTACCAGGGCAACGCCCGGAATCAGCTTCCATTTATCCACACTCCGGATTGCCTCCATCATGGCTTCCAGATCTTCCCCGCGAAACACGCCATAAACTGTCAGCACAAAAACCATTGCCAGAAACAGGGCGTTCCCTATGATTTTCTTTTTCGATTGCACTAGGCGCTTCCTCCTTCCGGACGAAGCTTCCCTCTTTTCCTGCTCCTCTTATCATGCAGAAATTTATCCAATACCTTCTCGTATTTCCCCCACACTGCAGGCAGCTTCCCGATGAGAAGACAGATTTCAGCAAGTGCGACTCCGCCGATGACATCTACAATCACATGCTGCTTCGTTGTCAGCGTGGAAATGCAGACCAGCAGAGCCATCACGCAGGACGCACCTCTGTACCAGCGGGGAATATAGCTTTTTCCCCGTATCCCGATGTAGCAGAACCAGCTCACCAGGCAGTGGATCGAAGGGAACAGATTATCTGCCGCATCTATCCGGTACAAAACTGCCACCACTTGATTCCAAAACCCTTCGGCCTCCACCATGGGCCTGGTATTCGTCGTAGGATAAATCAAATAGCAGGCCAGGCAGATCATTCTGGACAAAAAATCCGCCGCAAAGAACTGGCAGACCTCCTTCTTTCCCTGTCTGGCAATCAAAATATAATTCACGATCCAAAACAGATAGCAGCCCAGATAAATCACAACTGTATACGGAATAAAAGGAATCATCCGATCCAGACCGCACTCGATGTTGTGATGAAGCCAATCTCCCGCAATCATCCGCGCTCCGCCATACACTCCCATGTTCACTGTAACCGCAGCTATCAGCGGAATCAAACTATATTCCGGAATAAGAGCATTTAGCATTTTACGCAATTTTCCCATGTTGTCCTCCCGGTTTCTGCCTGCAGTCGGCCGCAGGCAAAACCTGATGTCTCTCTGATTTTCAAATTGAATATCATCTCCGAATAAGACTATATCAAACTTTTTTCGGCCCCTCAATATGTTTTTTCATATCTTTAACAAATCTTTAGAGAATATTTACTTTAAAGCGCCGATACCATTATTTTCTTTTCCGAAACGAAACGCCCATGCCGACGGCCGCGCCACCTTGCAAGAAAGTCTGGGAGGCAAGTTACGGGACTTTCACAGAAAACCTCCATACGTCCTGGCTGTTCCACCATGCATGAAAGTCTGGAGGTTTACTGTGGATGCACACAAACCGCAAGGGCATGCGGTTTGGCGCGTTGCTGTCTTGCCGAATAAGCAAGAGAGCTTATTCGGACTGCGCGGATTCCGCAAGGCAAGTTACGGGACTTTCACAGAAAAACAGCCGCCTCGCTAAAAATTGCAAAAGCGGGCGGCTGTTTCGATTGTAAAAGTGAGGATTACAGAGCATGCTTGTCCATGGAAAAACCTCTGCCCTTCACTTCGCTGACTCTCGTGATCACCATAAAGCAGTTCGGATCAATGCTGTGCGCGATTTTTTCCAGCTTGTACAGCTCTCTGTTGGAAATCACGCTGAAGATCATCTGGGTTTTGTCATGCAGATACCCGCCTTCCGCGTCCAGAAGCGTCACTCCCCGGTCAAGCTGCTTTAAAATCGCTTCCTGCAGCCTGGCGGACTGATTGCTGACAATCTTTACCTCTGTCTGCGTGGTACCGATCATCATCGTCTTATCCAGCACAATGGCTGAAACCATCACAAACAAAATACCGTACAGAATATTTTCTGCCGGATGCAGTGGCACCTGCAACAGCAGGATCAACACATCAAAAACATAGAGGCTCACCGACACCGGTACCCGGAAATACTTGTACAAAACCAGCGGCGGAATATCCATTCCACCTGTGGAAGCGCCGGTCCGTATGACGATCCCCAGAGACGCGCCCACGCCCAGACCGGCAAAAAGCGTACACAAAAGGATATCCTCCGTCAGCACAAATTCCCCCAGAACCCTGTCTGCCACCTCCAAAGCTGCCGGAATCAGGAACGTGCTCAGCAGGGTGGTCACCACAAAGGATTTTCCCAGGGCAAATAGTCCCAGCAAAAGCATACTCACATTCACAAGGAGCAAAATGCCCGAAACCGATACCCCCGTAGCGTAATGTGCCGCCAGGGCTATTCCTGTGGCGCCTCCGCTGGCCAGACTGGCCGGAAGCAAAAACAGCTTCACCGTCAACGCATATACGATATTTCCCAATAAAATGGCGCCGATTGAACGCGCCGACCAGTTCATGTGCATTTTATCATCCATTTCTTCTTCCTGTCCTCCATAGTGCTCCCCACTCCGCGCCTGTCCTCCGATAACGCCGGTACTCGTTCGGACAAAATTCAGTCTTCAATGGTTAATCATTTCTGGTCAATTCTTTTTCTCATCGTCTTTTCCGTTGTCCTTTTTGGACTTCACGATCTTGACAATGGCTCCGATGATCACCACTGCTGCCAACACATAAAATGCAATATTGACCAACGATCCGGTTAATTCATACATGACTACAACCCCCTTCCTGACGCCCTCCGGCTTTCTTATGTGAAGAAATAAATTTTCAATCCTGCAAATTTATTTCGAAACACATTCTTCACTATCCGAGACCTTCCTCTCAAAGAAAAAATCCTGCCGCCGTCTCCACTACAAAAACCACGCCGCAGCACAATACCGCAATTCCCACCATGTTCAATCCCTTCCATGCCGCCAGGATACCCGCCGCCAAAGCCAAAATACCCGCCAGCGGAATCTGCGGCGCCGTGATAATGGCCGGAAAAGTCATCACCGCCAATGTGACATATGGTACATAATATAAAAATGAACGGATAAATGGGTTTTTGATCTTTTTTCGAATCAAGGTCAGCGGCAGGACACGGATCAGGAAGGAAACTGCGGCCGCTACCAATATGTACAGATAGATATTATGCGTCATTTTGCCGCCTCCTGTCTGATGCCGGACTCCGGCGCGTCAATGCTCCGAAAGCCTTCTGACAAATTATTTCCATTTTTCAGCCCCTCTTCCTGCTTTGATTCCGCTTCGTCCTCTTTCCGGTTTTGCTTTCCGGTTCCGCCTCTTCCTCTTCCGGGTTCCGGGCCTCCGCTCCTTCTTCCGGCTCACTTTCCTGGCCTGTCTCCGCCTTCAGTGGAAACAGAATCGCTGCCGCACCTGCAATCAGCACTGTCAAAAGGCTGATCTTCATGCTGTCGGACAGACTATCAAACAGATGTATTCGGGAAACCACGAAACTTGCCAGAAAACTGACCAGAATCACCCCGCCTACCACTTTACTGGTTTTCGCCGCCGGAATAATAATAGCCACAAACATCCCATACAAGGCCACACTCAAAGCACTGACTACGGATACTGGCAGCACATTGCCTGCCACCACTCCCATAGCCGTCCCTAAAGCCCAGCCAGGCAACGCTATGACCATGGCCCCGTAGCTGTAATAAGGATTCAGAATCCCCGGCTTCCCCACCGAGATTCCAAAAATTTCGTCTGTGATGCCGAATCCCACCAAAAGCCGGTGTCCCAGAGCTGTACCGCAGTCAAATTTCTGGCTCAAAGCGCAGCTCATAAGAAGATACCGTATATTAGTAACCAATATGACAAATGCCATCTCAAAATAGGGCGCATTTGCCATAATCACCGTAAATTCCGCATATTCTCCTGCGGAAGCATGGTTTAAAATACTCGACAAAAATCCCTGAAAAGGATTCAGACCTGCCTTTTTCGCCACGATTCCCAGAGAAAAGGCTACCGCAAAATAGCCCAGGGCAATGGGAATTCCGTCATGTATTCCATTGGCAAATATCTTTTTGTTTCGGTTCAATTTTGTCACCTCTAACTACCCCAATATATTTATTATAACAACCAAGGCCAGTGGATTGCAACAAAATTTATAGATAAAATTTTTAGTTTCTGTGATAAAATATACTTCCCAATCCTTATATCAGTGAAACCATTCAGGAATTGTCCGAAGATAACTGTTATAACTTGATTTTACAGTTATTTCCAGACACTTCCTTCTCCCGGAAAGGAAGTGCGACCATGACCACCGAAGAGCTGACCCGCCTGTTTCAGCAGTATGGAAATGATGTCTACCGCTTTGCCTACAGCATCACCCGCCATACCGCCGATGCGGAAGATATCTGCCAGACCATATTCTGCCGTCTGGCAAAGGGGAACATCGTCCTGGAACCCGGGCGGGAGAAGGCCTGGCTGCTCCAGTGTGCCGCCAACGCCTGCCGTGACCGCTTCCGGTTCCTGGGCCGTTGGAAAACCGCCCCCCTGGAGGAAGCTGTCCACATCCCGGACGATACCCAGCGGGCCGTACTGGATGCCGTGATGGCGCTTCCTGCCAAATACCGGGCTCCCGTCCATCTGCACTATTATGAGGGATACAGCCAGAAAAAAATCGCCCGCATCCTGTCCCTCTCCCTTACAACGGTACAGACAAGAATGCAGAGAGCCCGAAACCTGTTGAGAAAGGAGTTGTGCAACGATGAAATCAATCTATAGAAAAGCCATGGAACACCTTACCCTCCCTCCCGATGCCCTTGCAAAAATCCAGATAGGAGGACTGCCGGAAAGACTGCCTGGAAAACCATCCGGAAGACTGCCAAAACAATAGTCTGAAATGTGGCCGGAAAAATGGTTCAAAAGATTATGTTCCACATTCCGGAAATCCTGCCCTGTCCAAACTGGCGGGAACGGCTGCCGCTGCGGCCCTGGCAGCGATTCTGCTATCCACCGCTGCCGTCAGCGCCTACGGACACTTTTTCCACCCTATTCCGGAAGATGTGGCAGGCGCCGTGCGTCCAATTCAGCTGACTTCCACCAGCCAGGGCATCACCCTCACCGTACAGTATGCCTCTGTGGAAAAAGGCTCCCTCACTGCCTATCTGACCCTGGAAGACACCAGCGGCTTAAACCGCCTGTCCCAGGGCGTGGATTTCTATCACAGCTACCATGCGGATAAACCGGATGAGACCCAGGAAACTTTCTATCAATACCAGTCCCTGGGATACGATGAGGCCACCCATACCCACGGTTTCCTGGTGACCATCACCCCCTCCGATGCTTCCAGGAAGCCACTGTACCTTCAGGAACAGCAGTTTACCCTCTGCGTGGATCAGCTGTTATTGGCACAGACCATCTCCGAGCCGGTTCTTTGGCCGGACTGGAACAGCCTGCCCTCCCAGCCGGCCGCAGAATTCCGTCGCTGCCATGTATGGTCTTATGTGGACAACTACTGCAAATCCATTCGCACGGCAGATGACGAGGCCCTCGTGCTCCTGCCCGGAAACTGGGGCTTTCCCGTGGCGGAGGGATTCACCGTCACCGCCGCAGGCTTTCTGGACAACGGCTTCCATGTACAGCTTCGCCAAAACAGGAAGGATGCCGAACATGATCACGGGAACCTGAAACTCACCGACGCGCGGGGCAATGTTTACGGGGACAGACTGGAATGCTCCCACAGGGAAGGCTCCTTTTGTGCGGTGACCTTCCGGGATGACTACGGATATGAATATACGGATTATATTTTTGATATCACACCGGATGAACTGCAGGGAGCTTCTTGGAGCGGCGACTTTCGCTCCGGAGGATTCCTGCTGGACGGAGCGTGGGAGGTGACTTTTTCCTTTGAGGAAAAATAGACGTGGCATTGGGGCATGCATGATTATTCCTCCCGGGTCCGCTTCCCTGCAGAACCGCATATTATCGCCCCTGTTCATTATCCGCTCCTCACCAGACGCAGCACCTTCTGCACCTCATCCGTAATCCGAATTCCCCGGGGACACATTTCCAGACAAGGCATGGCCGTACATTGTCTGCACCGGGCGGCGCTTTCCTCGATTCCCAGTTCCAGTTTCCGCAGAGACCAATACTCTTTCCCTAAAAAGAAGTATAGATATTGGCGGAATAGAGTATGCACCTCCGTTCCCCAGGGACAGACACATCTCTGGCAGCGGTCACAGGGAATAAGGGTACTTTCCCCGGGAATAAGGGTACTTTCCCCGGGAATAAGGGTACTTTCCCCGGGAATAAGCGTACTTTCCCCGGGAATAAGCGTAACTTCCTTTTCCAGGACTGACAGAGCGTCCTGAAAGGAGGGGATGGCTGCGGGTTCTGCTGCACCGCCCAGGCAAAGCCCTTCCGGATCCCCCTCCGCATCTTTTCCGAAAGCCGCATCGGCCTGTTCCAGTGTCCCGATTCCGATAAGCGCGCTTGAAACAGGATAGACCAGAACGGCACGGATTAACAGTTCCGGAGGAAAAAAGCGGGGCAGAAGTCCCGCCGCATACACCTTGTTCACCAGAAATCCCTTCCCCGCAAAAAGCGGCTCTTCCTTCATCCGGTCCAACATCCCCCGTTCCACAAGGTTCCCGCTGCCCTGCAGCACATCCACCCTGTCATCCCCGGCACCCCGGAGCAAAATATCATAATAATGAGAAGCCACTCCCGCAAAGCGGATGCGTCCTTCCCTCTTTAATTCCGCCAGGGCATCCAGAGCGCCCCCTTTCCCGAATACCTCGTCTGCGTGCTCCGGATCCACCTGATGAACAAAATACAGATCCGCATAAGTGCCCAGATTCTCATTGGAGGCAGCCACCGCCCTGTACATTTCGCTCCCGCCATAAAACCGGGCCTTATCTGAAATGACAATGCGCTCCCTGCCCACGCAGGCGGCAAACTTTCCCAGTTTGATCTCCGCATCGCCGTACTCCGGAACAATAGCTGTATCAAACAGGTTGCAGCCCAACCGGAAAGCATGATTCAGCACAGTCAGGGCCTCTTCTTCCTCCAGGTTAAAATACGCCGGCAGCACCGGAACGCTTCCCTTAAGGATCGGTATGGTACCAAATCCTACTTCGGAAACCCTCAGCCCGGTGCGGCCCAACGTGCGGTATTTCATAATGTTCCTCCGTCTCTTCCGTCTTTCAATTCAACACTCACATAGAAGCCAATTTTACAGCTCAGCATCCCACGAAAGCTCGCTTTTACAGCTCAGCATCCCACGAAAGCTCGCTTTTACAGCTCGGCGCCCCGCGAAAGCTCGCTTTTACAGCTCGGCACCCCGCGAAAGCTCGCTTTTACAGCTCAACACCCCACGAAAGCTCGCTCCTCCACCACAACTCCCTCCGGCAGCCGAACTTCACCCAATTCCCGGCAGAAGGCGAATGCTTCCTTTCCAACCCGCTTCAAACTGGCGGGAAAATGTACCTGCGACAGGCTATGGCATCGGTAAAAAGCCCGGAAAGGAATCTCCTCCACGCCCTCCGGAATCAGGATTTCCCGCAGAGAAGTGCAGTTTTCGAAAGCCCGGACTCCAATGACGTGAATCCGCTCCGACAACTCCACCAACTCCAGTGCACCGCAGCCAAAGAATGCCATGTCCTCTATTTCTTCCACCTCCCCGGCCTGCCGGACTGCCCGCAGCCATTTGCATCCCCAGAAGGCACGCCTGCCGATCCTCCTCACTGTGGACGGCAGAATGATTTCCGTCAGCAGATTCCCCTCCTGAAACGCACCCTCACCGATGGCTGTAATGCCCTCCGCCACCCGCAGTATGGCAATATTTCCCGTACACTCCTCCAATACCCCGTCCTCATCCGTCTTAAAACAATTCATACTGTCCATTACCGCCTGCTTTGCCAAGGGCGGAAGCTCCCTGTCCCTGTCCCGGATACCCCGGATTTCCACCCGGCTGCCCTCCGGCAGAATGATTTCCCGCAGATTAATGCAGTTGCGGAAAGCATATTCTCCCACCCGCGTCCTATCCGAGCGAAAGCGGATTCCCTCTATCCCCATACCATTCGCAAAAGCCCAGCCGCATACCAGCTGGATACCCGGGGGAATCTCCACCATGCCTTCGCACCCGGAGCCGTCCAAAAGCATATGGTTTACCGTTACCATAGGTGAAAGCGCCCTCTGCTTCTCCATCCAGTCCGTGCCGTGAAATGCCCGGGCACCGATATATTCCAAGCTGTCCGGTATCTCCGCCTCCTCCAGTGCCAGGACATCCCGGAATACCTCTGCCTCAATCCTGCGGATCCCTTTGGGAATGCGGACTCTCCGGGCGGCCCCCCGATAGGCAGTCAGATTTTCTTCCTTTTCCACCTCAAAACAGCTCATGGCGCTGTGAAAAATCAGGCGTACCATCTCCGGAATCCGCCCGTTCAGGATGTCGGCGTAGGAATCAAATCTCCATACCTGTTCCTGCATCCTAACCCGCATCAAATTTGTGCAGCCCGAAAAAGCGTACTCCCAAAGCAGAATCTCCCCATGCTGCCCCAGAAGTTCTACCTCCTCCAGGCCGCAGCAGTCTTCAAAGGCATGGGCCTTAATACAGGCACCCTCCGGAAAAGCGGCCATTTTCAAATTACTACAGCCTGCAAAGGCAGACTCCCGCACCACACAGACCCGGCTGAAATCAAATCTCTCCAACTGCCCGCAGCCGTTAAAACAATCCGATTTCACTGCCCTCACATCAGGGCAGACACATTCCCTCAATTCCCTGCAGCCCTCAAAAAATCCTTCCGGAAGAATCGTTTTCCCGTTTATAATTGCGTGTCTTAATGATATGCAATAGGCAAAGGCAGCTGCTCCAAGCTGTTCAGCCCGAATCTCCACCTCTTTTAAGGCAATACATTTCTGAAACGCCCGTGCGCCGATCCGGCATGCATTTTCCGGAAAACTTACCTCCGCAAGCCTGCCGCAGCCCCAGAAAGCCCCCTCTCCAATCCGCTGAAGGCTCTGGGGAAGCGCCAGTCCCGTTATCCGGTTATTTCCGGAAAAAGCGAAGGGCGCAATCCCCGTAATTCCTTCCGGCAGACGCAGCTCCCCGCTGCAGCCTTTCCCGGAAACCACAATCGTCCCCACTACCGCAGGCACCCCCTGCCTCTCCTGCGCCAGGAACGTGCCCTCGAATGCATTTTCTCCGAACCATGCCCGGTTTCCTGGGATCCCAGAAACTTCGGAATCAGTTTCTTCAGAATCAGTTTCAAAGTCAGAAAATGATGGGAATTCCGAAGAATGTCCGAATATAACTTTTATCTGTGTGCAGCCGGAAAACGCTTCCTTTCCAATCTGAGCCGTTTCCTTCAGACAAACTTCCTTCAAGTTCCCGCATCGGTAAAAAGCACGCTCCCCAATAGATTTCCATTGTATGCTCCGAAAGCCGGGGACTTGTGCCGCCTGCTCTTCCCAACGTACTCCTTCCGATTCCTTCCGAGGGCCGCTTCCCTGCTCACCGCACCGCACACCTTCCGGATCCTTCCGCGGACCACTCCACACCCGCTCCAACCGCACACATCCCGAGAAAACCTCCGCCTCCAGGCACCGGCATTCCTCCGTCCTCCAGGACACTTCCCGCAGCCCGCCGCAGCCTTTGAAAACCGCCGGGCCAACCCATTGGACACTCTCCGGAATCTCCATCCCTGTCAGATTTCGGTTTCCATAAAAAGCCCCGCCCGCCACAATCCGCACCGTCTCCCGAAGCCGCACTTCACCCCCCAGATTCCTGCCGTCCCAGAGAATTTCCGTCTCCGATTCCCGCCCTTTCTGCAGCCAGTTTTCCAAAAAAGGCGTCCCTTCCCACACATTCCGCCCTACGGAAACAAGGGAATCCGGCACCTGTACCTCGCCCAAAGCCCTGCACCCATAGCCCATCCTGTCCGCGATATGGCAGACTCCTTCCTCCAGAACAAGGCTTTTCAGGCTCGCGCATTCCGAGAAAACACCTGTTCCGTATCCCTGCCCGCCGCCAGACACCCTGGCTCTCCTTACCCCGCTCTGGGCAAAAGCCAGGTTTCCCACATGCTCTATCCCCGACAGAAGATGAACCGCCCGCAATGCCCCGCAGCGGTAGAATGCCATGTCCCCCAGAAAACGCATGCTCTCGGGAAAGGCCAGTTCCCTGACTGAAGCACAGCTATAGAAAGCCTGCTCCCCAATCCGCCAAGTTCGCTCCCCAAAGGATATTTCCTTCAATGCCCGGCACCTTTTAAATGTTTTTTCGTTTATTTCTGTAAGATTCCGTGGGAGATTTACCCGAAGAAGTTTCACACAGTTCTCAAATGCCCCATCGCCGATCCGCTCCAACCCCTCCGGAAAACCAATGGACTGCAGCAGCACACAGCCCCGGAACGCCCCTGCGCCGATTTCCCGCAGGCTCTCCGGCAGAAGCACCCTGTCAACAGCCTCGTTCCCCGCAAAGGCCTCCTCCGCAATCACGGTAATCCCTTCCGGTACCGCCACCCTGGGCTCCTCCCCCAGATATTTCAGCAGGATGCTGCCGCTGATCCGGAAATTCCCCAACACCTGCTTTTGTATCAGCCTCACCTGCTCCGGCACCTCCGTCCCCTGCAGGCCGCCAATACCCTCCAGTTCATACTGCAGATTCCCGGGCATCCGGATGGTTTTCAGGGAACTACAGTTCTTGAAGGCATCCTCATGGATGGATATCTCCTTCCCTTCAAAGATAACTGTCTCCAGATTGATACAGTTCCTGAAGGCACGGCTTCCGATTTCCTTCAGTGACCGTGGAAAGCGCACCGATCCGATTCCCCTTTTGTCAAAGAAACAGCTCTTTCCGATCCTTTCGATTCCCTCCGGAATATCCACATGTTTTAAATTGGTGCGGAAGGTCAGCAGGCACCTGCCCTCCAGTTCCATCATCCGCAGGATATCCACGGCTATGGCCCTCACCAGACGGGGCAGCTCCATCTCCCCCGCCACGGCCTCCACCGCATTTGGAAAGCGGTATGTCCCCAAACCCGCAAAAGCAACCTCCTGCACCGCCCCGCATCCCGTGAAGACATCGCAGATACAGTCCTCCCGAAGCGCGGATGAAATCTCCAACCGCCGCAGCGACACATCGTTTACAAAAGCCTGTGCCCCTACACGGCAGACACCGGGAATCCGCGCCTCCTCCAGACTGTCGCAGTAAAGGAAAACACAGTCCCCAAGCTCTGTCACAGAGACAGGCAGTGAAATCTTCCTTAAAGAATGGCAGCGGTGAAAAGCATACGCCCCGATATATGACACCCCCTCCGGAATCTCGGCCTCCTCCAGATTGCGGCATCCCTTGAATGCCTCCTCCTCAATCCGGCGAAGCCCCGCCGGCAGCAGTACCTTTTTCACGGAGACACAGGCTTTGAATGCCCCCTTTCCAATGGTATGGACGCCCTCCGGCACCGTCACTGCCGCTTCCCGCCCCGTATACGCTTCCAAAATCCCGTCCCGAATGTGAAGTTCTTCCATCCCTGCTGCCTCCGTGCCGCTTTCTTTTTTCCTTCCGGGAAATTTTAGTAATAGAATTTTTCCCTCGTAATGCCTTCTTCTCACCAACCATCTTCATTTCCGAAATTACGATATCTTCTGCCCCAATCCTGTACTTTGCATAAAAAGTGCAGGCTTTTCCAAACCCTTGTCATAATACGCAATTGTTATACTCAAAAACACCGGAATTTACATATTCGCCCTGAGTAAGTATATATGCCTGGCGGTCTTAAAGCTACCATCACAATGGTGGCTTTGTTGTAGTTTCTGCAAATTTTATGTGCGTACAGCATAATTCACCGGAAAAGCCGAAAACAAATTTTAACAAAAAAATAATTTCTCAGCGTTTTCATCCACGGCAATAAAATTCTCGCGAAGCGTGGATTCTATTGTATGGCAAATGTTTCTGACCGTGAGCATCCTCCCTAAACATCAAGTGCCGGTTCCCGAAAAATCAGCTCTGCCACCTCCCGCAGCTCCGCCAGGCTGCCGCATTCATACAGCCTCTGCTTATACTGCTTTGTCCCCCTGCGCTTCTTCATACCATAGGAAGCCAGTTTCCGGATATAGGACATGGTAAAGGTCTCGTCATAATACCTGCCCGCCAGTTCCATCTGCTCCAACAGAATCTGCAGCCGGGTCCTGTCACATTTTTTCCCGGTCAGCTCCGCGAAAATATAGGGATTCTCCAGGCCGTATCTGGCAATCATGATTCCGTCCGCCCCGGTCTGTTCCATCATCCTTCCCCCGTCCCGGGCAGAGCAGATGCCCCCGTTGGCAATCACCGGAATCCGCACCGCCATTTTCGCCCGGGCAATCTCCTCCCAATGAGGCGCCCCGTCATACATCATATTCCGGGAACGGCCGTGAATGGTTATCATATCTGCCCCCGCATCCTCGCACATCCTGGCAAACTCCGCCGCAAACATGTCCTCTTCCCGTATTCCCACGCGGCATTTTACCGTCACGGCCTTTCCGCTCTTTTTACAGCCCCGAATGATGGCGGCCGCCCGCTTCTGGTCCAGCATCAGCGCGCTTCCCTCGCCGCTTTTGAACACGTTTGGAACCGGGCATCCCATATTGATGTCAATGATATCAAAAGGCTCCAACATCCCGCTACAGGCCATCCGCTCCATCACCGCGGGACTGCCTCCCAACAGCTGAACTGCCTTTACTGCCTCCTCCTTCGTGGTAAACAGCAGACGTTCGGTGGCCCTGTCCTGATATTTCAGCCCGTTTGCACTGACCATCTCCGTAAAGCACAGCCCCGCCCCCATCTCATAGGCCAGTATACGGAAGGGATAACAGGTATATCCCGCAAGCGGGGCCATCAGCACGTTGGAGGACAAAAGCAGGTTCCCCACCCGCAGCTTCCTGATTTCCATCTGTTCCCTCCCTGTCCTTAACAGCTTAGGAATTGTCGGAAAATAACTGCTGCAATTTCTTTTTGATTACAGGGTTTGCGAAGCGGTTCCTGTAATATGTTCAGGCAAAAGTCCGGAAATACAATAAAATCTGCCATAAAATCGCAGTAGTTATTTGCAGACACTTCCTTATACTCGTGAATAAAAGCATTTACCAGGCTAAATGTATAACGAAAGACACATTCCGTCCTCTCCTCCTCGGATGCATCTATCTTAAAGCACAGGCTCTCCACAACTTTCGCCATCACGTCAATCACATGCATGGGACTGTCCTGGACTATTTTGTCCAATTCCCATCCAGGCATTTTGAGAAAGCCATCCAGGTCAGACGCATCCTGGATTTTGTTTATCATCATTATCAGGGACATTTCATCCCCCCGTTTCAGCAATTCTTCATCACTGTAATCATGAATCCGGACCACTTCGTATTGAAAATCCGGAATCCATTTCCCATACCCCTCCCGGTTCCCGATCCTGCCGCTAAAGTGCCTGTCCGCTGTCCAGCCCCCAGCCTGTGGAACAGAAGAAAACTGCTTTCCGCCTGTCCCCCTCTCATTCTGTTTCTTTGTTTGAATTGATGGCGAAAAGCCGATGCAAAAGAGCTCTCTGTCCCTTAAGGAACGCGGCTCTCTGATAAAAATGTTCTCTGGGAAGCAGGCACCTGCACAGCACATCCATTTTCGGAAAACGGACTTTTGCAAACTTCCCATATATTATGAATTCAGACACTCCCCCAAGAACTGCTGCCCCGGGAAAACGGTGATGTATTTTGTTGATATGTTTACTATAACATGAACCATTTTCGGACACAAGTACTTTATAAAAACTTTAGAAGTTTTAGAATTGCGCGTTTTAAGAGTTCTACAGAAAAAAACAGCAGCATCTTTCCAGAATCATATTTATATTGTATAATCAAGATGTTGGGGTCATAACTACTTACAGATAGAAATCGTGTTAATTGTATGAAAGTTATTTGGAAAATTAAATTCAAAGCTTTGCAAAGGAGAATAAGATGCTTGACAACAAAGGATTCGATTTATGGGCGGACGGCTATGACGAAAGCGTGGGTTTGTCTGATGAAGACGGCACTTACCCGTTTGCCGGATACAGGCAGATCCTGAATGAAATTTACAGCAGAGTGTTGACAGACAAATGCAGCAGCGTTCTGGATATCGGCTTTGGCACCGGTACGCTTACCAACAGATTGTACGATCAGGGATGCCGCATCTGGGGACAGGATTTCTCCGAAAGAATGATCGAACTGGCAAAAGCAAAGATGCCGGAAGCCCGAATTTATCAGGGGGATTTTTCCCAGGGGCTTGTGCCGGAATTGAGGCGGCATCAATATGACGCGATAATAGCCACCTATTCCCTGCATCATCTGACCGACGGGCAGAAAATCGAATTTATCAGGGATACTCTGCCCTTACTGCGCGACGGGGCATGGCTCTATATCGGGGACGTGGCATTTGAGACTCGCGCGGAACTGGAGCGGAACAAAGCATTGATCGGCGAGGAATGGGATGATGACGAATTCTATTTTGTGGCAGACGAAATAGCCATGTCATTTCCGCAGATGAAATTTGAAAAATTTTCATTCTGTGCCGGACTGTTGTCCTTCAAAAGATGATTGCCCTGCCTGAAAAGTCAACAGGGCTGTCCGACTTTTTGCTCCGCAGGGCGGTCCGGGCTGTGGGGAAAGGCCTGGATAGGAACGGCACAGAAGCGCTTCTATGCCACGCTTCTGCGCCCTCCCCTGCATGCCTCCTCAAATTCCTTCAGTTTCCGTTTTGCCTCCTCGCTCAGATTTTCCGGCACCTGGATTTCCACGGTCACATACTGGTCCCCATGCACCCCGGAATCCTTCATGGAGACAATTCCCTTTCCTTTCAGGCGGATTTTTGTACCTGACCGGGTGCCTTCCCTGATTCTGCAGGCCACTTTTCCATAAAGGGTGTCCACCGTAGCCTCCCCGCCCAGGACTGCCGTTGTAAAGGGAATATAGGCTGTCGTATAGATGTCCATGCCCCGGCGTTCAAATCCGGGCTTTTCTCCCACTTTCACACGCAGCAGCAGATCCCCGGCCATACCGTTTCTGCCCGGGTTCCCTTTTCCCTTCAGACGGATGCATTTTCCGGTATCGATGCCCGCGGGAATCCGCACCTGCAGATTTTTCACGCTGCCTCTTCCGTCCTCCAGGCGCAGTGTTTTCTCACAGCCAAAGGCCGCATCCTCGAAGCTGACTGAAATCTCCGCCTCCACATCCGCTCTTTCCCGCACAAAGCTGTCCTCATATCCTCCGCCAAACATGTTTTTCAGGATGTCATCCATGTCGCTGCCCTCAAAGTGATATTCGAAAGCGCTGCCGTCACTGCCTGTTCCGCGGTACGTGCCCCCGGTTCCCTCATACGCACCTCCGGTTTCTGTTCCCCGGTAAGCATGCGGTCCCTTCCCGCCGAAGTGGAAGAAATCTCCGAAGGGCTGCCCGTACGCTTCCCGGTCTGCCCCGCTGCTGCCGTCAAAAGCCCCGTGACCAAAACGGTCATACAGCTTCCGTTTCTCGTGATCGCTCAAGATTTCGTAGGCCTCTGTCACTTCCTTAAACTTTTCTTCTGCCCGGGCGTTTCCGACAGTAGTGTCAGGATGGTATTTTTTTGCCAGTTTCCGGTATGCCTTCTTGATGGTGCCGTCATCCGCATTCCGGTCTACGCCCAGGACTTCATAATAATCCCTTTTCTTTCCCATATTTACCTCCCAATCTGACTCTAAAATTCCTCATCCCAAGAATGCGCCGTGAAATAAATTTTCGGAATCCTGCATGGAAAAGTGCATATATCCTGGCGCTTCGTTCCTGAAAGTACAAATTTTTCTCTTCACAGTTCCTAGCCCGGACAAGCCGGAAAAGTTTTGCCATAAAGCATACGATTTCATTGTTAAGTGCCTGACCCGGATAGACCAGAACCAAATTTTGCCGCTTTGCGTAAGATTTCGTCGTTAAACGCCTGAGGAATTGTACGAGAAGCTTCCCCTGCCCCACATCACACACTGAAAATACCCTACAGGGCATAAGCCTGCAGGGTATCCTCCCGTCATGCCCCAATTTCTAAGGCATTATCCGAGTATTCCGAGGCTGCCGCCCGGAGCCGCTTTTTTACCTCCATCGCCGCCCTGCCGCGCGGGCCGGGCAGGAATCAATTTGCCCGAAACAACCGGCCCGCCCTCATCCCTCAACGGACGGGAACCGACAGGGAATTCCCCTTCATCCCTCAATGGAAATATAATGGGGCTTCTGCTCTACCGCCTTCTTCTCCTCCTTGGGCAGATGGAAGGACAGGATGCCGTTCTCGTACTTCGGACGGATGTCCTCCTCCTTTACATGCTCCCCTACATAGAAGCTGCGGCTCATGCTTCCGGCATAACGCTCCCTGCGGATATAGTTGCCGTTCTCGTTCTTCTCGTCCTTGTCCAGGCCCTTGGAAGCGCTCACTGTCAGGTTGCCGTTCTCCAACTGCATCCTGATCTCATCCTTCTTGAATCCGGGCAGGTCAATGTCCACCTCGTACCCTTCTTCCGTCTCCTTCACATCCGTCTTCATCAGGTTCTTGGCATGCTTCCCGTACAGCGTCCTGTCCACGTCAGGGAATGAACGGAAAGACGGAAATGCGAAATCCTCCATAAAGTTGTCAAACAAATCCTCTCTGAAAATACTGGGCATCATCATAAGTCATATCTCCTTTCTGACTATAAACTCTATTCAGCACCTTTGAACCATTCAAAGTGTTGTCTTCCTGAACTGCGGAATCAAAATCTGAGATTTCCGTTTCCTTCTTCATCTCTTTTCTCTCTTCCCTTGTTCTATTTGTACTATAACACTTATTTTGGCACTCGTCAAGAGGGAGTGCTAACAATTCTGTGAACTATTCATAAAGAATCCATAAAAATCATACCCCAAATGTGCAGGAAAAATTCAAGGAAAGCTCTGCATAAAAAACAATGCCCATACTATTGACATATTGACAACTAGTTGCTATAATGCAATATGCAACTAGTTACCAATCTAATCTGTCTAACCCTGGAATACGGCCGACGGCCTTAAAGTCACAGCATGGCAGTGGTTTTGTTCTACAATTAGACTTGCAAATGTTTTCGTTCACGGGGATAAAAATCGGCAGGATTCCCCACGGAAGGATGCATATATACTGGTTCCTGAAAGCACCGATTTATTTCTTCACAATTTCTAAAAGAACGCAGAGGAAAAATCACATGAACTATAATGATCTGATTACCAGATTTTCCAATTCCGCGGAAAACCGGAGAAAGGCCATCTTCAGCACCTTATTTATCGCCGGAAACAGGCTGCAGACCCTTTTTGACAATCACATTCCAGAGGTGTCCCTGAAGCAGTTTATGCTGCTGTCAGTGGTCAGACAATCAAAGGAACCGCTGACCTTTACCCAGTTGGGGAATCTGTTAGGCTGTTCGAGGCAGAATATCAAAAAGTTAGCTGATGTTCTAATGAAAAAAGGGTTCATAACAGTTCAGCAAAGCCCCCATGATACAAGAGCCATGTGCATCTGCCTCACTGAAAAAGGGCATGATTATTTTACAAATGATTTCGCGCAGTACCAGGATGAATTAAAATATCTTTTTGAAGTTTATACAGACGAGGAGACGGAAACCCTTTTCTTTCTTTTGACAAAACTGTATGCGGGAATCGAGAATCTGGAAAAAAGAACTCGGTAGGATTCTGATATCGATAATCCGAAAAACTCAGCAGGATTCTGACATAGGTAACCTGAAAAAACTCAGCAGGATTCTGGAAAAAGACCTCAGCTAAATGCAGATGTCAGTAATCCCGGAAAAGGCCCCCGCAGAATCCAAAACTGAAACCGGAAAGCCCCTGAAATCCCATTCCAACACAATAAGGAGAGTCAAACCGATGAAAACAATCGTAATTTATAATTCACAGACAGGATTCACAAAACGCTATGCCCAGTGGATATCGGAAGCAGCCGGAGCCGACTGCCTTGCATTATCAGCCGCAAAAAAGGAAAACCTGACAGACTATGAAGCAATTATCTTCGGAAGCTGGGCCTGTGCAGGCGGAATCAGTAAGATCGGATGGTTTAAGGGAAATATCGACAAATGGGCAGATAAAAAGCTGATCGCATACTGCGTAGGGGCCAGTTCGGCAGAAAACCCGGAAATCGAGACGGCCCTGAAACAAAATTTCAGCGAGACGGAGCGGAAAAAGGTAAAAGCATTTTACTGTCCCGGCGGATTCAATTATGAAAAAATGCCTGCCCCGTCCGGACTTATGATGAAAATGTTTATAAAAGCACTTAAATCAAAAAAGAATAAAACGGAACAGGAACAGGCAATGGTAAAAATGATTTCTTCCTCGTATGATATTTCGGATAAAAAGTACATCGAACCGATTTTACAATATCTGAGAGAGTGACGAAGCCTCCGGGTACCGACTGGTCTGCGTGCGGAAGCGGTTCCCCCCTAAAGCCACTTCCGCAAAGGCGCCGGCTGCGCCGTTTTGGACAAGGGCGCCCTGTAGAGCAGCAGAGTGAACAGATACTCCGCCATACCGCCCAGAATAAGGATCCCCAGTCCCATCCCTGCCGCAGCGAAAAAAGAAACCTCCCTGCCGCCGGACATCCAGGTCACAAACTCCCCGCTTTTCAGTCGGCCCACCAGCCACAGGCACATAAAGGGAACTACCACCAGTGTAGTCGCCACAAAATATTTGTAACAAACTCCCGAATAGAGCATCATGAACGCAGCTATGAGCGCCACTGCCACTATATCCCTGCACATCGCCTGCTCCAATTCCGGCCTCCGCAGGCAGCAGATACCATACACCAGGCACTCCGCCAGGTAAATCAACAGCGCGCCGCAGCAGTGCAGCAGCACCGGGACGCTTGTCTGCATCCTTTTTCTCACCGGCGAGGCCTTCACCAGGTCCGACGTGCTTAAAGAATAGCACATCTGTACAGGCAGCATCGCCAGGCTGGAAAAAAACACTCCGCTGAAAGCGCCGGGACTTCCCGTAGAATGCGTCTCCATACTTCCTATCACGGTATATACAATCCCCAATGCCAGAAAAATGCCCCCCTGGGTTAGATTCGTCTTCAATCCGTACGCATAACGCAGCATTTTCAGGCCCAGTTTCATATCATTTATCATAATAGCCTCCCTCCACTTTCTTCATGGCCGCTTTCACCGCCAGAACGCCTGCAAGCACCCCCGCCGCCCCGGCAAACGCCGCCAGAAACCAGATATACTGCCATAACCCTATCCCGAACAGCCCCAGTGCGGCAAGAATCGATGCTATATATCCTATGAGCATATTGATCCAGACCATACACGCATATCTGGAGAGAAACGTCCCCAGTACCGAGAGAAACCAGGACAGCAGCACAAAATAGAAAAGTATCCCCACCCAGTGAAACCGTCCCACAATACCGGAAAAATCTCTCGCAAAGATGCCCGTTCCCGCCATGCCGCCCATGCTCATCCCCTCCGGAGCACCGGGCATCCCGCCGGCCTTCCACAGTTCGATGGCGGCGGCGCACAGTGCCATGCTGCCTGCTGCCGTCAGAAATTTGCGCAGCAGATCCATGACCAGTGCGTCCCGCATAACCGCCATACCCCTGCCGGAGGTCTTCAGATAGTCCATCTTTGCCATATCCCTGCTCTGGATTCCGTTAAAAAGCCAGTTATCGGAGATGATTTCCGCCAGAGGCAGCAGCACCGCCGCAAACATCACGCCCCCGTCCCCGATCCCCTGTGTCCCCGCCCAGAAGCCTGTGGCGGCCACAACCACAGGCAGAGCAAAGTACACGATGATGCGATAGGGTAGTGATGTAAATACGATATAGCTTCTGATCTTTCTTCTCATTTTACGACTCATTCCTTTCCTTATGGAAATCTCTGCAAATTCACTTTTACTTTTGGCTGTAAGTATTGCCCTGCATTATTTGTTCTGCTATCTGTACTTCTGCCCTCTGTACTATTTGCCCTGTTCTCTGCATCGCAGGCATTCGTCATTATGCCGCATAACTGCAAACACTGCGTGGCAGTTCCCCGAAACGCACCTCAATCTGCAGAAAGCTTCAGCCTCGTATTTGCCTTCATCACCGCCACGCAGATCTGGGACAGGCCGGGCGCCTCCACCGCCACATCCATCCCGGCCAGGCGATCCAGATTCTCCGCCAGGCAGATGCCCTCGAACCCGTAGGCACTCCTGTTCATGGAGAAAAGGATTTTTCCGGCCTGCTCCGCGTCTGCCGCCTCCCCCTTTACCAGCAGGTACTTTTCCTTCAGATCCTCCACAAAGCCTTCCTCCACGATGCTGCCGTGCTCCATAATGACGGCGTAATCCGTCACATTCTCCATATCCGTGATATTGTGGGTGGAAAAAAACACGCTGCGCTCCCCGTCGCCCTCCTCCAGATAGGCCCGTATCATGTCGCAGAGCTTATCCCGCATCAGCGGGTCCAGGGGCGAAGCGGGCTCATCCAGAATCAAAAGCGACGTATCCCTGGCCAGGACTGCCGCCAGCATCAGCTTCATCCGGTTGCCGTCGGACAGCTTCTTAATCTCCCTGGACGAATAGCGGAACCCTCCCCATTCCCCGGAAGCACTGCCCCCGATCCCCAGTTCCCCGCAAAGGGCGGAGAATCTGTCCTTATGAAAATTGGAAAACAGTATCTGACTGATCTCCTCCACCTGAGAGATGGTCCACTGGGGCAGGAAATAACTCCCCGGCCCGGTATAGCCGATCCGCTCCTGCACACTGGCGTCGATTCCCTTTTCCTGCCTGCCGAAATAAGAAATCTCACCCTTGAAATCCAGACGGATCCCTGCCAGGAGATTCAGCAGCGTGGTCTTTCCCGCCCCGTTCTCCCCGATCAGCGCCGTGGCGAAGCCCCCCGGCAGCTCCAGACGGGGCACTGACAGTTCGAAGCCCCTGTATTTCTTCCGCAGATTCCGGGCCGTTATCACGCTGTCCTGTATTCTGCTGTCTCCTTTTATTCTCGTCATCGTTTCATTCATTCCTATTTGTCCTCCCATATCTGCCATGCGGCGGCCTGTTATACTCGTGAACGCATTTAATTGCCGCTTTCAGCTCTGGATTGCCGATGCGTTCACTCGTTATACTGTGCAGACGGCAATTAATTACGGATGTGGGTATAAATCCCCCGGCACCTCCTCAGCTCTCCTTCATCGCAAGCAGCGTCCGAAGCGTCCCCTGCAGCTCCTCGTCCGTCATCCCCGCAATCTCCGCCGCGCGGATGGCCTCCATCAGAGCCTCCTCCACTCTCCGAAGATGCTGCTCCTTAAGCATCTCGCTGTCCTGGGCATTCACATAAAATCCCTTCCCCTGGGCAGCCGTCACCAGTCCTTCCGCCTCCAGGAGCTCATAGGCCTTCATGGTGGTGATGACGCTGATCTTCAAATCCTTTGCCAGTCCCCGGATGGAAGGCAGGTACTCCCCTTCCTTCAGCTTACCTGCCAGAATATCCGTCTTCAGCTGCTCGGCAATCTGCTGATAGATGGGCACTCCGGAATTCTGCAATAATTTCAATTCCCCACCGCCTTTCATCTGTTTATATGTTATATATACACCATAATCAGTTGTTTGTCAATAGAATTTTACAAATTTCCCTCTCGCCATCACCCCCTTGATCCGGATCTCCTCATCAAACAGCAGCAGATCCGCATCCTTTCCTTCCGCTACAGACCCCTTCCTTTCCTCCACCCCCATCAGCCTGGCCGGTGTCAGGCTCATCATTTTGACTGCCTGATACAGCGGCGCGTCTGTCACTCTCCGAAAAGTACGTACCAACCTGTCCGCCGTGGCCACACTTCCGGCAAATGCGCTGCGGTCCGGCAGCTTTGCCACGCCGTCCTCCTTGATGCAGCGTATCCCCTCCTGCCCGCTTCCCAGGAGATATTCCCCATCCGGCATTCCCGCTGCCCGCATACTGTCCGTCACGAGACAAATCCGCTCCGCACCCTTTATCTTGTAGATCAGAGACAATAGCTCTCCCGGAAGATGACATCCGTCCGCAATCACCTCTACATATAAACTGTCCAGAAGGTATCCCGCCTCTATTGCCCCCGCCGTCCGAAATCCCTGTCTTCTGGTTACTCCGGTCATACAGGAATAAAAATGGGTAAGCGCCGCAAGACCATTCTCACAGGCCTGGATGACCTGCCTGCAGTCCGCATCCGAGTGAGCCAGTGAGCTGACAATTCCCCTCCGGCGCAGTTCCTGCAAAAAGGCAGTTCCCCCGGGCAGCTCCGGTGCAAAAGACCACCTGCATATGCGGTTTGTGGCAGACAATACCTCCATGTACTCTTTCGGATCCGGATTTCGCAGCCATGCCGGATTCTGTGCCCCTTTCTGTCCCGGCGCAAAGTACGGCCCCTCCAGGTGAAGCCCCAGAATCTCCGGGCATCCCTCCTTCTTTTGCTCCATCCCTTCAAACAGAGCCAGGAAGGAAAGCAGCCCCTCCTGTGAACCGGCCAGCGTGGTAGGCACAATGGAAGTGGTACCGTGGGCAAGGTGCATCCGGCAGGCGGTCTCTATCGCCTCCAGGGTTCCGTCCATGAAGTCGCAGCCTCCTCCGCCGTGGGTATGAATATCAATAAAGCCGGGGGACAGATACAGTCCTCCGGCATCTATAATCACTTTTTCCTGTTCTGCGGACATAATCTCCCGGGCCGGGAAGCGTATATCTGCACCTGCTCCGCAGACATATGTATCCGCCTCCCCCTCCCGGCTTCCGCTCTCCTGCTCCGCTTTCCGCACCACCCGTTCAATCCTGCTCCCCCGCACCATGACAGAACCACTGACGATTCCTGTCTCCGTAATGATCCTGGCATTTTTTATCCAGATCTCTCTTTCCTCTGCTTTATTCAAAATATGTCCCTCCCGATGTCCTCTCTGCCAGTTCCACCAGCTTAATAAAACTTCGTAAAATATGAAACGGATCCTTCACCGGAAGCGCCACCACCCTGTCCTCGGGCATTCCGTCCCGGCGCCGGATCTGAACCCATTCCCCCAGGCAGCGATCCGGGAAAACCGAAAACGCATAGTCCCTGCTTTTTTCATACAGAACCTGCCACCTGCTCTCGCCTGTCAGCTCATACAGAAGGGCGAACAGGTACAGAGCCTCCGCGTGGGGCCACCAGAGCTTGCTGTCCCAGGTACCCAGAACCATTTTCTCATACTCCGCTCTGTCCGAATCTGCCGGCTGCTCCTCCTCGTTTCCCTCTCCCCGGGGCCTTCCGCCATCCCTGTACACAAAGCGAAAAAGCCCGCCGAATTCACTGTCCCAACCCAACAGGAAGGTACTCTCCGCCGCCTTACAGATCCGGGACAGATACTTTTCCAATTCTCCATGCTCCTTCAAAAACTCAATCTGGAACCATAAATCCTCCAGGGTATGTCCGGGGTTGACCTGGCCCTCCAGCAGCTCCCTCGTTCTGCCCGAACCGTTTTTCCGAAATTCCCGTATATAACTTCCGTCGTAAAACGAATTCCAGATGTCCTCTGTCAGCTCCAACCCGTACCGGATCTCTTCCTCACAGCACATCCCAAAACTTTTCTTCATCCTGATATAGCAGGAGATTACATTCAGCAAAATCATGGGAATACCATGAGCCCGGTATCCTGCCGGTACGGGGTAAGGCTCCGTCAGATAATTTCCCGCTGCAACCCGCTCCGCAATGCCATTGTAAAGAGCGCTCACCCCGGGAACGGCTTCTTCCCTCCGCCTGACCTGCGCATCCTGAGCCATGCCAAGAAGGACAAAGCAGTCCGTATAAATACTGGCATCCCGGCGTCCGGTACGCGTATCCAAAACGGCTCTTCCGTCCCGCTCCAAAAAGTGACAGCAGCGCCCGTCCTCCGAAATGACATACTTTGCCAGAAAACCGCCGGTCTCTTCCATCCATGACTCCAGTTCCCCGCAGTCCAGACGAAGGCTTCCCCGCCGCGCCATGTCATACAGACTGGCCAAAATCCAGAGCCAGCGCCCCTGGGACCAGGCGTATTTTCGTTCAGACAATAACTGCCTGCCGTCATTGCTTATGCAGTTCAGAATACCCCCGTATTCCCGATCCCGAAAACGTCTCCAATATGGATAAAATTCTTCCTCGATCAATCTTTTATATTCTGCTCCCCTGATCTCCATAGCATACTCCCGCGGCATTGCCGCCAATCCCTTACACCGGCACGGTTTCCGCATCCTGCGGCACTCTTCGTTTTGCCGCTTTCCGCCTGCCCCGGCCGTATCCCCTCATGCCCATGACGCCGGCGCTGTTCCCTCACATCGCTTCCGTCAATTCTCTCGCACATTCCCGGTCCGCATACATCCGCACATTCCCGGCCCTACGCAGTATACTGGCCGGACAGCTCTCCTCCACCGGACCGGTCAGCGTCCGCGTCAATGCCTCCCGTTTTCTCATACCGGGCACGATACAAAACACATACTCTGCCGATGCCAGCATCGGGCAGGTTACGGTCAAAGCCAGTTCCGGCACCTGCGTAAGGGAGGGAAAACACCCGTCATGCACCTGCTGCATCCGGCACACCTCATCCAGTTTCACAGTCTTCATAGGCTGCGGATCCTGAAAATCTGCCTCATGGGGATCGTTAAAGGCGATATGACCATTTTCTCCGATTCCCAGAAATACCATATGAAGGGGAGCGGAGGCAATCAGTTTCCCATACCGAACAGCTTCCTCTCCGGGCTTCCCCTTGCCGTCAATCAGATTGACCTTCCCGAAGGCACATCTGTCAAAGATATGTTCCCGTAAATAACCGCCGAAGGATCCCTGCATATCATCGGACAATCCTGCATATTCATCCATGTGAAAGGCATTCACACGCCCCCAGTCAATTCCCTCCTCCCTGCACAGCGCTGTCAGGAATTCTGTCTGGGACGGAGCTGCTGCAAACATGCAGTTTACCTTCTCTTCCCTTTCCAGCAGACGCCGCAGACAGTCCGCCGCCTCCGCAGCCGCCTGCCGTCCCATCTCTTCCCTTGTATCGCATATAGTTAAAACAATATCGTCGTATCGTCTATGTATCATTTCTGCCTCCCGTCTTTATCCGAAATGTGACATATATCTTTCCGTTTTTCCGTTTTGAATCAATATTGTCCATCTTCACCTTCTCCAAGGGTTCTATAGACAGGGCCTGCGCGGACAGGTCTTCCGGGTCCAGATGGATATTGGCTCCCCGAAACACATTGTCAAACATGCCGTCCTCCTGTCTTATATCACAATTGTCCAACAGCACCGTCATACCGGAACGCACCGTAACCGCCCGGCTGATGACGTATTCTCTTCAGGCCTCTATCTTTTCATCATCGCTGTTCCCGGGAAACCCATCCACCAGAAAGGTTCGCTGTCCCTGCCCGAATATCAGGCCCGGTGACAGCATCTGCGCCATGGCAATTCCCGCAAAACCCGTGGCCGCCGCCGCACATCCATTCCAGCACTGTATACTGTGTTTTGCAAAGGGATACGTTTTGTCCGGTTCATCGCACATTACTCCCAGAAGATACGCAAACCTGGGGGTTGCCAGAAATTTCCTGCACAGCGAAAGCTCTCCGGCCGCCTGGTCCCGATATAGAACATTTTTGCCGAACCGCTCCCAGAAACGCAGGTATACATCCAGCAAAACAGGATTTCCCGCACTCTTGCTGTTATGCCAACAGTTCTCCAGAGGCCACCAGGCCCCCTCTCCCTTCAGGGCAAACAGTCCCTTCTCACCGAACAGATATGCTTCCAGAACCGAGAACAATTTCTCCCCTGCCTCTGCCCGGGTGCTGACGGTAAGGACTGCCGCAATGGTTTCCAGGGTATAAAATCCGTCCCCGAATTCCCGCACATCCTGATAATGGTCATGTCCCGGATAAGTGCCCTTGTAAATATGATTCCACAGCCTTCCGTCCGGATTCCAGTTCTCTGCCAGATACAATGCGGCTTCCTCCGCTACGGCAAGATAATGGTCCTCCCTGGTCACCGTATAAAACAACACACATGCCAATCCTGTGGAAGCAGTGGCCACGCTGTACACCTTATCGTCCATGGCCAGAGTCCAGCCATTGGTAAAGCCGCCCTCCCTGCTCCGAAATCTCATGGCCCATTGATCCAGATATTTTCTCACCGCTGCCTCATAGCAGCCCCGGCGTTCTCCTTCCGCATAATGGCACGCTGCTGCCAGGGCCGCCACCATACTCCCCACATCCGCCAGATTCATCCAGTTGCTCCGGCGCACTTTCTCCAACTCTTCCTCTGTCAGGAGCGCTGTGGGCGTTCCCCTGCAGCTCTGGGTAAAGCCGCCCTCCGGCATCTGCTCCGAGACAAACCGGTCCAGCATCCCGAAGACAGCATCCCGGTACATAGATCTGTGCAGAAGCGCATAGCCTGCCAACAACGTCCGGACAGGATAGGACGCCGTGTACCATAACCGCTTTCCCTCCTCAAAATCCCCGATAAAACCGTCGCTGCGGCGCACCTTCAGCAGCCATTCACAGATCTGTTCCAGCATGGCCCTACAGTCATCGCTTCCCTGCTGCTCTACCTCCTGCCGGACGGGAAGCTTATCCGGAATCCCTTCCTCATAGACCGGAAAGGGCACCGTACCCGCCGGGCCGTATACATCCAACCCGTTTACAAAGTATTCTCCCGGAAAACTCACCGACAGGATACCGCCGGTATGTTTCACCTTGGCAGAAAGACAGAACTTCTCCCCTTTTCGGGGATTAACCCGGCTTTTTTCCGTATAAGTTCCCTGCAGGCGGGGTGCATAGGCATCCGTACTGCCGAACCACACTTCAAAAGGCTCCGGCTCCTGTACCGGATCATAACAGTAAAGTTTCAGGCAGTATTCCCCTGCGGGAAGCCCCATCCGAAATTCTCCTTCACGGCCGTACAGGCAGTCCCGCCAGGGGGAACATTCCGTTTCCGAAAACCAGCGGTTCCTCATCTCACAGACCCACAGAAATGCCGGAGTCTGGTAAAGCCTTTCAATCTTGATAAATCCCGGGTCATGGGGGACAAAATCATTCCCGAAATCAAATCGCAGCAGTCGTTCCATGTCTCCATCCTCCCTTTTTCGCAAACAACTCCGTCTGCAGGCGTCCCCGGCCTCCGTTTTGCTGCGTGCATGCGCCCGTCGCTCCGTCGGCCGTGGGGAAATCCTGAGAGACTTAGTTAAAAATACTTTCCGCCTCCGCCATGATCGTTTCAATATTCTGCCAGCATTCATTGTGGGCTTTGGTATAAGCCTCTCCGCCCGCTGCCATCCATTCCTCCACAAAAGCGTCATATTCCTCCAACGGCCTGGCTCCGGTGATGAAATCAATGAAATTGGTCTTATACAGCGTATCCGCTTCGGCTTTATATGCCGTCCCCACTTCATCCGGAACGAATTTCCCCAGATAAGAGAAATAATTTTCGCCATTCACCAGTGTGCCTTCTTTGCCGTATTTATTCAGCTCTTCAATATTGCTTCCCTCAAACAAATCTCCCACAATGGGCGTATAGGGAATTCCACCCTGCCAGAAGGTATTGAGGCCGGAAGGGCCGTTGTTTGCAGCGTCCGAATATGCAGAAAACTTCTGCGGAACCCTAAACTCGTTATACTCCCAATGGGTTCCCTCCACACCGCAGCGAAGTCTGGCACAAACTTCAAAATCCGTACTGATCAAGTCATAGAGCTGCAGCACCTTCTTTAATTTCTCTTCGTCAGCGAGCAAAGTTTTCCCGAATACCACCCGGTTCGTGTACCTGCCCCAGTTCATGTAGCCATAGTCGCCATCCTCTCCTTTGGGCGCAGGTCCCGACACCACCTCCGCCTCCGGCGTAAGCGCCAGAAGGCCGTCATAAATCGCATCGCCGGGCTGCAGGTTATAATAGGTGGTATCCACCAGTGCCCCCACCTTGCTGTTGGCCCATTTTTCCGTGCGACCTACTCCGTCCACGGATATAAACTCCGGATCGATCAGGCCCTTTTCATACCAGCTGTGCAGTTTTTCCAGCGCTTCCTTTCCCCTGGGATCAGTAATGCCGAATTTCAGCGTCCCATCCTCTGCCAGATTCCACATACCCGGGAAGATCCCGTAAGCCCCGAACAAGGAAGGGAACAGATTGGGGGTGGAATCCTTGCCGCGCAGGGTTGTGCCATAGGTATCGTCCACCCCGTTTCCGTCCGGATCATTGAAGGTAAAACGTGTAAAAGCCTCTTCATATTCCTCCACGGTCTCCGGTACCTTATCAATTCCCACAGCCTTCAGCCAATCCATCCTCCAGCCGTTGGTAAAGTTGTAGGTCCGCTCCCCGGTCACAATGGGCAGTCCGTAGATCAGACCGTTATCCAGCACCAGGCTCCAGGCGCCTGTGGCATCACATTCCTTCAGGTCACTCACAAATTCCGGCATACACTCTTTAATCAGCTCCGGCGCCACGCCGCCCAGCACTCCCTGTTCCAGATAGGAACGGTACATGGAATCACTGTGGCAGTGGAAGATATCCGGAATCTCCCCGGATGCCAGCCTGGGATTCAGGATATCCCAGTAGCTTCCGATCTCTATGGCCTCTATCTTGAACTCCAGACCCGGAACCAGAGAATTCAGATAGTCCAGTGTCTCGTTTTTCTCGTCCACAGGTCCATTCACAGGTACGGCCAGAGTCACCTGCCAGGTCTGCTCCTCATTCGTTCCTTCACCCTGGGCGGCTTCCTGGGACTCTGTGCCGGAACTCTCCTTCACTTCCGATGACTGATTCCGGCTCTCTCCCCCGCTTTCCCCTGCCTCCTGTCCGCAGGCTCCCAGCGCACCGGCTGCAAGTAACGTACACATCAGCAGCGACAACAATTTCTTTCCTTTCATACTCTGTCTCCTTTTCCTTTAGTTCCGCAATTTCCTGTGAAATGGCATCTGTGTTCCGCCGCGGCAAAGATCCTTTTCACTACCGAATATTGCAGCATGTACGGTTGCTTTATTCTATTCCTGAACGGAATGGAATCCTTCTTTATATTGATGGGAATTCCTGAGAATGCCCCCTTTGGCGACTCAAATAGAAATGTGAAACTTTTTTCACACTATCTCCCCTCTGCCTTTACTCCTTTACGCCTCCCAGCATAATTCCCTGCATGAAATATTTTTGTAAAAACGGATAAACCAATACGATAGGAAGTGTACTGATCAGAATCAGGGCTGCCCTGACCGTTGCCTCTGTGGGTTTTGAAGTCATATCCATCATAAAGCCTTCCTGCAGCATGGCCATCTGCTGTTCCACCAGAACCCTGCGCAGCAGAACCTGGAGGACGAATTTCGACTGGTCCCGGATATAAAGCAGGCAGTCAAAATAAGCATTCCAGTGATCCACGGCCTTCCACAGCGCCACTGTGGCCAGTACCGGTTTAGACAGCGGCATAACAATCCTCCACCACACATACATTTCTCCCGCCCCGTCGATTCTGGCCGCATCCTCCAGACTCTGGGGAATAGAACGCAGAAAATTGCGCATGATGATCAGGTTATAGGCGCCCACTGCACCGGGCAGAATCATGGACCAAATGGAATCCGTCATGTGCAGCGTCTTTGTTATCAGAAAATAGGAAGGAATCAACCCACCGCTGAAAACCATGGTAAAGAGGATTGCAACCGTGAAAAATTTTACACCGATAAAGTCAGCCTTGGACAGCGGATAAGCAGTCAGCGCCGTAAGTCCTACCGATATCACGGTTCCGAGTACCACCCGAACCACACTGTTCCACGCGCTGTTCCATATATTCTTGGAAGAAAGCACCTGTCTGTATGCATCCAGCGTTGGATTTGCCGTAAACAGCCTGATACCGCTCCTGGCCGCATCCGCTCTGGTGCACAGAGATGTGGCGGCCAGTTCCCAGAAGGGCACAAATGTCACTGCTACCACCAGAAAGACACAAGTGTAACAAAATATGATCAATGCCCTGTCTGCCGCACAAATTTTTCGTTTCGTTCTCCTTTTTCCTCTTGTCTTCATCCGCTTTCCCGCTCCTGTCTGTGCGCTGCCCCATGCCGTTTTCCCATTCTGTTCTCAATGAGATGCCCGGATCTTAAAACAGGACAGATTCACCCTCATTTATTCTCTTTGTCACAAAATTCACTGTCATCACCAATATAAAATTCACTGTTGACTTAAACAGTCCCACTGCTGTGTTAAAGCTGTACATCATCTGGCCGATTCCCATACGGTACACATATGTATCTATAATATCTCCCACCGCATATACGCTTGGATTATACAGATTAAATACCTGATCAAAACCGGCGTTCATCAGACTTCCCGCCTGCATCAGAAGCATGATGGAGATGATCCCTTTCATGGAAGGAAGGGTGATATACCGGATTCTCTGAAGGCGGTTGGCCCCGTCGATCATGGCTGATTCATATTGTTCCGGCGGTATGGAACACAGCGCCGCCAGGTAAACCACGCTTCCCCATCCGATCCCCTTCCAGATATTGCTGACCACCAGCACGGTGCGGAACCATCTCACATCCGCAAGAAAATAAACCGGCTTCCCTCCCAGCATTTTGATAACCTCGTTGACCATACCTGTTCCCGGGGAAAGGAGATTGCTGAGAATCCCTGCCACTACAATCCAGGAAATAAAATGCGGAAGATAGCTGATGGTTTGAGCCGCCCTCTTGAAGAAGCCCGGCTTCAATTCATTCAAAAGCAAGGCCAGTATGATCGGCGCCGGAAATCCGAATACCAGATGCAGCAGACTGATTCTCAGCGTGTTGCCCAATACCCGCAGCGATGAGGCATTGGACAGAAATGCCCGGAAATGCTTCCATCCCACCCAGGGGCTGTCCCAAATGCCCAATCCGATATTGAAATCTTTGAAGGCAAGGACCAGTCCGTACATGGGACCATAGGAAAAAAGAAGGATAAAGGCAAAACCCGGCAGGAACATCAGCAGCCTGGCCCTGTTTGCCCGCAATCTTTTCCCCAGTGGTTTCTTCTGTTCCATCTTCGTCTGTATCTTTCTCATCTGCTCCCGCCTCTCTCCTTGACAACTTGTTTCCTTGTTCATTTTTCATCATTATATTCATTTTAAGCTTTTATTTGAATGATATTTTCCGCAGTTTCATGATACATTATGAAGTGCATAATTTTTTTGAAGTCATTGTGCCTGTTTTATCTTGTTTTTCCGCCCATTTTTTATCATTCTTTCCAGTTTCTTTCTTGCATTCCGGAACAGCCGGTTCACCCTGCTGTCTCCGGTCTGCATATCTCCGGTACGTTCCAAATCGGAATATACCACACAGCTTTCAAAATCCTCCAACTTGGGCTCCTTTGTAAATCCCAGCGGATTGGTCATGCGGTTGATCTTGCATACTCTGATTTTCATTACAATACCTCCTCAAGTTGTTCTGATTGTACACAATTTCACCAATAAAACGAATGATATATTCCGCATTTTCATGAAGTATTATGCTCTCCCCCAAAAAATTGTACAAAAAAAGGGCATGCCCTGTTTTATGCATCCCCTCCACTAATTTGATTTGTATTCCATTTATATAATCCGGCGCCTTTGTCCCTGCGCTGTCCCCCGCTTGTCTGACCTGTTCCCTTCTCCTTCAATACATGGAACAGCTGTCCGACTCTCTTTGCGGTCAGGAAGTACTGCCTCCGTAAACGCTGGGGCTCATACCCACAAGCTTCTTAAATACCCTGGTAAAATGCTCCACATTATTGTACCCCACCCGTTCGGCAATTTCATAAACCTTCAGGTTCGTGCTTTCCAAAAGCTCCTTTGCCCGCAGAATCCGATAATAATTCAGATAATCCGCAAAATGAAGCGCAGTCTCCTGATAGATCAGTTTTCCCATCCATCCCACGCTGATTCCCAGATATTCTGCCACATCCTCCGCCCGCAGATTATTCTCACTGTAATGTTTTTCGATACATTTCTTAAAGCGAATCAGATATTTGCTCTGGGCATCTTCAGGCTGTTTCTCCTGATTCCGAAGAACCAGCTTTTCAATTTCCGCATCTTTCCGGGCAGTATCTCCATGCCTTCTGTCCTGCTTCAGCCTGTCCAGGAGGCAAAGCAGGGTCTCTGCATCATATTCCTGCTTCAGCAGATAATCATTAGCCCCCAGCCAAAAGGCAGTCCGCACATATTTGAAATCATCATAGGCGCTCAAAACAATAACCCGCACCTTCGGATAGCGTTCCTTTACGGCACAAATCAGCTCGATCCCATCCATTACAGGCATTCGGATGTCAGTAAACAGGATGTCCACACGTACCTTTTCCATCTTCTCCAATGCCTGCTTTCCGTTGATCGCCTTACCCACGATCAGATAGCCGTTGGCCTCCCAGTCCAATATACGTTCCAGGCCTCGAAGTATCAACTGATTGTCGTCTACCAGCATTACATGAATCAAAATATGCCTCCTTTTTTAAATCTCTGTAGTCTCATGATTCCTGTGAAGTATGGGAAGAAAGAGCCGAATCCGGGTACCCGCCCCTTCGCTGTCTATGAGCAAATCATATGGGCTGCCGAAATTCAGCCGAATTCTATCCTTGGTGTTCCTCAGTCCCACATGGCTGATCATCCCTTCCCTGGCCTGCCCTTCCAATATTTTTCTCTGTTCCTCCCGGGAAATACCGCAGCCATGATCCCTGACCGTCAGCAGCAACACTTCCCCTTGCTTCTTTGCCGATACCTCAACCCACACCTCCCCAGATTCCGGATCCGCTCCGTGGAACACGGCATTTTCCACAATGGGCTGGAGGATTAGATTGGGCACCAGCAAATCCTGTATCCCTTCCTGCACCTGGATCTGCTGAGAAATCAGACCGCTGTGACAGGCATTTTGAATACTTAAAAAGGTTTGTATATTTTCCAGCTCAAAAGACAGGGGCACAAGCATTCCTGCATAACTTACCGTATTCCGCAGCAGCCTGGAAACATCTCCCAGCATTTCCCCTGTCTCCTCTGCTCCTTCGATCACTGCCAGAGAACGCACAGACGCCAGAAGATTGTATAGAAAATGAGGACTGATCTGATATTGCAACGAACAAATCTCCAGATTTTTCTTCGCCTTTTCATCCTCTATCGTCTGGGTAAAAAGAGAATCCAGCTGCTCTACCATATGATTAAAACTTCTCATCATATTCCCCATTTCATCCCTTCTGCCGGATTCCAGACGGACCGTAAAATCGCCCTTTTCCGTATAACCCATGGCCCGGCTCAGCTCCTGAATGGGTCTGGATATGCTCTTTGACACAAAAGCCGAAACCAGAACAGCCAAAACCGCGCACACCAGGGAGAAGAGCACCAGCATCCAGATAATGTTCTCCACCTCGCTGTTATAGACTGAGTAAGGAATGCAGCGGATCACCTGATATTGATAAACAGGAGAGATACTGTAGATCATCACCAGACTCTCTGTTCCCAGCGAGACAGGAATAACTCCCTTCTTCTCCCGCATCTCTTTCTGCTGTTCCTGAATCATCCGATGATAAAGCTCCTGCTCCTGTGCCTCACAACGTGCCGTCACTACCTGTCCTTCCTGATTCAGCAGAAAGAAAGCGCTGTCTTCCTCGTTCTGCGCTATCACGGAAGAAAATTTTACCGGATCAACAGCAAAGTGCGCAACGCCAATCTCCGCCAGGTTGCCCTTATCCGCCACATCCTTGATCAATTTTCCGAACATCATGGCTTCCCGACCGTCCCCCATGGAACGAATCCCCTCCGCCACCACTGCCCCCAGGCCCATGTTCTCAATGAAACATGGATCCTCCTCCATAAATCTGTCCAGATTCAGATGATATTCGTCCATCACGGCGCAGGTATATCCGTTTTGTGCAATGACATAAATACCGGATACGGCATCTCCTCTTCCGAAAATTCCACCTACCACCTTATTCATATCCTGCATGGCCCTCCACCGTGTACCGTCTGAGCTGGCAGTCCCCAGCTGATTCACGGCATGCTGAAATTCCCGTTGGGATATTGCCATATCTATATTAACGGTCAGACGCTGAAGCTCGTTATCAACCACATGGGCCATAGATTCCACAAATGCCACTTCCGTCTGGTTCATTTTCTCATACAGGTTTCTGCTTGAAATACGGTAAGAATAGATGACTGCCATCACCAGCGGAATCAGTGACATGGCCAGCAGAATGCAGATCATTTTGCTCCGAAAACTTTTCATGATAACTCCGTTTCGTATACTTCCCGCCGATTTTATTCCTCCAACCGGCATTCCCTGCAGCGTTTTCTTCTCCTAATCCGTTACTTCCATTTCCGAGCTGTCCGTCCGAAGCAAAACCTCCATCTCTGTCCTCCGCCGTATTGCCTGCCGTTTCCCCGGAGTGGCTTACGGATGTATTGCCGCTGTTTTTTCTCCTGCGGCGCCGCTTCCTCCAGCTCCCAGCCTCTCATAAAGCCATTTTCCGGAATCGCTGAGGTCTTCCAGGGTAAACCCGCTTACCTTGCCGCAGCTGCTTTTCAGGATGGCGGAAGTCTCCGCTTTGTTAGAGAGATTCCAGGCCACATAGCTGATCCCGTATTCGTCCAGAAGCTCCGCCCACCTGTCCGCCTGCTCTTTATCAATCGCTCCGTTTCCGCTGGCGTCGCAGATTCCGTATTCCGACACGAAAACAGGAAGCCCCGCTTCCACAGCCTTCGTCATGGCATCCCGCAGGGAGTCCGTGTGGGTGGCCGCATAAAAGTGCAGCGTATACATAATGTTGTCATAGGCCGTAATAGGATCTGCCGCCGCCTGCTCCACATACTGGCACCAGTTAGGCGTGCCTACCAGAATGAGGCCGTCCTCGTCCTCTCCCCGGATCACCTCTATAATCTGCTCCGCATATTCCTTTACGTCGCTCCAGGAGACGCCTCCGTTTGGTTCATTGCATATCTCGTATATTACATTAGTGTATTCCGCATATTCTTCCGCAATCTCCCCGAAGAACTCCTTTGCCTCCTCCAGGTAAGTATTGGGATTGCCGTCCGACAGAATATGCCAGTCGATGATCACATACATGCCGCAGTCCGTGGCACAGGATACGCCGTCCCTTATCAATTCCTTCAGTTCGTCCTGGTTTCCGCCCGTGCAGTAACCGCCGTATTCCGCGGTATACATGGCAAGGCGCACTACGTTCATTCCCCATTCTTCCCTAAACTGCCGGAAACACGCCGCATTGACATACTCGGGATACCAGGCAAGGCCGTGGGTGCTGATTCCTTTGAGCTGCACAGGCGTGCCCCGTGAATCCGTCAGCTGTGTCCCTATTACCTTCAGTGCTCCGGGCAATCCAGGTTCCTTTTCCGTATCGTCTGCTGCTCCCGAAACCCGGCCATCTGTCCCGTTCTTTACTTCTGTGCCTCCTTGAATGCTGCCATTCCCGGCTGCAGAATCCTGCGATGCTGCCTCAGACTTTGTCTCCGAATTTCCTGCCCTATCTCCGGACTGTACCCCTGCATTTTTGCCTGCTTCCTGGTTCTGTCCTTCCGGACCTGCTGCCTCCCCATCAACCAACACGCCTGCACCGTTGCCTGCTTCCCCGGCAGTCATGGCATCCTGAGATCCATCCTGCCCCTCTCCGGCGGCTGTGCCATCTCGAGACCCTTTCGGCCCCTCTCCGACAGCTGCGCCAGCCCATTCTCCTTCCGGGCCTCCCTCTCCCGCCTCCTCAGATCCCGTTTCCCCAGCAAAATCCATTCCTGTCTGCCTGTCCATTCTCCCACCGCATCCTGAAAGCGCTATCACACATAGCGCCATTATACTGTAAATTAAGAGCCTCTTGCACATGACTTCTCCCCCACAAATGTCCACCAAATATCCTGCTTACCGAAGCTGTTACAGCCCCTTTCGGCAAATTCAGTATACCACAACCCGTTTCCTGCGGCAAGGCATACCTTGAAGGTGTGCCTCCTCCTGCTCTCGTTACTTCCGCCTTCGTTTACCATTTTTACTGCCATCTCAACATCAATTCCTCCGAAAATCCTTCTTCTGGAAATTGATGGCTCAATAATTTCTATATCCCCAGAAATTCTATCGTTTCCCAAAAAAGATTTCTGAAAATTCCTAAAAATTTCAAACAGCCAATTGACCCCGCAGCCATTTCACGATAAAATAACCTGAACACCCCCGACTGCGGTTTTCTGTTGGAAAAATTTGATGAACATCCGGCATGGACTGACGAAAGGCTCCCGGGAGAATTCACGGCTGTAGCCCGCAAAGATGCGAAAAGCCGGTAACCGCAGGCACCCTGTCCTCAAACCGGGCGCTTGCGGCCCCATAACTCTCACTGAAGCATCTCCCCCTTCTCTCCTGGAAAATATGCTTCCATCACCGTCCGTCATCATGGCGAATGATCTGACAGGCATCCAAAAAAGCAGGTACAGGAATCCTTATACTCCCTGTATTCCGCCGCATATTCCAGAACGGCAAACAGTATGGCAGGCCTCCGGGCCGTACACGCAGAACCCACCTCCCTCAGCCCCCATTTGGAGGCGGACTGGGCGGACAGCCCGCCCATTAGGATTGTTCGTATCTGTCGGTTTGTATCTATCCCGGAAAATCCTCTTGCATTTCCCCTCATATCATGCTACTCTAAATACAGGCAATGAATTCAAATCCAACAGTCATTCAAAGGCCGTCCGGCCTTTCTGTAACAGGACAATCGGAATCCGCATAAAACGCAGATTCCGTCTCATCGAACTTCTTGCTAGGCGGGAGCCTTTATCCCATGGAAAGTAAAATGTAACCAACGCAGGAAGGGAGACGCGCCTTTCCTGCGAAGCCGTTTGGGCGTCGAAATTTTGCCGGAAGATGCAGGATTTCGCCGTTATGCGCCTGAGAGAGGAAAGGGAATTGTATGAAAGAAAACAGAACAAAGACAAAAAGAACCAGGCAGACACATAAAAAGAAACCAGTTCCTGCGAAGGGAAAAGGTGTCGCTTACCAGAGCAAAGATATCATTAGCAAAGAATTGGCCGAATCTTTCAAGGGAAAGGCTTTCCGGGTTTACGGACTGGACCTGCCGGAAATCAGGACTGTGCTGCCAACCAACATACCGACAATCAGGGCAAACGAGCTGCGGCTGGACAATCTGTTCGAGCTTGCGGACAGTACCGTGGCCATAGTTGACTACGAAAGCAAATACCGGAAAAAAGACATGATAAAATACCTGAATTATCTGACAGGAATAGCCAACCGCTATCTGAAGGAGAAAAAAGACTGCCCGGCGCTCCGCATGATCGTCATATACACCGGGGATATCGAACGAAAAAATGTATCCGCCGAATACAATATCGGGGCAGTCAAAGTGACTTTGGAACCCGCTTTCCTCTCGGAACTGGATTCCGGCAGAATATATCAGCATTTGAAATGCAAAGTAGAAAAGAAGGAACCTTTAGACGAAGAGGAACTGATGGAATTCATCATACTGCCCCTCTCCTACCGGAAGCGCGCTGAGAAAGAACAAAAAATACGTGAAACCGTGAAACTGGCGGCAAGGCTCCAGGACAGGCGACAGCAGATCTTTGTACTGTCAGGTATATTGGCTTTCACAGATAAGGTAATCGACACGGAAACCGCAAATCATATAAGGAGGATGATCAAGATGACAAAGGTTGGGAGAATCATCGAAGAAGAGAAACGACAGGCAATCGCTGAAGCGGAAGAAAAAAGCCGCCAGGCATTGGCGCAGGCGATGGCTGAAAAGAAACGGGCGCTGGCCAAAGCGAAAGCTGAAGCCAGACAGGCACTGGCCAAAGTGAAGGCTGAAAACAAACAGGCACTGGCCAAAGCGGATGCTGAAAACAAACAGGCACTGGCCAAAGCGAAGGCTGAAAACAAACAGGTACTGGCCAAAGCAGAAGCTGAAAAGAAAAACGAGAAAAAAAGAGCCGATATGCTGCAGCAGGCCGCCAGGGAATCTGTGCTCAAAATGATCCGGAAAAACTACCCAACTGAAGAGATCGCGTCCATAGTGTCCGTTTTTTCACAAGACGACATAGAATCGATGCGGAAGGAAGTGACATATTCTCCTTTAGAAATGCATAGGCCGCCGGCAGGAAAAAGCTGATTACCGTCATCTTCAGCAGCCCAAATTCGGCGCCGGCAAGGCCGGCTCTCTCCAGCCTCCGCCCGGCAAGGCGCCAGAACAGGAAAAACAAGCTCCCTGTGAAAGATGTCAGCAGGATCCCCCAGCTGAATTCAATCGTCCAGTCCATCCAAAGCCCTCCTGATCTGCTCCTTATCTTTTTCCGTCATTCCTCCGGCATGGAACAGGCCCATGACCAGCTCTGCCGGATTCCCCCTGTACCAGAAGTCCATTTGCTCCTGCAGAAGCTTCGCTTTGTAGTCCGCCTCACCTTTGACTGCACGGACGTAGGACAGCTTTCCCTTCCGGTAGACCCGGATAAAGCCCTTCTCCGACAGCTTCAGCAGAAAGGTCTGCACTGTAGTCCTGGCATATTCTTTGGCATATTTCACCTTCAGAGCCGCCATCAGATCCGGCACCGAAATATCCTCCCCCGCGTCCCAGATCGTCTTCATCACTATGGTCTCCGCGCTGCTCAGGTTTCTTTCCTCATTTAGAAAGTTTTCACATGTTTTTTCCATTTTCACCATATTTTCCTCTCACTTTTCCGCCCGCTTAACTGTCTTGTTTCTATATTACGACTTCTATAGTACTTTGTCAACAGGAATCCGGAACCTTCATTTATGGCATGAAAACAGCGCCCCCGGTTCGGAATGCCAGGGACGCTGTTTTGTGACGCTATGTCTGCGGTATCAGAAACTGCCCGCTGATTTCCGATGGTTTGTCGTCTGCCGCTTCCTGATCTGCTGTTTCATTTAATATGTCCGTAGGTTTTGAAATTTTCAGGCTCATTGTAGTTTCCATTCCGCCGATCTTCATGGTGATCACTAATACCCTTGTGCCATCCGGTTTTACGATAATATCCGTTTTGGTTTCCGATGTTTCATTTTCGGGATCCTCCTCTGTAGCGGTCAATTCAAAGTCAATTTTCTTTTTCTCCAGCCACTCAGCCCATTTTTCGGGATCACTTACCACATTTCCGGTGATTGCACCGCTTACGAAGGCTTCTTTGATCTTCGCGTATATGGAGCTGTCAGATCCGGAATACAAGATACCCCAGCTTTTTGCAGGATCCTGGGCGTTGTAATATCCCATTCCCCCTATCCCTATGGACAAAACCCCTGTCTCATCCCTCACTATGCTCCCCATTATCTCACCGATTGCGAAACTCATAGCCAACTCCTTAGTCGTTACCAGAGAGGGATATTTTTCTAAATAAATATTTGCCAGGGCCTCCAGCTTTTTTGCCTGTTCTTCATCCTCAATGATTATATCGCCTCCATTTCCTTCCGCGCCCCTCTTTCTTATGGATACAATACCGGTTGTCTTATCCCGATCCAACGTAAAATTTTCGTTGATATCCGTACTCCGCAATTCCTCTACACCCGTGAATTCCTTAAGCAGCTCTTCCAGGGACGCGTCCACGCCCCATGCACCCATGAATCCGCCATACCAATCCGATTCCGTCAAATACTTTCTCCCGGTAGAAGGATCTGTCTGCATTGACGTAAGTTTGGGATCAAAACTGATCGTTTTACCGGTTTCTTTGTTGTAAATACGCCAATGGCCCTTAACGCCTTCTTCCGTATACAGGGAAACGGCATACTTATCATTCTCCACAGCTTTCAGCTCTTTAGATACCTGTACGCCCAGATTGGACGGGGAAATCTTATTGCCTCCCCTGGCACTCAGGCCGCAGTACGCATCATATGTAGTCAATCTGCTCTGCCCAGTTGTCCTGTGGGAATCCTCTGCCGCCGTGTTTCCGAATCTTTCATATAAAGCGGATCCTTTTCCCGGAACACCGGACCGATTCGATCTTGGATATTGAGCAAACCCCGCCCTTTTTAAAGCATTGCTTCTATTTATGTTCATATTTATACCCATTTGTTCCATTCTCCTTTTCTGATACAGCGGCTCATCTGTCAGTCAGAGCCGCACCTGCTCCCTTGTAATAAGTCCAAGCATTTTATGACTCTGTAAATACATATCTACGGACTTCCCCGGTCAAACTTCATACTGCCTGCACCTCCCCGCCATGCCTTTATTTTGAATATAATGCTGTCGATACCTCTGAAAAATTATTTGATAAGCAAAAACAGCATTATTCTCCGGCACAATTCCCATCCATAGAAAACAACGCTGTCCTTAGCCCAATATTTCATTCTATTTTATCTATCGGAACAATTACCCATCCTTCCTGGCCGGAATCAGAATCTGCAGCTCTTCTCCCCCGCCATTATCCAAAATAAACTCATACAGCGGCTGCCAGAACCCCTTGGTGTCCGCAAAATACACCATCTTCATCCCTGTCACGGTAAAGGGCCTGTCATCGGGAACAGAGGCCCAATAGCTGAACCTGCCACGGCACACCAGATCATATGCCTCCCTGGAGGAAATGAGGGGAACCTGCTTATAAAGCCCGCCTGTCACGATATCGTAGTTCATATCCGTCACTTCGCCCTGCCCGTTCAATTTACAATTTACAGTTCCGGCAGAAAAAATGTCCCCCGCCAATGCTTCATCCGCCTTAAAAATATAATTTCCGTTATCCCCAGCAGTAAAAGATGCATGCTCCGGAATCGTGAAACCGATTCTTCCAACGGCCTCCCTCACTGTCTGCTCATCAGCTTCGGAGAGAGGTTCCCCCTTGGTTCCGTCCTTCGAAAAATCCAGTTCATGGTTGATGTACCATACCGTACATCCCATGTAGTCAATCCAAAGACACAGCCCGCCTTCCCTGCTGTAATAAACCGCCGTTTCATCGTAAAGCATTGTTTCGCTGTCGTCTACCGTCTGGCCCTGCAATGCAAACATCTCCTCTGCAAACCGGCGGGTTTCTTCCGGCGCGGCAGTTTTCACCTGATAGATATTGCCGACGGTTTCTTCTGTAGATAAGGGAATATCACTGCCGATACTTACTTCCGGCATTCTATGCCTGGATATATTCTCATAAGCCATATTTCCCAGCTCTTTCCGGTGATAGCTTATAAAGATGAGCGCAAATGAGGCAATTACAAGAAGAAGAGGCACTTGAAGAAGAACCACTGCCTGTAATGATCTCTGCTTTGAGGGCTTCCTGCCTGCAGGCTTATCATTTGAGCTTCGCTCTTCCATCCCCCTTGACAACGATGTCCTGCGCATTCCGGCAGAATTTTGGTTCCGGCTTGTCCGGGTTAAGCGCTTTCCGTTTTGAGACTTTCTATATGCGGGATTCCTATTCGCCCAGGCGTTTTTGCAGGCACTTGCCAGAGCAGAAGCAACGGAAAAGAATCCATATCCGATCATCGTCCCCAGGACATTATTGATCAGGTCATCCGTCTCAAAAATTCCCCGCTGCAGAAGGAATTGAAGGCTCTCTATCAACAGGGTAAACGCAAATCCTGCAAGATATGTCTTCCATGCCTTTCTGAATCCGGAACTTGCCGCAGGCAGCATAAACCCGAAGGGGATAAACATGCAGATATTCAGGATCAGGTTCCTCCACTCCCTGGCATTAAACTGGTACCAGGCCAGTTTATAGGACGCAAAGGGAACAAGGCTCGCATTTCCCTCATAATATTCCCCGCGCACCATAAGCGTCGCATAGATAATGGCAAGAATGACTATCATGAGCAGTCCATAGGGAAACGCCCTTCTTACAGACAGCTCTTTCTTTCCGTGCATCACGGTTTTGTAGACATATTGATATGCAATTCCCCAAACAGCCAGTGCCAGGATTAAAATAACCGCAGAAAATTTTAAAGCGTCCTCCCCCAGGCCGATCAAATCTGTTATCCTCATCTTATGTTATCCTCAGCTTACTTTATCAGCAGCGACAGCACCTTCGGCGTCGCTCCCACCTTATAACGGACCCCCTGCCGTATGATCTCTGACAGATAATATTTCTTATCTGAAATCCTTAAAAATCCCTGACGCTCCAGCATCTGCAAACCTGAAATCCTTGTTTTTCCTTCTACAGGCCATATCTCCAAATCCCTCTCTTTGAGCATAACAACTTAATTTCTTATAATCCTTTAGCGATTTATTTTTCATAATCCAACATTTCAGCCCGCACTAAAACAGCATTAACCGCTTACCCCTTATGCGCTTCTCCTGATCCGGTAAAATTTTATATGTATAGCAGTGGGATTTGAAACTATCCAAAAATCTTTCCGCGTTGCAATTAATCGTTCAGCAGCCATTATTCTCCCTGATTCCAGGACATTACTGGATTCCACAAACCATAAACAGCAGTATTTTCTAAAATCTTATCATGGCTTATTCAAAATGTCCATATCTTTTCAAAACTTTGTCAGATACACCTGACAGCTGAAAGTCTGCATCACAAAAATCCGGAGAATATCTCTATTCCTCCGGATTTTATGCAATCCTGAATTGAAACCATCCTGAAAACACCCCTTTGCAAGATACCCCTCCACCTCCAACCCGGACTTCCGCGCTGCCCTATATAATATATCCCGCCAAAAAATGGCTTTCATTATATTCCAAGCTGCTTTTTGATACAGGAGAGAAGTCTGTACAGCCGTTCTGCAAATTTGCTTTGGCTGGAATATACAGGGGTAAAATCTGAAAGACCGGAAATTTATATCACAACTTGACAGCCCATCCCTCCATGGCATATGATATTTATAACAGATTCACGATCCACAAGCAAACAAAAAGGAGGATTTTATGGCAATTTACCAATTAAAGAACGATGTGATCTCCATAGCGGTGGACAGTCACGGCGCAGAGTTGAAATCCCTGAAAAGGCTTGACACCGGAACCGAGTACATGTGGTGCGGCGACGCAAAATACTGGGGGCGCACTTCGCCCGTCCTCTTCCCCTTCGTGGGCGGCGTAAAAAACAAGGAATACCGGACCAAGGGAAAAACCTACTCCATGACACAGCACGGATTCGCCAGGGACATGGAATTCACGCTTTGCAATCAATTTATTGATGAAATATGGTTTGAACTGCGCTCCAGCGAGGAAACCCTGGCAAAATACCCTTACGAATTTATCCTGAAACTGGGCTACCGGATCTCGGGAAACCAGGTGGAAGTCCTGTGGCAGGTGGAAAATCCCGGCAGCGAGGTCCTGCACTTTTCCATCGGAGGACATCCGGCCTTCAACTGCCCCATCGAGCCCGGCACAAAGCAGACCGAATGCTTCGTGGACTTCGGCGACGTGGAGGAAGTGGTCAGCACCCGCATCAGCGAAAACGGACTGGCAACAAATTCCCGGGATGTGTATCCTCTGACGGACGGCAGACTGCCCCTGCGGGCAAATCTTTTCGAGCATGACGCGCTGGTGATTGAGGACAGCCAGACCTCCACAGCCGCCCTCTGCCGGAAAGACGGCTCCAGATATGTGACCGTCACCATGGACGCGCCCCTCTTCGGCATCTGGTCCCCTCCCGGCAAAGAAGCCCCCTTCGTCTGCATCGAACCCTGGTACGGCAGATGCGACGGCGAGGACTTTGACGGCGCCCTGGAGGAACGGAAATGGGGAAATCAGGTAAATCCCGGCAAGATCTGGAACGCTTCCTACACCATTCAGGCAGACTGACGAAAAGACCAAAAATATATAACATCATATGTCCGGAGCAATGCCCAGAACAATTTCCGGCACTGCTCTTGGGACGGGAATTGTTCTGACTATTCCTGGTATTGATCCGGGCATATGCGGAACTGGAATAGGAGATATCTTTATGAATAAAATTAATGAAATCAGAAATCTCTGCGAAGAAAAGCAGATCCGCATGATAGACTTTAAAATGACGGACATCGACGGCCGCTGGCGGCACATCACCATCCCCGTGGAACGCTTCGGGGAAAACACCTTCACCTACGGCATCGGCTTCGACGGCTCCAACTACGGCTATGCCCCCATCGAAAAGAGCGACATGGTATTCCTACCGGATCCGGACACTGCCTATGTGGATCCCTTTGCGGCAGTCCCCACCCTGACCATGTGCGGCAATGTATGCACCATCGGCAAAGGGGAGAACAGGCCCTTTGACCAGTACCCGAAGAATGTATCCCTGAAGGCAGTTGAATATATGAAGGAACAGGGCGTCGCGGACCGGATGGTCATCGGCCCGGAATTCGAATTCTACCTCTTCGACAGCGCCCGCTTTGAAGTAACGCCCAGACAGTGCGGCTACCGCATCGACACCAGGCAGGCGGACTGGAACCACAGCCTGGACACTGCGGGAAACAACGGCTATGAAGTATCCCACAAGGGAGGCTACCACATCGCCGCGCCCCAGGACGTGGGCTATGACCTGCGCAGCCGTATGTGCATGATGATGGAAGACTGGGGCATCCGGGTGAAATACCACCACCACGAGGTGGGCGGTCCCGGCCAGATGGAGATTGAAGTAGAGCTTGCGGACATGCCCGCCATGGCCGACAACACCATGATTATCAAATACATCATCAAAAACCTTGCCGCCCGGGAAGGCAAAACCGCCACCTTCCTGCCCAAACCCATTTACCAGGAGGCAGGCAGCGGCATGCATGTGCACATGCTCCTTTTCAAGGACGGACAACCCCTGTTTTATGATGAGAACGGCTATTCCGGCTTAAGCCGGACGGCCCACTATTTTATGGGAGGGCTCCTGAAACACATTGCCTCCCTCTGCGCCTTCACCAATCCCTCCACCAACTCCTTCAAGCGTCTGGTGCCGGGATATGAGGCGCCGGTGACCATCGGCTACGCCACCTCCAACCGCAGCGCCGTGATCCGGATTCCTGCTTACGCCAAGTCTCCGGAAACCAAGCGCTTCGAACTGCGCAATCCGGACGCCACCGCCAATCCCTACTACGCCTATGCCGCCATTCTGATGGCAGGACTGGACGGCATCGAGAACCGGATCGATCCTGAGGCAAACGGATGGGGACCTTATGACTTCAACCTCTACACCCTCTCCCCCCAGGAGCAGAAGAAGATCAAGGGACTGCCCACGTCCCTGGGCGAGGCTCTGGATGCCCTGGAGGCAGACCACGATTACCTGACCAAGGGCGGCGTCTTCCCCCAGAGGCTCATCGATGTATGGGTGGCCAGAAAACGGGCCGAACTGCAGCAGATGGAGCAGATTCCCAATCCGGCGGAATTTAAGATGTACTACGATCTGTAGGAAAATATACTGCCCCCGGGACAAAAACGCTTCCTTCTGCATTTCTGTCCTGGGGGACATCTTGCGCCTATCGGTTAAGCTGTCTTCCCTTCCAGGATTCCCATAAAATCCCAAAGCCGTCTTCGCGCCTGCGGGAAACGCTGTCTCAGTATCTGTCTGACGAGTCTCTCCAAGGCATGTCCGCAGGGAGAACGCCTGTGGAAGGAACCCGTGACAGAGTAAACTTCCCCGGTGCAAGCACTCAAACACCACAGGGGTGTTTGCCTCCTGCTTCGCAGGAGCGGGGTATTCGCCCCAACCTCGCTACGCTCGGTGCTAGTTTGCGCGATGCAAGCATCGGGGAATGTACCCTCAATGATTCAATCCTTCGCATGATCAATGGCGATATGCCCTCCGGCCCACACCTTTCTGCCGGACCAATCCTCATCCGGCCCGCTCCAAAATGCATCCTGGGGGGCAAGTCCCAGAGGAAGGAACACTGCACTGCACAGATACAAACTTCCGATATTGATATAGCTCTCTGCCAGTTCCGGCTGGTACCCGTAAACCCCCGGCCTCAGCCATCCGTTTTCGTCAAACATATCCGGCGCGGCCATCGCACGTCTGATCACGGCAGTCAATGCGCATCTGACTGCTGCCGGCGCAATGCCCTCCTCCAGCTCATGCTGCAAGGCCGCCTGGGCAAGCATCTGAAAGGCCCCGAAGCGATAGCAAATGGAACGCCCCACCACCGGATAGGAACCCTCCGGCCCTATCATCCGCTCCAATACGGAAGCGTACCTGGATGCCCGGGCAATCACTTCAGAACACATCGCTTCCGCTTCCCCGATTTCTCCGGAAAATATTTTCACCAAATCCACATACATGGGCTGTATCACAAAGCTGTTATAATAGTCACAATGCAGCATGGCGCCGTCACCATATACCCCGTCTCCCATATACCATCCCTGAAAAGACCGCAGGGCATACAGCACGCGCATCCTGTCATAAGGCTCTCCCAATACAAAAAGCCCTGCCTCCACCATGGCAGAAAAGAACAGCCAGTTATTTTTTCCAGGCATAATCCTGCGGGAACTCCGAAAAGCCTGCGCCAGATCGCGGCGCGCTTTTGAGGACAGCGCGCCCGCCAAAACCTTCGGAGCACGCACAATGGCATGGGCCAGAAATGCCGTATCCACAAGAGGCTGTCCTCCTTGGTCAAAATTCATATAATCTGCGGAATCCGGGTCCACAGCCATCTCAATACAACGTACAGCCTTTTCTCTGTACCGGGCCTGTAACGTTCTCTCTCCTTCCTCCAATGCGCCGCTGTCAGCCTCCAGCCAGGGAGCCAGTCCAAGCATACTCCTCCCAAATGCCTCCAAAGGCGCAAAGGACGCCCTGTCCTCATGAAAGCTTAACGGCATTCTTATCTTTAATTCACCGGCCTCCAATGCATCCAATACCGGCCCCGCTATCTTTAATAAATCATCCAGCCATTCTCTCCTGATATCCGTCCCCATATTTTTCTCCCTTGTAATTCTGTCTGTAGGTTTCGTTGTAGTGCAGGCCGCCAAGACTTACAGTGATGCCCTTGGGAAAGTACTTGGCCGACGGCCTGCAGTCAGGTTGTACTGCAAATTTATACCCACAAACGTAATTAATTTCCGTCTGCATGGTATAACGAGTGAACGCATCGGCAATCCAGAACTGAAAGCGGCAATTAAATGCGTTCACGAGTATAACCAACGAGCAGTATAAACATTATACCCCTTTACTCCGGCAGATTCAATAGCTGCCCGTCCACAATGCCCCATATGTCCACTACCTCCCACTACGTCTGTCAAAGAAGGAGCAAATGCACACGAATCCTGCCATCAAAACTGCCAGAATCCCATATACTCCATAATTCGAAATCCCCGGCACAGTCATCAGAATCACAATAGGCACAAACGCCGTCACCATAATCACCAGCATGCTCACCATACTGGAAGCGCTCTGCTTCACCACCCTGACCTCGCTCTCCCACTCCATCAGCGGCAGCATCTCATTCACCGCATACCCCAGCCTCGCCCCGAAGAGAATAAATACCGCAGGCACTGCCAACAGGCTCAATGCATCCGCCCACCCCGGCCGCAGCGCCAACATCACCAGTACCTCGGACACCAGGTAAAAAGGCAGGGCCACCAGGAGATTCGCCGCCACCTTGCTCCGGACCACATCCCGTCTGGCAACCGGCAGAGTCTGCAGCATCCACCACTGCTTCCCTTCCATGGAAATAGAGCAGGCCGTCATGGGCATCATCACGGGCAGACAGCCCAGAAGGATGGGCAGCGCCCTCCCCACCACGCCGGGAATCCCCATGCTCTGCTCTATGGTCCGGGTATCCACAACCAGAACCGCCACGGCCAGCAGCACCATCAGCACTTCCCCCGCCAGTGTATTGACCACATATACGGTGGAAGAAAAATAATGCCGCAGCTCCCGCTCCACCATAGTTCCCAGAAGGGATTTTTCCCGAAGCCCCTCCATCCGGTAATTACCTTTTGCCTCCCTGCTGCCCAACAGCAGACAGATATTTACGTAAAACCGCTGCAGGATCTCCAGAAACACCGCAAAGCATCCCGCAGATACCGCCAGAAACAGCGCGAGCTTCCCGATTTCCCCGAAGACCATGGCGTCGCAGACCCACATGGCCGGAGGGTAAATGCCCAGAATCCGTTCCTCAAAAAACGCGCCCGCCTGCTGCACCATGGCGTTCAGCTCGCTTTCCTCCATGCCGCCCATCTTCATGCTGCCCACCATAATCGCGCAGATCAGCACAAGCGTCAGCAGGATGGACACCAGATTCTTATACCTCCACCGACTGGAGATGCCCGCTATCAGCGCCCCCAGGACGGAAGCCGCCGTCAAAGGCAATAGCGGCAGGAAAATCCCCGCTGCAATCCCCGTCAGGTAGAAAGAGACGCCCGGATGCTCCACCGCCCCATACACAGCCATGCCCGGCAGCAGGATCAGGAATCCCAGCAGCATATCCGTAATATACATGGACAGGAAACGGCTGACAATAATGGCCCGCACCGTCACCGGCAGGGCAATCTGCTTCTCATAAGCCTTCCGGTCAAACAGCACCGGCCCCGCCTTGAACAGGGTGAAAAAGAACACCACCATAGCCACCGACACGCCAAGCACCGCAGGCACAAATTGTCCCATTCCCATAACCGCCAGCCCGTAGCTTCCCATCCCCACATAACCCGCCAGCATCACGATCAGAAGAATCCACAGACAGCCCATGAGACAGCCCTTCACCTTCTTCCCGGTATCCTTCGTGAAACGCAGTTCATTTATCCCGAACATCCCGTACAGGGAAATCCTTGTCAACAGCCTAATCTGCCTCATCATGATGGGTCACCTCCATAAATACATCCTCCAGGGACTTATCTCCCACGAGCTCCTTCGTTGCTCCCTCCGCCACCAGTTTTCCCCCGGAAATCACGGCAATCCGGTTGCACAGCTTCTCCGCCACCTCCAGTACATGGGTGGAAAAGAAGATGGCGCTTCCCTTTTCACACAGGGTATGCATCTTCCTCTTCAGGATCAGGGATGCCTCCGGGTCCAGTCCCACAAAGGGTTCATCCAGAATCAGCAGCTTCGGCTCATGCAGCAGCGCTCCGATGAGCACCAGCTTCTGCCGCATGCCATGGGAGTAGGTGGACACCAGATCCCCCAGAACCGGATAGATTCCGAACTCCTCCGCCTCCCTGCGGATCCGCTCCTCCCGGGTTTTCCCCGGCACCTGATAGATATCCGCTATGAAATTCAGATACTGGATGCCTGTCAGGTATTCATAGATATCCGGATTGTCCGGAATGTAGGCGATGACCCTCTTGCAGTCCAGGGAGCGGCTCCTCACATCCTTCCCGTCCACCAGAATCTCCCCGCTGTCAAAATCGTGAATCCCCACCACGGCCTTGATGGTAGTGGTCTTCCCGGCTCCGTTGTGGCCGATGAATCCGTAGATATCTCCGGGGCGCACCGTCAGGGACAGATTGTCCACTGCCGTTTTTCCCCCTTTGTAGTTTTTTGTCAGGTTCTTGATTTCCAACATTTTTGATTTCCTCCCGTCTTGATCTGTATGCTTCTCCCTGCTTTCCCAGGGATTCCCTGGATTCCCTGGATTCCCTGGATTCCCATGTAGTCTGCGGTTCTCTTCATGGGATGCGTTGGGTTATGGTCTCTCACTGGATGCGTGACACGCCTGACCCCCTCTCGTGCCACAATTTTCCCTCCGGACTGCATGCCGCTCTTTAGCCCGCCCACAATCCGTTTCCCTGCTTTACTTCCAGCTTGTTTCTATTTGATATCATTATAATATCATTATAATTTATTTTTTGCAAGTACTTTTGTGAAAAGAAATTTATACTGCACGCAAAAGCACTGCAGGCAAAATACTGCGAAGTACTGCGTTGCTGTTCACTCGGTGCCTCCGCGAGGGTTTTCGTGCGCATTATGCACGAAAAGCCCGAG